>Ga0310121_10003734_pt1 | contig 13807 bp, 21 predicted proteins | sample CB27_Tmax_986_MG_FD_203504 | JGI IMG/M metagenome (GOLD analysis project Ga0310121, IMG submission 203504) | Marine microbial communities from Western Arctic Ocean, Canada - CB27_Tmax_986 | ecosystem: Environmental > Aquatic > Marine > Oceanic | place: Canada: Western Arctic Ocean | collected... | reverse complement strand
GATTCACATATCCAACGTCATGCTGGTGGATCCGGATGGGGGGCAGGCGAGCCGGATTCGGGTTCGGACAGAGGCCGATGGTGCCAAGGAGAGGATTGCCGTGAAGACCGGCAATCCGATCCCGAGACCGTCAGTGGGAGCGTAGGGAGATGGAGCCCAGACTACTGAGACATTACAAGGAATTTGCGCGACCCAGGTTGGCTGAGCAGTTCCAGTGGAGTAACCCGAACCAGATCCCGAAAATCGAGAAAATCGTTCTGAACGTTGGTGTGGGCGAGGCGTCGAAGAACGCCAAGCTCCTGACCTCTGTGGTCGAGGAATTGGGTGTGATCACCGGACAGAAGGCCATAGTGACACGGGCGCGGAGATCCGTTTCTAATTTTCAGTTGCGTGAGGGAATGCCCATCGGAGCCACGGTGACGCTTCGCAAGAGCCGCATGTACGAGTTCCTGGATCGTCTGGTGAGCGTGGTCATCCCGCGTGTCCGAGACTTCCGCGGATTACGTACGCGCTCCTTCGACGGACGCGGTAACTTCACGATGGGTGTTCGGGAGCAGATCATTTTTCCGGAGATCGACTTTGACAAGGTCGGCCAGATTCACGGCATGGACATCACCGTGGTGACGACCACGGATAAAGACGATGAAGCGCTGGCACTGCTCAGGGCGATGGGCTTTCCCTTCCAGGGCGAGATTCCGGTCATCATCGAGCAGCACGCTAACTAACACGGATAGGGGCAGGCCATGGCCAGGAAGGCTCTGATCGAACGGAACAATCGCAAGCCCAAGTTTCCGGGCCGGCACCGCAATCGCTGTAACCGGTGTGGACGCCCTCGCGCGTTCATCCGGAAGTTTGGACTCTGTCGAATCTGTTTCCGCCAGAAAGCGCTCATGGGTGAAATTCCTGGCGTCCGCAAAGCAAGCTGGTAAAGGATCGAATCGAACAATGATGACCGACCCGATCGCCGATATGCTCACTCGGATCCGGAACGCCGGGGCCGCGGGGCACAAGTGGGTAGACATGCCGGTCTCCAAGCTGAAGACCCAGGTCGCCGGCCTACTGAAGGCCAACCACTTTATCTATGATTTCAAGGTCCTGGATGACGGGCGATTCGGGGTGTTTCGCGTGTATCTGAAGTATCACGAAGAGGGCCCTGTCATCCGGCACCTGGAGCGGGTTTCTCGTCCGGGCCGGAGACGCTACGTGGCGGTCGACGAGATTCCAAGAGTTCGCAATGGACTGGGGATCGCCATCCTCTCCACGTCGCAGGGCCTGATGTCGGACCGCGGGGCTCGTAAGCAGGGCGTTGGCGGAGAACTCATGGCCCTCGTCTGGTAAACCGGAATCGAGATAGAACGCAGATGTCACGGATTGGTAAACAGCCGATTGAACTCCTCCAGGGGGCCGAAATGACCCTCAACGGGCAAGCGGTGCATGTGAAGGGACCCAAGGGCCAGCTCGACTTCGATGTCCATCCGGACATCACCCTGACCATGGATGAGCGAGTGGTCACGGTGACGAGGTCGTCCGACGCACCCCAGCACCGTGCTCTACACGGACTGACCCGAATGTTGGTCGCCAACATGGTCGAGGGCGTCGTGAACGGTTTCAGCAAGACACTCGAGATTCAGGGCGTCGGGTATCGTGCCTTGAAAAAGGGCTCGGGCATCGAGCTGCACATTGGCTTCTCGCACACAATCGAGTATCCGGCCCCGGATGGTGTGAGCCTGGACCTGCTGGACCAGACCACGATTGTTGTTACGGGGGTGGACAAACAGAAGGTAGGCCAGGCCGCCGCCGAGATTCGCTCTTTCCGTCCACCCGAGCCGTATAAGGGCAAGGGGATTCGGTACAAGGGCGAACATGTACGGCGTAAGGCCGGTAAGACTGCAGGAGTTTAGATCGATGAGCAACGAGAAAACCGCCAACACACGCGAGGGTCGGCGTAAACGACGGCACGCTCGCGTTCGTAAGAAGATCTGGGGCACAGCGGGGCGTCCGCGGCTCGTGGTGTTCCGGTCATTGAAGAATTTTGAGGGTCAGGTCATCGATGACGATGCCGGGCGGACGTTGGTGGGTCTTTCCACGCTTTGCGCCGACCTCTCCGACTTCAAGGCCGAGGGCAAGAACGTGAGGGTCGAGCGGGCCAAAGCCGCCGGTAAGCTCCTCGCTGATCGGGCCAAAGCTATTGGGGTGGAGGTGGTCGTGTTCGATCGCGCGGGATACCAGTATCATGGCCGGGTGAAAGCCTTCGCAGAGGGCGCCCGGGAGGGAGGACTGAAGTTCTGATGGCGAGGGAGCAGAAACGCAAACAGGGTCGAGCGCGCGAATCCGAGTTCGCCGAAAACGTGATCCATATCAACCGGGTGGCCAAGGTGGTTAAGGGTGGTCGCAGGTTCTCCTTCACGGCGCTGGTGTCCGTTGGAGATCAGAAGGGCCGGGTCGGTATCGGGCTCGCCAAGGCGAATGAGGTCGCGGAAGCCATCCGAAAGGCGTTCGAGCGGGGCAAGAGGGAACTCATAGAGATTCCCGTCCAGAACGGGACGATTCCGCACGAGATCGTCGGCGAGTGGGGTGCTGGCCGTGTAATGCTTCGTCCGGCGGCGCCCGGTACGGGCGTGATCGCGGGTGGACCGGTCCGGTCGGTACTCGAGGCCGTGGGGATCAAGGACATCCTTACCAAGAGCCTGGGCAGCAACAATCCGATCAATGTCGTCCGTGCCACGATGGACGGCCTCACGAGCCTGGTCACCGCTGAGCAGGTCGCCAGAGAACGCGGCGTGTCCGTGGAGGTCATTCTCGGGATCGGCGACGATGCCTAAGAAACTGGCGATAACGCAGGTCCGCAGTGGTGTGGGGCGAAAGTTAAAGCATCGCCGTACGTTGGCGGCGCTCGGCTTCAAGAAGCACCAGCAGACGGTGGTCCACGATGATAGCCCGGCGCTTCGCGGCATGTTGCGCCAAGTTCACTACCTCGTTCAAGTCAATGAGATTGAGTAATGGCTGAGCTACACGAACTACGTCCCGCGGCCGGGTCGCACCGAAGCGCCAAGCGCAAGGGGCGGGGACCAGGGTCCGGTATGGGCAAGACCGCTGGACGCGGCGAAAATGGGCAAAAATCCCGAAGCGGTGGATCGATCCGCCTGGGTTTCGAAGGCGGTCAGATGCCGCTGCAACGCCGTATTCCCAAGAGGGGATTCACGCCCCGTAAACGCCACGTCTACCAGATCGTAAATGTGGGGGATCTGGCCCGAGTGGAGGGCACCCCCGTCAACGCTCAAACGCTGAGGGACGCGGGCTTGATCCGCTCTACCGAGGGCCTGATCAAGATCCTCGCAATGGGCGAACTGAGCCAGGCGTACTCGGTTGAGGCTCATAAGTTCAGTCGAGGAGCCGCGGCCAAGATCGAAGCGGCCGGCGGAAGCGTCACCACCTTGAGTCCGGTGGCCAGAGCGGCGGATCCGGAACCCGCGGCAGATCCAGAAACGGCGGCGGATTCGGAATCGGACGTAGATTCGGAGCCGACCGGGGATTCGGACTCGGCAGAAGCGGAGAACGATGGCTAACCCGATCCCGAATCTCTTCCGGGTTCCTGAGCTCAAAGAGAAGATTCTCTTTACGCTGTTAATTTTGCTGATCTATCGGGTCGGTGCGCACATCACCGTACCGGGTGTAGATGTGGGGATCCTGCGCCAGCAGTTCGGGGCGCTCCAGGGTGGTATCCTGGGCATCTACGACATGTTCGTGGGCGGGGGCCTGAGCCGCGCCACCATTCTAGCCCTCGGGATCATGCCGTATATCTCGGCCAGCATCATGTTCCAATTGTTGGCTGCTGTGTTCCCCACGGTGGAAAAGCTGCAGAAGGAGGGTGAGGACGGTCGCCAGAAGCTGACTCAGTGGACCCGCTACACGACGGTAGTCTTGAGTGTGATCCAGGGCTTCAGCTACGCCGCCTTCCTCAACAGCACTGGGGCCGTGCGGGATCCGGGGCCCGTCTTCAATCTGACGACGACCATTACACTCACGGTAGGCGCGATCTTCGTGATGTGGCTCGGTGAGCAAATCACCGAGCGGGGGATCGGCAACGGAATGTCGCTTCTGATCTTCTTCAGCATCATCGAGGGTTTTCCGGCCGCCGTGGCGCGGACGTGGGAGTCGTTCATCGCGGGGCAGATTCAGATCTTTGCCCTCGTCATGCTGGTGGTCGTTCTGGTGGGAATTACCGCCGCGGTGGTGGCGATGACGATGGGGTCCCGAAAGATTCCTGTTCAGATCCCGCGAAAGGTGGTAGGACGCGGGCGAATCCGCGAAGGACAGAAGAGCTTCGTTCCGCTTCGTGTCAACTCCGCGGGCGTCATGCCGATCATCTTCGCCCAGTCCTTCATCGTGGTGCCGGGTACGATCGCGCAACTGATGGGGCAGACCGGTGGCTTCCTCGATATTGTCGCCGACATCTTTCAACCCGGCCCCGTTTACTACGTTACTTACGGGTTACTGATCGTATTCTTCACCTACTTCTACACGGCCATCATTTTCAATCCCGTCGATCTAGCTGAGAACCTCAAGAAGCAAGGAGCCTTCATCCCGGGTGTGAAGCCAGGGGCGCGGACGGCCGAATACATCGATCGGGTCTTGACCCGCGTCACGCTTCCGGGATCGGTCTATCTGGCGCTCATCGCCTTGGTTCCTTTCTGGATCTTCAGCCTCTTCAACATCCAAACGTTCTTTTTCGGAGGCACCGGCCTGCTGATTGTGGTGGGTGTAGGACTCGATACGGTTCAGCAGGCGCAGCAACACCTCCTGCTGCGCCACTATGATGGCTTCATGAAGAAGGGCCGCGTGAAAATTCGTGGTCGTACTCGTTACTCGTAGCGGGTCCAGGGATAATTCATGTACGTCATCCTATTGGGCCCTCCGGGCGTGGGTAAGGGCACCCAGGGCGTTCTGCTCGCGGATGCCATGGGCTGGCAGAGAGTGGTGACGGGTGATCTTCTGCGTGCGGCGTTGGATGCCGGCACCCCGTTGGGGCACCAGGCGCAACCGTTCATGAACGCCGGCGAGCTCGTCCCCGATCCCCTTATCGTCGAGATGGTGAAGGAGAAGCTGACGGCCCTGTCCACCGGGACCAACATTTTGTTCGACGGTTTTCCCAGGACCGAGGCTCAGGCCTCGGCGTTCAGCATGATGCTGCAGGCTCTCGGCTTCGCCATCGACCATGTGGTCGTTCTGGAGGCGAGCGACGAAGTGCTCATCGAGAGAGTCGCCGGTCGGCGTTTCTGCCCCTCGTGTGGGGCTGTCTACAGTACGGTCCTCGATCCGTCTCAGACGGAGGGTGTGTGTGACAACGATGGGTCTCGGCTGGTTCACCGCACCGATGATACAGCCGCCACGGTTCAAAACCGGCTGGAGGTCTACCGCAGAGAGACGGAGCCCCTGATTGCCTACTACGAGTACGGCAGGCCTACAGTGCACCGCGTCCAGGGCGAACAGGGGGTGGAGGAGGTCCAGAGCGAGGTCCGCCAGGTATTGGGATTGGGTGTGTGAGGCCTGTTGATGAAGTGGGGTGCGGCCGCGCAACCCACGCCTCCGGCGTGGGTACCCCGGTCTTGCGGAGACCAGGTAACGTCGCGGACCTCGTGGGCGGCGGCGTGCATGGGTTCCGCGGCACCTGAGCCGAAGGCGAAGAACGAACAATGACGAAGCGTAGCACAGCTACGGTGAGGAAGAGAGACGCAGTATGGTCCCGCAACCCCCCTTCGCCCTACGGGTTAGGGCGGCACGGGGCCATCTCCGTCGTTGGACCTCCTTCCCGTAGCTTAGGCTATGCGTGCGGAGCTCCGCCTAGAATCTGGCCCCGTGGCGCTCCTAACGTGGCTCGCCCCACTTCATCAACAGGCCTCTAGGTGGTCCACCTCAAGACTGCGCAAGAGATCGACACCATAGCTCGGGGCGGTGCGATCATCGCCGATTTTCTGGTTGAGGTCCGTCCTCGGATTCGGCCCGGCGTGTCTACGCTGGAGCTCGATGAGTTCGCGGACGAGTTCATCCGAGCTCACACCGGTGCGGTCCCCGCGTTCAAAGGCCTGTACGGTTTTCCCGGGAGCGTTTGTACGTCATTGAATGAGGAGGTCGTCCACGGCATTCCGAAGGCCGACCGGCAACTGGGAGAGGGCGACATCATTTCGATCGACGTGGGCGTCAAGTTGGACGGTTGGTGCTCCGATTCTGCCTGGACCTTTCCGGTCGGTGAGGTCGATGAGAGCACACGCCGGCTCATGGCGGTGACCGAGGAGGCGCTCGACCGGGCGGTGTCCGCCGCCGTTCTTGAGGCTTCCGTTGGTGACATCGGTGCGGCCGTTGTGATGAGGGTCAAGGGGACAGGCCTGGGCATCATCAGGGATCTGGTGGGGCACGGTGTGGGGCGCGAAGTGCATGAAGAACCCCAGGTGCCGAACTTTGGCACTTCTGGTACGGGACCGGCCCTTCGCGAGGGAATGGTGTTGGCGATCGAGCCGATGCTGTCCTGCGGAACGTCGGATATTCAGACGCTTGACGATCGCTGGACGGTGATCACACGCGATAGGACCCGGGCGGCCCACTTCGAGCACACGGTGGCCGTGACCTCGGTCGGACCCCGAATTCTCACGGCCGCTCCAGCGGAGGCTCCGGCGTGAAAAACCTCGGTTTGCTTGCGCACCGCCTTGAGGGAGATCGAGCGTTCCACTATCATTATAGGCTCTGCAATAAACGTATGTCAGGGTGATGACAATGAAGGTCCGTAGCAGCGTCAAACCGATCTGTGAACACTGCAAAATCGTCCGTCGGCGGGGAGTCGTACGGGTGATTTGTAGTCGCAATCCCAAGCATAAACAACGCCAGGGTTAGCCTGGATGAGAATGTCCCGTTATGCTAGGAGGCAGAGGCTCGCGCCCGGAAGCAGCGGCCTAACCCGTTGGTATCGATAGGTTTGACCCCGCAGTGGCGGATTTACCCAGGGAACTGAGAAGAAGGGCGGATGGCACGAATCGCGGGCGTGGATCTTCCGAAGGAAAAACGGATCGAGGTCGCTTTGACCTACCTATACGGTATTGGTCCGTCGCGTTCGAGGGTGATCCTTGCGAACACGGGGGTGGATCCGGACCGTCGTGCGGTCGATCTCACCGATGACGACGTGAACAAGCTGCGCCAGGCGATCGAGGGAAACTACAAGGTCGAGGGTGCCCTGCGCACCGAAGTTTCCATGAATATCAAGCGTCTCATGGACATCGGCTGCTACCGAGGTCTGCGGCACCGACGTGGCCTTCCCGTCCGGGGACAGCGCACGCACACGAACGCTCGGACCCACAAGGGTCAGCGAAGGGCGATCGCCGGGAAGAGGGCGCCGCCGAAGAAGTAGGCCCGGGGGAGTTCAGGGTCGGAACGGAAGTTTCCATAGGAAGTGAGGACGGTACCTAGTGGCCGATGTGAAAACGCCGCGCAAGCGTGGCAAGAAAATCGTCGAGGCCGAAGGGCTCGCACACATCAAGGCGACCTTCAACAATACGCTGATCACCATCACCGACAAAGCTGGGAATACGGTGGTTTGGGGCAGTGCTGGAAAGGCCGGTTTCAAGGGTTCCAAGAAATCGACGCCCTTTGCCGCTACGGTGGCGGCGGAGCAATGTGGCCGTGAGGCACTCGCCCTGGGTGTCCGGCGGGTCGACGTACGCGTTCAGGGGCCCGGCTCCGGCCGAGAGTCGGCCATTTCAGCCCTGGCGTCTGCAGGAATCCAGATCAAGTCGATCCAGGACGTCACGCCGCTTCCTCATAATGGATGCCGCCCCCCCAAGAAGCGCCGGGTCTAACAGAGATACAGCATGGCACGATACACAGGACCAGTTTGCCGTCTCTGCCGCCGGGAGGGGCAGAAGCTCTTCTTGAAGGGCCAGAAGTGCTACACGGAGAAGTGCGGCATCGAACGTCGCGCCTATCCACCGGGTCAGCACGGTCCTGCGCACGCACGCAGGCGCAAGCAATCCGACTACGCCGTCCAGCTTCGCGAGAAGCAGAAAGTGAAGAGGATCTACGGACTCCACGAAAAGCAGTTCCGGACTCTGTTCGAGCGGGCCTCCGCGCAGGACGGAATCACGGGCGAGAACATGCTGATTTCTCTGGAGGTCCGGTTGGACAACGTGATCTTCCGGATGGGCTTTGCGCCGAGCCGCCGCGCTGCCCGGCAGCTCGTTCGGCACCGCCACGTCGAAATCAACGGGCGTGTCGTGGACATCCCGTCCTACCAGATTGGTTCCGGAGACGAGGTGGCCATCAGGGCCAAGTCCAAAGATTTGGCCACGGTGCAGGGGAGCCTGGAGGCTCGAACTCGCCCGTCCTTGGTGGAGTGGCTCGCGCTGGATGAAAAGAACCGTGTCGGCCGGATGACTCGTCAGCCTAAGCGCCAGGATATCCCTCTGGCCGTCCAAGAACAGCTCATCGTGGAGCTCTACTCGAAGTGATGGAGACCCCCGTGCAGATCGATTTAACCGGTTTAGTAGTGCCCGAGCGCATTGAGATCACCCAGGCCTCAGAAGATGGAAGCCGGGCAGAGTTTGTGATCGAGCCTCTCGAGCGCGGTTTTGGCCACACGCTCGGAAACTCAGTGAGGCGGGTCCTGCTCTCGTCGCTTCCGGGGGCCGCGGTTTGGGCATTCAGGATCGACGGTGTCATGCATGAGCACCAGACCATCCAGGGGGTGGTCGAGGACGTTCATCAGATCATTCAAAATCTCAAGTCTCTCGTCATCAGTTTGGACGAGGATGTATCCGATGCGACGCTTGCGATACAGGTGACTCAACCGGGCGCGGTCACTGCCGCCGATATCGTGCCGGTGAGTGGCGTGACCATTCACGATCCGGACCATCACTTGATGACGTTCAACGATAAGCGCAAGCTCAACATCGAATTGCACGTGAAGAAGGGGCGGGGTTTCGTGCTCGCCGATCAGCATGAGTTGCCGCGAGGAGTTCCCGTGGACACGGTGCGTATCGACGCGATCTTCAATCCTGTCCGGCGTGCCAACTTCTCGGTTGAGGAAACACGGGTCGGGCAGCGTACCGACTTCGATCGGCTTACACTCGTGGTCGAGACGGACGTGTCTTTGGATGCGGAGTCTGCCGTTCAATACGCGACAGCATTGGTCCGTAAGTATTTCGAGTTCATGCTGTACTTTGGCGAAGGTGGGGTGCCGCAGGTGACGGTTCCCGGGGCAGTGGAAATTCCTGAGCGGCTGCGCGACCTCTTGGACCGACCCATCGAGGACCTCGCAGAATTGAGCGTCCGATCCCGTAACTCGCTTCAAAAGGAGAACATCCAGACGCTGGGTGAACTCGTTCAACGTACGGAAGAAGAGATGCTCGGGATCGAGAACTTCGGCAAGAAATCGCTCATCGAGATCACGACTTTCCTCGATGAGCATGAGCTGAAGTTCGGGATGCGCCTCAGGGCTGGCGACGAAGGTCAGATCTACATGGTCGAGGAAGACCCCGTGGAAGCCACAGAACTGGGCGAGGGGTAGTGTTCGAGCATGAGGCACCGTAACAAGGGCCGGGCCCTTTCCCGAACGGCGAGCCACAAGAAGGCGACGATGCGCAATATGGCGACGTCCCTCTTTCGCCACGAACGGATCGAGACGACGACGGCCAAGGCGAAGGAATTACGTCCATTCGCCGAGCGGTTGATCACCCTCGGCAAACGTGGGGATCTCCACGCACGTCGGCTCGCGGGGCGTCTGATCGCGGATCGCCAAGTCCTCGGTAAGCTATTCGACGAGATAGGGCCCCGTTTTACGGAACGGTCTGGAGGCTACACCCGCATTCTCAAGCTGGGAACTCGGCGGGGCGACGCCGCGGAGATGGCGCTGATCGAGTTGGTCGATTAGACTGGCGGATCGAGATGATTCAGGACAGATCAAAACGGGGAGCACGGCTAGGCATGGTATCGTTCGGGTCCCGAAGAGGTGAGGCAGGCGCAGGAGCCATGCCGTTGATGGTGGTGGCGTTCCTCTCGGCTGCAGGGTTGCTGTATTGGTTGTCCGTAAAAGCCGCTCCGGTGGGAGTTGACGTGGTGGAGGGGGTCCCCGTGGTTGCTGAAACCGTATCGACGCGCGTGGCCATCGATGCCTTTGGTGCCGATCCCATGGCACAGGCGGACAAGCTCATCGAGCTGCGTGGTTTGGTCGTGCTGAGCCACATCGGACCAGGGGCCTTTTTCGTTGAAGTGCCCAATCAGCCGGGCCCGTATCTAGCACGGATACTTCCAGAGGTCGTGGAGGACGGTGCGGTCGTGGAGGACGGTGCGGTCGTGGAGGACGGTGCGACCGTGTCGTTGACCGGCAGGGTCTATGCGATGTCGGATAGTGTGGCCGACTCATGGGTCGCCGGCGGGGGAATTACCGAGGGCAATAGGATTCTTGCCATTTTTGCCGAATCGTTCTTCGAGGCCGAGGAAGTGACCGTTACGGCCTTGTCGAGGCCCGCCAACGACTGACGAGTTCCGCGGGAGAAAGATAAAGACATGTCCCGAGTATGTTATGTGTGTGGCAAACGACCCCACACCGGAAATAACGTCAGTCACGCGAACAACAAGACCAAGCGTCGCTGGCTGCCAAATCTTCAGACGGTCAAGATCATTACATCCGAAGGGGACCGGCGTCGCGTGCGGGTATGTACGACGTGCATCAAGAGTGGGAAAATCGCAAAGGCACCGCCAATGAGTGTGGCTGAGGCATAGAGGCCGCCGGCGATCCACGGTATAAAACTGCTCCTGGGAGTCAGGCTCCCAGGAGCATTAGTTTTAAGGAAGCGGCGGATTTCCGTTCACAGGGCCGCCAAAACCTGGACACCGGGAGCTTGATCGGCGTGCGATCGCATCACGAGCATCTCCACTCGGACTCCGATCCGTCGGGATCATCGGATCGTAGTTTCGGTTTGGTGATGGCCACCGCCCTCGCCATTCTCTCATGGTGGAAATACCAGGAGTGGGGCCAGCCTTGGATTTCGTTACTGATTGGTTCCGCCATAGCCATGGGACGCCGCGTGGCTGATACCACGCGGCCTGCGCCCTCTGAATCGCCTGTGGACGCGCCTCGGAGCCCTGCTCGGAAATGTCGTAACACCGTCGGTGTTATTCCTATTGTTCGTATTGGCATTCGTGCCGATGGGGATACTCCTTCGGCTCCGTGGTTTTCGGCCGCTCCGACTCGAACTGGAGCCGGGAGAGGACACCTATTGGCTTGAGCGTGAGCCACCCGGGCCAGACTCTGAAACCATGGTGCGACAGTTCTGATGATCGAATTCATTATCATGATCTTCCACCGGATCTCGACGCTCCGAAACTGCGACCAGATCTTTCTCATGGACCAGGGCCGCCTGGCCGCGCGAGGGACCTACGACGAACTCCTCGCGTCGGAGCCGCGGTTCCAAGCCCTCACCAAAGAGTGGGACGTGCCGGAGCCAGTCCGTTGAGTGTACTCTACTTCTCTTATTCGGGAGCCCTGGACCCGTTGGGTAGCTCCCAGGTGCTCCCGTATGTGCGTGGGCTCGCCGACCGCGGGTATCGGATGCGACTGGTTTCCTTCGAGAAGGTGGCTAGCCTGAAAAAGAGTTCGCGTGTGCATGCCCTAACGGCAGAGCTGGAGGAACAGGGTGTCGAATGGGTCCCCCTTCGGTACCATCGCCGTTTTGCTACGCTTACCACGGGGTACGACATCGTGCAGGGGAGGCGCGCCGGTCGGCGCTTACATCGGGACCGTCCAATCCAGCTTCTCCACGCTCGCGGCTACCTCGCGGGGATGATGGCGAGCCAAGTTGGCAAGCGGATTGGGGCCCCTTGGATTTTCGACATGCGCGGTTTCTTGGTGGACGAACGCATCGAGACGGGGATTTGGGCAGCCCGTGGGCCGGCTGCGCTGACGGCGCGTCGTGCGGAAGGGCGGCTCCTGGCGGATTCGGCCGCCGTCGTACAGCTCACGCACCAGGGCGCGGCCCTCGTGGGGGCTCTGGCGCCCGTGGGCGTCGGACCCAACACCACCGTCATCCCGACGTGCGTGGACATGGATCAGTTCCGGCCCAGTGACGATCCTCAACGAGTGCGAACCGAACTGGCGATTCCAGACGGTCCGGTCGTGATCTCCGTGGGCTCCCTGAACACGTGGCATCTGCCGGATCTGACGCTTCGAGTCGGAAGCGAGTTCGCGCGCCGCACGGGCGGTAGCTTCATCGTCCTGACCCGCGAAGTGGAGCCCGCCCAGGCTTGGGCGGAGGCACTCGGAGTAAAGGCGATCTTCAAGGCGGTGGAACATCACCAGGTGCCAGTGTGGCTATCCGCGGCGGACGTGGGCCTCGCCTTCGTGCGCCCGGATCCGGCTAGGCGGGCGAGCGCTCCGACAAAGGTGGGAGAGTACCTGGCCTGTGGGTTGGCCGTCGTTGCCATCAGCGGCGTGGGAGATCTCGACACCCAGTTCGAGGATTCGACCGTGGCGAGTACAGTTCCGGCGGACGAGGATCCCGCACGAATCGTGGATCTCGCGATCGAGATGGCGAACACTCGTGACCGATCGAGCCAGGCGCGGGCACTCGCCAAACGGTACTACGACCTCGAGATGGGCGTCGAGCGTTACGCGTCCCTGTATCGCTCCCTGGGGATCGAGCCTGACGCCGAGCTGATCACTCAGTGCGCGTAGTCCCCGGGCGGCCCCCCGGCGCTCCCGAAGCGCCCACGGGTGGAGGAGTGAGGCGGCCGTGAAGAGCGTTCTGTACATCTCCAACGACGGAATGACCGACCCCTTGGGGCAGTCCCAGGTACTACTCTACCTGAAGGGTCTCTCGAAGCGAGGCCATCGCATCACCATCCTCAGTTGTGAGAAGCGACAGGGCCTCCGGGATCTGAAGGTGGAGACCGCGGCGGAACTGTCCGCCCACAGGATCGAATGGCACTCCGTGCCCTACGCAAAGCGACCGCCGGTGATATCCACTGGCTACGATCTCAGCCGGATGTATCGTCGCGCCGTCCGCCTGGATCGCGAAAACGCTTTCGATATCGTTCATTGCCGCACGGTCCTGTCCACCCTGATCGGGCACCGATTGAAGGCGCACTTCGGCATCAAGTTGGTCTTCGACATGCGTGGATTCTGGGTCGACGAGCGGCTGGAGGGCGACCTCTGGAATCTCTCGAACCTCGTCTATGGGTTGCTGTACCGGTTCTTCAAGAGAAAGGAGTGCCAGTACTTTTGCGAGGCGGATCATGTCATCGCTCTGACCGAGCGGGCCAAGGTCGTCATCGAGGAGATGAATGAACATTCGGCCACACGGCCCCCCGTGGCAGTCATCCCCTGTTGCGTGGACCTCGATCATTTCTCTTGCGTGACGGTCGACGAGAATCATGTCCACGCTCGGGCCGTGAAGCTGGGTCTCGATGAGAATGACTTCGTGATGCTCTACCTCGGATTGTTGGGCACCCGCTACATGTTGCGTGAGATGCTCGAGTTCTTCGCGGAGGTCACCCGGTCGAGGGAGAACGCTCGGTTCCTGTTCATCACCAGGGACGAGCACGAGAGGATCACTTCTCTGGAGGGTGACGTCGGCATCGCTCCGGGCAGGATTCTGATCACCTCCAGTACCTACGATGAGGTGCCCAGCCTTCTGCTGAGGTGACCTCCTGAAACGAGACCAAAGTTGATGTTAGGATGCGGCTTTGGTCGCAGCTATCAGGGAGGAGGTCAGAATGAGTAGGAGACGACACACGCCGGAGCAGATCATCACGGCATTGAGAGAGG
>Ga0310121_10003733_pt1 | contig 13807 bp, 12 predicted proteins | sample CB27_Tmax_986_MG_FD_203504 | JGI IMG/M metagenome (GOLD analysis project Ga0310121, IMG submission 203504) | Marine microbial communities from Western Arctic Ocean, Canada - CB27_Tmax_986 | ecosystem: Environmental > Aquatic > Marine > Oceanic | place: Canada: Western Arctic Ocean | collected... | reverse complement strand
CGGAGCCTTGCGGCAATCCTAACCCTTCTGCAAAATCCAATTGCGTCTCCGACATCCGTGTCCCTCCCAGCTAGACGAATTCGCTCAAATAAACGGACATCTTTAAAACGCATTGACTCCGGAAAAAATTCGACAAAACCGCGAAAAAAGAAAGACTATGTCAGGATTTCTGGGGTTACCGCGTTCTTGATCAAACGCTCGCTACGACGACGACCTATTGACTGTAAAGGATTTTCTGCGCGAGTTGCTGGCCGCCGATACACGGATCTTGGTCGAACCAACGCCCTTGGTTGCTGTCAGTGAGTTGGGCGAAAGTTCGGTGGAATTCGTCATCCGCCCTTGGGTCGCCAGCGCGGAATATTGGGACGTCCGTTACGACTTGTTGGAAAAGATTAAAATCGGCTTCGACCAACGCGGTTTTTCAATTCCATTTCCGCAACGCGACGTGCATGTGCGCGACTTGGCCGCCAAGGCCAATGCAATGCATACCGAACGGGGGCCGCAGTTTAACGATCCAAATCTAGAAACGGCTGATACTGGACCCGGGTTGCGCCGACGGGCCGGCTGACTATCGCGCCGGTCCTTTCAGACGCAGGCCATCAGATTAGCCAAACTCGTGCGCGCGATCTCCTCGGGACTGGGTTCGTAGATGAACACTTCCACCGAGACCCAATTTTCATATTGGAGCTCGCGGAGCTTGGCCATGATCGGATGAAAGTCGATCTCGCCCATGCCTGGTCCCAGTAGGTTCGCGTCGTTCGCATGAAAATGGACCATCCACTCACTCGACGTCGAGAGAATCTCGGGGATGGGGCGGTTTTCCGACGACATCGCCTTCACATCCAAATGCAACTGACAATAGGGCGAATCAACCAGCTGTGCCAACCGGATGCCAGCTTCTGCCGTGAGCAGAAAGTCGCCTTCCGCGGGCGACAAAGGCTCCACGGCAATCGTAACTTGATGCTTCTCACAGGCGGGCATGACGCCCTTGAGCACGCTGGCGGCGTGCATTTCTGCCTGCTCGTGCGTTATGCCAGGCAGTAAATTCCGTTGTTGAGGTGAACCCAGTACCATGATCTTGCCACCCAGCGCGGCGCAACACTCCACCATCGCCGTGAAGTAATCCGTGGTCGCGTTTTGAATGCGAGGGTCGGGCGAATTCAGGTAGAGCCCGTCGGTCTTGGCCAACAGCCAATGCAAACCGATCACCTCCAAGCCAGCTGCCTCCGCCAAGCGGCGTGTGTCGAGGATCGTCTCCGAGTTGACTTTGCGGACGTCGAATGGTTCGTCGTCGGCCAAGGTAAACGGAGCCAGTTCCACGCCAGTGTAGCCGATCTCTCGAATCAATTGGAACGTTTTAGCGGCGATCGGATTCTCAAACATCTCATGACAGATGGCATATTTCACGACTTCACTCTCCCAATAAAGCTCAAAAACCCTTCGGCTTGCTCGTCCAACCGTTTGGAAAGCGCGTCGTCAGCCAACTTGCCATCGACGAACTGCTTGAAACTATCACCAATGAATATCCGACGAGGGAAATTATATGCGTTTCGATATCCTGCCACCTGTTGAAAATGCTCGACGGCTCGCAGACTCTTGAACTGTCCCGCGGCCAGCCCCAAGAACGCACAGGGGCGACTTTCAAACCCTTCTGGGTAAGGCAACATGTCCACAAACAACTTTAGAATCCCTGGATAACTGCCGTTGTATTCCGGAATCACAAATACTGCCCCGTCGGCCTTAAGAAAGCGATTCACCAACGCCGCGACGCTGGCGGGCCGCTCCTTGTAGGCCGTCCCCTGTAGGATTTCCACTGGCATCTCGTTCATGTCCAACAAATCCACCGAGTGTTCCTTGCGGCGATACGTCTCAGCGGCCTCCTCAGCCAAACAACGGGACAAAGCTCCTTCTCGGTTCGTTCCACATACAACAACAATATGCATTCGCTTCTCCATTTGGCGTTATTGCGGCTTCGCGGTACGATTCGCGGCGATACGATTCGTACTGCCGGCGTTTGTCGATATCCCGTTACCGCGAGAAGCCACTGGGCCTCTGCAAACTAAATCTTGCACGGCCACATATTCACTATTATGACCTGCGTCGAGTGGTCTACCGTCGCTTTCTACGGCGGGGACAGCCTTTCCGAAGTCGACCATAATCCGAGTGCCGGGTTGCGGATGAAGTAGAAAGGTTCACCGTCTGGCCCGTCGTGCCATCCATCGGTGAGCCCATCCAGTTCATAGTCTTGGCTTACTTCTTCAAACGGGCGGTGAGCGTAACCGACCCCTTCAATCTCCTCTCGCGTGATCGATGAAGCGGTGCAATAGGTGATCGAAAACCGATCCTCGGAGGAGCCGTGAATCAAATGGGCAGCCGCCGAAAGGTTGTTCGCCAGATCCGGATCGGCTCCGACTGCGTCCAAGACGGCATCCCGACCTCGGTATCCATGACGACGAATCATGCGATCGATCTCCGGGTCCTCGCCGAAAGTCTTCACTTCCGGAGCCAAAACCAACAACTCACCGCCATCCGCCATGGCCATTCTGGTACGGTAAATGGACTTGTTTCCTAGCCAAGTTGATTGAAACTCACGAGGATCCAAATAGACGACACATCGCGGCAGCGGCCGATCCAAAGTGGTGACATTGACCGCGCGAGACAATTCCGCGGCCCGCGCGAAGCACTCACCGTCATTGCCCGCGAAGAGCCCCCGCAGCACCGGACCGTCCGTCGCTTCCTCGACGACGGTCAGAATAAAATTGACATTGGCACGAGGTCGGACGAAACGATCAAACAAGGTATCGATGGCCTGACGCACCGGGGTGTCCGCACGTCCCATGATCGTTTCCATGTCGCAAACGGCGCCCAAGAAATGAGAGCCGTTGATGGTGGCTTGTCCGCCGGCACCGATGCAAACGTTCTTCGTATAATTCGCAAAGCCGATCACCTCATGCGGGACCACCTGTCCGATCGACAGCACCAAGTCATAGTCGCCTTCGACAACCCGTTTGTTCACCTCCGCGGGGATTGGCTGGCCGAAGCGTCCGCCTGACAGGTCTTCGATCTCCTCGGCTGACAACTCACCCAATCGCGACAAGTCCTCTCGCCAAAGATGGGGCAGAATGATTTCGTAGGGGACCAGCGGCCCGAACATCAGATAGCATTGCTCACGCGTCATGGGCGCGTGAGTGCCCAGTGCCGGCATGAGATCTACCTTCACTCGCCCGACCAGCTTTTGCCACAACCAAGCGGTGATCTCGCCAGCCCGCGAATACAATCGCGTGTGATCGGGAGGCAGAATCAACAACTTCGACACGTTTTGGCCGTCAATCCAATGACTCACCAACGCCTCAAGCTGCTCTTCGAGTTGTTCCGACGAGATTTCCAACTGCTCGCCGCCCATGGCCACTGGGAGCGAAGCCGTCTCACCGCCTGATGTCGCATCATTCAAATCGTGCAATTCGAGAACCCTCCGTCCACGATCAGCTCGGTTCCCGTGATGAAAGAGCCCGCGTCCGACGCCAATAACAACGTGGCGCCGATCAATTCTTGAGGCTCCCCAAAACGGTCGAAGGGCGTGTGCCCCATGATCTGGCTCACGCGCTGTTTGGTCAGGATTTTCCGATTCTGTTCGGCAGGAAAGAAACCTGGAACCAAGGTATTCACACGGATTCCCAACTTGCCCCATTCACGGGCCAGATTGGCGGTCAGATTGTGAACCGCTGCCTTCGTTGCTGAATATGTAAACACGCGGCTGAGCGCTTTCACTCCCGATGCTGAACCGACATTGATGATCGAAGCCCCGACACCCTGCTGTTCAGCGCGCGGGACAAAATGACGGCCGAACGCCTGGCACGCTACGAAGACCGCCTTGAAATTGGTAGACATCAACTGGTCCAGTTCCTCGGCAGCGATTTCCAGAAAAGGAGTCGCACTGTTAACACCGGCGCCGTTAATCAACACATCCACGGCACCATGCTGATTGACGATGTCATCCGCCAACTGGTGAATCACCTCCACTTGGGAGATATCACAGGAAGCAAATTCAGCCTCTCCACCGGATGCGGCGATCTCGCTCAACACTGCGTCCGCTTTCTCCTGACTTCGCCCCACCACAACCACCTTGGCACCCGCACCCGCCAGCCCGCGCGCGAGAGTACCACAGAGCACGCCCGTGCCGCCGATCACCACCGCCACCTTCCCATCCATCTTGAATGCGTCCAATGGACGTTGAATGTAGTCCGATGAAATTGGATTGTTCACTGAATATCCTTTTTAGTCCCCAAGAGTCTGAAATCGAAAATATAGGTCCTACAGGTCGTATACGACCTATACGACCCATGCTCCTGTCGTATGACGTTCACGCTTTTACTCCGAACGAACATTTAGGCCTCTGCCTCTGCCTCTGCCTCTGCCTCTGCCTCTGCCTCTGCCTCTGCTCCCGCGTATTTCGAACCTAGCTCCAAATTGAAGTACCGCGCCGCGTTGTCGAAACAGATGTCGCGTACCATTTTGGCCAGCATCTCAAAGTCGTGCGGCAATTCTCCCGAGACCGTATCTTCACCGATCAATTGGCACAACACCCGACGAAAATATTCGTGACGCGGGTACGACATCATCGACCGTGAATCGGTCAACATGCCAACGAAAAGTGGCAGCAATCCCATATTGGAAAGCGCGTTGATCTGCCATCGAATCCCATCTTTCTGATCCAGGTACCACCATCCCGATCCAAATTGCAGCTTCCCAGCCGTCGGCCCGCACTGGAAGTTGCCAATCATCGAAGCGAAAAGATAGTTGTCCACGGGATTGATGTTGTACAAGATGGTCCGCGGCAAGTGACCTTGTCGGTCCAACTCTCCGAGAAACCGGCACAATCCAGGTCCTTGGCGAAAATCCCCAATGGAATCAAAGCCCAGGTCAGCCCCTTGCGCGGCAAACATCCTGGTGTTGAGATTGCGCACCGGTCCGAGATGCAGCTGCTTCGTCCAATCTCTCTCGGTGTCCATCCGCCCGGTTTGGTGCAGCAGGTACATCGTGAGTTGGTTTCGCTCTGCCAGTGCCAAATCGCCTCCGCCCCGCGCCCTGTCAAAAGCGGCGGACGCGGCGTTCACGTCGGGACTCACATCGGGCAGATGTGTAAAACCATGGTCGGCGAGACGGCAACCGGCCGCATGAAAGCGGCCATGATGAAACTCGATGGCTTGTACCAGCGACTCTAGAGTATCACAGTCGACTCGCGACGTCTCCGCAAGATTGTCCACATAACGATTCCAAACCGCTAAGTCCGACAACGGAAACACCCGGTCCGGTCGAAAGGCGGGATAGACCTTGGTCTGGAACGGTAACTCTCGGCACGTGGCGTGCGGCTGGAGTGTATCGACCGGATCATCCGTCGTGCAAACCACCGCGACCTTGAAACGATCAAGGATGGCGTGCGTGTTCAGTGAAGCCAGTTGACGCCCACATTCATCCCAAATCTCTGGGGCCGATTGCGCGTTCAATGGGATATCGATACCAAAGTAACGTTGAAGCTCTAGGTGTGACCATTGATAAAGAGGGTTCCGTAATGTTACGGGAACGGTCTTGGACCATGCCAGGAACTTGTCATATGGATCGGCATTTCCCGTGATTAATTCCTCATCGATTCCATTGGCGCGCATCGCTCGCCACTTGTAGTGATCTCCTTCCAACCAGATTTCGTGGAGGTTTTTGTAAGCGCGGTTGGCGGCAATGTCCGCTGGCACCAAATGGCAATGGTAGTCATAAATTGGCATCTCCGCGGCCGCCTCATGATACAACCGACGCGCCATGTCGTTGGTCAGCAAGAAGTCTTGGTCGAGAAAACTCATCGTTGCACCCTCGCCGATCCGCCGCCGGCTAGATCCTCCACTTCCGCGAGGCTGGCCATGCTCACATCCCCAAAGAAAGTCGTCAACAGCGCGCCGTGCGCCCAACCCAATCTCAGCGCCTCTTCCGGTGGTCGGCCCGACAACAAGCCGTAGAATACGCCCGATGCAAACCCATCGCCGCCACCAATTCGGTCAAGCACATCCAACTCCATCGTGGGACTGACGAATTGTTCTCCATCCAGCCACAGGACCGCCGCCCAGCTATGTCGATTCGTCGAGTGAACTTCACGCAGTGTAGTCGCTACCATCTTGATGTTTGGAAAGTGATCTCGCACCTGCTCGATCATGGCGAAAAACTTGGCTGGATCCAGTTTCGAGCCGGTCGACGCGACATCGGGACCCTGCAACCCCAGCCCCATCTGCAGATCTTCTTCGTTGCCAACGAGCACATCCAGCTCCGAGGCGATCTGCCGCATGACCTGTTGGCCCCTCTCCGCCCCTCCTAATGAGCTCCACAACTTGGTGCGATAGTTCAGGTCAAAAGATCGCACGGCGCCATGCTGTTTGGCAGCTTGCATTCCTTCGATAATGACCTGCGACGTGGTCTCGGAAAGCGAGGCAAAAATACCGCCCGAGTGGAACCAACGCACTCCACTGGCAAAGATCGCTGGCCAATCAAAATCGCCCGGTTTGAGCAAGCCACCAGCCTCATTGGCGCGATTGTAGAAGACGACCGGTCCACGCACACCGTGCCCCTGGTCGCTATAAACGGTCGCCATATTGGGGCCCCGCACGCCATCATGCTTGAAATGCTTGTAAAATGGGGTCACCTGCATTTCCTGAACTCGAGACTGGATCAGCTCGCCAATCCCGTTGTCCACCATCGCCGCGGCGATCGCCGTATTCATCCCAAAGCAACTGGCCAGATTCGCCGCTACGTTGTATTCGCCTCCGGAAACGTGGATATCCAGCGAACGCGCCTTGCGAAATGGCAACAGTCCAGGGTCCAACCGGTGTACCAACGCCCCCAGAGACAAAAGATCGAATCGACAGTCATCTTTACGTATGTTCAACATGCTTTTCCTCCACTGCATACGGGAGATAGATTGTATCACCAAACCGGCCCGACCGCCGCCGGGGGAAACCAATTCAGGCCGGAGCGCATTTGGAGACCTTGCTGGTTGGCTGTTCATCCGGAAAAATGGGCGGAATGGAATCCCGAAAGATAACGAGCCTCGATACGCTTGCCAAACTCACTGGCCACCTTCGCACGCTGGGCGTTGAGCTTCCCTTGGACGAAGAACTTATCCCCGGCCCCGCCGGTCCGCTGGCTCAACCCATCCAACTGGACAAGATCACCATCGGCAATCGCTTTTGCATATTGCCCATGGAAGGCTGGGATGCGGAAATGGACGGGAAACCCAGCGCCCTAACGGTGCGGCGTTGGAAGCGTTTTGGACTCAGCGGCGCTAAGTTGATCTGGGGCGGCGAAGCGGTGGCGGTCCAACATGACGGCCGGGCGAACCCCAACCAGCTGTTGATGGCCGAGGAGAACTTGTCGTCCATCGAGCAGCTACGCGTTGAGCTCGAGCAAACGCATCAGCAGGAGTTTGGTCGGACGGACGACCTGTACGTAGGGCTGCAACTGACACATTCAGGTCGCTTCGCGCGTCCCAATGACAAGCAGCACATGGAGCCGCGGACACTCTACAACCATCCGCTAATGGACGAAAAGTTCGGCACCAACAGCTCAACGCCGGTCATGACCGATGATGAGATCGAGCGGCTCATCGAGCGATTTGTGTCGGCATCGTCCGACGCTCACAAGATGGGCTACCGATTTGTCGATATCAAGCACTGCCACGGTTATCTGGGCCACGAGTTTCTCAGCAGCTTTGATCGGCCCGGCCGGTTTGGGGGCTCCCTGGAAAATCGCACACGTTTTTTGCGACAGGTGGTCGAAGGCATCCGCGGCGAGGCGCCCGATCTGCAAATCGGAGTCCGAGTCAGTGTCTACGATACGGTGCCATTTCGGCGTGGCGGTTCAGAGACGGGTGAGCCCATTCCGCATGGTGAGTCACCGTATCGCTATGCGTTCGGTGGCGACGGTACGGGCACGGGGAGCGATCTCAGCGAACCGAGCCAATTCTTGTCGCTTTTGGAATCGCTCGGCATTTCCATGGTCTGCACGACGATCGGCAGCCCCTATTACGTGCCGCATTTGCAACGACCCGCTTGGTATCCACCTTCCGATGGGTACCAATCTCCGGTCGACCCGTTGGTAGGTGTCGCCATCCAATTGGCCGTGACCGCTGAGCTGCGACGAGTGCATCCGCGGATGATGTTCGTTGGGTCGGGTTATAGCTACCTCCAGGAGTGGTTGGGGCATATCGGCCAAGCGGCTGTCTCACGCAATTGGGTCGATTCCGTGGGTTTAGGGCGGATGGTGCTTTCGTATCCGGACCTTCCCGCGGACATTTTTGCCGGCCGACCGTACAAAAAGAAGTTGATTTGCCGCACGTTTAGCGACTGCACGACCGGCCCTCGCAACGGCATGGTGTCGGGCTGTTTTCCCTTGGATGATTACTATCGTCAAATGCCCGAACGGGATCAATTGAAAGCGATCAAGGCCCAGATCGATTGAGGTGAGCAATGACGTGGAAAACCGACTACCGGGCGGCCCTCTTTAAACTGATTGCCACCGATGGCGTCGAAAATCGAGAGCTGTTGGGATTGTTCGAGATCGAGAAGCGGCTGCATGGCAAGATCGAAGAATTCATCAACGCGTTTAACAAAGTGGATCGAGACGAGATGGATGGTGACGCGAAATTCAATCCATTAGTCGAGCGCCGGCATCTCACGGACCTGTACGCCTTAGCGCATCTAGATGCCACGGTTCGGCGCTCGAACAAAACCTAATCGATCGTTATACCGAGGAGACAGGCGTCTCGGATCGTGCACTGGATCAAATCCGTGTGCAAGGTGAAGCCAAGGCGATTCAACTAATCAAGGACGCCCGCGCCACAAAGCGACTCCCTGGGACGGGGCCGTGATGGGATAGCCTCCGAGGAGTTCGTTCCAAAGTTCTGGCGGCATTCGCTCGAATCGATCGCTTTGCTATGGCGTCGATTCTCCCTCCTTGCCCAACAACTCACTCTCCAGTGTTTTGTCCGTGCTGAATGGATCGACCTGTTGGCAACTGGAGATCAAACAGTCGCGCACGTCCATCAGGTCACCGCGCCACTCTTCCTCTGTCGTATCCGGTGGGCGGAGCTGCGTGAATTCTCCGATCAGGAGAATCAATCGGAGCAGATGGCGAAAGAGAATTCCCTCCTGCTTCTGCAATCGTTTGCTGGTCACATATTTATTGAAGTCGCCACCGTATTCCATTAGCTCGCCCGCCGCCCAAACCGGAAACGTCCGCAGGTCCACGACCGCTGGATATTCATGGTCAAACAACCTCCGCAATTTGTCGGCAACCGTGAGAACCCACACGCGTTCTTCTGGGTGCACGTAGCGGCCGTCTTCCTCTGGATCTTCCGATTTGGTCAACTCTTCCACGGTGGCCAACCCCATTTGGAGCAATTGGGCGTCCAGCCGGGTCATGGCCAAAGGCCCTGGTGGCAGCTCGTCCTGCGACGGCACGCGGACCAAGCGACCGACGGATCCAGGAATCTCCAACACACTTTCCAACACCTGGATCCGCTCGGTGCGATCGGCAATCCCCAATTGATTGATCACGAACACACCGAACAATGGGTTAAGGCTTTTCAAAATCCGCAGCTTGTTCATGCTTGGGGTTGGACGTGCCAACTCTGGGCGCCAGCGTACTGGTTCTTCCTCCGACGTCTCGCCGCTGGACATCCCTTGGGCGCGCTCTAGCAACCGATCCCCCGTCTCCCCTTCCACCGCTTCCCCTTCCACCGTCTCCCCTGCCACCGCTTCCCCTGCCAAATCGGCCAAGGTAGGTTCGGGCTCGATAGTGACATAGCCCGCCCGCCAGAGAGTGACGATCATCTGGTCCAAGTGCCGTTGGGCCGCCTGTATCTGCTTGTCGGGCATGAGGCGTTTGCCCACCATCACCCGAATACGGTCGATCTCTGGTGACGCCTCCAGCAGATAGGCCAACACCCGCCACGGCAAATGACCCTTGCTCTCCAAATTGCTTGGTGAGGCCTTCCGCAGCTGCTCAAATTGGCCCGCGGTCCAATACTGTTCCGTGCCGCGCCGCTTGGGCATTTTCTTTTTGAGAGCCTTTTTGGCTTTCCGCAGTCCCGGGTCTTTCGTGTCTTCTGGGATCTGGTCGTACTTTTCCCGCCAACGTAGTAATCGTACGTCATCCTCGTGCGCCACACCGTAGACAAATCCCTGGTCGTCAAATTGAGGTCGCCCAGCCCGCCCAAACATTTGATTGGCCGCACTCGGTGCGATGAGCCGCTTTTTGTCCGGAGGCCCAGTCAATAGTTTGGGTACCACGATGCTGCGCGCTGGAAGATTGATTCCGGAAGCCAATGTCTCGGTACAGACGGTGAACGACAGCAGCTTCTTTTGGAATAACGATTCCACGATTCGCTTGTACTTCGGGAGTAGTCCAGCATGATGGACGCCCACGCCACGCATCAGGATCTGCCTCAGTTTGGGACCAGCTCCCTCGCTCCAATCGTGTTGATCCAGTTCCTGTAACAGTCCTTCGCGTTGCCCCTCGGCCAGCATCTTCTTGCCCTTGAGCTGTTCCGCGACGCTCCAACATTCCTCGCGGTTAAAGCAAAACACCAGCGCGGGAATTCGACGCAACGAGTCCGTACCCGTCGCCATCTCCTCCAGTTTATCGTTGAGCAACATGTCGCCGACCCACTCGAACGTCAGTGGCACGCGCCGATCGTCGCTCTGAATCAGATCCAAACGCCGTTGATGCGAGTGATTTAACCACTGGCGAAACTCAAACGCGTTGCCAACCGTCGCCGAGAGTAGCAACAGCCGAATGTGCTCGGGCAGCAGATTGAACGTCAGCTCCCATACCACGCCTCGCTCCGGATCGTTGAAGCTGTGAAATTCGTCCATCACCACGGTGGAAACATCCGCGAAATCGAATTCGTTCTGGTGCAGCAAACGGTTAAATAAGATCTCGGCAACCACGACCAAAATTTTGGCATCGGGATTCACGCGACGATTACCGGTAACCAAACCAACGTCCTCCGCGCGGTACCCCCATCTCTCCGCCGCGACTTGCATCTCCTGCAACTTTTGTTCGGTCAATGCGATAAGAGGCGTCGTGTAGTAGGCCCGTTTCCCCGTCTTGAGCGCTTCAAACAAGGCTGCCTCGGCAATGAGGGTTTTGCCAGTACCGGTGGGAGCGCAAACGAGGATTCCCTGCTCCGAAGTGAACCAGGCCAACAGCGCTTCTTCTTGGACCGGATACGGTTCGAACTCGAGATGGTCAAAGTACTCGGCCAGGATATCGTCACGCGACGCAGGAAGGTCGGTCATCTTTGATTCTCGGAGACCCCGGCGGAGTTAGGCTTGTACATCGTTCGTGTGCCATCTTCGTTGATCGATCGCTGAGCATAACGTTTATCATCACGGGTCACATACGGCAACGACAAAAGTCCGCCGATCCAAACGGCGGCGAGCCCGAAATAGGCCGGCTGAAGATGTTTGAGACTGGTATAGCCGACCGTCCAGTAGATCGAGATGGTGGCAACGTAGGTTCTGTTTCCAGCCAGCATCAACGTCACCACGAACCATGCTTACCCACGCCGGTATCCCGACAGCGAAATCAGCTGCACGACAATACCGCAAGAAATCAGCGTGCCTTCGAAGGTGGCCCGCTCGTGGGCGACCGACGGTACCCACTGAGGATTTTCCTCCGACAACCGTACGGGCATCGTACAGAGGAATTCCATACCCTCGGGCACAAATACGTGCGAAATTTCAACCTTGGAAATGGTGAACGGCATGGCAGGTTTGCCTCGATTAAGCCTAGCAAAGAGCCCGTCGCCTCGTTAGGATGCAACTTGATGCAAGCGTCGTGGCGTTTCATGTGGTAGCGGCGGATGCCTCGTGCTTGGGACGGACCTTTGACCAGATTATTTCCGATCAAGCACGGCATGCCGACCAAGAACCGAATTCTCCGTCGTCGGCAACCTTTACGGCGGCAGACGCTGGAATTGGCCATCGAAACCCGTGAGTCCCGGCTGATGCTGGCGACGACCAGTCCGACCGTGGACGAGGCTCCCGACGCGGATGGCGTTGTCATTGCGCCCGAGGACGGGAATTACCCGCTGACGTCGATCGTCAGCTCGCCGGCCTCGGAAAATAACGCCGCTACTTCCTTGGTGACCCAGCTGGTGTCCAGCGCGAGTCCATTGGAAATCGACACTCGTTCGGGTGGATACGACGATTTCGAATTCTTTGGCGGCGCATTCATTGCCGCTGGCGATCTTAGGATTGAGGTCGACCTTGAAACGTCGCCCAACGGTGGCGTCTACTTGGTGCAACTGGATACCGGACATGACGTAGCGCTCATACGTTCTGACGGCAATTGGATCGTCACAACCACCGAGAACGGAGTTTTTGGAACTCTGCTCACGCTCGTCGAGCCGGGACTGTCCGGCAGTTTTACCCTCGAGTTCTCTAACGAGTTTCACTGCTCACCGTTATGAGCCCGAACGGCTCGATAGAGACTCACGAATTTACAGATGGTGCCGACCAACCGCGGAGTTTTTTTTCTTCCGGCAGCGACCTGCGCCTGCATTTTTTCACTGGGCCAGATTCCACGCTCACTATCGATGACTTGGCCGTCTATCAGACCGCTGTCGCCGACTATGATACGTTAGGTTCGCTAGCGCCGTCATTAAGTAATGCGGCCGCGAATCAGGGGATTGTCTTTGGAGCCTTACCCGATACTTGGTTCGGTTCGCCCCAGCACACTCGACTCTATGCACATCATGCCGGTTTACTCGTTTGGACACTCGATTTTCCAGACGACGTCAACGATCCAACGCGCTCGCAACAGGAGGTTGAGTCACAGATCTCGTATGCCGTCGCCAACAACATGACCATCCGTGGCCATAGTCTGATCTGGCCCGCTGCGACTCCTTCTGAGATTAGCAACGGCTCCTTCACGCGTGACGAGTTGATCGACATCATGCGCAACTACATTCAGAACACCATACTTGCGTACCCCGAAGTCGATGAATGGGTGGTCGTCAATGAACCGCTCAACTTTGGCGGGACTCTGCATGACTCCACCTGGCGTTCGGTGATCGGTGACGACTACATCAAGCTTGCCTTTGAATTCGCCAACGACGTCGCCGATGCGGACGACGTACTCATAATCAACGAGTTCCAAGTAGAAATCCCTGACAAAACGAAATCGGACGCCTATTTGCAGCTTGTTTCCGACCTGCTTGCCGACGGCGTGCCCATCGACGCCGTCGGGATTCAGGGACACATTGCGCTCGGTGACGCCACGATTCCCGACTATGAAGAAATGCTTACAACGCTCGAACGGTTCGGTGCTCTAGGCACACGCATTCATATCACGGAATTCGACGTGAACACGGTCTTTATGACTGGAACGGATGCGGAAAAGGCGGCACGGCAGGCTGCGATTTACGCTGATATTGTCAACGCATGTGTCAATTCGGGCGTTTGTGACAGTGTTGTGACGTGGGGGATGGTGGACCCGTTCTCTTGGCTGCTTGATCCGATCTTGGTTCCATCGGGCGGCGAAGCTCCATTGATTTTCGACGGCGAGTTCGCTCCCAAAGCGTCCTTCACTGCCATGCTGGAGGCCTTCAACAATCAAGCACCGATCATTGACTCAAACACCGTCACTGTCACCATCGACAAAGGTGACACGGCTACAGCCGCGGGAACGTTTAGTGATCCCGATGATGATCTCATGCTGCTTACCGCTTCGGTCGGCATCGTTACGTCCGACGGCAACGGGG
>Ga0310121_10003732_pt1 | contig 13808 bp, 10 predicted proteins | sample CB27_Tmax_986_MG_FD_203504 | JGI IMG/M metagenome (GOLD analysis project Ga0310121, IMG submission 203504) | Marine microbial communities from Western Arctic Ocean, Canada - CB27_Tmax_986 | ecosystem: Environmental > Aquatic > Marine > Oceanic | place: Canada: Western Arctic Ocean | collected... | reverse complement strand
TCCTGCGCAACCAGGTGGAGATCCAGAAGAAGTACGCGCTCGCGTTCGCGTGCGTGGTCTTCGTGCTGCTCGGCGCCCCGCTGGCGGTGCGCTTTCCGCGAGGAGGGCTCGGGCTCGTGATCGCGGCATCCTCGGCGATCTTCGCCGTCTCCTGGATCGGTCTGATCGGCGGAGAAAACCTCGCCGACCGTGGCCTCGCGCCCCCCTGGCTCGCGATGTGGGCCCCCAACCTGATCTTCCTGGCGCTCGGAATCGTCCTGGTCCGGCGCATGGGGCGCGAGGCCGCGACCATGCGCGGCGGCGGATGGGACGATCTGCTCTGGACGCTCCGCGGCGGACTCGAGCGGGTCTTCCGCAGGGCGCCGACCTGATGGAGACGCCGGTCTAATGCGACTCCTCGACCGGCTGGTCCTCTGGACCTTCCTCCGGCTCTTCCTGGTGGCGCTGCTGGCGACGCCGCCACTCTTCGTGCTCGCGGACATCACCGAGAACCTGGACCGCTATCTGGACCGCGGCCTCACCAGCGCCCAGGTCGCGCTGGCCTACCTCTGGATGATGCCGCTGTACGTCCAGTGGTCGTTCCCGATCGCGGCGCTGATCGCGGCCGTGTTCACGGTGCACAGCATGACGATGCACCGTGAGGTGGTCGCCGCGAAGGCCGGCGGCATCAGCTTCCACCGCCTCACGCTACCCGTGCTGGGAGGGGGCGCCGTGCTGACGCTCGTGGCGCTCGGGCTGTCCGAGGCGGCGCCGCATGCGTGGCGGCGCGCGAACGATATCCTCCAGAACGAGCCGCAGCGGATCGGGCGTACCGATTTCGTCTACCAGACCGAGGACGGACTCGCGATCTCGGCACGCCGGCTCACGGTGGACGAGCGGCGCATGCAGGGAATCGTGCTCGTGCGGCGCGACCAGACCGGCGTGCTGCACGTCGACGCCCAGGACGCGGGCTGGCGCGAGGGGGAGGGGTGGACCTTCTACAGCGGGCACGTCCGCATGGTAGAGGGGCCCGACACGATCCGCTCCTACCGCTTCCAGCGGCTGCGACTGGCCGGGCTCGAGGAGAGTCCCGACGATCTGCTGGAGGAACCGCGCGAAGACGAGGAGATGACCTACGAGGAGATAAGCCGGCTGGCCGACATCATCCAGCGGTCGGGCGGCCAGCCGCACAAGCTGCTGGTCAAGAAGGAACAGAAGCTCGCAATCCCGATCGCGACCCTGATCATCATCTTGTTCGGCACTCCGCTCGCCACCAGCTCGAAGCGGGGCGGCACCGCCTACGGAGTCGGGGTCTCGCTGGGCTCCACCCTGCTGTATCTGCTGCTGCTCAAGGTGTCGGCCGGGTTCGGCGCGAGCGGCTCGATCGGGCCCTTCTGGGCGGCGTGGCTGCCCAACCTGCTGTTCCTGGCGGTGGGGCTCGTGCTGTTGGCCCGCGTGCGCACGTAGCGGCGCGGCTATCCGAGGGCCCGCGCGAATCCCTCCGCGAGCTCGCCCGTCCCCACCTCCTGCACCGGACCGCGCAGCACCACGCCCAGCTCCGCGCTCACGCGCACCTCGAAGCTCCCCCCCTCCATCCGCACCTCGATCGTGCCCGGCTCCAGCTTCCCGCGCGCCACCGCGGCGACCGCCGTCGCGCACGCGCTCGTGCCCGATGCGGTGGTCGGCCCCACCCCACGCTCCCAGATCAGGATGTCCAGCGCCGCCGGGGAGACCACCCGCACGAGCTGAACGTTGGCGCCGTGCGCAAACGCGGGATGGGTGCCGAGGGCGGGGCCGAGCCGCTCGAGAGTGCCGTGCTCGAGGGGCAGGCCGAGCGCGTCGGCGAAGACCACGGCGTGCGGGTTGCCGACTGAGACCGGCACGATCGGCACCACGCCGAGCACGGGATGGGGGAGCCGTCCCTCCGCATCGAGCGCGCGCGGGTCGAGCTCGGCCGCCTCCGGTCCCACACGGGCCCTGCCCATCTCGACCTCGACGTCGTAGCGGCCGCTCGCGTCGCGTCCGTGCACCTGCATGCGGATCCGGTCGCCTCCCGACTCCACCTCGAACGGGTTCGTGCCGATCCGCCCCCGCGAGTGCAGGTACGCGGCCAGCACCCGCAGCCCGTTGCCGCTCCGCTCGAACTCCGACCCGTCCGGATTGAACATCCGGAGCGGAACGGGCCGGCCGACGGGCTTCAGCAGCACCACCACGATCCCGTTCGCGCCGATCCCTTCCCACTGGTGGCAGACGCGCGCGATCGCGTGCGGCTCGGCGCGCCAGCCGTCGCCGGCCTCGAACACGAGGTAGTCGTTCCCCAGCCCGTGCGCCTTGTACCACGCGCGCCCGACGGACGGGCGCGTGCCGAAATCCTTGGCCATGGTCCCCCGCTTGGATACGTCGCCCCCGGGCGCGGCGCCCGTAGTGCGGCGAAGCCTACAGCGCGGGGCGGACGGCCTCCAGCCCACCGGAGGACGAACGAGGGGAGGCGGCCGGTCGGCCGCCTCCCCTGTGCGGGCCGGGGATCACCCGCCCTGCCCCGCTCGGTCAGTCGAGCGCACGGTCCGGCGGCACGCCCCCGATCTTCCACTGCTCGGCGTAGAGCCGTGCCGCCACCCGGGCCGACTCCTCCGGGCTCATATGCGGCGACGTCGCGAGCCACTCGGCGGTCTCCAGATCGCCGGCCTGGCGGGCCAGCAGGATCGCGGTGACCCAGGCGTCGGCGGCCGGCACGACGTTGCCCTTGGACTCCGCGTACGTCACGGCCAGAACGACCGTGCCTCGTGCGGCGTCGAGCTGCCCCACGCTCGCGTGGAACGAGGCCTGATCCATAAGGCAGCGGAAGCGGTGGGGATCGTCACCCATACGCATCGCCGCGACCGCAGAATGGAGACGGGCGACCTCGGCCATGTCGGCCTGGAAGTCACCGGACAAGAAGGCGAGCGAAACCACCGCCTCATGGAGGTCGTCCAACTCGCTGGACATGTTGATCTGGGCCGCCGCCGGAACCGCTTACACCGAACAGGCGAGCAGGGCGAGGGCGTGCAACCGGCTCATGGCTCCCTCCTCTTCGGGTACGCCCGCATCACGAGCTCTCCCCACCGGTGGCCTCCACCGGCGCTGATCCAAGGTGGGGCGACGGCCTCCGGGCCGGTGTCGGGGCCCAGACCGCCCGCACCGTAGGGAGATCTCCGCCCCGCAGGAGGGGATCGCGCCGGTCGCGCTGCGGGGCGCGGAACGCGCGCGCCGTTCTCCGCCCCGGACGGCGCACGGCCGCGGCGGAGAGGTGTCCGCCGCGGCTGAGTCCCCACCCGCGCCGCTCGGCGGCTCAGTCGGTGAGGTGGCCTTCGGTCTTGCCGTTGAAGATGCCGGCGAAGACCGCGGGCCCGCTCACCTCGATCATGCCCATGGCCCCCTTGTCCGTCGCCCGGAAGATCGAGTGGTCCACCAGCATGAGCGTGCCCGCGACGTCCGCGCGGAACTCGGTGATGATGGCGCCGCCCGCCGGGACCAGCGTGGTCTGTACGTTGTTCTGCAGGCGCGTGCCACCCTCCGGGTACACGTTGTCGAAGATCTCGCCGACCACGTGGAACGAGCTCACCAGGTTCGGCCCGCCGTTGCCCACGAACAGCCGGATCCGCTCGCCCACCTGGGCCTGGAGCGCGTGCTCGCCGGTCAGCGCGCGCACCGCGCCGTTGAAGACCACGAAGTCCGGGTGCTCCGCGACCGCCTTCTCGTAGCTGAACTCCCGCAGGCCGCGGGTGTCCGGCTCCCCCTGCGTGTAGAACTCACCCTGCATCACGTAGAACTCGCGGTCCACCTCGCTCATCCCCTCCGCGGGCTCGACCAGGATCAGCCCGTACATGCCGTTCGCCACGTGCCAGCCCATCAGCGCCACCGCGCAGTGGTAGACGTAAAGCCCGGGATTCAGCGCACGGAAGCTGAAGGAGGTCTCCTTGCCGGGCCCGGTGAACGTCGCCGCGCCGCCTCCGCCCGGACCGGTCACCGCGTGCAGGTCGATGTTGTGCGGGACGATGCTCTCGGGATGGTTCCTGAGCCGGATCTCCACCAGGTCGCCCTCGCGCACCCGGATGAAGTTGCCAGGCACCTGTCCCCCGAAGGTCCAGAAGCAGTAGTCCACTCCGTCGGCCAACCGCTTGGTGAGCTCGATCGTCTCCAGCTCGACGATCACTCGCGTCGCGTGCGAGCGCGTGATCGGCGGCGGCACTTGGGGCGGGGGAAGCAGCTCGGCCACATCCTCGCCCACCAGCTCGGGGAGGCTGGGGACCGGCAGGTCCGCCCGCTCCGTCGAGGTGTCGAGGGTGGGGAACGCGCCTACCGCGATCGCGGCCAGTACCGCCACGGAGAGGACCATCGCCCTGCGTCTCATCGTCTATACTCCGGTCGAAGCTGCGGTCGAGCGTTCCTCGGTCGTAGCGAACGGTTCAACGATGACTCTCCCGGAGGGGCGGCGCCGTCGGGGACGCACCGGGGGGCGTAGCGGGGGTTTTCCCGGCCGGTGTCGGGTGTTTCCCGACACCGAAATCCCCTTTCCCACTTGGATTTCGGGGAGCGCGCCCATAGCTTCCGGTTACAATCCTGCGTTTGGGGCGATTTGCGGCATATTGCGGCCCTGCGGAGGGATACGGGATGGCGGCTCGGCACGCCGGGCAGCACCCGCGGTCCCCCGCGAATCTGCTAAAAGGCCACCGCCCCGGGGCTATGCTACCGGGGCCTTTTCATTGGCGGTGCCCATCGTGACCAACCGTACCACGGCCGGAGCGGCTCCGGCCGCTCCCGATCGCGCGCAGCCGGGGCCCGTCACGTGGCGCGACCAGCCCGCCGCCGCCCGCATCCGCCGCCTCCAGGACGAGCTCGCCCAGCGGGTGCTCCTGCTCGACGGCGCCATGGGCACGATGGTGCAGTCCTATCGCCTCACGGAGGACGACTACCGGGGGGAGCGCTTCCGCGATCATCCGCACCCGCTCATGGGCGCGGGCGACCTGCTCGCGCTCACCCGTCCCCACGTGCTCGCGGAGATCCACCGCGCGTACCTGGACGCGGGCGCGGACATCATCGAGACCAACACGTTCGTCGCGTCGCGCGTCGCGCTCGCGGACTACGGGCTCGTGGAGCACGCCCGCGAGATCAACCGCGCAGCTGCGGCCCTCGCGCGCGAGGCGGCTGACGCGGTCGCGGAAGCGACCGGCCGTCCGCGCTGGGTCGCCGGCGCGATCGGGCCCACGAACAGGTCCGCTTCGATCTCCCCGGACGTGAACGACCCCGGGAAGCGCAACGTCACCTGGGAGGAGCTGGTGGCGGCGTACCGCGAGCAGGCGGAGGGGCTGCTCGAGGGGGGCGCCGACCTGCTCTTCATCGAGACCATCTTCGACACGCTGAATGCGAAGGCGGCGCTCTACGCGCTGTCCGAGTTGCTGGCGGAGCGGGGACTCCAGACCCCGGTGATGGTGAGCGGCACGATCACCGATCTGTCGGGACGGACCCTCACGGGTCAGACCGCCGAGGCGTGGTGGTACTCGATGCAGCACGGCGTGGCCGCCGCATTCCCCGATGGACGAACCCCCTGGCGCGTCTACGAAGGCTCCACGACCGGCGTGCTCTCGGTGGGGCTCAACTGCGCCCTCGGGGCGAAGCAGCTCCGGCAGTACGTCGCCGAGATCTCCGCGGTGGCGGACGTGTGGGTGACCTGTCACCCGAACGCCGGGCTCCCCAACGAGATGGGAGGCTACGACGAGACCCCGGAGGCGATGGCGGCGGCCGCGCGCGACTTCGCCGAGTCCGGGCTCGTGAACGTGATCGGCGGGTGCTGCGGGACCACCCCGGCGCACATCGCGGCGATGGCCGAGGCGGTCGCGGGGGTGCCGCCACGCAAGGTGCCCGAGCTGCCGGTCCGCACCCGGCTCTCCGGTCTCGAGCCGCTGGTGATCGGCCCCGAGTCGCTGTTCGTCAACGTGGGCGAGCGCACGAACGTGACCGGCTCCGCGCGCTTCCGGAAGCTGATCCACCAGGGCGACCTGGCGACCGCGGTCAACGTGGCGCGCCAGCAGGTGGAGGGGGGCGCGCAGCTGATCGACGTCAACATGGACGAGGGGCTGCTCGACTCGGTCGGCGCGATGCGCACGTACCTGAACCTGATCGCGGCCGAGCCGGACGTGAGCAGGGTCCCGGTCATGGTGGACTCCTCGCGCTGGGACGTGATCCGCGCGGGGCTGCGGTGTGTGCAGGGCAAGGGCGTGGTGAACTCGATCTCGCTCAAGGAGGGCGAGCCCGAGTTTCGCCAGCTCGCTCGGGAGGTGCGCGCGCACGGCGCCGCCGTGGTGGTGATGGCGTTCGACGAGCAAGGGCAGGCGGACACGGTCGAGCGGCGCGTGAAGGTGCTCGAGCGCGCGCACCGGATCCTGGTCGACGAGCTCGGCTTCCCGCCCGCGGACGTGATCTTCGATCCCAACATCTTCGCCGTGGCGACCGGGATCGAGGAGTACGACCGCTACGCGATCGACTTCATCGAGGCCACCCGCATCCTGCGCGAGCGCTTCCCGCACTCGCTGGTGAGCGGCGGCCTCTCCAACCTGTCGTTCTCGTTCCGCGGAAGCCCGACGGTGCGGGAGGCGATGCACTCGGCCTTCCTGTACCACGCGATCAAGGCCGGGATGAACATGGCGATCGTGAACGCGGGCGCGCTCCCGGTCTACGACGAGATTCCGGAGGGGCTGCTCGAGACGGTCGAGGACGTGCTGTTCGCGCGGCGGCCGGACGCGACCGAGCAGCTGACCAGACTCGCCGAGGCGCACCAGGGAAAGGAGATGCGCAAGCAGGAGGACCTCGCCTGGCGGCAGGCGCCCGTGCGCGAGCGCCTCGTGCACGCGCTCGTGCAGGGGACCGACGAGTACGCGGAGCAGGACGCCGAGGAGGCGCGCCGCGCCTCCTCCCGTGCGCTCGACGTGATCGAGGGCCCTCTCATGGAGGGGATGAACGTGGTGGGCGACCTGTTCGGCGCGGGGCGGATGTTCCTGCCACAGGTCGTGAAGAGCGCGCGCGTCATGAAGAAGGCGGTGGCCTGGCTGATCCCCTTCCTCGAGGAAGAGAAGGCGGACGTGGGCGCCCGCTCGGCCGGGCGCGTGCTCATGGCCACCGTGAAGGGAGACGTCCACGACATCGGCAAGAACATCGTGGGCGTCGTGCTCCAGTGTAACAACTACGAGATCGTCGATCTGGGCGTGATGGTCCCGGCGGAGCGGATCCTGGACGAGGCCTCGGCCAGGGGGGTGGACGCGATCGGGCTGTCCGGGCTCATCACCCCCTCGCTCGACCAGATGGTCAACGTGGCACGCGAGATGGAGCGGCGCGGCATCCGTCTGCCCCTCCTGATCGGCGGAGCGACCACCTCCAAGACGCACACCGCGGTGCGGATCGAGCCCGAGTATACGGGCCCGGTGGTGCACGTGCTGGACGCGTCGCGCAGCGTGGGGGTGGTGGGGAGCCTGCTCGACGAGAAGAAGCGCGAGGCGTTCGTCGCCGATACGCGGCGCGAGTACGGCGTGCTGCGCGAGCGATACGCCGCCCGGCGCGACCGGACGCCGCTGCTCCCCTACGAGGAGGCGGTCCGGCGGCGCCTCCACGTGGACTGGGAAGCGTACCGGCCGCCGCAGCCGGCGCGGCCGGGCATCCACGTCTTCGACGACATCGACTTGCGCGAGCTGGTGGACTACATCGACTGGACCCCCCTCTTCCAGACCTGGGAGGTGGCGGGCAAGTACCCCGCCATCCTGGAGGATCCGGTGGTAGGCAAGCAGGCGCGCACGCTGCTCGCGGACGCCCGGGCGCTGCTCGATCGGATCATCCGCGAGCGGCGGCTCCGCGCGCGCGCGGTGGTGGGGCTCTTCCCGGCCAACGCCGTCGGCCCGGACGAGGTGGCCGTATGGGCGAACGAGGAGCGCCGCGCGCGCGCGGCGACGCTCTACTTCCTGCGGCAGCAGTTCGACAAGCCGGGACGTCCGGACGTGTCGCTGGCGGACTTCGTCGCCCCGGCGGACACCGGCCTGGGGGACTGGATCGGCGGCTTCGCGGTCACGGCGGGCGAGGGGCTGCACGCGTTCGTGGCCGAGCTCGCCGCCGAGCACGACGACTACAACGCGATCATGGCCAGCGCGCTCGCGGACCGGCTGGCCGAGGCGCTCGCGGAGCGCATGCACGAGACGGTGCGCAGCGAGCTCTGGGGGTACGCCTCCGACGAGCGGCTCGACAACGAGGCGCTGATCGCCGAGCGCTACCGCGGCATCCGCCCCGCCCCCGGCTACCCCGCCTGCCCGGACCACACAGAGAAGCGCACGCTGTTCCTTCTGCTCGACGCCGAGCGCCGCGCGGGGATCGAGCTCACCGAGAGCTACGCGATGCTGCCCGGTGCATCGGTGTCCGGGCTCTACCTCTCGCACCCCGCCTCCTTCTACTTCGGCGTGGGTCGGATCGGGGAGGATCAGGTCGAGGACTACGCGCGCCGGAAGGGAATGCCGGTCGAGGAGGTGGAGGCCTGGCTGGCGCCGGTGCTCGCGTACGAGCGGAAGCCGGAGTCCGCGGGCGCGCCCGGGACGCCCCCGAAGGAGCGCGCGACCGCATGAGCGCGACTCTGGAGTCGCCCGTGCTCACGGTGCGCGAGCTGATCGCGGACGGACGCGTGCACGTGCTGGACGGCGCGATGGGCACGCTGCTCTACAGCCACGGCGTGTTCGTGAACGTCTGCTACGACGAGCTCTCGATCACGCGCCCCGACCTGGTCGCGACCGTCCACCATGAGTATGTCCAGGCCGGCGCGGAGATCCTCGAGACCAACACCTTCGGCGCCAATCCGGTCAAGCTGTCCAGCTGGGGGCTCGAGGGGCGGACCGAGGAACTCAACCGCGAGACCGTGCGGCTCGCGCGCAAGGCGGCGGCCGGGCGCGCGCTTGTGGCCGGGGCGGTCGGTCCGCTTGGGATCCGCATCTCGCCGTGGGGGCCGACATCGGTGGCCGAGGCGGAGGAGCTGTTCGGGCGCCAGATCGCGGGGCTGTGCGAGGCGGGGGTGGACGCGTTCGTGCTCGAGACCTTCTCCGACCCCGCCGAGCTGGCGGCCGCGTTCCGGGCGGTGCGTTCACTCTCGGATATGCCGGTGATCGCCCAGATGACGGTGGGCGAGGACGGCCGCACGAGCTACGGCACCGACGTGGAGCACCTGGCCGCGGAGCTGGACGAGCTGGGCGCCGACGTGATCGGGCTCAACTGTTCCGTTGGACCTGCGGCCATGCTCGACGCATTGGAAAAGATGGCGCGCGTCACGCGCAAGCCCCTCTCCGCGCAGCCCAACGCCGGCCTGCCGCGCACCGTGCGCGACCGCAAGATCTACCTCGCGAGCCCCGACTACATGGCCGCGTACGCGCGCCGGCTGATCGACGCGGGCGCGCGCTTCGTGGGCGGCTGCTGTGGGACCACGCCAGACCATGTGCGGCGGATCCACGACGTGGTGGCGACGTTGCAGCCGCGCGCCGCGCCAGCGCGGCGCGCACCGTCGCCGGCGGTCGAGGACTTCCCCCTGCCCGCGGTCCCACTCGCCGAGCGCTCCGAGCTCGGTGCCGGCCTGGCGGCGGGAGAGTTCCTGACCAGCGTCGAGCTGAATCCGCCCCACGGCTGGGATGCCGGGGAGCTGGTGGCCGCGGCCCGTCGGCTGCGCGCCGCGGGCGTCGACGCGGTGCACGTGCTAGACCGCGCGCCGGGCGGAAGCCTGATGGCGTCGGTGCCCGCCGGGATCATTCTCTCCCGTGAGGCGGAGCTGCAGCCGGTCGTGCACTACGCCTGCCGCGACCGCAACATGCCACGCATGCTCTCGGACCTGCTGGGCGCGGCGGCAGCCGGGATCCGGAACCTGCTCGTGCTATCGGGCGACCCTCCCACGCAAGGACCCTATCCCGACCAGACCGTCCTGTTCGACATCGACTCGATCGGCCTGATCAACGTGCTGAACGGGCTCAACCATGGCTTGGACCCCGGGAGCGCGCGGATCGGGGAGCCCACCCGCTTCGTGATCGGCATGATGACCAATCCCGAAGCGCTCGACCTGGAGCGGGAGATCGAGCGCTTCGGATACAAGGTGGAGGCCGGCGCCGACTTCGCGCTCACCCAGCCGGTCTTCGAGATTCGGGCGCTGGAGCGCTTTCTGGAGCTGACCGCGCACTGGCGCGTGCCGCTCCTCGTCGCAGTCTGGCCGCTGGGCTCGCTCCGAAGCGCCGAGTTCTTCGCCAACGAGGTGCCCGGTGCCGTCGTGCCCGAGGCGATCGTGGAGCGGATGCGCTGGGCGGAGGAGCGGGGAGCCGACGCCGTACGCGCCGAGGGGATCGCGATTGCGCGCGAGGTGGCGGCGCAGGTCCGGTCGCTCGCCGAGCGCGGAGTGATCCGCGGGGTGCATGTGGCGGCGCCGGCGGGGGACATCGACGCGGCACTCGCGGTGCTGGCGGAGTAGGCGCCGTCAGGTGGGCGGAGCGGCACCCCAGACCTCCAACTCGAGCGCCGGTACGCGAGCGAATTCCCGCGCGTTCGACGTGATCAGCGCCATCCCCCGCCCGACACAGCTGGCCGCCAGCCACAGATCGTGCGCCCCGATCGGCTCTCCGCGACTCGCGTGGAGAACCTCGCTCACGGTGATGACCGAGAGGACGAACTCGTCTTCCCTGCGCTCGTCCAGCCGGCCCGGAAGATTCAGGCGTAGCCCCTCACACCCGCTCGAGAATCCGCTCCAGCCGCGCGGCCGCACCCCTCCACCCCAGGTTGCTCACGTAGATCTTGTCCGCGCCCGCCGCGCGTAGCGCCCGGATGCTCCGCGCGCACACCTCCTCCGGCGTGGCGCCGGCGGCAAAGTCTCGCCCGAGCCCCTCCACGGGCACCGGGAAGAACTGGCCCAGCTTGGAGAGCGTCACGGGGTTGGCGCTCCGGTAGAAGAACACACCGAACACGCCCGGCAGGCCCACGCCCCTCCGTACGCCGGCCTCCAGCAGCGCCTCCACACGGTCGACCGAGTGGTGCGAGACCACCTGCGTCAGGAAGAACTCGGCCTGGAAGTCGTGCGAAGCCAGGAACTCCACCTGCTCGGTGGCGTCCCGGTGCGGGTTAGCCCACCCGCCGAGGACCAGGGAGGGGATGCGCTCCCGGATGAGCGCCCTGAGCTGCTGCGCGTGGGGAACGCAGCGCGGCGGGCCCACGGTCCGATCGCCGCCGAGCACGGTAAGCGCCTCGATTCCGGACGACGCGGCGCGGGCTGCGTACATGAGGCAGTACTCGAGCGTGTGCTTCGTCGTGAGGAAGGGAATGACGCGGCGAAGATCGACCACCTCGCCCAGGTTGGCACCGAAGTGCGCGAGATTCTCCTCCTCCTCCGCGCCCACCGCATTGTCGGTGACGAACACGAATCGATCGTCTCGCAGCAGCCGGCGCACCGACTGATGCAGGTCGATCCAGACGTCCATGGTCTCGCTCTGACCGAGCCCGCTCCGCGGCGGGCGCATCTCGACCGTGACCAGGGGACCCGGATCGTGCAGCCGGTCCAGTGGCACCGACCGCGCTGGCGACGCGCTCATCGCGGCCGGCCGACCCATTCGGCGAGCGCATCCGCGCCAGTCGGTAGCGCAGCGGTCAGGTTCTCGCAGCCGGCGGCAGTGACCAGCACATCGTCCTCCACCCGCACGCCGATCCCCGCGAACCGCGCCGTGACGCCCTCGAGCGCCTCGCTGGCCGGTGGCCCGAAATAGAGCCCCGGCTCGACGGTGAACACCATGCCGGGCTCGAGCACGCGTGACTGGCCGCCGCACGCGTAATCACCCACGTCGTGCACGTCGAGCCCGAGCCAGTGCGAGGTCTGATGCGGGTAAAACGGCTTGTGCTTCTCCTCGGCCGCGAGCTCCGCGGGATCACCCTCGAGCACCCCCAGATCGACCAGTCCGGCAGCGATCACGTGCGCCGCCACATCGTGCACCGCCGCCACCGTCGCGCCCGGCCGCACCGCGCCGACGGCCGCCGCCCGCGCCGCCTCCACGATCTCGTAGACGGCGCGCTGCTCGTGCGTCCAGCGGCCGCTCGCCGGGAAGGTCCGCGTGATGTCGGCGTGGTACAACCGGAACGCGGCGCCCGCGTCGATCAGGACGAGCTCGTCGGCGGGGAGCGGACGCGCGTTGTCCACGTAGTGCAGAACGCACGCGTTGGCGCCGCCGCCCACGATGGAATCATATCCGGCGCCGTCCCCCCCGTGGCGACGGAACGTGCCATCGAGCACAGCCTCGATCTCCCACTCGCCGACCCCCGGCGCGGTGGCCGCGAGCGCCGCCCGGAAGCCCTCGACCGAGATCTCGGCCGCCCGACGGATGCGGGAGAGCTCCTCCTCGTCCTTGATCACGCGCAGGTCGTCGAGCACGTCGCCGGGGTCGACCAGTGCACGCGGACCGGTCCCGCGCCGCGCTCCCCGTGCGCGCCCGAGGGCGAGCGCCTCGAGCACCAACCGGTCCGCTCGGGGATCCGCGCCGATCCGATGATGGATCGTCCGCGGACCCCCGAGCAGCTTGGGCAGACGCTCCTCCAGCTCGCCGATCGGGTGGACCTGGTCCGCCCCGGTCAGCTCGCGCGCGCCGTCGACGCCCAGCCGCGCTCCGCTCCACAGCTCCGCCTCCGGATTGCGCTCGCGCACAAAGAGCACCAGCTGCTCCTCGCCCGGCCGGAGCACCGCGACCGTCTCGGGCTCGGTGAGACCGGTGAGGTAGAAGAGCTCGCTGTCGGGCCGGTACCGGTACTCGGTGTCACGCGAGCGGAAGCGCACCGGGTGCGCGGGGAGCACGAGCACGGCGTCCTGGAGCGCGGCGAGCGTCCGTTCCCGGCGGTGCTGGAAGATCTCGGGTGGGAATCCCCCCAACGGCTCGTGCAACTCGGCTCCTGGCGCGTGTCGGTCGTGGCGGCCCCGCTACCCGAAACTAGACGCGCCTCCGGGAAGCGTCCACGGATCCGAGACACGCCGGCCGCAGGGGTAACCTGAGCGCCCGACCTCCTGGACGGGGAGACCGGCGCGCTGATCGAGGGGGCGATGGCAGCTCGGCGTGCGCAGCGCGTGGGGTCGCTAACGTCCCGAATCGGGATCCCAGTCGGCGGACCCCGACAGCTCGGGCTCGCGGAGCGGCCGCTCCGCGATCACGTACTCGGTGACCGGACGTCCTTCCATGAGGTGCTCCCGCAGGATACGCTCGAGCACCGGCGGGTCGCACGCGCGGTACCAGACCCCGTCCGGGTAGACCAGGGCGATCGGGCCGTCCCGACACACGCGTAGGCAGTTGGCCTTCGTCCGGTACACTCCCTCGTCTCCGCAGCCCCAGCTCACCGAGCCGCCGCTTCAGGTAGTCCCACGCCTCGAGCGAGCGCTTCCGCGTGCAGCATTTGGGATCGGTCTGGTCGCAGCAGAGGAAGATGTGGTGGCGGATACGCGGGATCCCCAGCGCGTCGACCTTGCGTTCCACCTCCGCGGGCTCGGCCTCGCCCTTCCGCTTCTTCCTCTTCTTCTTCTTGTCCTTGCTCATGGGCGCCCAGGATGGCCGCTTTTCGCGCCGCCGGCCATATTTGTGGGATGCGCCGTCCGCCTCCGCCCTCCCCCCTCCGGCTCGCGGCCCTCATGGCACTGTGGGCAACTCTCCCGGCGCCGGGCGCCGCGCAGGAAGGGCTCCGCATCGGGCTCACCCTCGGGGGGACGGGGTTCGTCGGCGTGGTCACCGAGTGGCGCTGGGAGGACAAGGGCGCGGAGCTGATCGTCTCCA
>Ga0310121_10003731_pt1 | contig 13810 bp, 15 predicted proteins | sample CB27_Tmax_986_MG_FD_203504 | JGI IMG/M metagenome (GOLD analysis project Ga0310121, IMG submission 203504) | Marine microbial communities from Western Arctic Ocean, Canada - CB27_Tmax_986 | ecosystem: Environmental > Aquatic > Marine > Oceanic | place: Canada: Western Arctic Ocean | collected... | reverse complement strand
GTTTCATGGCGCCAACTTTGGCAAGGTTTCGGCGGCGACTGACCGCTTTTGTTGCAAAACTATACACCACCCACCAGCGTTTTGATCCCATTGTTGTTGGGCAAGGGGTCTTTTTCAGGATCGACTATTTAACTTATGTCTGTGCTTGGGGGAGAGTCAGGCGAGAAGTCGAATCGGCCGTAGCGGCGGACTGAAAATACTCCAGCCCTAATCAAAATAAATCTGTATTATTTCCAGCTTGCACGGACTCTTCAACGCAAGCGAATCGCCGGCGGGCTTAGGCCCCCGCGCCGACCTTAGCGCCTGTCCATAGAGAGCGTCGGCTTGGTCGATTTGATTTCGAGGCGTTTCATCTTGTTGTAGATGCTTTTCTCACTGATGCACAGGATGCGCGCGGCCTGGGCCTTGTTACCGTCGCAATGATCCAGGGTTTGCTCGATGGCCAGCCGCTCGACCTCGGCCAGCGCCAAGCCCGCCAGCGTCATCATGACCGATTCCGGCTCCGACGCCGCCGAGCCCCCCGCCAGCTTGGTGGGTAGGTCGTCCTGATCGATCAGGTTCCCCTCGCAAAAGGCAGAGGCCCGTTCCAGAACGTTTTCCAACTCGCGCACATTGCCCGTCCAGTGGTAGCTCTGGAGCGTTTTGAGGGCCGCCGCCGTCAGCTCATAACCGGTCGCCTTGCGCCGCCCGGCGATCCGTTGGAGCGTGAATTCGGCCAATTCCTTCATGTCCCCGATCCGCTCGCGCAGGGGCGGGATCATCAGCGGCAAGACGTTGAGTCGAAAGTAGAGGTCCTCGCGGAAGAGCTTCTGGCGACTCAGATCGAACAGGTCCTGGTGAGTTGCGGCGATCACGCGCACGTCGACCGAGATATCCTGGTTGCTCCCCACGCGCTGGAAGATCCGCTCTTACAGGAACGTGAGCAGCTTGGGCTGCAGCTCCATCGGCATGTCCCCGATCTTATCGAGGAACAGCGTGCCGCCGTTCGCCATTTCGACCCGGCCCAAGCGGCGGTCGGTCGCCCCGGTGAATGCCCCCCGCTCGTGGCCGAACAGCTCGGACTCGACCAGATCGCGGGGCAGCGCCGTGCAGTTGACGGTGACGAACGGTCCCTGGGCGCGCGGGCTGTTGTTATGGATCATGCGGGCGACCAGGCCCTTGCCCGATCCGCTCTCACCCTGGATCATTACGGTGGAATGCAGGGCGGCGATCTTCTGGACGCGGTGGATCACCTCCTGGGCCGCCGCCGATCCGCCGACAAACGGACCCTGCGGCCACGGCGCCAACATGACCTGGCGCAGGTGACGGTTCTCGTGGGTGAGTCGGCTGGTTTGGACGGCCCGGCGCACCAACTCGACCAGATGCTCGGGGTCAAATGGTTTGGTGATGTATTCAAAGGCCCCGCGCTTCATGGCCTCCACGGCCTCGCGCACCTCGTTGACGATCGTGACGATGATCACCTGCACCAACGGGTGACTCTGATGAAGGCGTTCCTGGCATGTCTGGCCGTCCATGATCGGCATCTGCAGGTCGAGCAGAATGACCGACACCTCGTCGTCGACCAGCTCAAGCGCCTCGCGCCCGTTGACGGCCTCGAGGACCTGAAAACCGGCCTTCTCCAGCGTATGGCGCAACATTCGGCTCACGACGGGGTCGTCGTCGACAATCAGGATCCGTCCGCTTTGAGCCGGGGTGGGTGGTTGGTTCGGCATGGTTCGTCCCGATGGCGGGCGCCCGAGCATGACGGGATCGGTCCCGTCTTGTCAGGCGTCCTCTCATTAGTTCAGATCGAACCATTGGAGTCGGGACTTGACTGAAAACAGGGCGGAAGCATGGATTTGAAGCGGAGGTTTGGGGGGAAAGGATTCGGTCGAGAGGCCCCAGCGGGCCGATCACTCGTGCTCGGTCGCGGGGACGGGCGGGGCTTCCCCTTGGTCGGGCGATTGCTGGGAGAGGGTCTGGATCTCTTCGCTGAATTCGCTGACGTCGCGGAATTGGCGGTAAACCGAAGCGAAACGCACGTAGGCCACCTCGTCCAGGCCTCGCAACCGGCCCAGGACCATTTCGCCGATACGCAGGGAACTGACCTCGGTCTCCATCGCCGTGTAGAGCTCTTTTTCGACCTCGCCGACCAGTTGGTTGATGGCCTCGAGGCCGACGGGGCGTTTCTCACACGCCCGCAACAGACCGCCGATCAGCTTCTGGCGGTCGAAGGGCAGGCGTCGCCCGTCACGCTTGACGACCAGCACCGGGGTCTTCTCGATATGCTCGTAGGTGGTGAAGCGGGCACCGCAATCCAGACACTCGCGGCGGCGGCGGATCGATGTCTCATCGGGAGTCAGCCGAGAGTTGACAACTTTACTGTCCGGTTTGCCACAGGAGGGACATTTCATGGATGAAGTGAGCGTGATCGGGCGTTCGCGCGACCGATCAGGACGGCATCACGGGGGGATGGGTCCTGATCATCAAGTGGACCGACTACAGGACGCCGTCAAGCACCTCCCCCAGCTTGTCTTTAGGAACGGCGCCAACCAGCCGATCGGCCACCTCGCCATTCTTGAAGATGACCAACGTGGGTATCGACATCACGCCATACTTGGTGGCGGTCTGCTGGTGGTCATCGATGTCGACTTTAGCCACCTGCACCCTGCCTTCGTACTCCTTGGCGACCTCGTCGATGATCGGCGCCATCCGGACACAGGGGCCGCACCACGGCGCCCAGAAATCCACCAACACCGGCGTCTCGGAGGATTCGATCGTCTCCGCGAAAGTATCATCGGTCAATTCCAATATCATCTCGCTGGCCATTGTCATCATCTCCTTGAAAAGTAGGACACGCCCGTCGGCCGGCCCACCCGACCGCCGCCGCCTCACCCTTCCGGCGAGCCCGAGCCGGGCAGGGTCATGCGTCTGGAGTCTACCCGACCCGCCGGCTTTGCGTCAAGATCGCAGGCGCGGGCCGGGTCTCCGGGATTGAAACGTCGGTCGCTCTTCTCAGTCTTTGGAATACCAGAACCGAATACCGGTCAGGATGGCGGTGCCGGAACCGATGATCGCGCAAGCCGCCATTATAAGCTTTATGGAGCCCGAGTCATAAGGATCCACAAGCCATAGACCCATGCCTCTGCCCGCGATCTGAAACCCGATGATCCCGCCAACCGCTCTCATCTTCGTCCGCTTGCCGATTCGCTCACGGTCATCCATGCCAAAATCGGGAGATTGCCCGGGTTCGGTCCTGGTGGGGCGTCAGCGTTTCCCGAACCGCCTGAACAGCTCGCGCGATTCTTCATCGTGCTTGACCAGGCGGGCGACCTCGACGTCCAGGCTGACCTGGTTCCCTCCTCGGCGGCCCGACACTTTGCCCAGCTCGTAGGTCTTGATCAGCACCCCGATATCCTCCAGGTTGATCAGCAATTGGACCATATCGCGCCGCGTGCCGTTCACCTGGATCGGGATTTCGACGAAGTAGTAATCATCGACGTCTTCGATGGTCTCCCGACGTGCCTTCTCGATGTTCGGTCCGGCGATGCGGAACCGTTCGGTGAGCAGTTGATAGAGTTCGTTGGAGAACTGCTCGCTGGGGGTCTGGCCCGGTTTGGGTTTGGATTGTCCCACTTCGATTCTCTTGTACTTCGCCCGTATCTCCCGCCCCTGCTTCAGCGTCTTGAGGTGGTTCTGGAACGTCTTCTGGGCCGAGGCGAGGTCGCCGCCCCCGCCGCGCAACGTCTGCAGCAAGTTCTCGGGCATGAAATACAACACGCCGCCAATGACGAGGACCACCACCGTTACGATGAGCAGGGTGCGTTCACGTTTGTTCATGATCTGTCTTTTCGCCGCCCATTTTGATTCTCGGTGTTGAGCGTGCAGTCGATCGTGAATACATAGATCGTCGTGCGATTGACGTCGGACCTGGGGTCTTGCTTGGGGACGTCGACGATCAAGAAGTGGCCGGTGCCGCGCAGGTATTGCTGAAAGTTATTGATGTCGGGGATCGCCTTTGCGTTTCCCTCGATCTTCACCTCGTCGCCCTTGACGAATTCGATATTGGTCAGGTTCACGCGCCCGGGGATCATCGGCGCCGCCGCGATGTTCCTCAGGACCACCAGCCCCGAGTTGGGGTCCTCGAGGAACTCGTCGATGATCTCCTGTTTGGCCTGCATCTCATTGAGATCGGCCACCAGCGAGGCCATCTTGGTGCTGATCCTGCGATAGGCCTGCAATTCTTGGTTGCGGATATCGTTGAGCCGGAACCAGGCGCCCCCCCCCAACACCAGGGTGATGAGCAGCAGGGTCCCACTGACGCCCAGTCCCCGGATCATCCTGCGGCGGGCCAGATCGCGGTAGTGCCGCGCGGGAGTCAGGTCGAGCTGATAGCCCCCCTTGAGGTCCCCCCCGATGGCCGCCCCGAACGGGATGGCGAATTCCAGCCCGCCCCACGGCATCTTCTGTTTGTCGGCCCCCGGGAGCTTCTCGACCGGGTTGAGCGTCTCAACCTCGACGCTGGTGTTGACGTGCAGATACTGGTTCAAGTTCCTCAGGCAGGCCCCTTCGCCGGTCAGGAGCAGGGCGTTGATCGGTGGACATTTCTTCTCGCGCCGCGCGAAATCGTAGGTGCGATTCAGCTCCTGGATGACGCGCTCGAGCCAGCCGCGCATCAGCCGCGCCTCTTCCTGGCGGGCCGCCGGCCCTCCCTGGCTGTAATTGGACTCCAGGTCCATGCAGTCGATCATCCGCGCGGCGGTGGCCAGCCGGCCCGGATCGTAGACCGCCGCTTGGCCCTGATCGTCATAGTGACCCAGCCAGCTTTGCAAGACGCTGAACAGGTCCATCGTCACCGAACGCGAGAAGATCAACCGCCCATCATGGACGAGAGCGAGGTCGGTCATCTCCAATCCCAATGCGATGATGGCGATCGTCTTGTCTTGCAGCCAGTCCGAGCGGCCATGGACCATGCAGTTCATCAGACCGATCGAGGAAAGCGTCATGCCACGCGGGACAATCCCCGCCCCGACGACGCCATCCAGCACCCGCTGCACCACCGGCCCGTCGACGGCACCCAGGAGCACCTCCGAGCCCTCCACCCCCATCGAACGCATGACGTGATACCCGGTGCAGTGTCGATCGGCGTGGAACGGAATGTGTCGCTCGGTCTCGAAGCGGGCCATCTGGACCAGCTCGGAGGGATCGGTCGAGGGGAGTTGGACGTCGCGCAGAATGCCCTTTTGTTTGGGAAGGCAAACGGTGGTGGGGCAGCCGGCGAGCTTGAGACCCTTGGCCAGCGGCTTGATCGAGGGAACCAGGCTTTCCTCGCCGTCCTCGCTCTCGATGGGCTGCGACGCCGCCCCCACCAGCGTCCAGCCCTTCTTGCCGGACCTGATCTTGAGTGCGTTGATCCGCTCACCCGTGACGTAGAGTCCACCAATCAGGCCAGCCAAAACCTCAACCTCCCATCGCCTGAGTTCTCATAAGGGAACCTCTAAAAATCCGGTTTGCAGTCGTCCCTACGGGACTCGAATTCATAATCGGCTTGATTTCCCGCCACTTGCGTGGCGGGCTGAAAGCAATCGTCCCTGTCGGGACTGAATTTTTAGAGGCGCCCATAATCCCTAACGGACCGGAGAAACCTGGGCTAAAGATAAAACCGGGAGACGCGACGCGATCACATTTGGATGGCATGGGACAGACGCTCAATCGCCTCATTGATGGGTTTTCGCGGTGACTCGCGGGAAATTTCACAACTCGGAGGCCTCGGCGTGGTCCGCCCCAATGCCGCGCATGGCCACTTCCGCTTCCTCGACCTTCACCCGGTCGATCGCCTTCTACCGGCGGCGCAATTCGACGGATCATACGACTCCACCCGTGCAAGGGCTACAAATCATTGCGCCCGCGTAGCTTAAGGGCCAAACGGACCAGCCGCGACCCGAGGATCCGGCTGAGCTTGCCCTCCAGCTCGGTCACCCGGCCGGCGAGGCGCTGCAGCTCGGCACTCTGCTCCGCCCCCCGCCGCGCCTGGTCATGGAGGGCCGGCGGGTGCTCGGTCCCAGAGGCCCATGTATGCAAATCCGATGCCGGTTTCGGATCGGCCGCCCACTCCAGGAGCGGGGCCAGGCAGCGGGCGGGCGCGTGCGCCTCCTCGATATAGCGCGCCCCTTGCTTGGCCGCCTCGCGCGCGGGGCCGGGCCGGGCCACGATCCGCAGGACCGCGGCGGCAATCGCCTCGGCATCCGCGTGAGGCTCTAGCTGGAGATGTCCCCGCTCCCCAAGTTTCCGGGCCAACTCGCAGCCCGGCGTGGAAACGACCGGCAGTCCGCCCGCCAGCCAATCCAGCAGGCGGTTGCGCGTACCGAGGATTCCCTCGGCGCACTCGATGTCGACGTTGAGCCCCATGTCGCCCTCGCCGATCACTCGCGGCACCTGGCCGAGCGGGAGCCAACCCAGCATGTGGAACCGCTCATGGTGGCGTCCCCCCGCCACGGCCCGCTCGAACCGCTCGAAGGCCCCGGCGTGATGGCCGGGGATCGCTCCGCCGCCGGCGGCGAAGTGGATGTCGGGATTGGCCGCCATCGCCCGCTCCAAGGAGGCATGGAGCGTTTCGACGTCGAGCCACGTATTGAATCCGCCGGTCTGCACGATGATGAAGGCGTCGGGGGGCGTGAGCCGGCCGCGGACGACCGGGTTCTCGGACTGAGACCGAGCCGGCGCGATCGGCTCATGCCAGGGTGGGAGGCGCTGAACGAGCGGCTCGCCGGCCGTATGGCGCCCCAGGCGGCCCAGGACGGCCAATTGGCCCAACAACGCGCCGCACGCCTCGCGCGAACATCCGGAGAGCCGGTCGGCCCGGGCCAGGGCCGGGGCCATCACGGCCCATTGGTTGGCCAGGCCCTGATTCCCCCCCTCGCGCATCGCCAGCAGTTGCCGCTCGGCCATCGGGTCGCCGAAATAGTCCATCCAGATCGGGACCTTGAGCTCGGCTAGAGCCAGGGCGTGGTTCATCACGTCGGTCGACCCGACCGCGGCTGCGGCACCGGATGATTCGGCCTCGCGCGCCAAAACCCCCGGCAGCCCATCAGGGCCGGTCTCCAACGCCTTGCCGTCCGGCAGGCTGGTGCCTACTCCCGGTGCAAGCTCAAACCGGCGAACCCGGGATTTCCCCTCTAGGTGCCCCCCGCCAAACTCCGCGCAAATCAGACGAACCGGATGCCCCGCCCCAGCCAGCTCGCGCGCCATTCCCCAGATGCGAAGGCCGGGCGCAAAAAGCCGCTCGGGGTACTCGGGCGGCAACGGGCCGACACCGGCGACGAGCACGGGGCTTTTGGATGCGGCTGCTGTCATCTTCTTAAACGTGAGACCCTCCGTTCGACGGTCACGGGTTAATATAACCGGCCGCCACCCGCGCGGCAAACAGGAGCGACATCCCGACAAACCTTTGAAATCACCACCGGCGGCTTCTATGATCTTGGTTATCCACCGCTTGGTCAACGCCGCCTTGGGAGTCCCCGTCGGTTCTTTCCGGGGTGGCGCGGCATGAGCCTAAAAATCCCACGGACCACTAGCCCCGTTCAATGACCGATTCATTCACCGGAGACAAGAAGGCCCCGATGGTTTCGCCGCTGGCCGCGGTGGAGCGGTGGTTCATTCAGTATTGGACGCTGCGCTTCCCCCCGTGGATCGAGGGACATCATCTGACGCTGCTGACCATCCCCTGGACGGTCGGGCTGGTGCTGTTTGGCTGGCTGGCGCGGGGGAATCCGCACTGGCTGTGGCTTTCCTCGCTGATGCTGTTGTTGCAATGGTTCACCGACGGCTTCGACGGGGCACTGGGGCGGCTGCTCGATCGCGGGCTGCGCAAGTGGGGCTACCATATGGACCACTTCCTCGATTTCCTGTTCATGAGCGCGATCTTCATCGGGTATCTGTTCCTCGTCGAGGGCCTGGGGCCGCGGTTGATGCTCGTCTTCCTGATGCTGCTGTACGGGGCGATGATGGTCAATTCGTTCCTCGAGTTCGGCGTGACCAACCAGTTCAAGATCACCTACCTGGGCCTGGGGCCGACCGAGGTCCGGCTGCTGTTCATCATCCTCAATACGCTGATCATCTTCTTTGGCGCGTGCCTGCTCGTCGCCGTCCTGCCGTGGGCGCTGGTCGTGTTCGCCGTCTCGCTGGCCGTGATCGTCTACCAGACGCAGAAGGCGATGTGGGTCCTGGATATGGCGGACAAAGAGAAAAACAGAGAATAACCGTGCCCCCAGGCTCCGGTCTGGGATAAGCTGATCGCTCCCAAGGGGAAGGAACCCCGTGGGCCATCGATTGGACCATGGCGGGACTTCATGAACGCAGCCGAACTGTGGCGACGCTACAAGGAATATTTCTATCACGACGAGGCCCTCGGACTGTCGCTCGATATCAGCCGGATGAGGTTCGACGGCGGCTTTTTCGAGCGGATGGCCGGGCCGATGACGGCGGCGTTCGAGGCGATGGAGGCGCTCGAGGGGGGCGCGGTCGCCAATCCCGACGAGGGCCGCATGGTGGGCCACTACTGGCTGCGCGCCCCCCGGATCGCGCCCAATGACCCGGTGCGGGGCCAGATCACCGAGGCCAATGAAGCGATCAAGGCCTTCGTCAGCGAGATCCACGAAGCGAGTATCCGCGGTGGCCGCGACGAGCCGTTCGAGAATACCCTGCTGGTCGGCATCGGCGGCTCGGTGCTCGGTCCGCAACTGGTGGCCGACGCCCTCGGCGGCGAGGGCGACCTGCTCAGGCCCTACTTCCTCGATAACACCGACCCCGACGGCATCCAGCGCACGCTCGAAAGGCTGGGCGGGGCCCTCGACCGCACGCTGGTGGTGGTCATCTCCAAATCGGGATCAACGCCCGAACCGCGCAACGGCATGCTCGAGGCGAAGGCCGTCTACGAGGCCGATGAGCTGGACTTCGCCAAACACGCCGTGGCCGTGACGGGCGAAGGCAGCGAGCTGCACCAGACGGCCCGGTCCGAGGGCTGGCTGGCGACGTTCCCGATGTGGGACTGGGTAGGGGGACGCACCAGCGTCACTTCGGCCGTCGGGCTGCTCCCCGCCGCGTTGCAGGGGTTTGATATCGATGAGCTGCTCGACGGCGCCGCGCAAATGGACCAGCGGACCCGCGTCAAAGACATCCGGGCCAATCCGGCGGCGCTGCTGGCATTGATGTGGCACTGGGCCGGGGAGGGCCGTGGCCGTAAGGACATGGTCATCCTGCCCTACAAGGACCGACTGATGCTGCTGAGCCGCTATCTCCAGCAACTGGTCATGGAATCGCTCGGCAAGGAACTGGACCTGGAGGGCAACGTCGTCAACCAGGGGATCGCCGTCTACGGCAACAAAGGATCGACCGACCAACACGCCTACGTCCAACAGTTGCGCGAGGGACTCAATAACTTCTTCGCGACTCTGATCGAGGTGCAAAGCGACGAGGCGAGCGGCGAGCCGGTCGACCAGGTCGAGATCGAACCGGGCGTGACCTCGGGCGATTACCTGGAGGGCTTCCTGCTGGGGACGCGCGAGGCGCTCTACGAGAAAGACCGCGAATCGATCACGATCACGATCCACCGGCTCGACGCGCGGTCGCTGGGGATGCTGATCGCGCTCTATGAGCGGGTCGTGGGTCTCTACGCGTCGCTGGTCGGGGTCAACGCCTACCACCAACCGGGGGTCGAAGCGGGCAAGAAAGCGGCCGCCTCGGTCCTCGAATTGCAATCGGCCTTGCTGGCCGAGATGACCAAACAAGAAGAAGCAAAAACGGCCGACCAATGGGCCCAAGCCCTCGGCCGACCCGACCAAGCCGAATGGATCCACAAGCTCCTAGAACGCCTCGCCGCCAACCCCAGCCGCGGCATCGTCCGCACGGCGGCGGATTCGCCGTTCGAGACGACGTATGGGGTTTTGTAAATCAGGCGGTATCGGGAAAAGAGATTAAGATGACCGTAGAGGAGTCGAATTAGATGGTTCGCGAAATGTTGGCAGTGAGTCCGGTCTTAGTTTGCGTTCATATTCCCGATCTCTTGGAGGGATACTCCCATCCCCGAAGGGGATGAATGTGATTAGCCGTGGGTGTCAACCCACGGCTACCGTCGAAAAAACGAACCAACCCTGAAAGGGTTGAACAATTAATAGGGTCTCCGGTTATGTCAACCTACACGCAACCCTGCTACCACATCGCTTTCTCTACGAAAGGCCGACAACCCGTCCTTTCCAAAGAGAACCGCAAAGACCTGTTCCAGTACATCTGGGGAATTCTCGAGAATAAGAACTGTTACCTATACCGAATCGGCGGCGTTGAAGACCACCTCCACATCCTGACCAGTTTGCACCCGACGGTCTGTCTGGCCGATTTAATCAAAGCCATTAAGGTCGGGACGTCGGTCTGGATAAAGGAGAGTAGGATGTTCCAAGGGTTCACGCATTGGCAGGACGGCTATGGCGCGCTTACCCATTCCAGCCGTGAAAAGGGTGGGTTGATCGAGTACATCAAGTGCCAAGAAGAGCGCCACCAACGATTGTCGTTCACCGATGAGTTACGGAAGCTATTGAGGGAAGCTGGGATCGAATTTGATGAAGAGCTTTTGGCATAGGGGGGTCATGACCGTGCGTTCGGCCCCTTCAGGGCCGGGTAATCTCATGTCCCCTGACCGTGGGTTTCACCCACGGCTAATCATATTCATCCCCTTCGGGGATGCGGATCCGGAGCCGATATTCTTCGGGGGATGCGGATCCCGGAGCTGATATTCGCGGGAGCGTCCCGAAGGGGTCATTGTTGACGCATCTCTTGGGGAATTCTTAGAGCTTCTCAATGCCCACGTTCCAGGAACTCAGCCAATCCCTCGTCGCCAATGTCGAGCGCGTCATCATCGGCAAGCGGCCGCAGATACTGACGGTTCTGGCCGCGATCTTGGCGCGCGGGCATGTGTTGCTCGAGGACGTGCCGGGGGTGGCCAAGACGATGCTCGCGCGGTCGCTGGCGGTCACGTTCGGCTGCGACTATAAGCGGGTCCAGTGCACGCCCGACCTGTTGCCGTCCGACGTGACGGGGGTCTCGATTTACAACCAGAAGACCCAGGAGTTCGAGTTCGTCCCCGGGCCGATCTTTACCAACGTGTTGCTGGCCGATGAGATCAACCGCGCCACCCCGCGCACGCAGTCGGCCCTGCTCGAGGCGATGGAGGAACAGCAGGTCTCCGAGGGGGGCGTGACCCGTCCGTTGCCCGCCCCGTTCTTCGTGCTGGCCACGCAAAACCCCATCGAGCAAGAAGGGACCTTCCCGCTGCCCGAGGCGCAGCTTGACCGGTTCATGGTGCGAATCTCGCTCGGTTACCCCAGTTTCGACCAGGAAGCGGAGATGCTCGATCGCATCCGCGGTGGCCATCCGCTCCAGTCGCTCAAACCAGTGACCGGCGCGCAGGCGATTCAGCAGATGCAGCAGGTCGCCGACGGGGTCTTCGTCCACCCGCAGGTCAACAAGTACTTGCTCAGGATCGTCCACGCCACGCGCGAGAGCATGAAACTGGCGCTGGGGGGCAGCCCGCGGGCGTCGATCGCGCTGTATCGGACCTCGCAGGCGTTGGCGGCGATCCAGGGCCGCGCGTATGTCACGCCCGACGACATCAAGGCGCTCGCTCCCGCCATCCTGGGTCACCGCATCATCCTGCAACCCGAGTACCGCCTGCGCAAAGAGAGCACCCGCAGCGTCGTCGACGAGATTCTGGGTCAGCTCGAAGTCCCCACGAGCATCACGTCATTCGGGCCGTCCAGGGGCAAAGCCGCGGAATCCGAAATGACGGCGGAGCAGACCTGAGTCGGCGTAGCGGAATTCCCATCCGCTCACCCGTGCGCGACATCGGACTCCGCGGCGCGGATTGATGGGCTTGAAGAATCAAGAATGGGCGGGCAACTGGTGGCAGTTGATCCAGCCCGAATCGCTGGCGGCGTGGTGTTCCTTCTTCCAGATCGGGACGCGCCGTTTGACCTCGTCGATGATGAACTGGCAAGCGCGGAACGCCTCGCCCCGATGGGCCGCCGTGACGCCGATCCACACCGCCAGCTCGCCGATCGCCAGGTCGCCGACCCGATGCACGCAACGGGCGTCAACGATGTCAAAAGCGGCTCGGGCCTCGGCCAGGATGCGTTTGCCCTCACTGACGGCCAAGGCGGGGTAGGCCTCGTATTCAAGTCGCGTGACGGATTGGCCATCGTTATGGTCGCGGACCCAGCCCTCGAACGTCACGAACGCGCCGGCTCGTGGATCGGCCATCCCGGCCCGCGCATCGAGGTTTTCCAGAGGCGTGTCGCTCAACTCGAACACCCTCAGCCTCCGGCCACCGGCGGGATAAAGACAACGCGGTCGCCCGGCTTGATTTCGGTCTCCCAGGGGACAAACTCGTCGTTGATCGCCACGCGTAGGGATTCGGGTGGGATGGCCAGGCCATGCCGGGTCTGAAGTTCCTGGTAGAGCGCGGTGGCCGTCGCCGCTTCGGTCTCGAACGACTCTTCGGCCACGCCGCGCTGTTCGCGCAGGATCGCGAAGTATCGGACGTGGACCGGTTTAAGCGTGTCGGCGGGCATCGCTCTTAACCTCCGATCGAAATCATGCTGCGGTTGGCTTCGGCCGGGATTTCTTCCATCGGCGCGTGGCCGTAGGGCTTGAGATGGACGGCGCGGCGGATGAGACGCTCGAGTTCGGCGTCGTCGGCCCCTCCGCGCATCGCGTCGCGCAGGCTGTTCTCCGCGGGGTGATGCAGGCACGATTTGATCGAGCCGTCGGCCGTCAGCCGCACCCGATTGCACGCCCCGCAGAAGTCGTTGGTCATCGACGTGATGAACCCAACCGAGCCGGCCAGCCGCCGCCCGCCCGCGTCGCGAATCGAAAACTCCTTGGCCACGTTCGAGGGGTCGTCCTCAGCACTCAAGGGGCTGAGGACATAATGCTCCTCGATCGTCTCGCGCATCTCGCGATACGGCACGAGCTTATCGCGGCTCCAACCGTTGTCCTTGAACGGCATGAACTCGATAAAGCGCACATTGATGGGCCGGTCGCGAACGAACTCGATGAAGTCGCCCAACTCATCCTCATTGACCCCGCGCATCACCACGGCGTTCACCTTGAGCGGCCGAAACCCGACCGCCAGCGCCTCCTCGATGGCGTCGAGAACGCAATCGAGATCATCGCGCAGCGTGATTTGCTTGAACCGATCCCGACGAAAGGTGTCGAGACTGATATTGAGTTTGCGCAGCCCGGCTTGATACAGACGCCGCGCCTTGCTCTTGAGTAAGACGGCGTTGGTCGTCATCGCGATCGTCCCGATGCCGGGCACGCCAGCGATGCGCTCGACCAGTTGCTCGAAGTCCCGCCGCACCAGCGGCTCGCCGCCGGTCAGTCGCACCTTATCGACCCCCATCCGCGCAAAGATCCGCACCAGCCGGATGATCTCCTCGAACGTCAGTAATTCGGTGCGCGGCTTAAGCGGGACGCCCTGGGCGGGCATGCAGTAAACGCAGCGCAGATTACAGCGCTCAGTAACCGAAATCCGAAGGTACGCGTGGCGGCGGCCGAAGGTGTCAATCAAATGATTCATCATAGGCATCGTACCTCAATTCTATTTTCGATGAGGGAGATGTGTCAAGTCGATACAAAAGGGTGAGGCGGTTGGTGGTACGGTTTAATAGGACGCGGATTGCGCCTCCCCCCAATCTTAGACCACGAACCGGCGAATTTAAGGTGGAATCTGTGGTTGCCTGTTGCGTGTTTTGAGCGGTCAACAAGCCGCCCCTGCTGATGC
>Ga0310121_10003730_pt1 | contig 13815 bp, 12 predicted proteins | sample CB27_Tmax_986_MG_FD_203504 | JGI IMG/M metagenome (GOLD analysis project Ga0310121, IMG submission 203504) | Marine microbial communities from Western Arctic Ocean, Canada - CB27_Tmax_986 | ecosystem: Environmental > Aquatic > Marine > Oceanic | place: Canada: Western Arctic Ocean | collected... | reverse complement strand
TTGGCGAGTTTGAACCGAGATTTACAATCTCGTAGCCGACCGGCTTTAGGCCTGCGACCGTGCCTCGCGCAATGTCGTCCACGTAGGTGTAGTCCCGTGAGTCCGAACCGTCGCCGTAAATGACGACAGGCTCGCCTTCGGTGATCCACCTCACAAACCTGAAGATGCTCATGTCCGGCCGTCCGGCGGGTCCGTAGACCGTGAAGTACCGGAAGACCGTCACGTCTATTCCATGAAGGAAATGGTACGTATAGCAAAGGGCCTCCGCGCCCTTCTTGGAAGCGGCGTATGGAGAAAGGGGGCGGTCGGTCCTGTCGTCTTCGTTGAATGGCTGCTTGCTCGTATCGCCATAAGCGCTTGAGGTGGAAGAAAGAACGAACTTGCCTACTCCGAACTCGCGGCACAGCTCGAGCAAATTTAGAGTGCCGTCCATGTTGGTCCGGTAGTACACCCATGGGTTCTCCACGGATTGCCTGCCGCCAGCCCTGGCCGCTAGGTTGACGACGGCGTCGTAGCCGGCGGTGAAGAGCTTGCGCATTTTGTCCGTGTCGCAGATATCGATCTCTTTGAAGGTGTAGCTACTGGCGTTCTCCAACCTGCCCAGTCTCCACCGCTTCAGCCGGACGTCGTAGGCATCATTAAGGTTATCCACCCCGGTCACCGTGTGGCCGCCAGCGACCAGAAGCTCGGTGACCTTGGAGCCGATGAACCCCGCGCTCCCTGTAACCAGATAGTTCGCCATTTCTTTAGCCGTCGCCTGTAGGCGATATGCCGTATAGGGTCATGTGTTTTGTTCGTACTACCTCAGATTGGAGAATTATTCATGTGCCATTGAAGTCAAGTCCGTCGGGCGTAACTGAAAGAAGGGTACAGCTTCGCCATCCGGGCCCTCTGCCCGGTGGATTATCTGCTGACGGCTTCCGGCTCGGAGCGCTTGCTACGACGAAGCGCGGAAGCCTTTGTAGAGAGCCGGTCGGCCTACGCGTCCGGAACGCCGTGCGGGCCCGGTCCGCGAATCCAGCGACCCTTGCCCCTCGTCCCGCGAGGCCTGCGGTGCGCCGCTCTGTCGCCGTCGTCCGGCCGGCTGGGCTGGAGGCTGTGCCACGGGACCTGCGCCGAGACCATCTGGCCCATGAGCTCCAGAAGCACCCGCACCCGGGACTGGGGAGATTTGGGCTCCTCGAGCACCTCTGCCAGACTCTCGAAGTTGCCCGAGACCACCCGGACACGCTGGCCGGGTTTGAACCTGGTCCACAGTCCACCACTCTCGTGCATTGCGTCTACCCGGTTTGCGATGTCGGCCACGACATCGTCCGGTATCGACGGGACTTCTCCGTTGAACCGTACCCAGCCAAGAATGCCAGGCATGGCCTTCAATCTCGACCAGTCCTGGTTGGCGAAGTCGAATCGCAGGAACAGGTACCCCGGGAAAAGGGGGGTGTCGCTTCTGCTTAGTCTGGACTTTGGTGTCTTGCAACGTGGGAAGAATGCCTCGAATCCATCGTTCTCCAGCGATTCAGCAGCCTGGTAGTCGCACTGCGGTTTTGTACGGACCACATACCAGCGCAGAGTCATCTAAGCCTTTCCGGATGCGCCGCCAACGTTGGACTCGGCGGATTGGACTTCACCGTTGCCGTTGCTCGTGTTCTGGAGGAGCGCGACGATCTGGGACCCGGGAATGCCGGCTGCTTCGAGCTCGGACATCCTGGCCTCTATCTCCGTGGACGCCGCAACGATCACCTTCGTGTACGTCCTCGGGTCTAGCTCATCCAGACCTCGCACGTTCGTTCCCAGAAACTTGAGGCCGGCAGCGCCTTCGCCGTCGTAGAAGTGGACTTCTTGGATGCCCGCGTCGCTGAGGATGAGATATACGAGCTCTGCAAGCTCGGTGGTTCCGTAGATAGCGAACCGGGAGTCGGGCGCCGCCGTCAACGCGTCCAGGTCCTCCTGAAGCAGGGTCCTGACGCGGCGGTAGTGGTCGAGGAACCGGTCTGCGTAGTTGAGAGTGAGCTGGGCCTTGCGGGTGATTCCGGCCGGTGTAAGCGAGTAAACCCAGCGCCGCCACCCGGCGCGAGTTGCCCGAATGTAGCCCTTTCGAACGAGGTTCTTGATCAGCAGGTTCGCGACTCCTAGCGCGATCCCTAGCCGAAACGCCAGCCGGCGCTGGCTCACCTCGGGAGACGCCGCGACCTCCTCCAGGAGTCTCAGCTCACGGTAGGAGGCTCCTTCGAGTCCGCGGCTTTCACCGCCGTCGCGTTGACCCATTTTTAGAGACCCCTCTTGACGGAGCAACGGGGCCTCGACCTGGAAACTACCACGCTCACATCGGACATCACATTCCATGTTCACCAGATGAACGCATTCTGTCAAGGCCTGGGGGCACCAATTCGTTCGCAACTCGAACGCATCAGGTCGGCATTCGGCCAACGAACGGACCAGTTCAGAATGATCCGAAGGGCCCGGCCACGGCCGTACCCCGCCGTACCGCACCGATCCCGGCGTATGCCAGATCTCATTGACCTGGCATTTCTGCAAACCTATAATTCCTGCGGTATTGGCGCGTCGCGCAGGCGACATTTCGTGGGAGATGGAGGGCCTCAGTTCTTTGCTCGATGTACTGGTAGTCGGTGGTGGCCCATCCGGCAACAACGCCGCCCTCAAGCTGTCCAAGCTCGGGTACTCAGTGACCGTTCTCGACTGGCGTCAAGGGCTCGGTGACAAGCTCTGCACGGGCATCATCGGCAGGGAGTGCGCCGACCTCTATCCACCGGACGAACGTGACGTGATCCACAGGGCGCGGAGTGCCACGGTGGTGGCGCCTTCTGGGAAGGTGTACACGGTCGTCAAAGACGAACCCCAGGCCTACGTCATCGACAGGGTGTCGTATGTGAAGTCGATCGCCGACCGTGCGGCCCGAGCAGGCGCACGGTACGAACTCGGCGGACGGGTCACCGAGATCCGGCGGGACTCGGCCGGGGTCAAGGTGCGTACGGGTGGCCGGGACGTGGGAAAGTGGTGGCAGGCCAAGGCCACCGTGATCGCGAGTGGCTTCTCGTCCCCTTTGCTGAGCATGGTTGGCCTGGGTGGCGCTTCGCGCACTCCATTCATGCTTGGTTGCCAGGCTGTAGTCGAGGCGCGAGAGCTTTCCGGCACCGAGGTATACCTTGGGCAGAGGATAGCTCCAGGCGCCTTCGGATGGCTGGTCCCGTTTTCACACTCCAAGGCCTTGATCGGCATCGTCTCACGCCAGAAGCTCAACGGTCACATGAGGGGCTTCGTCTCGGCCCTCCAGGACATCGGTAAGGTCGGCTCGGTGGTTAAGGAAGAGCAGCGGTGGGGTATCCCGTTGAAGCCGATCCAGCGAACGTACGCCGACCGCGCGCTCGCCGTCGGAGACGCGGCCGGGCTGGTGAAGCCCACCACCGGGGGAGGGATCTACTACTCGCTGCTATCCGGAGAGATGGCTGCTCAGAGTCTCCACGAGGGGTTCAGGACCGGCGACCTATCGGCCCGTTCACTCAGTTCCTACGAGACTCGATGGAAGTCGGTGTTGGGCAGGGAAATGAGGCTCGGGTACTGCGCTCGGATGGTGTATGAGTCGCTGGGCGATTCTCAGATAGAGCGTCTGCTAAACACGCTGTTGGGCGTCGAAATGCAGAAAGAATTCCTATCCGCCGCCGAGTTCTCCTTCGACTGGCACGGCACCATCATCCAGAAAGCGGCCTGCCATCCACAGGTGGGCAAGGTCATTGCTTCCTTCGGGCCTCTCGTCGCACCGTTTCTGGTACGGATGGCAGGTATTCGCCTGAGCTGAACCTCAAACCCGCTTCCGATGAGACGACAGCGCCGTAATGGTTCGCGGACGGTCAGCTACGCATCCCGTGAGGGACCAGCCTGGCGCAATCGTGTTTTCGTCTGGGTTTCGGCTGGTCTACTCCTGGCCGCCTCGTGGACGATGATGTGGTCCCTGGAGACCTACTGGAACCCGCTTTTCTTTGTGAGCACCTGGGTCAGCGCGACGCTCCTGATGTATTCGTTTGGCCCGTCCGGCTATCCGGGCTGGCGGCGTCATCTTGCTCTCGCTCTCGTATCCGTACCGATCTGGTGGTGGTTCGAGCTTATCAATGCGCGTGTTCAGAACTGGAAGTACATCATCCTCTTCGAATACGGAGACGTAGGATATGCGTTGCTGCCGTCACTCGCGTTCTCGACGGTCGTTCCGGCGGCCTCATCGGCCTCGCGGGCTCTGCGCGCAGGCGAGATCGTTGCCGGTGCGGTGTCTCTTGCCTTGCTACTAGCGTTACCCGCCCAGTTCTTCATACTGGTGTGGGTCGCGCCGTTCTTGATACTGGACGGCGTCGTGGGGCTCCGGTGAGGTCGCAACCTGGTACAAGAGCTGCTATTGGGGAGAGTGGCGGACCGCTGTCGCAGTCGGTTTGGCCGGTGTCACCTGCGGCTTTCTTTGGGAGTTCTGGAACTTCTGGGCGACCCCGAAGTGGGCGTACGACATCCCGTATGTAGATTCCTGGCACGTTTTCGAGATGCCTATTCTGGGGTATGCCGGGTACGTACCTTTCGCGTGGAACACAGGAACAGTAACTGCTAGTTTACGCAAATCCGAATCCGCAGGAGTGTTTCCTGGGCGTGAAGCCCAGGTCATACCATGTTGGAATGTTGAAGCCGCAGAATCAATGGGGACGCGTTAAGAACCCATGAAGAACGAGTCCAAACCTGGGTACCAGCCGTCAGCCGGTTCGTCGGTGTTTTTCGCCGAGGGTCAAGATCGCTGGCTCAATTAGCGAGCTGTTTCACGAGCTCGGCTGGGGTGTTTACCGGTAGCTGACACACGTAGTTCTCACAGACGTAGGCGGTCGCTCGACCGCCGAGCTGACCGCGGTTTTTAGCGAGTGGCAGGTCGGCCAGGGCGCCGTCCCTGTCGTCGAGCCCGATCAAGACGCGGTTGGGTATGAAACTGCGATAGGCCTCTGCCGCCATCGCTGCTGCGTCGGACTCCCGCCGGTCGCCGGCAATGACGATCTCCTTCGCCTTCGAGAGGTAGAAGTCCAGGGTGCACAGATAATGTCCTGAACCGGCGGGCACTCTCGTCATCATTTCCCTGGCTGACCGCAGGGTCGTGACGGCTGGTTCCTTCAGAGCCGGATCGCCCGTGATTATCGCCAGTCGCAGCAGCACGTCGGCTGCCATCGAGCTACCGGATGGAATGGCGTTGTCAGAGGTGTCTCTGGGCCGGAGCACCAGTTCCTCGTGGTCGCGCCCCGTGTCGTAGAAGGCCCCGGCGCCCTCGTCCCAGAAGAGCTCGACCATCGACCGACCCAGGTCGATCGCGTCGGTAAGCCATCTCGCTTCGAACGTTGCCTCGTGCAGTGCGATGAGACCGGAGATCAGGAACGAGTAGTCTTCTAGGTAGGCGTTCAGCTTGGCCTGGCCGTCTTTGTAAGTCCGCAGCAGCCGTCCGTCCCTCCGGAGGCTCTGCGTCAGGAACTCGGCATTCTTCCGTGCGACTTCCACGTAGTCTGTCCGTGCCAACACAGCCCCGGCCTCCGCGAATGCCTGCATCATGAGCCCGTTCCACGAGGTAAGCGTTTTGTCGTCGCGCTCCGGCCGCACGCGCTTCTCTCGAGCTTCGAACAGGGTTGCGCACGCCCGGTCGAGGACCGTCTCCAGCTCATCAGTGGTCATGGTTGACATACCAGCAAGAGCCATCGTCTCCTCGACGATGCTCAGAATGCTCATGCCTTCGAAGTTGCCCTGCTGCGTGACCCCGAAGTAGCTATTGACATTCTCTCCGTCGTCTTTGCCGAGCAGCTTTACGATCTCCTCCGGCCTCCAGACGAAGAACTTGCCCTCGACGCCCTCGCTGTCGGCGTCTTGAGCGGAGTAGAAGCCGCCGTCAGGGTCCGTCATCTCTCGAAGGATGTAGTCGAGTGTCTGCTCCACGACTCGGCGGTACAGGGGCTTGCGGGTGACCTGGAACGCGTGGAGGTACAGCTTCACCAGAAGGGCGTTGTCGTACAGCATCTTCTCGAAATGGGGGACGAGCCAGAACATGTCGGTTGAGTAGCGGTGGAAGCCGCCGCCTAACTGGTCGTAGATGCCGCCTTTGGCCATCTTGTCGAGCGTCAACTCCACGATCTCCAGAGCGCGTGGGTCCCCTGTCCGCAGGTAGTATCTGAGCACGAACTCGTAGATCATTGGCTGGGGAAACTTCGGCTGCATTCCGGTCCCGCCGTGTTTGTCGTCGAACTGGCTGGATATGCCACGGTAGGCTTGGGCCAGAATGTCCGGGGTCAGAGGTTCGATGCTGGGTGCAGCGGTCGTAAGCGCCTTCATCTGCTGTACGAGCTTGCCGGTAGTCAAGACCACGTCGCTACGTTTCGTCTTGTAGGTGTCGGCCATGACCTCTAGCACCCGGGGAAGGCCCGGCATCCCTGGCCTATCTTCGGGCGGGAAGTAGGTGCCGCCGTAGAAGGGCTCGCCGTTCGGGGTAAGGAAGACGGTCATGGGCCATCCGCCGTGACCCGAGAGGACCTGGATCGCTGCCATGTAGATGGAGTCGACGTCGGGCCGCTCCTCCCGGTCGACCTTGATGCAGACGAAGTCTCGGTTCATCTGCTCGGCGATGGCTGGGTTCTCGAAGGACTCTCGCTCCATCACGTGGCACCAGTGACAGGCGGAGTAGCCCACGCTGAGCAGTACCGGCTTGTCGTCGATTTTAGCCCGTTCCAGGGCTTCGGGCCCCCACGGGTACCAGTCCACCGGATTGTGGGCGTGCTGGAGAAGGTACGGGCTGGTCTCTTTGATCAGTCTGTTCGCCATGTGCTACCTACCCGGTACTGTACAGGAAAGGGCCTGGTGAGGGTATTGTTCTGGGCCTTCCGTGCTTTTGATTTGACGGCGCGGCTGTGCGGGCGAAAGGAGCCCTCATCTCAATCTTCTCTCGGCGGGGGAATAGGTAAGAGCCCACACCGCCCCGGTCTATGTCCGAGCGGGCCGGTATAATCGGTTTGGGAACCTCACCCCCAACCCACTCTCCGTCGCGCGGAGACGAGGCAAGAGTTAGAGGGGCACTCATGAACGGTGGCGCACCTGGAATAGATGTCGAGGTCAAGACGGGGGTCGACCTGGTGAACATCGCTGAGTTTCGCGGGCCCCTGGACCGCCGGGGCGACGCCATGCGGCCACGGTTGTTCGCGCCCGCTGAGGTGGCCGGGGCCACGGTGGAGCGGCTGGCGGGCATCTTCGCCGCTAAGGAGGCGGCTTTCAAGGCGCTGGCGCTGCCACGCAGCGACTGGTACGTCCTCGAAATCGGGCACGACGGCGACGGCCGGCCGTACATCGAGTTCGCCGAACGCTACGACCCCTCTCACATTGTCAGCCTCGACCTGAGCATCTCGCACACGGACGAGTACGCCGTCGCCTCGGTGATGGCTCTGGCGCGGAAGTGAACGAGCCTTGGTTTTACGCGGTCTGGACTGTCGGCGCGTTCGTGGTCGGGACATTGCCTGTCGGAGATCTGGTCGCCCGGACCAAGGGTGTCGACATCAGGGCGTTGGGGACGGGCAACCCCGGCAGCGCGAACATCTACAGGGAGATCGGGCCCGCACACGGGGTCGCCGTGTTTTTGCTCGACGTATCCAAGGGTGCCGTCGCGACGGTGCCGCTGCTTCTACTGGATCTGCCGTCGTGGTCGGGGCTGGCGGCGACGACAGCGGTGGTCGGCGGGCACCTTTTCCCGTTTCTGTGGCGCATTGAGGGCGGCACGGGCATGGCAGTGGCCCTCGGGACGATGCCCGGCCTGCTGCCGCTGGGCGTCCTGGTCTCGGCTCCGTTGGGGGTGGTCTGGTTCGTGTTGAAGCGGAACCCGGCGCAGACCGGGGCCATCGTGTTCGTCGTGACCGCGGTGGCCGGAGGGCTGATGCACCGGGAACCGGTTGCCGTCCTGGCCGTCGCTTTGGCCGCGGTGGCGATAACCGTCAAGGCGCGGGTGCAGTACGGCGGTAGGTAGTCTGAGAATTCTCCCGCCGGCTCCAAATCGTCCCAAAGTGTTTCATTCGTAGCTGAGGTGAACGATGTCCGGGTGTCTCGCCGCCCATGTCTGAGCCTTCGTTCGGCTCTGCCGAATCCCACCCAGCTTCGTGGAAATCCAACGTGGACAGACCACATAGTCTACAGAGAACACTGGAACTACCGAATTGTTCTTCACGCGTTGTTCACACCTCTGGGCGGAGCCTTCATGTTGACTTGACGCCGGCGTGAGACACTGCTGAAGGTCTCGGGTCGTGACCGATATGAACAGGCTGACAGTTGTCGTCATCGGAGCGGCTTTCACGGGACTGTTTCTGGTCTCCTTCATCGTCTACATGGGCCGGGCCAGCGTTTGGGGACACTCCCCAAACCCCCTGAGGGCGGGCGGGTGGGATTCCGGAGGAGCCGGAACAAACGGCGCCGGGTCGTCTCTACGGCGATGGCAGCTAGTACAGGGTTGGGGCCATTCGCTCGACGTTCAGGCCTTCCGGTAGGACAAAGTCTTTGTAGCGCGTCTGGATTTCGACTCCACTGATGCTCCGGGTGAACCCGGCGGTTGGCTCGAAGCGCTTGACCTCGACTTCCAGGGTGTTGTCGCCTTGCTTCAGGAGGTCTACGTCGAGCTTGTACTTGAACCAGTAACCGCCGAAGCTATCGGGGGCCTGGATCGTGCTGCGGAATTTGGCCAGGATGCGGGTGGCGTGGTAGTCGCTGATCTCGGCGTCTTTGAGGGGCAGCACCGTGCCGTTCAACCGGATCTCGACCTCGTCTTCGACGCAGAACTCGGCGAAACGGATGGTGAGGATGGGCTCGCGCATCTCTCCATCGCGGCGGGCGCTGTCCATCTCGTCGGCTACGAGGATGCTCAAGGTCGTGGTCTTGCCCTCCGCCAAAGGGGCAGGTAGCTGGCGATCGGGGAGTTCCGACGCGTTCACCTTCGACTCGTCCCTTACCCCCTCGCGTGGCTGGAGGAAGTAGCGCTTGTCGTGGCGCTCGGTGATCTCAGGATATGCGACCTCCCGCAGGATCTCGTATTCGGTGCGGCTGAAGGGCCACGGCAGGTAGCCTAGGTACAGGCCGGTGAAGCCCTGCCACGCGACTGACTGGCGCAGAGCCCGGAACATCTCGATGTGCGGGAAGATGGTCCGCTCGTCGTAGACTATGTGGGCGGGCCGCAGGTACGCGGCGGACCCGGCGGAGTTGGCAGCGTCGGCCAGCCACCGTCCGCCGACATCTCCGGGGTCGACAAGCTCTACGCCGTTGATCTGCCCGACAACCAGGTCAAGGTTGCCGTCTGCCAGCCACGTCTCGACGTCGAGGCCCATTCTGAGGTTAGCGTCGCGCTGGTGGTTGACGCGGGCCATGACGGTGATCTCACGGTCCTGCTTCGCCGCGATCTCGTTCGCAAGCTCACGGACCCCGCCGACGAACTCGCTCATCAGCAGGGCCCCTCTCTCGATATCGGCACTGCGGAAGTAGACCTCGGAGAACATGAAGTCGAGCTCGATGCCGTCGGCCCGGTAGTCTTCGAGAGCCTCGCGGATGATCGCGCGCTTGTCCTCGATGACCAGTGGGTTGGTGTAGTCGTGGGCCCACTCCTGGGGCGGCTCGTCGACGCACACCTCTTTGCCGTGCTCCCACCTTAGCCAGCCGCAACGCTGTGCGCCCGGCGCGTGCCCGTCGTTGAGCTTGATGCTCGTGACGACGGGCATACCCATCTCGCGCCCGCGTTTGACGACCTCCCGGAGCTGGTCGGTCCCCATCTCCTTGGCGTCGCGCACCATGCGCATGATCCGCCAGTCGATGTAGTTCTCCCAGATTTCCTTGCCCTCGCCGATGGTCCGGCCGGTCGTGCTCTGGTGGAAGAAGACATCGCCGTAGCCCAGGCCGAAGACCAGAGTCTCCACGCCCGTGCCGACGACCTCGTCAACGGGCCAGTAGAGCTTTCGGAGGCTGAGTGGTGGGTCGATTCTCTTGCCGTGGAAGTGGTGTCCGTCGTTGTAGTAGATCAGCCGTGGCTTTCCCATGAGGATACCTCTTGTATGTGACGATGGTACGGGACGGTAGACCTTCGGTGTTGCTCAAGAGCGAATCGGCTGACCATTCCCGAGGTCGGCGGCCTTTCCGTGACCTTGGGATTTGACGGGCACGATGGTACCATCTCCGCGACCCGAAAACGGGCGTTCCCGGCGAATGGTGAGCAAGTTGGTCAAGGTTAGCGAGAGCGCCAAGAAAGAGCTGAAGCGGATGATCGACGGCCGCACCCTGGAGCCGGGCAAGTTCCTCAGGCTTGCGACGCCGCCGGTGTGGACGCTCGAAGGTGACTTCGGAGTCGTCGTCGATGACGAGCGGTTCGCGGATCAGGTCGTGTTCTTCGAGGGCGAGAAGCTGCTCTTGGTGGACCCCGAGCTGGCGAAGCATCTCGCGAACGCGGCCTTCGACTTCAAATCGACGCCCGAGGGCGTCAGGTTTACGCTGGACGTGTATTAGCGGCACTGAGGCATGAAGTGACCAGTTTACCGATGGACCCCTTCGAGACCAGAGAGATCGGCACGACCGGATTGCTGGTCACGAGGCTTGGCCTTGGGGGCGCGCCCCTTGGCGGGCTATTCGATGACGTTGCCGGCGACGTTGCGTCTGGCGTCGTCCGGCGGGCCTACGACCTTGGTATCCGGTATTTCGACACGGCGCCGCTGTACGGACACGGGAAGAGCGAGCGGTTCGTGGGCGAAGGGCTTGCCAGCATGCCGCGCGACGAGTTCGTTCTGTCGACCAAGGTCGGGCGCGTTCTCGACCCGGTGAACCGTCCGCCCGACGACGATTACTTCTCGAACCTACCGGCCGCCGTGCCGAGGTTCGACTACAGCCGCGACGGCATACTCAGGTCGATCAACGACAGCTTGGAACGCCTGCAGCTCGACCGGATAGACATCGCGCTCATTCACGACCCCGATACCGCCGAGACCGAGGACCCGGAGCACTGGCGGCGTGCAGTCGGGGAGGGCTACCCGACGCTGGACGGGCTGCGCTCCCAAGGCGTCGTTAGGGCCATCGGGGTCGGGATGAACAGCGTTGAGCCCCTGCTCCGGCTGGTAGCTGAAGGCGGCTTCGACTGCTTCCTGCTTGCCGGCCGGTACACGCTGCTCGATCAGTCCGGGCTGGAAGAACTGATGCCGTTGTGTGGGCGGCGCGGTACCTCAATTCTCATCGGAGGCCCGTACAACAGCGGTATCCTCTCGTCGGACCTGTCGCCCGGCGCCAAGTTCTTCTACGAGGACGCTTCGCCCGACGTTCTCGAGCGCGCCAGGAAGCTGAAAGCGGTGTGCGACCGGCACGACGTGCCACTGAAGGCGGCCGCGCTGCAGTTTGGGCTCGCCCATCCGGTCGTGGCTGCGTCCATCCCAGGCGCTCGCACCGCTGCCGAGGTCGAGGAAAACGTGGCGATGGTGCGACATGCCATACCCGACGCGCTGTGGGACGACCTACGGGGCGAGGCCCTCATTCCTGAAGCCGCGCTGGTAGGCGGATAAAGGGCGGCACCCCTCGGCAGGTTGGGCCGGGGCTGGGGGCCGCATAGAGCCCAGTCCTGTACTGGTTTGCGTGCGCTCGGGACGGACACTGGTTGATCCCTACGTAGCGAGAAGCACTATGTTTGACATTTTTTGGCGAAACATACGTGTGACCGTCGAACGGATCGGGGCGTCGCCGGACGATCCCGACGACGTGCGGCTGCACAAATCGATGCTGACGGCCATGGCGACGCTGAGCGGCAGCTTCGCGGTGCTGTAGGGCGTCATCTACGTGTACTTCGACGAGCCGTTGGCGGGGAGTATCCCTTTCGTGTACTCCGCCATGTCGTATGTCAGCCTGATCGCCTTCGGGATAACTCGACGCTACGGTTTCTTTCGTGTTACTCAGTTGTTGCTCATGTTAATTCTGCCGCTCCTCCTAATGATCGCGCTCGGCGGCTTCGTCAGCTCAAGCGCCGTTGTGCTGTGGTCCCTGTTGTCGCCCTTAGGCGCTCTCTTCTTCGCGGGACGCCGCGAATCGGCGTGGTTCTTCCTGGCGTATCTTGGCCTGTTGGTCGCGATCGGGGTCATCGAGCCGTTTGTCAGCCGGGAAAACAACCTCCTGTCCGGGGTGGTGACGCTTTTCTTCGCCATGAACGTGGGCGTCGTTTCTGCGGTCATGTTCGTGCTGCTAATGTACTTCACCGGCCAAAAGGACGAGGCTTTTGGATTTTTACGCCGAGAACAGCAAAGATCGGAAGGTCTGCTTCTCAACGTTATGCCGAAGGACATCGCGGCGTCGTTGAAGGATGGCAGCCGGACGATCGCCGACCACTTCGATGCCGTCAGTGTCCTTTTCGCCGACGTGGTCGGATTCACGATGTTTACCGCTAGAATGGCGCCCCGAGAGCTGGTGGAGCTGTTGAACGAGTTCTTTTCGTACTTCGACTCGCTAGTCGAGAAACACGGCCTCGAGAAGATCAGGACGATCGGCGGCAACTACATGGTCGCAGCTGGAGTGCCGCGACCGCGCGTCGACCACGCCCACGCTCTGGCTCGCATGGCGCTGGAGATGATCGAGTATTCGACTAGCCGTGCCGCCGTCGCGGAAGTGCCGTTGCGGTTCCGCACCGGGATGAACTCGGGTCCGACTGTGGCCGGTGTGATTGGCCACAAGAAATTCCCGTACGATCTATGGGGCGACGCCGTCAATACCGCCAGCCGCTCGTAGGTCTCACGGCGTTCCTGGAAGAGTCCAGGTAACGCGCGAGACCTACGAGCTTATTAAGAACGATTTTGTCTGTACGACTCGCGGGTCTGTAGAAGTCAAGGGCAAGGGCGACATGGAGACGTGGTTCTTGGATGGGGTGCGCTCATAGGGATTCAGACTCGCCCGGCGACGGTGTTCCCCATTCGCGCGGTGCTCACTACCTCGCCACCGTCGGCCGCGATGTCGGGCGTGCGGTAGCCCTCGGCCAGTACCCCCTCGACCGAGGCCTCGACCGCAGCGGCTTCTTCTTCCAGGCCCAGCGAGTACCGCAGCAGCATGGCGGTGCTCAAGATCGTTCCGATGGGGTTCGCGATGCCCTGGCCAGCGATATCCGGCGCGCTGCCGTGTATCGGCTCGTACAGATTGACGGCGCGCCGTCCTCGTCCGCCGGCCTTTGGCAGACCGGCCAGGCTGGCTGACGGGAGCATACCCAGCGACCCGGAGAGCACCGAGGCTTCGTCGGACAGGATGTCGCCGAATGTGTTCTCCGCGACGATCACGTCGTAGTGGACCGGATTGCGGATGATCTGCATGGCCAGGTTGTCCGCCAGGATGTGCTCTAGCTCGACGTCCGGATACTCCGATGCCAGCTCGATGGCGATCTCGCGCCACAGTCGCGACGACTCCAGGACGTTGAACTTGTCTGCCGAGGTCAGGAGCTTGCGCCGGCCTCTGGCGAGCTCGAACCCCACCCGCAGGATCCGTTCGATCTCCTGCTCGGTGTACTTCATCGTGTCGACGCCTCGTCGCCCACGGGAGGTCGTCCAGCGCCGCTTGGGCCGCGAGAAGTAGAGCCCACCGGTGAGCTCGCGGACGATCACCATGTCGACGCCCTTAAGCAGGTGGGGTTTGATCGGCGACGAGTTGATGATCGCCGGGGAGACCTTCACAGGCCTGAGGTTGGCGTACAGGCCGAGACCTTTTCGCATCCCGAGGATGCCCTGCTCCGGCCGGACGCTGGAGTTGGGGTCGTCCCATTTCGGGCCGCCC
>Ga0310121_10003728_pt1 | contig 13816 bp, 8 predicted proteins | sample CB27_Tmax_986_MG_FD_203504 | JGI IMG/M metagenome (GOLD analysis project Ga0310121, IMG submission 203504) | Marine microbial communities from Western Arctic Ocean, Canada - CB27_Tmax_986 | ecosystem: Environmental > Aquatic > Marine > Oceanic | place: Canada: Western Arctic Ocean | collected... | reverse complement strand
GTTTGGGTATCATCTTGCAACCGTGGCACGACGAAGTCTATGAACCGTCTGATGTCATCCAGCAGATCACTGAGGATAAGATCACTGAAGAAAACCAGACGCTCACGACGACCGATCCAATTCCGGATCCGGCGGCCGCCAACCACAAGTCGAATCTCCCGCCCGCCGAACCGCTCGCGGCCGGGACGGCTGCTTCGATCGCGATAACTCAGCCGATCGAGAACAGCGCAGGCCAAAGCCGCGCTGCGGACGGGACCCCTGAGAGGGGCGTGGGGGCAGCCACACTAACCGTATTTGGAAACGAAGCGCGTGGCAAGAAATTCGTTTTCTTGTTCGATCGTTCGATTAGCATGGAAGGCCAGCCACTTCGGGCCGCCAAATCCCAATTGATTGCAAACCTGGCGACACTGCACGACGCGCATCAGTTTCAGATTGTCTTTTTCAATCACGAGCCTGAAACGTGGGATTTTCCTCCGGGCAAGCCAAAGCTTGTATCTGCCACCGCAGCGCACCAACAATTTGCTCAAGAGTTCGTGCGAAGTATTGCTTCACGAGGAGGCACGTATCGGCGCGCGGCGCTGCTGGTTGCGATCGACATGAAGGCAGACGTAATCTTCTTTTTGACCGACGCCGACGCACCGATGGCGGGAAACGACCTGGCCGATGCAGCTGGGAAAGCGCGGCGTCATCGTACGGCTATTCACACCATCGAATTCGGCGTGATGGCCTACCCGGCGCGCGAGAACTTCCTGGTACGGCTCGCACGTGATACCGGTGGACACTACGTCTACATCAACCTAGACGACCTGGACCGTTTGCGAAACTAATGCTGCGTAGGATACCAGGGTCCACGCACGTAATAGGCGCCAAATTGATGCGTACTGGTCGGCCAGCGGGGAGTGCGCCGAAAGCGGCCGCCCTGCACTCCTGCGCCTAGGTCGTCGCGGCCAAACTGGTGGTCGATCCGCGAGAAATGGGCGCTGGGCGCGCCCCAACTCCAATCCGTCTGAAGCTGTGCCGTCGGAGGAACGACTAGCGCAACCGGTCGACCGTAAGCCGAATGCGCATAATTGCCGTGCCAGTTGTACTTTTGAGCCCGACGCAACGGTTTTAAATAACCTGCTTTCGCTTGCGCGGCCGTTTCGAAAGCAACGACGGCTACCAAGATCGCCGCAACAGCAACGGAAATGTTTTTAATCACGATACTAATTCCTTGTCGCTACAGATAACTGGAAAACTCAAGTGAGCCAAAGCGCCGACCGCCAACTGTCATCCGCCGTCCTCAGAAGCGATGGCTGAGATCGTGCATCCAATCCTGCAGCCGCAGCCCCTTGGTACGATAGCGCACTTTCGATCGCGTCCAACCGCGGCCTTCGGCGTACGCGTAGTGCGAACGTGTGTGCTTGTAGAGATACTCGTGCGGCATCAGCGGTTGGTACGTCGTGTATGTATGCCCGACGTGCGGTGGTACCGGCTGTGGCGAGACGTACATCTGGGCGGCCGCGCCACAGCACGGATGGGGACCCACTTGGTAATTGGCGAACAAGTCATTCTTGTCCTGATAGCTAATCGTGCGCTTCCAATGGCCTTCGGCCGCCTGAGCCTCCGGCTGACTCTGCCAAAAAATTGCCATCAGGCAAATAGCCAGACCAGCCGGGACCAAACGGGCATACGTGGTACGGTCGAACATCAGTTACCTCCGTGCGGTTCCCAGAACGAGGCGGCCGGACGAAAACTACCAAAATGGTATTAGCTCGCACCCGAACGCGACGTTGGGATTGGGTCTATCTTGGTCAGCCGAACCAGGTGGGAGCCTGCAAAGACAACGGTTCAGCTAATGGGGGTCTCTACCGTAGGATGTCGGCCAAGTCGGGTCGTGACGATGAGTTTTTATGTGGCGAAAATAGTGGTGGATCGTATTATGACGAGAACCAAAAAGGGCGAATCGCCAATTGGCCTGACCGACCAACTGGCCAAAAATGTAGAAACCTGGAGACTCTCAATTCGGCCATTCGGCAGATCCAACATTTCAGCATCCACTGTACCTTATCGCGACTTTGCCGCTATAATCCGCTCAATCCCTACCACTTCCCATCCCGGACCTTGGTCTGAACGCACGGAGAGGCCCCCTTGGCGACTGCAAAGCGAAAGAAAAAGAAACCTGGCACGGCGGCTCCCAGAAAAGCCAAGAAGACAAGACCTGCGGCCCGAAGCGAAGCCCCAAGAGCCTCGACCAATGGGGCTGGTCCGGTCAAGCGGCGGACCACTGCCAAGGCAATGGCAGCCAGCCAGCGGGATATATCAGTCAGTGAATTCTTCGCCAAAAACCGCCATTTACTTGGGTTCGACAACCCACGCAAAGCGCTGCTAACCACCGTGAAGGAAGCGGTCGACAACTCTCTCGACGCCTGCGAAGAGGCCGGCATCCTGCCAGAGGTTTGGGTTCACATCGAACAGACCGGTGGAGACCGTTACAAAGTAGGTATTCAAGACAACGGTCCGGGCATTCTCAAAAAGCAGATTCCGCTCATATTCGGCAAGCTGCTTTATGGCTCTAAGTTTCACCGTCTCCGCCAAAGCCGCGGCCAGCAGGGCATCGGCATCAGCGCGGCGGGCATGTACGGCGTGCAAACAACCGGCAAGCCGGTGAAGATCATCTCAAAGGTATCCGTGCGCAAGCCCACGCATTACTATGAAATACAGATCGACACCAAGAAGAACCAGCCAAAGATTCTCAACGGCCGTGGCGACGGCGTTGATATTCCGCCAGGCGACAAGGGTGCCGCTTACATCGACAAGCACGGCATCGAGTGGGTAGAGCAATCGCACGGTACGCGAGTGACCATCGAGCTGGAGGCCAAGTTCGTCCGTGGCCGCGGGAGCGTCGACGAATACCTCGAACAAACGGCGATCGCCAACCCGCATATTTCACTGCACTATATTGACCCCGACGACTACGAGTACGATTACGAGCGCTCGGCCCCTAGCCTGCCGCCCGAGCCGAAAGAAATTAAGCCGCACCCCTATGGCATCGAATTGGGCCGCCTGGCACAGATGCTCGAAGAGTCCGAGGCGATGAGCGCCAGCGAGTTTTTTCGCAGCAAATTTTCCCGCGTCACTCCAGGGGTTGCCAAACGGATTTGTGATGGTGCAAAGGTCAGCTCGCGGGCCAACGTTCGGAAGCTGGATCGCAACCATGCCGACAAGCTGTATCAGACCATCCAGCGGACCAAAATCAGCCCACCAGCCACCGATTGCATCTGCCCGATCGGCGAGGAATTGATTCTCAAGGGCTTGCATCAGGTCGTACCGGGCGAGTTTTACGCCGCTGCGACTCGACCGCCATCGGTGTACCGAGGCAATCCGTTTCAGATCGAAGTCGGTCTGGCCTACGGCGGCACCGCCCCGACGCAAAATGTGACCGAAGACCTGTTGCTGGAGTTGTTGGAAGAGACCGACACGCGTACGATCCGGCAGTTTCTGATTCACACGTTCAACGGTCTCGGCGGGGAAGCGGCCGACAAATTGGTCAAGGCCGCGGCGCTGAAGACCCGCCAGACGCCGGGCAAACTCAAGCCTAAAGAGCGGCAGCGGCTGTTCGAAGCGATGAAACAGGTCAACGTCGCCGAGGGGCAGCAGATGGAGGTGCTGCGCTACGCCAACCGCGTTCCACTCCAGTTCCAACAAGCGGCCTGTGCGGTCACGCAAACCGTGCTGGCGACCAACTGGCGCGGCTACGGCCTGAGCCAATCGCGCGGCGCGATGCCTAAAGGGCCCGTGTCACTCATGGTTCACATCGCCAGCGTGTGGGTCCCCTTCACGAGCGAATCAAAAGAAGCGATTGCCAGCTACCCAGAAATCCAAAAGGAAATCCGCCTGGGCCTGCAAGCCGTGGGCCGGAAGCTCGGCATGTATATGCGTCGCCGACTCAAAGTGAAGCAGCAGTCGGATCGCCGCGAGATTTTCTTGCGCTACCTAAAGGAGGTTTCCAGTGCTGTGAGCGAAATCAACGGCGCGAAGCAGCAAGAACTCTACGACCAATTGGTAAAAGTTGCCAGGAAGCAAACGGCTGCTGCCGACATGAAGCTCGACGATCGGGGTCGGGCGATCGAGGAAACTCCCAAAGACCTGAACCTTGGTGATAACGTCCTCATTGTGGATCCCAGCACTCACCAAGCGGCGATTAATCGTGTTGCTGCAGAAGAGGACGATTCGGAATAAGACGAATAGACTCACGCATAGACGCGGAGGCAAAAGACTAAAAGCGGATTTGAAAAAACAAGATTGCCTGGAACCCGTCCGTTAAGACTTTTTTTAATACCTATTATCGCACCGCTGCGTCTCTGCGCCCCTGCGCGAGGCTTTTCGAGAATGAAAGCAACCTGATGGCTAAAAAACGATCTGTCGCACCCACGCGCAAACCCATAGTCAAACTCACACCGCGTGATAAGAAAACAATGGTCAGGCTTACCAGTGTGGCCGATCATGTTGTTAGCGCCGCCAATGCGCGGCGCGATCCGCATGTTGACATTCCTTCGCGCACGTTGTCGAACGTTCACTATAGCCCGCGCAAAAAGATCATCGAGATGGGCAACAATAAGAACCGCCGGCAGCTCTTCGATCTTTCCCAGGCCAAGGCGTACATGCGTACTGTGCTCGTCGCCAGCGGCTGCAAACGACTACTCGACCAAGGAAAGACGACTAGCCTTCGGGGCATGTATTATATGCTCAAGCATACGATTGAGGGCTCAAAGGAAAACACTTTCGATAATCAAAATGAAAGCGACACGATTATCGAAGATGTCGAAGTCATGCTCGGATCACTACGTGAAGAGCTGCATCTTTATGCACAGAAAAAGGGTGATCTGGTTGGCAATATCACCGTCAATGATAGTGGATTTGATATCGACTGCTCTCGCATGGGCTCAGGTGGATACGGAATTCCGTCCATAGTTGAGCCTGACGTGATAAAGCTCGACCCAAAGAAGTGCCATGCCAAATTTGTCTTACATGTCGAAAAAGATACGGTGTGGCAACGATTCAATGAAGATCGCTTTTGGGAAAAGCACAATTGCATTCTTACTCACGGTGGCGGACAGCCCACGCGAGGGATCCGAAGGCTACTGCACCGTTTGCACAATGAGTTGAAGCTGCCCATCTACTGCGTCTTAGACAATGATCCTTGGGGATACTACATCTACAGTGTCATCAAGCAGGGTTCAATTAACTTGGCATTTGAGAGTCAAAGAATGGCCGTACCGGAAGCCAAGTTTCTTGGGTTAAGGAGTATCGATTACGATCGATGCGGACTGTCCAACGACGTAATACTTGCCATGAACGACAACGACCGCAAACGGGCCAAGCAAATCGCCAATTACCCCTGGTTCGAAAAGAAGCGCCCTTGGCAATCTGAAATCCAGCGGATGCTCAAAAACGATTTCAAACTCGAAGTCGAATCACTCATCTCCAAGGACATCAGCTACGTCACGGAAGTGTATGTCCCTGAACGTCTCAAGGCCAAAGACTGGCTGGACTAAATAACGAAATATCGCCACAGCGCGTCACCTAGTACCAAGGCTCCCAGCGCCGACGCCCCAAGACTAATAATGAGCACCGCGCCGCTCGCGATGTCGAGCGCATCTCGGATGTGTGGATTGAATTCCTGGGTGACCGCCAGGGACAGCCGTTCGATGGCCGTGTTCAGCAGCTCCGTGCTAAGCCCTGCCATCATGCACAGCACAATGATACACCATTCCAGCCGGGAGATTCCCAAGGCCAAACCCGCCGCGAGCACGGCCGCGGTCACGACGAAATGGCCAACGAAACTTTTCTCCTGGCTCATCGCGACAAAAAGGCCACGTCCCGCCACGGAAAATTTTTCCGCCCATCCGGGTGGATCGCGTCGCTGCTCCCCACTTTCGTTCTCCGTGTTGGTCGAGTCTTCGCCCATCATTCCACTCCGAAAGCTCCGGCGGGTGCTACTTCGATCCCGGTAAGGCTGGTAAGCCGCAGCTTGGGCAGAGCACGGGGCTCGACCATCAGTTTCGCGCCGACATTATCCTTGCCCTCATCCACATTAAATCCGACAGTGACGAGCAGCGATTCGCCAATGCGAGTCATGGAAAACGACTGGCCGATATTCCCCGCGTCGCTAAAGTCAACTGCCGTGCCCGCGGTAGAAATCCACTTGGGACTCAAGCGATAGCTGTAACTGGCAAGTACCACGTTGCTCTTAATCGGCCCACTGATCGAGCGAACTCCCAGATAGGCATTGCCGCGTGAAGGCCGATTGAGGAGCACACCGGCGGAGACCATTCCCAAACCGTTCCCGAAAAAATCGGCTGCCCCATCCGAGAGTATCGTGAACCGATCGCCAAGGTGCCATCGGATATCGTAATCGAACAGGCCAAAGTCCTGCCCAAAATTATCGCGTTTCTGATCCGGGAACCAAGTGACATTCGAATCGATGGTCAGCCAATCGACGATGTGCTGCTTCCCGGCAGCGCCCCGCTTCGTCTGCCAGCGGTGCCGCATGCCCATCCGCAACGTCATCAGATCGTCGGCTACTTCGGTCGAGGGCGAAGTCACCCAGCCTTGCAAACCCGAGCGCAACGCGTAGGTTGTGGGAAAGAACTTTGGATCTGTAATCGTCGGGGACAATGTGGCGTCGAACACACGCCGACGAACCTCCGTAATCGCAATGTCGTCAAGCGGATCGTACAGCGGCAGGTCGCCAAAATTTTGATTGGCATCCGCATAGGCGAACTCGGCGTCAAAGACGACCTTGTGCGCCAAGCCGTGGAGGTTAAACAGCGGGTCATGGAAAGCGGGAAACACAGCCCAAAAAGGCACGCTGGCCCGCACGCCCGTGTGGACATACGCGCGCTGCAAATCGCTCCCATCAAGAGCTTCTCCCCAATGGGCCAGTTCGCCCAAAGCAAATGGGACGACTTTGACGGGGCCAATTGACAGCGGCAAGTCGATTTCTTGACGCGTAACCAGGCGTTCGCCTTGCTGCCCACTGCCAACCTCCCACGGCAAGCCATCATTGACCTGGGCCGCCAGTGTGGCGTTGGTGGGTGCTGTCGCATTGTTCAGATTCGCGTAGCCGGCTTGCGAGTGTTCGAACCAGGTCAGGCGATCGCCCAGTAGCGACTCGCCAAGCCAGTAGTGGTCGGCGCGGGGTAGCCACTGGGTTTCGGTAAAGAAATTATTGACTTGTCCATTCGCTTCTATCGACAGCGCACGATTGTCAGCAAAACGTTTTAAGCGCAAGCCCGTGCGCGGGTCCTTTTCCTGGTCCCATTCTGTTTCGTAGTACTGCTCGAGGAACGTGCGGTCACCGGCCCAGCCGGCTTCGCCGGTAACCTCCCAGCCGTTGTGCAGCCGCTGCCGATGCCGACCCAGCAGGCGGAAGCGGTAGTCTTTTTCTGGCACGATCATGCGTCGGCCCAGACCCAGGTTGTCGAGTCCCCGGTCCTTGATTCCCCAATACTCCCATAGCCCAGTCGCTTGGCCGGCAAAGCCAAAAAACTCGGGACGATCGTACTGAAAATCTGTACCGTGACCGAGGCCCCGATCGCTTAAGTAGTCGACGCTGAGTCCCCAATCGGTTCCCTGCGGCGAGTCGCGAATTCCGAAAATCTGGTAAGCGTCCAGATCGACCATCACCTGCGTGCCAAACACGCTATCATTCCCAACGCGAATCCCGTCGACGAAGAAGGAAGGTTTGCTCAGATCGATTGCAATCGTGGGCCAGTAGAAGACCGGAACGCCCCCAACGTAAACCGTATTTCCACGACTTTCGGCCAGCTGCCTATGATCGATCTCCGCTTCCCCCGTACGTGGATTGAATGTTTGTGTCTGGAAATCCTCGAAGGTGATCTCGCCAGCGGAAAAGTGATAGGACGGTTCTTCCAATCGACTGGTCGTCACTTGGGCGCCCCAGGCCGAAAAATGCGACTCGTCAAGTTGCCGAATCGCCGCCGCGCGCAGCCGCACCAATCCCTGATACTCCAGCTTCTCCGTCTTGGGAAGCGGCGTGAGCAGCTCCGCATTGAGAATGGCGCCGACCTGCCGGCGGAGGTCGTAAAACATACGGTCCGCATAAATAACACGGTCGCCTTGCCGAAATTCGATATTGCCTTCCATGTATATTTCGAGCGGCGTGTCCTGCGACTGCAACAACGACGCCGTGACTCCCATCCCACCACCGGCCGTCCAGACCACCGCACGATCGGTGCTAATCTCGACCACGCCAACCGGTCCCAGGACCGTAGGCACGTTCTCCGTCGGCAGTCCTTCAACCAGAACTCGAATCCCATTTGACGCCACAAATACACGCTCGCCGGTGGGCAGTAGCCTTGAGTCCAGATTGGGCGCCACGTCGCTTCGACCCGAAAAGTGAATGCTGCGCATGCCCGGAGGAAGCGGCTGCGCAGCATTCGGTGCTGGGGCGAACTCGGAATACTGCGCCAGCAGAAGCTTCCTGCGGCGCTCCGGATCGAATTGACTCAAACCACGTTCGTAAATTGCAGGGCGCACGGCAGCAGTCTGTTCGGGTTGGGGAAGCTTTAATCGCAAAGGAGCGGACGTGTAGAAGCGCTGAAACCAGGTTGGCGCTTGCTCTCGCCCCAAGGCTTTGCCGCCCCTACCGGTTTGATCGGGCTGATAGTCAACGGCAACCCTCGTGACGGGGTCACTCTCCAGATAGGCAATGATCTTTGTCGGCTGCCCAGCAATCTGCCCTGTGTCGACCCACAACACGGCTTCCGGAGCGCGCGCGTAGATGAGCCCTTGATTGAGGTAGCAGTTGCCGCGGAGGTGGTAAACTTCGTAGACCCCTTGTCGCCAGCGACTGCACCAATCGGCAGCAATCGTGATGGGCTGCGATGGATCAGGTCTCGCAACTGCGATGTCCTCGGCACCCGCGGCGCCCTGATCCGAGTGCCAGCACACCATCAATAAGAAACACCACCCGACCGATGCGAGCGCGCGAGCGCAGAGAGAAACTCTCCGCAAAATCGGAAATGGCCAGCTGCAACAGGATGGACTGCTCGGAGTAATCGGCCGTTTCACCTTCTGCACGCGATCACCTCGACCCCGGCCACCGGTTTGAGATGACCCGGCAACAGGACCGGCGCGCCCAACAATAAGCAGGACTATGAGTTACGAAAAGGTCGCCCGAAAAATGGGCGGCGAAGTATAGATGCGGCATCCGGCGCGGGTCAAGGTACTTTGGGGCTCCTGGTTCGTGACCCAAGTTGTTATCATGCCGTCAGTTGCGCCGCCCAGCCAGGCTTTTTTCGACTGCTAGCAGCGCTACGCCGCGGCGGCGTTTCCGATTTCACACACTTCTTGCGCATTTGTACGCTTCTTGCTCCCTTCGTTAGCTGGTGATTCATGGACGAAACGTGGACTCCCACTGTGCTGAATTGGTTGATTGTTCAGCGAGCAAAGCTGCTCGGGCTCGGCCTATTGCTGGCCGTGGGAGCAGCCTATCTGGGGACTCAACTGCAGCTCGACCGTTCGATTGAACATATGTTTGCAGCAGACGATCCGATTCTGGAACCGTACCGAGCACTGCAAGACAACTTCGGCCAGTATGAGATTGTCATGGCCATCTATGCCGATCCGGAGCTCGCGACCCAGCAGGGTCTCGCGCGCGTGAAGGAACTTGCCGAAGACGTACGCGCCGTACCCGGTGTTGCTGCCGCCGTATCGCTGCTTGACCCACCCGGAGCGGCCGCATTTTCTGAATCCGGACCCGGCGCGCGCTTGCGAGATGTCTTTTCAGGTTACACTCACAACCGGTCGCTCGATGCCGCGGGTATCATCTGCCTGCTGACTCGACCCACTGAGGCAGACCCACCTCGCCGCGAAACGCTCCGCCAACTGCGCGCACTAATTTCCGTTTTGCCCAACGGCGCCCTGGTTGGAGAGCCAGTTCTGATTGAGGAGGCTTTCGACTTGCTCGAAGCCGACGGGCGCCGGCTCAACACTTGGTGCACCCTCCTGTTGATGCTGGCCATCTTTGCGTGTTTTCGTAGTTTACGATGGTTGGTACTGCCCCTCGTTGTGGTGCAAATGACACTCGCGCTCACGCGCGGACTTCTAGTTGTACTTGGCTTGCAACTGAGCATGGTCAGTTCCATGCTCGCCGCTATCGTGACGGTGGTTGGCGTTGCAACCGTCGTGCATGTGATCGTGCGGTACCGCGACGCGCAGTCGCACGGCCTTGCGCCAACCGACGCATTGCGACAAGCTGGCACATTGCTGGCCGCTCCTGTGCTATTTGCCTGCCTGACCGATGCCGCAGGGTTTGCAGCGCTGATGATTTCTCGCGTGGGACCTGTGCACGACTTTGGACTCATGATGGCCATCGGCAGCCTGCTGGTGCTCGTAAGTGTTGCACTTGCCGTGCCTGGCATCGTGCTATTGGGAAGTCGGCAAACTGCGCCGGCGACCGCCCGTGGAGAGTTGTTCTTGCGCAACGTGCTGGATCAATTGCTCCAGGCATCAACTCGTCACGCGCGCTTGGTCGGCTGGGTGGGAGTGTTGATGGCCATGGGTGCCGTAATGGGCAGTATGCGGCTGCAGCGCGAGACTGACTTCACTCGCAATTTTCGCGAAGAGAGCCGCCTTGTGCAAAGCTACCAATTTGTCGAACACCACTTTGGTGGGGCCGGAGTATGGGACATCCTGCTACCTGTGGAAAACAAACTCGACAAAAAATATCTTACGAAAGTACTCAACCTCGAAACCACTCTGCAGGAAAAAGTGCCCCATTTTGGCAAAGCGATTTCGTTGGCAAGTGTACTTGATGGCGGAGTCAATGGTTTGTCGAAAATTCCCTTCGGTGCCGACTGGGCAATTCGCCGCGGTCTGTCGCAGATGCGCGGGCGGCTGCCCGAATTCGTCGAAGCAATCTACCATTCGAGCGACAAAGGTGAACCCATCGGATTGCGGATGTTGCTGCGCTCTCCCGAACGACTGGAGGCCGACGAAAAGACTCGCATGATCCAGCAAGTCGAGCAGGTTGCGAAAGCAGCATTTCCCAAGGCACAAGTCACCGGTTATTACGTCCTGATGAACGAACTTGTCGAAAGTTTGCTGCGCGATCAATGGACTACTTTTGGCGTAGCCGCCGCAGCAATCTTGGTGATGATGATCGTCGCCTTTCGGAACGTCCGACTGGCCGTCGCCACACTGGTACCCAATGCGCTGCCCGTGCTGTTTTTGTTCGGCGCGATGGGTTGGTTGGGGGTGCGTGTGAACATGGGCGCGGCGATGATCGCAGCCGTCTCACTGGGGCTTTCCGTAGACGGCTCGATTCACTACATGATGTCCTATCAGCGCGCACGGCGGGCGGGCACCCCCCTTGGTGAGGCATTGCAATCGGTGCAAGCCACCGTCGGCCGCGCGGCCGTCTTCGCGACGTTGGCGCTGGTAATCGGTTTTGCCACGCTCTGCTATAGCGACTTCGTGCCGACGGTCTACTTCGGCGCACTGGTAAGCCTGTCTATGATTGGAGGATTGCTCGGCAACCTGGTGGTATTGCCACTATTAATTCGCCTGGTCGACGGCAAGGACACGGCCGTATTCACGCAATAATCACGGTGCTTCTGGACCCCATGTCGGCCTTGTCGCCCGTACTCCAGCTGATGTACGACCGACCCACTTTTAAAAAGCAACGGATTATCCAGCTAACGTGACCCGGTTATCTAACAAGGATTAGCGGTTTAAGACCGCACTCAAACTCTGGCACAAAAGAAAACGAAGACAACGAAGAATATTCCGAAGAGATGCCAATTGCACATTTACAGCCCGCTCGCTGGCGGTACACTCTAGGCAGTGGCGTCGGGAAGGTTTAAGTGTTCACCTAAGCAGCCGTAGGCAGTAATCTGAGTAGCAAATTCGATCCGTCGTGCGACCCTGACAAAACACTACTTGCCGAATTGCAGTGTCTTTCCGCTGAAGCTGACAAACTTTGGGAGCAGAATCAAAATGCCCCAGCGTTTCATGCCTACGTGAGCGCCGACTACGAGGCTGTTTACGAATCGTTGGCGCAATTGCGCAGCCGCGCGGTGACGCTACTCGAATGGGGCTCGGGCCTGGGGGTCGTGACGATCATCGCAAGCCGGATGGGATACGAGGCTTACGGGATCGAAGCCGAACCGCTCCTGGTCGAGTATGCCGAGGATTTTTCCCAAGCCTACGGCGCCGAAGCTCGATTTGCTCAAGGGAGCTTTGTCCCCGACGACTTCGAGTGGAACCCTTCGGGCGGTGACGAGGCAATCCGTACAATGATCGACGCTCCCAGCGCTTACGACGATTTGGAATTAGAACTCCAAGACTTTGATTTGGTGTATGCCTATCCGTGGCCCGACGAGCGCACCTTTTACCACAACATCATGCGCCACTGCGGACGGAACAACGCAATGCTACTGAGTTACGATGCGCGCGAGGGCATGGAGTTGGTCCGCTTCAATGACGCGTGACGACGGACTGCTCTAGCCCACATTTCTCACCACCATGATGTGACGGGTCAAGCGCGGGTTGAATTCTATCGGTGCCTGCTCGGGCCGCGCCGGCGTGCGCACTTCGATCCTCGAAGTGAGGGGATCGCCCAGATTCATGTAAAAATGCACGTCTATAGATCGCCAGCAGTCCCGAAAACGGACGTTATTAGGACTCTGCTCAGATTTCGCCCGCTGCTGTTCGTGCGGTCGGTCATGGACACCGACGGCATGAACCGTACGGGCTGAGAATTCGTTAAATTCCGATTTTACGCCAACGGCGTAGCAGGCCGGCTTTGCCGGATGACAGTACCGCCTGTTCTGTCTTTTGTGACACCTGTGTCTCTTACGTCCTTTGTGTCCAACTTCTTTTCGAACCGCAGTGAGAATGTCCACCGCTCAAACCGCACCCAGCTAACGACCTGAGGTGATAAAGACCGACAGCAGTTACCGGATGAAGCCGATTTCCTCAAATTGACGCAAAAACCGCCGTTTCTTACCGTGCATTTTTACATGAATCTGGGCAGTACCCGAAGTGTCTGAAGCAGGGCTCTCAGGGCCGCACGTTGAATCTTGGTTTACGGCTGCGGATCAACTCCGATTCGTACGCCCGCCGCATGCTGGCGAGGCGCGCCGCCGTGGTGGACTTAAAAGCATGGATCTCAACACGTACCTGACCGCCGTCTTTCGCCTGCTTGGCCAGGTACTGGGCGAGTGTCGGGCGATCCGACTCGCGTACATGCTGTGTTAGCCGATCGCGCAAATTGGCGGCTTCGCCGATGTAAAGATAGCCGCTCGCATCCAAGAACAAGTAAACGCCAGGTTGCTCGGGAGCTCGAGTTGGATCGCTCTGCAGGTCGCTAAGCGAAAGAGTTTGCACGGTACGGCCCCAGTCCGCTACGCGGACCACCAGTTCCGGTTTCAGTTGATGGGCCTTCCGCAAGCCAAGTGCGGCCTTGCGGAGTAGATAGGCGGGCTGGGACGGTGCCAACGCGCGGGCGGTCGCGTCAAACTCCTTCCGCAAGTCAGGGTCGCACAAGGCTCTATCAATATTCTTCCGGTGGCGATCCTCCATCTGGCGCGCCGCGATTTCGGCGGCATGCCGGTAAGATTCGTGGTGCTTCGGATTTCGCTTCGTTACCTCACCGCCCAACTTTTTCGCTTTTCGTAAATTTAGCAACCTCCAATTAAAGTCGCGGTCTGCCACCGCGGGCAGCCGCTCGCGGCACGCCTGCAAAAACGCCTGATTCAAATCTTCCCGCACCAAGACCTCATCCGAACTCCAGCCATCATGGGTC
>Ga0310121_10003727_pt1 | contig 13816 bp, 14 predicted proteins | sample CB27_Tmax_986_MG_FD_203504 | JGI IMG/M metagenome (GOLD analysis project Ga0310121, IMG submission 203504) | Marine microbial communities from Western Arctic Ocean, Canada - CB27_Tmax_986 | ecosystem: Environmental > Aquatic > Marine > Oceanic | place: Canada: Western Arctic Ocean | collected... | reverse complement strand
ACCCCGAAGGTGTGTGACGGGCTTGAAGCAGTGGCCTCGGCTACCGGACGGGCCAGGTCGAGACCGCTGTAGACGTACGATGAGCTGAAAAAGATCAACCGTGCTTCAGGGTCCCCCGAAAGCCCCTCGAGGACGTTCGAGACCACCAGCAGGTCCTCCTTGAACGCACCCATGAAGTCGTCCCTGTAGGCGAGGGCCGAATGGGTTCCGGTGTGGATCACCGTTCCGGGGGAGACCGCCTTGAAGAGAGCTCGGACAGGGCCTTCTTCGGCCAGGTTGAGCAGCCTGCCTTCGGGCCCGAAACCTGGTTCCTGGTCCACGCCGACGAAGTCGACGCCGGCCGACCAGAGCTGATCGGAAAGCTCTGTGCCCAGGTAGCCCGAGCTCCCCGTCACCAGAATGGGGATCCTCTTGGCGTTCTCTATAAGGCGGCCAGTCAGATAGGTCATCGGGTATCCAGGGTCCTGGCGATGGCGACACGCACCGCTTCGGTCGATGACATGGGCTTTGGCCAGCCGAGCGCCTCAAGCTTGGATGGTCTGTACCTGTAGACAGGCACATCCCCTTTCCATCCCCGACACCCCCCAGTGTAAGCGATTCGTTGGCCGTCCCCCGCTGCCTCCAGGACCATCTCCGCGATCTGGGCCACTCTCGTGGCGTCTCGCGGGCCGATATTGAAGACGTTCAGTCTCTCGTCCGCGCACTCGAAGATGAACATGAACGCTTCGACGATTTCCCTCACGTACATGTAGGGCTTGGTCTGTGTCCCATCACCTAGGACTTCGAGTTCTTCCTTGTTGGAGGCGAGCTTCTTCAGCAGGTCGAGGATGATCCCGTGTGTGGATCGTTCGCCGACTACGTTGGAAAGTCGACAGATCCACGCCTGGATGTCATAGAGGCCTGAGAACGCCATGATGAAGGCTTCCGCCGAGAGCTTGCTAGCCCCGTAGAGCGACTCCGGACGCACCGCCGACTCTTCATGGAGTGCCTCGTCGTGCTGGCCGAAAATTGCCGGCGTGGACGTGAACAGGATCTTCCTCACACCATGCCGCCTCATGCACTCCAGCACGTTGTAGGTAGTCATGAACGTCAACTGCAGGTCGCGATCCGTGGATCTCGTGCCCGCCCGGATGTCCGAGTTGGCCGCCAGATGGAAGACGATGTCGATGTCGTCTGCCGCAAAAAGTCCGTCCAATTGGGCAAGATCCAAGAGGTCGAACTCCTCGAGGCTGAAGGCCGGGCTCTCCATGGCCTCGTCGAGGTGCTCGCGTCGGCCAAGGATAAAATTGTCTACACAGATGACCGTGTATCCCGACGAGAGAAGTCGATCTACCAAGTGGCTCCCAATGAATCCAGCGCCGCCAGTGACCAGGGCCGTCCTTTGCTCGGTCGATTCAACCTCCATATCTGTTCTGCTCTGGGTTGTCATTCAGGTCCAGAAGGCTCCGCTTGCCGGGTCAGCGCGATCTGCATGTCGATGACGGCGAGCAGCCAGACGTGGTGGGTCATCTCTACGACGTTGTAGGAGTGACTGTCGACCCATAGGTTGGTCTGTCCGGCGCTCCTGAGCGGGTTGTCGGCATCGAACCCTGAGAGGGTGATCACCGTCAGCCTGAGCGCTTTCCCGATGTCGGCTGCTCGGAGGATGTTGGGAGATCTTCCGCTCGAGCTGATGAGAACCAGCGCGTCGCCCGGGTCACCGTAGCTCTCAACCGCCTTGGCCAGCCATTCCGCGTAGCCGTAATCGTTGGCGAAGCAGGTGATGAGGTCTGCCTCGTTGAAGTTGACCGCCCGCATGCCGGCAGCCCTCGTGAGATCGACAGAACAGTGACTGGCAATGGCCGCACTCCCGCCGTTTCCCGCGAAGATGATCTTCCTGCCGTCTTCTATGGCAGAGACCCAGATACGCCTGACCTCGAACAGTTTCTCCGTGATGTCGGGTGTCGAGATGGACCGGTGAAGATTCTCAAAATATCTCTGCGCCCAGGTCGAATCGATATTGGCAGTCATGATCACTGATGGGGGTGAGCTTGTGACAGATCGCTGGGTCTTGGGTCGGCGAGCCGCCCTCCAACGAGCAAGAACCTCCACGTGGCTCACCATCACTAGCGGAGCCCCAGTTGAGTCGCAACCCTTTGTGGTTTGGTGGAAGAGGGTGGTGGCACTTCGCCCGGTGGTCAACCCCGCTGAGCGGTACCGGATGGGGGGCACGTCAGGGGTAGCCGTGGCTTTGCAACCTAAAACGGAAATCATGCGCCGTCATCGTGCATGATCTGGCGAGGATCGGGGTCGTATCGATATCCTACTACGCTTCCAGGACCCGATCGCGATTCTCAGCCGAGACTCGCGACTTCGAGCGCGGTGATTCCTGCGAATCCAGTCCCGGTTCGACCAAGGCTGCGTGATGCTATGCACCATCAGTTGAACATTTGTCTGGTCTCCCAGGAGTTTCCTCCTCATACGAATTGGGGAGGTGTAGGGGTTCATTTTGATGACCTCGCCCGAGTACTAAGTGCCACTGGGCATCGGGTCACAGTGGTATCCCGCATGAGCCGCGGAGCGCCCGGGTACGAGAGGTCGGAAGGTGGATACGATGTGTGGAGAGTGGGTTTTCCGCTGTGGCGGAAGCGCATCGTGGGGAGGACTCTCGACAGGATTCTCCAGGCGAGATCGGTGGCGTCGAAGGTAAGGCAGCTCGATGACCAGGAGGCCTTCGACGTCGTTGAGGCGCCGGAAGCCGGTATTGACGCAGAGTTATTGGCGAAGGATCCGAGGTTTGTCGAGCGACTCCTCGTGTCGTGCCATGGGAGCAACAGACGAGGACAATCAGTAGCTGGCCCTCTAACTCTTTTGCATTCTCTGGACTGGTCGTGGAGCTTACGAAGAGAGAAAGCCTTGCTTTCAAGGGTTCGGACGATCGTTGCGAACAGTGAGGCAACCCGACGGGAGGTCTACAGCCATGGGTTACAGATCGGTGAAGTCGAGGTCGTCTATCTCGGAATCGATCCGGACCGGTTCTTCCCCGGTGAGAGCCGGGATCGCGAGAGCCTTCACGTTGGGTTTGTGGGACGGCTTCAAGAGGCGAAGGGGATAGACTTCGTGTGGAGGGTCATGCAGCGGATGGGTTCAGATTCCCGCGTACGATTCCATTTGAGAGGGACCATCCACCCCGCCTCTCGAGCAGAGACCATCCGGAGACTGAATGAGTTCAGTGACATCGTTCAGTATCATCCTCCTGGACTTCGTCATGAAATGCCCGACTTCTTCCGATCTTTGGATGTACTGCTTCTTCCGTCGAGGTTCGAGAGTTTCGGGCTGGTCTACGTGGAGGCGATGGCGACGGAACTCCTCGTCTTCGCCGGGAAGGGCGGTGCGGGGCCTGAGGTCGTTTCGGACGGTGAAACCGGGTTCCTGGTGGATCCGGACGGGAGCGTGGATGTCGTCGTCGACAGACTCCTGTCTCTGGCTTCAGACCGATCTCTGTTCAGGGAGATGCGGGTTCAGGCGAGGGAGGCGGTCCTCGAACGCTTCACCGTCCAACGTTCCGTGCTCGGCAAGCTTGCGGTGTACCAGAGGATCGCGCAGGACAGGCTACCCCTGTGCTGAGGTGCAACGAAACAAATGAGGTGGCACGCACGTTTGTCCTGCCCGGGCTTTATGATCTGGAATTCTCTCTTGGAGCGAACCCAAGACGCATGAGCACACTCTCATTGATCTTGCTCGAGCTGGCAGCGTTCCTCGGTGCCGCAGTGGCCACGGGCGTGCTCAGGCGACTCCTTGCAGCCGGGCAGATCCTCTGAGCCCATGAGCGCAGTCTCGCTGGCGTTCTTGGCTCTGGTGGCACTCTTGGCCACTGCGGCGGCCACGGGGGCCCTTCGGCGCCTGCTATTCAGTCGCATGATCCTCGATTACCCCGTGGACCGAAGCAGCCATCAGGTTCCAACCCCTCGTGGCGGTGGCCTCGCCATCTACGTCACCCTGGTCTCCACGTGGGGAGTCATCGCGCTCCGTACTCCGACTCCGCCGGATGAGATAGGCTGGATCCTGCTCTGCTCGCTGGGTCTTGCGATCCCGTCATGGGTGGATGATCTCGTGGGCCTTCCCTGGGCGCCACGCTTGATCTGGCAAATGACCATGGCCAGTGTTGGCACCATGTTGCTCGACGGACCGCAGCGGGTGTTCCAGGGCCTCCTCCCCCCGGCTGCCGACATGCTGGTAACTGGGTTCCTGTGGGTTGGATTCATCAATCTGTTCAACTTCGCGGACGGGATCGACGGGAACGCCGGGACGAAAGCAACCGCTCTGGGCGTCGGGATGTTTCTCCTGGCCCTATTGGGAGAGATCCCCGATGTACTCGGGGAGCTCGGCGTCGCAATCGCCGCTGTCGCCTGTGGCTTTCTCCTGTGGAACTGGCATCCGGCCCGGATCTTCATGGGGGAAGTCGGAAGCGTGCCGCTGGGTTTTCTTCTTGCGTGGCTGCTGCTCAGCATGGCCACTGAAGGGCAATGGGCGCCTGCGATCATCCTGCCTCTGGTCTACCTTAGTGACACTGGCTTGACCTACCTCATGAAGGTCGTTCGCCGAGAGCGATTCTGGCATCCACATCGAGACCACTTCTATCAGCGGGCAGCGGCCCGTAAGGAAGTGAGCCATGCCCAGGTCGTCAAGGTCATTCTCGTTGGCGACGTCATCATGATCTTGATGGCAGTGCTCGCAGCCAGTGGTCCCGCCTGGCCGTCCTTGCTCGGTGCCGGGGTGGCAGCGGGTGCGGTGATGGCGTATCTCACGCTCGGCTTCCGGAACCGGCCGGCCTTGTGAACCGGGTGTGTGTGCTGGTCGAGGAGGCCACGGCCGAGGCGAGAGAGAAGTATTGGGACATTCTCACGGAGGTCTTCAACGAGGTTCCCCCGGAGCAACTGCGGGAGGGGATGGCCCGCTTCGGCCCCGAGACTCGCTTCTACACAGTCGAGGCCGCCCAAGTCTATTTGAGCGTGTTGTTCGTGACACCGGTCACCATAGGGGAGAGGGTGTTCGGGGGGATCGGAGGTATCTGCACAAGAAGGGAGTACCGCGGATTGGGTTACGGACGGATCGTCCTTGAGCGGGCGCTGGAGGCAACCTCCTCGACCTATGGAGCGCTACTCCTGTGGACGCGCATTCCCCAATACTTCGCACAGTTTGGGTTCGGCGAAATGCCGAGGGTGTTCGTTCCTGATGTGGGGGGATCGTCTCCCATGCTCTTTTCCCACGATGAGGAGTCTCGATCATCGGTGGCAGCTCTCAGAGATCTGCCGCGTGAGTACTTCTGAACTCTTTCCTCGACCTCTTCTCTGGTTCGACGACGCTCAATTGGCCTTGCGATGACCCTGATTCTCGCCCATCTCTCTCTGCCGATACCCATCTTCCCTCCACGCTGGAGGCTGAGCTGACGAGTCTCTTCAGGGGTCGTCTGCAGCGGCTGGGCTGACATATCCCAGGGGCCGAGGGCTTTCAACCCCACATGCAACGGAAACCTGATGAAAGGGAGCTGGAAGGACATCAAGCTGGACGACGCTTCGTCATGGCCGAAGGAGAAGATCGTGAAGTTGCCCCGCGCGCACGTTGATGCTCGCGGATCGATCCAACCCCTGGTCGACTTGCCCATGAAGAACGCCTCGCTCATCACCTCGGTGAAGGGGACGCTTCGGTCCAACCATTATCACCGCACTGATTGGCACTTCATGTACATCCTCAAGGGTTCATTCGACTACTACTATCGTGCCAGCGGCACGCATGATGCCCCCCAGGTGTTGCGTGTAGGTGAGGGCCAGATAGTCTTCACGCCACCCATGGAGGATCATGCCACGGTCTTCCTGGAGGACTGCAGCATGCTCGTCGTGAGTCGCAACCCTCGGGATCAGGAGAGCTATGAGGCAGACGTCGAGCGCGTCCAGCTCCTTGACCCAGCCGATTACATCACCGTGGGTTGACCATGGAAGACTACTACGCCCGGGACACATGTAGGCTCTGTCAGGGTACAGCTCTCAAAAGGGTGATCGAGCTGACGCCCACGCCTCCAGGCAACCGTGTTCTCAGCCCCGAAGAGGGGGGTGAGGCGACGCCCACCTATCCCCTTGAGGTGCATTTCTGCGGTAGCTGTGCCCATCTCCAGCTCGGTCACGTTGTCGATCCCATGATTCTGTATCAGCGCCGATATACGTACGTGTCGGGCACCTCGCCCGTATTCGTCCAGCACTTGAGGGACTACGCCGGTGAGATGATCGAGCGCTTCTCGCTCATCCCTGACAGCTTGGTAGCTGACATCGGATCCAACGACGGCACCTGCCTGAGCTTCTTCAAGGCCCATCGCTTCAAAGTGCTCGGAATCGATCCAGCAACGGACATCGCTCGCAAGGCCACGGAAGGTGGAGTAGAGACCATCGCCGACTTTTTCGGATTCGAGTTGGCTCGACGACTTCGTGATGAGCGGGGAGCCGTCCAGTTGATAACGTCGCACAACACCTGCGCACACATCGATGACCTCTCGGACGTATTCAAGGGGGTGAGCCACTGGCTCCAGGACGACGGCTTGTTCGTGATGGAGGTGGGGTATTTTGTAGACGTGCATGAGAAGGGCTGGTTCGATACCATCTACCACGAACACCTCGACTACCACACGGTCACGCCGCTGCCCCGCTTTTTCGCCCGCTTTAACCTGGAGATCCTCGGCGTGGAGCGGATCGCACCACAGGGTGGATCCATACGTGTCATCGCGCAAAAGAAGGGCGGACCTCATAGCCCTGACGGATCTCTCGCTGAGTCGCTTGCACTGGAACGACGTCTGGCGATGGACCGGCCAGAAACGTTCCAGGCGTTCATCCAGCGAGCGAATGGAGTACGAGGCAAGCTGACCAGCTTGCTCGACAACCTGAGGAGGGAGGGGAAGACTATAGCGGGATACGGCGCACCGACAAAAGCGACTACGTTGCTGATGCACTTCGGCCTCGACCGTGACGTACTAGACTTCACAGCGGAGGACAACCCCCTCAAGCACGGCTGCCTCATACCCGGGGCGCTCATCCCCATTCTTCCCGCTGCGGAGCTCTACGCGCGAAGGCCGGACTACCTGGTAATCCTGGCCTGGAATTTCGCGACGACGATCATGAAAAAGCACGTGCGCTACCACGACGAGGGTGGACGGTTCATCCTGCCGATGCCTGAGCCCATGATCGTCGAGGACCTAGAGGAATACTTGAATCTCTCCTACTTGAAGACCGCACGATGAGTCTGGCAGGGAAGCGTGTCCTAGTAGTCGCCCCACACCCCGACGATGAAATTCTCGGGGTGGGCGGGACGATCGCCAAGTGTTGTCAGCAGGGGGGCGAAACCGTGGTTCTCACCGTTTCCGGGCACCTGCCTCCCCTTTATCCCGAAGGGGCCTATGAGAAGACCGTGGACGAGGCCCACCGGGCTCACGCTGTGGTGGGCGTAAGGGAGTCGATTTTTCTTGGAATTCCGGCCACAATGCTGGGGGAATTGCCGATCCGTGAGCTCAATGGCATGATCCTGGAGGTGGTGAACAGGATACGGCCGCACGCTGTCTTTCTCCCATATCCGGATCGACACGTCGATCACAGGTTGGTCTTCGACAGTACACTCGTCGCCACACGGCCCATCTCAGTCGGGGCGGAGATCGAGATCCTGGCATCTTACGAGACGCTGTCGGAAACCCACTGGAACGCTCCTCACCTCGAGCCGAACTTCACACCGAACTGGGTGGTGGACATCAGTGACTTCATCGAGACGAAGAAGAAGGCGCTGAACTGCTACGAAAGCCAGATTACACCGTTCCCGGGGCCAAGAAGTCTTAAGGCCGCCGAGGCCCTCGCCACGTTCCGCGGAACGCAGGCGGGGTTCGCGTATGGAGAGGGGTTACACATCATCAGAATGCGTTCATGAGCCGAGGTGTCACACCGCTCGGCGGGGCCGTTCTCAATGCGAATAGCGGACGGGCTCAGCGGCCTGCCGCAGACTGTCCATGTACGTCGCCACGAGCTCGACCTCCTCACGGAGAACATCACGACGCGACGGATCACGCACTGCTTCGGAGAATGCGAGGAACATGAGCGAGAAGCTGTCGGCCGGCTCGATCTCGACATGTTCCACCTTTCCTTGCTTGTCTCGAGTCGACACATCGGGGGCGTAGTCCGTTGCCTTGGAGAAGATGAGGTCAGAGTGTAGCGAGCCGGTTTCTCCCCAAATAGATATTTCGTTCTTGTAGGCTCGCTCGTATCCCCACTCCAGATAAACACCCGCCCCCGTGTTCGTCGATAGCAGCGCGAACCCATGGGTGTCGACATCGGCTCCTACGGGCTGAACAACGGAAGACTGCATCAACCTGAGGTCTGGACCGAGCAGCGTGAGGGCGGCCGACACCGGGTAGATGGCGAGATCAAGGAGCGCGCCGCCTCCCAGATCCCGTTCGAAACGGAAGCCGGGTTGTTCCAGGCGGGGTATCCCGAACTGGCTCCTTAAACTCAGCACGTTGCCGAGAGAGCCGTCTGCCACCATCTGGCGAATGGTAGTGAACTGAGGGTGATACAGGTACATGAGAGCCTCGCACAGCGTGCGGTCATGCTCGCGGGATAGCTGCACGAGTTCTTGTGCCTGAGAGAGCGTCGCCGCAATCGCTTTCTCACACCAGAGGTGCTTACCGGCCCGCAGGACCATCGCCCCATGGGTATGGTGCAATCCCGTGGGTGTCGCGACATAAACCGCATCGACGTCGGGGTCGCTCAGCATCTCCTCAGGGGTCCTCCAGGCTGAGCACCCGTAGCGGCCCGCTTCCTCCCGGGCGACGCGGACGTCGCGCGTGGTCACACCAACGAGTGAGGTGGCCGGGCACGCTGCGAGGGCTGGCAGGATCTTCCGACGGGCGTGTCGCCCGAGCCCCCAGACACCGACGCCGACGCTCTGTCCGACACCGTTCATCAGCATCCGCCTCTTCTTCCAGATGTTCACTCAGTCTCGGGGCGACGGGCTACGAGGCAGCCGGCTCCAGATTTCTGTACACGTCCATGATCGCGTCGTACATACGATCCTCGTTCAGATTCACCCTCACCCATCGGGCCTCTTCTTCCAGCACTGATCGCTCGGCTGTCGACATCTTGCGTGCCACCTCGAGCTGCCTAACAAACCCCTCTACATCGCCGTGGGGCACGCCCAAAACAGACTGGAACCGTTCATTCAGATCGATCATGCCGTTCGACAGAAACTCCACGACCGGTGTTCCGGACGCGAGGGCCCTGATGACGGCGAGGGGCAACCCCTCGTACCGTGACGTCAACGCAAATGTGTCGAACATGTGGAAGTACGGGTCCACGTCCTCCACGAAGCCCGTGAGCGTGAACCTGTCAGAGAGGTTCAGTTGGCGAATCTGCCGCTCGACGTCACCTCGCTCCACTCCCTCTCCAACCCAGACGAACCGGGCATCACGATGGGCCTCGGCATAGTGAGCAGCGATGGTCACGAACAACTGCGGGTTCTTCTGATGATCCAGCCTCCCGATGCTCCCCACCACGTGGTGGTGGTCCTCGAAACCGAAGGCCTCCCGAAGCTCGCCTCGGCGCGCCTTTCCCTTCTCGAGCGGATCAAAGTCAGTACCCGGGTAAATGACATGACTCCGGGACTCGATGTGGGGATTCCCCCCTAGACGAATGAAGTCCCTCATGTCCTGCCTACTCACGAAGATGTACTCCGTCGTCAGCTTCTCGAAAGCTTTCTCGAGCTCCAGGTAGACCCTGTGAGTCAAGCCCCGCGCACTCGAGAAGCTCCAGCCATGCACATGTAAGACCACGCGCTCGATCCCCGCCAGCCTGCAGGCCAGCCGGCCCAGAATCCCAGCCTTCGAGCTGTGAATGTGTACCAGACGCGGCCGATGTTTCTTGAGCTCGGCGGTGATCCAGAGGAGTGCCCGGAGGTCGTTGGGCAGGTTGATCCGATGCTGCAAGTGTGGACATACCTGGACCGGGATCCCGGCCTCGTAGACGTTTTCCAGAACCCGGTTGTTCCACGCAGACGAGCTTGTCTCTTGATTGGACCGGCCCGTGAGAATCATAACCTTCTGTCCAGATGCGTGCATCCGTTTGGTAATGTCGTAGACGAGCTGGGTCGCGCCTCCCATGGGGAGCCGCGTTATCAGATGTATGACCACGTGTTCATCATTATCAAAAGGGTGTGGGTGCCACCAGCAGGACCGGAGCCCGAGCCCTGACGGTGGACCGGCCGCCGAGGCTCATCGCACGCCTCCCGCGCACACCCTTGCGGCGGCAGTGCCTCCCCGCTGGATGCAAGTTAGGCACAGAAGATACATGACGGAATCGATCTTACACTCTGCCCTCCCGGACGTGGTCTACGCTACCGCCTTTATGGGTTACTCCTATCGGTAGGCTTCGTGGCGCTGGAGCGTGCCCGGATCGTGCACGTAGATGACGTCCACCTTGAGCCCGAGGATCTCATTTCCAGCGTGGCGATCTCGAGCGAGAGCCGCTCCCGGTCGGAGGGATCCGCAGACCGGCGCTTCTCGTCGCGAAGGGTCCTGGCGCCCCGGCTCGGTCACCGGTCGGGCGGGAAATCCGGGCCAGCTCATCAACCGAGACCGGCTTGATAAGAGACCGTCCCTCCCGCCCTCGACTCCTCGAACCACCGCACGAACCGCCGCACCCCCTCCCGGAACTCGGTCGCCGGCTCGTATCTCAGCAGCTGCCGTGCCTTGGTCACGTCCGCCCAGGTACGGCGAACGTCCCCCGGCTGCATGGGAAAAGGTGCGACCTCCGGCTCGACAGCCATCTCCTCGCCCAACACGACAATCATATCGCGGAGCGAGATGGTGTGGCTCTCCCCCAGGTTGACGATCTCATAGGCGTCGGGACGGGCCTGGACGTACTTCAGCGCCGCGCCCACACCTTGAACGATGTCATCGATGTACGTGTAGTCCCGCGCGGTGGAGCCGTCCTCGTACATGGGGATGGTCCGTCCCTCCCTGAGCAACCGCGCGAATTTGTGGATGGCTAGGTCGGGCCGCTGGCGTGGCCCGTAGACCGTGAAGAGCCGGAGCGCCATCACCCCGATACCGTAGAGATGATGGTAGCTATAGCATAGCAGCTCTCCGGCCTTCTTTGTCGCGGTGTAGGGGGAGATCGGGTGGTCGACGGGGTCGTCCTCGGAGAACGGGACCTTCTCGTTGTTGCCGTAGACCGACGAGGAGGAGGCAAACACGAACGAGCGGATGGCCCCGCTCTTTGGCAAAATCCAGGAGCGCTAGGGTTCCATCCACGTTCACGCTGGTGTATAGGTCCGAACGCTCGATGGAGGGACGGACGGACGCCCGGGCAGCCAAGTGGACAACGGCGTCAACGTGGTCTGGGAGAGCCTTCAGAACGTCCCGGTCGCGGATGTCGCTCCGGATCTCCCCGAACCCGACATAATCCCTGGCTCGCGCGAGGTTGGCCGTCTTGATGGCGGGGTCGTAGAAGTCGTCATAGAGGTCGAGGCCGCACACGTCCGCTCCTCGGGAAAGGAGGGACTCCGCGACGTGCGAGCCGATGAAGCCCGCGGCGCCAGTCAGGAGAACGCTCACACTCTCCTAACCCGTTCTCCCATGGCACTTCTTGTACTTCTTCCCGCCGCCGCACGGACAAGGATCGTTCCGCCCCGGCTCGTCTGCCACGGTAACCGGCGTCTTCGACCGCTCCTCTCCCCTATTCGTGGCCAGTTCCCGCGGATCAGGGCCCCTAGTCGCGACGCCTAGGCCCGCTACGTCCGTCCGCGCCTTCCGCGCCATACCCATGGCATCCACCCGGGCGGGGCCCTCCCCGACCTCCTCCTCACGCCGCGCGATCCCACCTACCCCAACCGCCGTATCCGGCGTCTCCGACGGCCCCGATAGCACCAACCGCTGCCGCGGCTGTAGCCGAGCCTGCGGCAGCGCTCCGATCTGAGCCCGGAAAAAATTCTGGGCGACTGTCTTTCTCAGATCGGCCATCATGCCGACGAACATCTCGTACGCATCTTGCTTGTACTCGACCAGTGGATCCTTCTGCCCCCAGCTTCGGAAACTGATCGACGTCTTCAGGTGATCCAGGTCATATAGGTGGTCCTTCCACTTGTCGTCGATCGTGCTTAGAAGAACGAAACTCATCACCCGCTCACTGAGTTCTCCGAAACCCTCGATCTTCCTGTGGAAAGCATCCCGGCTGGAGGCTAACACCCCGTCTAGCACATGGTCCTCATCGGGCTCTTCGTCAGGCTCGTTCTGCTGTGGTAGCTGATCGGCGACGATGAAGAAGTCGAGAAGGAGGCGCTGGCGAAGCCCGGCGAGGTCCCACTCCTCGGGCGACTCATCCTCGGGGGTGAACTCCTCCACTGAAGCGCGGAGAGAGTGCTCGATCATCTCCCAGGTCTCACCCTTGAGGTCCTCGCCACCCTCGAGCGCAAACAGACGGAGGTCGTAAATTACCTCGCGCTGCTGGTTCATCACGTCGTCGTAGTCCAGCAACCGCTTGCGGGACTCGAAGTTGTTCATCTCCACGCGCTTTTGGGCCCGCTCGATCGAGCGCGTAACTAGCCCGTGGGTGATCACCTCACCCTCTTCGGCCCCCATCTTCTCCATAGCAGAGGCAATCCGGTCCGACCCGAACAGCCGCATTAGGTCGTCTTCGAGCGAGAGGAAGAACTGGGACTCGCCCGGATCCCCCTGCCGGCCGGAGCGGCCGCGGAGCTGTCGATCTATGCGCCGCGACTCGTGGCGCTCAGAACCGAGGATGTGGAGCCCACCCACCTCGATCACGTGATCGTCAGGGCGCTCCGCAGCTTTCTCGTCGTAGAGCGTCGGGTCCACGGGCTGAATCTCAACCACGTCGAGTCCCTTGGCCTTCGCCCACCCGACGGTACGGGGCATCGTGACGCCGCCCCCCAGTTTGATGTCCGTCCCGCGCCCTGCCATGTTCGTCGCGATGGTGACCGCCCCCGGCCTGCCGGCCTCGGCCACGATCTCTGATTCCCTCTTGTGCTGCTTCGCGTTCAGCACGTTGTGAGCCGTGCCGCGGCGTTTGAGCATGCGCGACAGTGTCTCCGACACCTCCACGTTGGTCGTACCTACCAACACCGGCAGCTCCATGTGGTGGAGCCGCTCGACTTCGTCCATAATCGCGTTGAGTTTCTCGCGCTTGGTGCGGAAGATGAGGTCTTCCCGGTCGTCGCGAACGATGGGTCGGTTGGTCGGGATGACCATGACCTCGAGGTCGTAGATCTGGTGGAACTCGTTCTCCTCCGTCTCCGCGGTCCCCGTCATCCCTGCCAATTTGTCGTACATCCGGAAGTAGTTCTGGATGGTAATGGTGGCAAGCGTCTGGGTCTCGCCCTTCACCTCCACGCCTTCCTTGGCCTCAACCGCCTGATGGAGCCCGTCGCTCCAACGACGGCCTGCCATCTGCCGGCCCGTGAACTCGTCCACGATCACGATCTGACCGTCTTCAGCCACGATGTACTTCTCGTCTTTCTGGTACAGCGCGTACGCCTTCAGCAGCTGATGGATGACGTGAATTTTCTGGCTCTTGTTAGCATACTCGGTTTCCAGAGCCTGGATCATGGTGTGTCGCTCTTCGGCCGTATACGACTCCTCCTTCTCGATCCGCCCGAGCTCCCCCGAGAGATCCGGCACGACAAACGCTTCAGGATCGTTGGGGGCGAGCTCGTCCAACCCCTTATCCGAGAGGTGCACGTTGTGCCCCTTCTCGTCCATGGCGAAGTAGAGCAGTTCGTCGACCTCGTGTAGGCG
>Ga0310121_10003726_pt1 | contig 13816 bp, 16 predicted proteins | sample CB27_Tmax_986_MG_FD_203504 | JGI IMG/M metagenome (GOLD analysis project Ga0310121, IMG submission 203504) | Marine microbial communities from Western Arctic Ocean, Canada - CB27_Tmax_986 | ecosystem: Environmental > Aquatic > Marine > Oceanic | place: Canada: Western Arctic Ocean | collected... | reverse complement strand
CAGTCGGCCCCGCCGGGCTTACCCGGCGGGGCCGCCAACCCCACCCCGTCCCCTCACTGCAATGTCAGTGCTACTACATCAGTCGATCATCGGAGCGATGATCTGCGCGAAGTTGTTCCGCGCACGGTTCAACCGACTCTTTACCGTCCCGAGGTTGGAGCCGGTGATGTCGGCGATCTCGTCGTACGTCTTCCCTTCCATCTCACGAAGCACGAACACGATCCTGTGGTGTTCCGGCAATCGCTTCACGGCCTCCTCGACCTTGGACCTGAGATGGCGCTTTCGGAAAAGATCATCCGGCTTGTACTGTGTATCCTCCCACTCCAGCGGTCGATGGTCCGCGTCCCAGTTCTTCATGATCGTCTGAAACAGGACCAAGGGATTGCGGGACCGGTTGCGCAACTCGTTCTTCGCCAGGTTGCTCGCGATCGTGTAGATCCACGTCGAAAACTTCTTCGTCTGGTCGAACCGGTGTAGGTGCCGGTACACCCGGACGAACGTCTCTTGAACGATATCCTGACCACGCTCCCTGTCGCCGATCGTACGGTAGACGAAGTTCAGGAGCCTCTGGTCGTACCGGCGTACCAGGTCTCCGAACGCCCGGGAGTCCCCATCGAGGGACGCCTGAACCACTTGAGAATCGGTAAGCTCCCGCAGCATCTGCCGGTGCTCGCGCGCTTCTCCCGTACCAGGCCGAGGTACTTCGACGATCTTTTTTTTGCGTGCCCTCGCCACGTCTCCGCCTCCGTCTCTCCTATTCTCCCGCCCAAATGGCAGGAACGCACCCGTTGCTCGCTCTTTTGAAGCACGGTCTGTGCCACGACAAAGAGCCCTCTGGCGTAGCACGACGGGCGACTTCGTCTTCCTCCGTCCTCTTCATGTGACGCCCGAGGGGCTCGGAATGTGACAACTCACGATGCCCGAGCGACTTCGAGCGGCCCCAGATCGAGAGCCTCGAGTGGAGCAACGATCTCATCGGCATCCCCAACTACGACAACCTGGACCTCGTGGGGACGGATGTGGGCTCTCGCCGCCGCCGCGACTTCATCGGTCGTAACCGCCCTCACCCGGTCCCGATACGTGTGGTAGTAGTCGTCCTCTAGGCCATACACAACGAGCTGCGAGATGCGCGATGCAATCTGCCCGGCGGTCTCCATCTGAAGCCCGAAGACCCCGGCCGCATAGTCGCGCGCCGCTGCAACTTCTTCGTCGGTCGGCCCTCCCTCGACGAGCTGCTCGAGCTCTCTCACGATCTCGCGGACCGCTGGTGCGGTCACATCGGTGCCGACTGAGGTCGAGACCGAGAAGGGGCCAGGGCGAGAGCGAAAGCCGAAGCGCGAACGTACGCCGTACGTGAACCCGTTCTTCTCGCGCAGATTGAGATTCAGCCGACTGGTGAACGAGCCGCCGAAGAGCATGTTCGCCACCGACAACGGGAAGTAATCGGGAGTCGCGCGGTCCGTGCCCACATGGCCTACGCACACCTCGGATTGCAAAGATCCTTCGCGGTGCACCACCCAGACTCGACGTTCCCTCGTGGCCGGATCGACACGGAATTCCTGAGCCGCCGGCGGCGCGCCAGTCCAAGATTCCAGCCGCTGGTTCGCCATCGTCTCAATCTCGTCGGGATCGAGATCACCCGCGACGATCAGCCCACCACCCAGGGGACGGTAGCAAGCATCCGCGAAGTCGCTCAGCAGACCGCGCTTCACCGTCCCGATCGATTCCTCGGTGCCGTCTTGGGGACGGGCATAAGGAATGCCGGCCGTGAAGTATCGACGCCCCGCCTCCATCGAGGCGAGCGCCGAAGGATCCATGGCCCGTTGTCGGATCGCTGCCAACTGCTGCTCACGCGCTCGGTCCACTTCCTCTTCCGGGAAAGCGGGCTCGAGCACGGCCTCCGTGAGCAGGCCCAAAGCCTCCTCGAGTCGATCGGCCAAGCACGACATCGAGACGCTCGTGCCCTCCCACCCGGTCGAAACGCCGAGTCGAGCGCCGATCCGCTCCATCGCCTCCGCGAGCTCTGTGCCGCTCCGCTTTCGGGTCCCACCCTCGAGCGCGTCGCCAGTCAGAACGGCTAGACCCGCACGCGATCCCACGAGCCGACCTTCGCCGGCTCGAAAGAAGAGGTTGGTACTCACCACCGGCAGGCGAGACAGCTTGCACACCCTGAGGTCGAGCCCGTTGGACAGCGTGCGGCGCTCGACGTCGGGAAAGTCGAACTTGCGGATCGAGCCGCTCGTTGGTGGCTGAGTGCGATCGAGTTCACTCATGCCGGCGCCTTCGGCTCATAGGTCAGCACCGCGCGGTTGTCGGAGCCGAGCCGCTCCTTCGCAAACGCTCGAATCTCGTCCACGGTGACCGAGCGTAGTCTGTGCAACTCCCGGTTGAGCCGGTCCGGATCGTCGAAGTGCAGCTCGAACATCGAGAGCAAGTCGGCGCGTTCGCTCGCGCGTTCGAGTGCCCGCACTAGATCGGTCTCGATCAACGCGATCGCGCGCTCGACCTCGACAGCGTCCGCTTCGGCGAGTCCCTCGAGCTCCTCGGCCAGCGCCGCTTCTAGCTCCTCTGGAGAAGCGCCTGGGTATCCGGTGGCCCATGCGAGCAGCATCGACGCACCGGTGAGCAAGGGGAACGCGAACGTCACGACGCCCTTCGCGACACGCCGCTCGCGTACCAGCCGCCGGTACAGTCGTGACGCGCGTCCCATCCCGAGCAGCCCTCTCGACACCTCCGCCACGGCGAAGTCGTCCGACGAGTACGGCGGGATCCGGAAGGCCATGACCACGCGCGGAAGAGGCACGTTTGCCAGAACGTGCTCGCGGACCGTTTCGCCGATCAGCGGATCGAGCAGCGGGTCGCCAGGCAGCGGTGGAATCGGCTCCCCCGGCTCGATTTCGCCGAAATACCTGTTCAGGAGCTCGAGCGCGCCGTCGCGGTCGAAGTCGCCCGCGATCGTGATGACGGCGTTGTTCGGCACGTAGAAGGTCTGAAAGAACGAAGCCACGTCGTCGAGCGTAGCAGCGTCGATGTCCTCCATCGACCCGATGACCGAGTGGTGGTAGGGGTGCGACTGTGGGTATACCAACGCCTGAAGCCGCTCGTCCCAATCGCCGTACGGCTGATTGTCGTATCGCTGGCGCTTCTCGTTTTTCACCACGTCACGCTGGTTGTCGAGCTTCTCCTGATCCATGGCTTGCACCATCCAGCCCATGCGATCCGACTCAAGCCAGAGCGCGAGCTCCAGGTCGTGCGAGGGCACGGTCTCGAAGTAGTTCGTACGGTCGAACCACGTCGAAGCATTCAAGGTGCCCCCAGCGCGCTCGATCAACTCGAAGTGCTTGTTCTTGGGCACGTGCGCCGAGCCCTGGAACATCATGTGCTCGAAGAGGTGGGCGAAGCCGGTCTTGCCCTCTGCTTCGTTCCGAGATCCGACCCCGTACCAAAGGTTCACGGCTGCGACCGGGACGGTGCGGTCCTGCGAAAGCACGATCTTGAGGCCGTTGTCCAAGCTATGGCGTTCAACCGGAATCGTGAGTCTGCTCACGGACGTACTCCTTTGCGGCGCTCGATTGGCACCATTAGGGACGCTCCCTCAGATGCGCGCGGAGTGAATCGGGTTGGACGTCAGCGGCGACGATCAGACTGACTCCCGTCATCTCCGCCGGTGCCGCGATGCCCATGAGGTCGAGCACGGTCGGCGCCACATCGGCCAGCTTTCCGGGTCCGCCGATGCGACGGTCGGAACTCCGCGGATCGATTACTACGAAGTCGACGGGCTCTGTAGTGTGGGCCGTGTGCACGTCGCCCTGTCCGTCGATCATCATCTCACAATTGCCGTGGTCAGCGGTGACGAGCGCCACCCACTCGGGGCTCTCGTGGATCGCGTCGAGCAGATCGCCAAGGCAAGCATCCACCGCCTCAACGGCGGAGGAGGCCGCGGGGATCGAGCCCGTGTGACCAACCATATCCGGGTTGGCGAAGTTCACGAGGATGAAGTCGTATGGCCCGGTGCGCATGCCTTCGAGCACGGCGTCTGCGACGCCGCGGGCGCTCATTTCCGGCTGTAGGTCGTAGGTCGCGACCTTGGGCGAGGGAACCAGCGTGCGGTCCTCGCCTTCGAACGGTGTCTCTTCCCCGCCGTTGAAGAAGTAAGTGACGTGCGCGTACTTCTCAGTCTCCGCGACCTTGAGCTGGGCCCGTCCCGCGTCGGCCAACAGCTCCGTAAGACATGGCTTCACGTGCTCCGGCGGGAACGCAACCGAGACGGGCAGGGCAGACTCATACTCGGTCAATGTCACTACGTCGACGGGCCGTCCGCGCACCCGCGCGAAGCCGTCGAAGCCGGGAAGCGTGAGCGCGGCGGTCAACTGCCGCATCCGATCCGAGCGGAAGTTGAGAAGCAGGACCGCGTCGCGTTTTTCTACGCCCGCCTCTCCAACACCCCGGATTCCGGTCGGCTCGACGAACTCGTCCGTGACACCCGCCTGGTAGCTGTGTCGCAGAAGTTCGAGGCCGTCAGCCCACGCGTCTGCTTGCCCCCCGACGATCAGCGCGAACGCACGCTGAGTCCGGTCCCAGCGCTTGTCACGGTCCATCGCCCAGTACCGGCCCGTCACGGAAGCGATCGACCAATGGTCGCTACGGGCGCACAGCCGATCCACCTCCCCTACGAACTCGATCCCCCCGGTCGGTGAGGTATCGCGGCCATCGGTGATGCAGTGCACATGCACAGGAAGATCTTCCGGCAGCAGCTCCATGACGGGCGCCAAGTGCCGCACGTGGCTGTGAACACCGCCGTCCGACACGAGGCCGACGATGTGTAGGACACCTCCGCGCTCGCGAAGCCCGGCGACGAGGGCGTCGAGCCCCAATCGATCCCTCAGAGAGCCGTCTTCGATCGCGCGATCGATGCGCGCGATGGCCTGATACACTATGCGGCCTGCGCCGAGGTTGAGATGTCCGACCTCGCTGTTGCCCATCTGGCCGGCGGGCAAGCCGACGTCCTCGCCGGAGCACGCAAGCCTTGTGCGCGGACGGTGGCCGTACATCGCACGAAACCGCGGGACGTTAGCGAGTTCGATCGCATTGCCTTCGCTTGCAGGACCCTCGAAGTCGGAATGGCCCCAGCCGTCGAGAATCACCAAGAGAACTTTTCGCATGTGGGAATCTAAGCGCAGCTCGCCCTCAGTGACCCGCTAGCGCTTGCCCGTTTACCTCGCGCCGTGTCCTGAATCGCCTTTTCCGCAGGGATCGGAACATCGCTCCCGACGCCCTCGAGCACGCGCTGGCGTGTGTCGCGCCCGAGCCGCGCACGCCCTGCACCGCTACGATGCGCCAATCAGCGATCAGCGCTCGCTTCTGGAGGTTCGATGAGTCGGGCCAAATGTCATGATGAGGGTCGGCGCTGACCGCCCGAGCACTCTCCGTAGAGGCCACGATCCGCTTCAGCCGTCGGTTCTCCTCCTCGACCTGCTTAAAGCGTCGCGCCTCGCTCATGTCCATACCTCCGTACTTCGTGCGCCACCGATAGTACGTTGTCTCCGCGATCCCGTGCCTGCGGCACACCTCACGGATCGTCGCTCCAGCTTGCACTTCCTGCAGAATCCCGATGATTTGCTCTTCCCGAAACCGCCTCTTTTGCATGACTCCTCCGCTCAAGGAGTCCCACAATAACTGGATCAGGTTCCGGGGGTCACTTCAGTCTCCAAGGCGCAGCACGTCGAGGTCGCGCTCTCACGTGAGGAGACGACCCACTTGGTGCGGCACCTCTCGGGCCTCACCCTAATGGAGGCCGAGAAGATTATGACCAAGGCAATCATCGAATACGGAGCGCTCTCGTCACATGACATCGAGCACGTCACCGAAGCAAAACGCCGCGTGGTCGAGCGTGAGGGTCTTCTCGAGTACTACCCGGCAAACAAGACCATGGCGAGTGTCGCTGACCTGGTCACGTTGAAGGCGTGGCTCGCGAAGCGGAAAGCGGTGGTCAAGGACTCCGAACGCGCCGAGAAGTTCGGGCTGACCTTCCCACGCGGAGTGCTCTTGCTCGGCGTGCCCGGATGCGGCAAGAGCCTGTCCGCCAAGGCCGTGGCGTCGGAGTGGGGGCTCCCGCTACTCAAGCTCGATCCCCCGAATCTCTACAACAAGTACATAGGGGAGAGCGAGAGCAACTTCAAGCGAGCGATGCGCGCGGCGGAGCGCATGGCGCCCGTGGTGCTCTGGATCGACGAGCTCGAGAAGGCGTTCGCGTCGGATGGCGGCGAAGACGGGGAAGTCTCGCAGCGCATCCTCGGCAGTTTCCTGTCCTGGATCCCGGAGCGGCGCGGTGCCGTCTTCGTAGTCGCTACGGCGAATGACATCCAGTCGCTTCCTCCCGAGTTCCTTCGCAAGGGCCGCTTCGACGAGATCTTCTTCGTCGACCTGCCCGACCAAGAGACCCGCGAGCAAATCCTCCAGATCCACCTGGACTCGCGCGGCCACGACGCGAGAGACTTCGATCTGGTGACCCTTGCCACCCAGACAGAGAGCTTCAGCGGCTCAGAGATCGAAGAGTTAGTGGTCTCGGCGCTCTACACCACGTCTTCGAACGAGACCGCTCTCGATACGGCTGGGCTGGGCTTTGAGATCGTAGCGACCAAGCCGCTATCCGTCACGATGGGCGAGAAGATCCAGAATATGCGGGATTGGGCGAAGGAACGGGCGGTGAGGGCGAACTGATGAACAGCGACTAGGTCAGCTAGTGTCCTGAGCAGAACTACTTCGTACTGACAGCCAACAGCGCGCGCGGCCGCAGTGAAGCGGGCGGGTGCCATGAAGACTCCTTTCTGCTATCGGATCAACTCGCCGTATAGCTGCACGAACGAGCTCGTGGAGCCCGCCCGTGAAAGCACCTCCGCAGGCGATACGCCCAGAGTCTGCGAAAGCAAGCGTAGGTTGACCAGAGCCACGATGTCCTCCGGAGCGAGCCGGATCTCTCTCCAGCGGCTGGCGGGAAGGGCGCGAAAGTCCTGATAGACCGAGGTCAGTGGGCCCGTCGCAGCCTGGTCGGGGACAGGAACGTGGAGCTCCGGAGCTCCGACACCGTAGCGCTCCGCCAGGCGGGTCCAACTCTCCCCCGAGCGGCGCAGCGCGACCAGAGCCTCTGGGACCACGCCGGCACGGTCCGCAACGAACAGGATCACGGGGATCTCGTCGGGGGGCAGGCTCCAGTCGCGAAGGATCTCGATCTCGGACGAAGGCACGTCGAAGAACTCTCCGACCGCTCGGAAGTACGCCTCCTGAGCTGCGTCGGGCTCCTGTGCCTCAGCCCCGGTGGCGACCAGCGCCAGAGCGACCCACAGCAGGGCGGTACGTCGGATCGTGGCCACACCATCCTCCCACAAAATCTCGGCTCCCGCTCAATGATGAGTCTGATACACGAATCAGGCCAGAGGGTCGCATCGCGCCATCGCGGCGTCCCGGAGACCAGCGCGAAATTATGTCACAGTGACAGGAGCTAATTTCTCCCTCGTGGCACGAGTCTTGATCTATAGACCGGCGCAGCCTCGGTAGACCGGGGATGGGAATCAAAACGGGAGGCAGCCATGAGACAGGACGAGAAGGACAAAAGGGACGGGAGCGACCAGCCGAGAGTGACGGAAGAGCGCCTGCAAACACGGCAGGAAGTATCCGGCGCACCTGACGACGTCGTCTTCGACTTTACCGGGCTCCGCAAACCCGATGTAGCGGATCTCGCGCTCGTTCTCACGGCGCGCCTCAAAACCCCACTCCACAAGAGCATTTGGGTGCGGGCGATCGACCCAACGACCGCCCGCGTACTGCGGGCCCTGGGCCTGGACCATCTCTTCCGGGTATATCCCGGTTCGGGTGAGATGCACTAGAAGGCTCAACAGCCTTCTAGTCTGAGCCACATACCGAATCAAGTGCCCCGGGGGCGCAGAGGCGTCCTAGCGCATGCTCGGTACAGAACGAAATGTCCTCAACAGAGTACGAACTGCAGCTGGGAGTGCCGGGATCAGCACGTTTTCTTAGCGTTTTGCAAGACTCGGTGGACCCGCCGCTCCGCGGCCTTCAAGGGTGATTACCCCGCAACGTCAGCCTCGGCTAAGATCTCGTCCAGAGCATCACCGACGCCCCGCACTCGGCGATCGATCTCGGCGACGTTGCGCTCCCCCTGATGGATGAGCGTGAAGGTCAACGCACCGCCCGCATTTACGACGTAGTCCGGAGCGTATAAGATTCCGCGCTCGGCAAGCGCGTCCGCGTCGGCGTCCGACTCGAGTTGGTTGTTTGCCGAGCCCACGACCATATCGCAGCGTAGGCGGGGCATGGTATCAGGGTTGAGAGTGCCCCCTACCGCACACGGCGCGTACACGTCGCACGCGGTCTGGTAGACGTTGTCCTGAGTTACCACGCTGCCACCGATCTCCACGGACATCGCGAACGCCAGGTCCGGGTCGACATCGCACAGGAGCACCGAACCGCCCGCCGTGGAGATCATGCGTGCCAGCGGGCCACCAACGTCCCCGACTCCCTGAACGAGCACCGTCCGATCGGTCAGCGCGTCGCTGCCCTGCCGGTGGCGGAGCGCGGCTCGGATCCCGGCGAAGACACCTCGTGCCATGAACGGCCCAGGATCGGATGGGGCGTCATGGATGCCGTGAATGCCGACCACGTGCTTGGAGACGCTCGCCACCACGCGCATGTCCTCCGGGGTCGTGCCGAGATCTTCTCCGGTGCCGTAGGCACCGTCGAGCACATTCAGGAGTCCCCCCGAATCTGCGGAGCAGGCTCCGTCGGTCTCCGCCGCTGAGCGGCCCCGGGATCGCGAGCACCGACTTGCCACCCCCCCACGGGAGGTCGAGCGCAGCCCACTTGTAGGTCATGCCCTGTGCGAGACGCATAGCGTCGCGAATTCCGTCCTCAGGGCGCGCTTACTTCTTCATCCGGCACCGACCGACCGGGTGACCGAGGGTGTCGTCGTGCAGCGCAATGAATATCCAGGAGCCGGTGAGTTCGTCATGCCGAACCACGACGCCTATGCCGTCCCACGCCTCGATCAGTTCGAGGAAGCTCTTCTCGTCTACCACAGTGTACGCCCGTGCAGTCTGATCAGCGGCCAGGGACAATTCTGGCGTAGCTCTCCGGATTCCACTTCGGTCGCTCCGGCGCGTTCAGGATATCCACCCCGAGGTAGAAGACCAGCCTCGCGATCCTAGCCGCTTTCTCGGCGTCGATGCGGTCGGGCTCGTCGTCCCGACCGTGGTAGTCGTCGTGGGTGCCGTTGAAGAAGAACAGGACAGGCACTCCCTTGCGCGCGAAGTTGTAGTGGTCGGACCGGAAGTAGAAGCGCTCTTCAGGCCAGATATCATCGATGGCCGTCATGCGTAGCTCCGGGTGGTCGCCGTTCACTCGGTCGAGGCTCTCACCCAAGTCCGAGTGCTCCTTTCCGATCGCCACGACCGTATCCGGCCAGTTTCTGCCAACCATGTCCGTGTTGAGATTCGCCACGAGCTGCTCGATCGGTACCGTGGGGTTGTTCGTGAACCACTCGCTGCCCCACAGACCCTTCTCTTCGCCGCTAACCAAGAGGAATACCACGGAGCGCTTCGGCGGCACCGGCAGTGTGACCATCGCCTCCGCGATCTCGACTACTGCAATCGTGCCGGACGCGTCGTCATCCGCTCCGTTAAAGATGGAGTCTCCATTCGCATCGGGGCTGCCCATACCGACGTGATCTATGTGCCCCGAAAAGACCACATACTCGTCCTTCAGTTCCGGGTCACCTCCGTCGAGTATGCCGACGACGTTGGGAGCGGTGACCATCTCGTCGCGCAAATCGACGGTGAGCGTGATCTCGAGCCCCGCGATAGCGTCGACCCTCACGTCGGCTTCCCCACGCCCCCGCAGCGAGGCTATATCCAGGCCACGAGCGGCGACGAGGCGTGCCAAAGACGACTGGCGGATCTGCAGGCTCGGAGCCGATGTCCTGCCGGAGCCTTGCTCACCCCAGCCCTTACTGACCGAGGGGCGCATCGCACGGGCGACCGCCGCATCCCAATCCTGATCTCCAGCATCCGTCACGGTCATGATCGAGAGCGCTCCCGCGCTCCGGAGAGCGGCGATCCTCGCCCGAGTCAGGCCCAGGGAGTTCTCCGGCAGCACCATTACCGTATGTTTGCCGAGCAGCTCCCCCCCTTCGATCGCGGCCTGGAGGTTGAGAGCGCCAGACACGACCGCGAGACCCCCGCTGACCTCGCCCGCCGACATACGGGGACCGGGCAGCAGGTCCTCCCCAAAAGTGAGTCGGATCCCGCCTCCCATAAGCATCGAGGTACCGGCGTCGACCACTACCCGCCGAAGCGGATAGCTCTGAATGAAGCTACCGTCCTCGGCCCCACCACGGAGTCCCATGCGCCGGAACTCGGAGGCGATCCAGTCCGCGGTCTTGTCCAGGCCGGGGCTCGGCGTATCGCGACCCTGCATGGAGTCGTGCGCGATGACTCCCACGCCCTCGGCGTAGTCGTCCGGTGTGATCGTGGCGGCAGCCTGCTCTAGCCCCTGCTGTCGGGCGGCTGGCGCCATGGGGACTACAGTGACTACTGGGACCATTGGGACCACGAGCGCGAAGAAGGCGCGGTGGAAGGTCTGTTTCATTGTGTCGCAAGAAGGAGGTCGTCGAACGAGACCGCGGAAACTATCGGTTCGCGTCCAGCCGCTCCAGCAACACCTCGAGTTCCTTGACAGACCGGCGGGCCCGCATGACCAACCACAACCCGTCTCTCGGTACGACGAGCTCTGCGACGCCGTCCTCCTCGAGCAGTGCCAGATCGGCAGGCTCCACGCCTTCCGGCAGATGCAGAAGCTCCAACGTGTCTACCGGCGTGAGCCACTGGAGAGCACGAGTGCCTCCCGCGGCAGGACCCTCCTCGATGGCTTCAATGACGATGACCTCGAACCCGAGGACCACCAACGGACCCTCGTCCCCACCTCTCCGCCCGGAATGGCGCTCCTCGCGTGGTCGCACCGATGGGTCGCCGGTGGAGAACGGGGCTCCCGCCGCCGGGCGAATCGCGCTCGTCACAACGGCCCGTCCGCTCCGCTCCGCGCGCTCATCACGGGTATCGGTGCTCGCCGCGCGAACGGCCACCACGCGCGGAGCGGAAAGCGTGCCCGAGAGCCGAGTCACGATGGCCGCGCTCGAACGAAGGTCCACCAACCCGCTCGCCTCGAGCGACGGCCGCGCTGGCACGCTTTTGAGCCGATCCTGGAACTCCACCAGGTCTGTGGCCGCGACCTCCTGAAAGAGCACTGGTAGGCCCGTATCCGTGACCACATCGGCACCCCTCTCGTCCAGATCCAGGGCCTGGACCAGCACCTTACTGGCTGACGCGTTCACGTCTCGCGCAACCGTTGGCAGCACGAGCGCCGAGGGCGCACTCGGGCTGTCGATGGGATCCATCGTTCTCAAAGGACCCGACTGACCACCATGCAAAGCCCACCCCGCACCGATCGCCAGAATGACCGAGGCGGCCCACCCCATCCGGTGGATGCGCACACCACGGGAAGCCTTCGGCGGGCTCGTCGCCTCCGCACGCAACCGCAGCTCCTCGAGCGGCGGTAGCTCGACCTGCGGCAGTGGGCCGGAGAGTATCGCGATGGCTTGCTCTCGGATCCGCTGCTCTTTCTCCAGACGCGCTGCACATTCGGGACACATCGAGACGTGCTCGCGGATCGCTCGCCCGCCGCCCGACGGCAGCTCGTCGAGATCGCCATCCAGATAGGCGTGCAGAGCGCCTTCGTCAACGTGCGACATCGACGTGCTCCTTCTGGCTGTAGGCTTCGGCCAAGCGACGACGTGCACGCGCGAGGGTCGTGCCCACCGCGCCTACGGACAGCCGCGCCTGCCGAGCTATCTCCGTGTAACTCTGTCCCGCATCCCAGAGGAGCAGGACTTCACGATCTCGTTCGCTGAGCGAGTCGAGTGCGTCGCGGACATAGCCCATGCGCTCACGCTCCGCCAAGTCACGCGCCGGGTCCGGCGCGGATTCTTGTCGATCTTCAGTCTCACTCTTCAGGAGGGTGAGATGGCGTTTCCGCCGGATCGCCGTACGGGCCTCGTCACGGGCGAGGTTGGACGCGACCTGGAAGAGCCAAGCGCGTGGCTTCTCCGGCTCGTGGCGGAGCGCCCGGACGAAGGCTTCCTAAGCCAGATCCTGGGCTCGCTCCAGGTCCCACATCTTGCGGTGTAGGAACCGGACTAGGTCCGGGAACGTGCTGCGATATACCTCCGTCCAGTCTGTGTTCACGGTGTGTCCCCTCCGACCCGGAACCGTTGCACGAGCTCGTGTAACGTGGTGTCGGTCAGTTCCTCTATCCCGTCGCCGGCTACGCTGAGGCTCACGGCGGCCCCCGCGATCAATACGTGGTCGAGCTCCTTGAACACCGGTCCGATCTCCGGTAACGCCGCAGCCAGTTGGAAGTACACAGCGCTGTACACTTTCACCTCGATCACGGTCTGGTCTTCGCTGTGGGCCTCGTCGGTCCACACGCCGTCGTCTAGCATGAAGACTCTGCCCGCCAGGACACGTATGTTCTCCCTCCGTTCCCGGAGCGAAGCGTCCAGCTCCGTGTCCATCGCTCGCATTTCATTCATATTGGTGAGCACCCGAGCGGGCACGCGCGACAACGGCTTGCCGCACTGCCGCCTGGCCGCTGGCGCGGCGGGCCGCTACTTCGGACACCCGATCTTGGTGCGCGACCGGCCACACAACCGCGGGCGCAGCCACGCCTGGGGTCGCCGAAACCGCCTCGCGTGGCGCCGCTTGGGCAACCGGCAACACGGCGACGGCTGGCTCTTGTACGAGGTGCGATGCGTAGCGACTCGGGAGTCCGTATCGCAGCGCGAGGTCACGGATCTGTTTGATCAGGGCTCCCGTCTCACCCTCGGTCCAAAGTTGTCGTTCTAGGTGACCGAGCTTGCGCGACGCCCACAGCCGCGGGATGTACGAGTTGGCCACGCTCGCTTGAGGGAATCGCAGCTCGGTGGTGAACTCGAGTGCGCTGCTGGCACGCATGCCATCAACTGATATCTACCCCAAGCCTTCGCCCGTGAAGCGCCCGAAGAGCACGAGCTCTTGCCCGGCGAACACGTCGGGGAGACGCGTGGGATACAGCTCGATCAAGCGGTTCGGCCCTCCGTCCAGCTCGAGGTCAGTCAGAACGGGGTACCGGATCCTGGAGGCGAGTAGACCGATTGCACGCTCGACGGTCTCGCCAGGCTGGATGTAGTCGGTGCTGCCACGACCCTCCTCACCGAGCCGATCGAGCAGGTGCGTGTTCACGTCGTGCCCAACGCCGAAGGCGAAGACCCGCGCTCTCGGTGCGCTTGCCGCTCCGCTTGGTCCGCGAGCCGCTCTGGAGACCGCTCACCGGCGGACGGCAGGCCGTCGGTCATAAAAACGACAATCGGTAGGCGTCCCTCAAGACTCCGCAAGCGAAACGCCTCGCTCAACGCGGCTCCGATGTCGGTGCCGCCGTCCGCAACGAGCTCGTCGATCCACTCGCGGCCGCGTGCGAGTTCGTACCCGGTCGCGTGGAGCCAGCCTTCGCTGTGCATGCCCACGGCATTCGAGAACGAGAGCAGTCGGAATCGATCGTCCCGGTCGAGCGAAGCCAACAGTTGGTAGACCGCCTGCTTGGCCTGGTGGATCTTGTCACCCGACATCGAACCGGAAACGTCGAGCACGACGGTCACATCCCGGGGTCTGGCGTCGCCCCTGACCCGCCCCGGAGACAACGTGAGCATGAAATA
>Ga0310121_10003725_pt1 | contig 13818 bp, 2 predicted proteins | sample CB27_Tmax_986_MG_FD_203504 | JGI IMG/M metagenome (GOLD analysis project Ga0310121, IMG submission 203504) | Marine microbial communities from Western Arctic Ocean, Canada - CB27_Tmax_986 | ecosystem: Environmental > Aquatic > Marine > Oceanic | place: Canada: Western Arctic Ocean | collected... | reverse complement strand
CTACGCTCGAATATGCCGGTAGTTCCACAATCCCATGACGTGGGCTGTCGCCTTCGTTTCCGGCGCTGGCCGACTGCGGTATCCCCTGGGCATGTAACTCGGCTATGGTGCTTTCCAGCAGAGAGGAACCGTCGGCATATTGGGTGATCATATCACCGTAGGCATAATTGAAGGCCCGGGCCCCCAACTCATTGGCCCAGACCAGGGCGCTGTTCAGATCGCCACCAGCGAGAATACTGCCGCCGGACTCACTCTCAATATCGATAAAGATAATATCCGCGCCAGGAGCGATGCCACCCATATGTTGGATTTCGGCGTGACCACCGGCGATACGAGTTGATTCGTAGGTGCCGTGAAATTCGATTTCGTCCTCGTTATTGCCCGTAACGACTGCCTCCACGTATTCGGAGAATCCGGGTCCCGGGGAATAGACGGCGTCACGGCCCACATCGTAGATGGCCTTCACTTTGGGGGTACCCAGGCGAAACAGTTTTTCGCCCAGATCCAGGACACCATTCCCATTCACATCATCACCGACGAAGGCGGGCTCGCCCAGACCCGGTGTGTAGGCATCCGCACCAAAATCATCGCCAACATCTCTGTAGCCGTTATCGTTGAGATCGAGAAAAATATAATCCGAGTACGGGCTGAAGGTGGAATCCGCATTGGTGATTACACCGTTATTGCCACCACCCCACTCGAAAACGATGACTGGGAACTCCGCAAGGCGAATGACTTCACCATCCGAGATCACACCGTCTTCATCCACATCGATGCCATCGTACCCCGGACTGAACACGCCGTTTTTATTCACATCGACCCAGTCATACATCCCGCCGTCGGCGTGAAAAAGACTCGGATGAAAGGGATCCAGATTAAAGTCGATAACGGCCGCTGTCCTCCCCTGACCACGGGCCAGTCGGCCATCGCTCAACAACATATTTCCAACCTGTTCATAGCCCAGGTTGTCCGCCATAAACTGATGCGCGTCCTGCATATCGTCGGCCGAGTTATGCGCGCGGACCAGCGGTGACATGGGAGCTTCAACCCGAAGTAGATCCGCGCGTTGAAGAAGGGCTGGCATCTGGGCGGACGGGATCCGGATCCCGTGAATTGTATGCCCGGGCCGGGTACCAAGCGAGGAGTATCGACCACCCAATTGGAATAGGTATTCGGAGAAATCGGTATACGAGCCCGCTGCAATCTCTACGGTAAGCGCGATGTTCTGGGGTAGCTGGTTCTGGCGCAGGTCCTCCTGAACGATCAACTGGAGTGTCGGCCCTACCTTCGCATTTTTCCACCAGGCTGGAACCTGGACTACTTCCGGAGCCACCCCACCGTTCGGAGCGGACGGGGTCAACATTGGCTCGGCAACAGCAAACCCGGGCATCAAAAGGAAAAGCACAGTACTGAACCAGACCAAACGCATACTACAACTCCTATTCGAAGCCAGAAGAGAATACTGATCTCCACCATACATACAAGTCCATTGTATACGATTAAGCGAAAATCAGTACGCCGTTGTGAATAGGAAAATCGGTTCAACAAATCCAACCAATCGACTACATAGGCCCTGATTGGCCCGTTTTCTCCCCCGGATATACCGGCCGTAGCGTAAGGCCAGGTCCTCAAGAAAATACTCCGGAATACCGATCCCATGACTGGGCGTTGAGTCGCGCCCCTTGCAGTGCTATAACGTCGGTTCCCCTTTGCACGAGAGGTGCGGTCGATGGATCTTGAGGGACTCAAAGACTCGATTCGGACAAACCCATTGGACCCCCGCCCTGTCAACCAGGCCTTGAAAGAGATCCTGGCTGATCTGGCGAGCGACGAAGCGATTCCGCAGCTGGAACAGATTCTCGACGTTTTGTTCGACGAGAATGAAGAGCTGGACGGGCTCAGACGCACCCTTGACGCTCGGATCCGTAGCCTTAAGGGCGAAACAACCGAAGAACATGTGGTCCTCATGGAAGTAGCCACACGCTATTGGCACAAACTAGGTGCCCCCGATCGGGCCGAAAGCTACTTCCGAAAACTCAAGGCCGTACCGGGCTACGAAGAGACGGTGCGAGAATTCTATATCGAGTTCTACCTGTCCCGAAACAACTGGCGCCGTGTGGAAGAACAGATGTTGGAGTCTGCGGGTGCCGAACGGGAGTCGGATGAGGCGACCGAGGTATTTGAGAAATTAGCCAAACTCGCCCGCAAGAAGCGTGAGACAACCCGCGAAGCCCAGTATCTTGAAAAACTGATGAAAGCCGGGCGGTTCGATGAGGCTATCCTCGATCGGCTTATCCAACTCAATCGTCAGGCAGAGCGATGGCATGTGGTCGCCAATCTATTGAACCGCCAGGCCAGCACCGAGAATGATGTAGAGCGTCTACGAGAGATCTACCCGGAGCTCATCCGAATCTATTCGGTGGAAATGAACGTCGAGGCCAAGTCCCTGGGTGTCTATGAGGCCTGGCGCAAACAAGACCCCGACAATACCCATCTGGTCGAAGATCTCCTCGACCTCCTCCAACGCCTTCGCCGCTGGCCCAATTACGTACGACTGCTTCGCGAACAGGCCGACAAGGAGACCAACGCCAAGACCCGGAAGAAGCGGCTCGTTGCCGTGGCCGATGCCTATATGGAACATCTGCGGAATACTCCGGAAGCCATCAAGGCCCTGGAGGAGGCCCGCGAACTGGCCCCTACCGACCGCCGAATCGGGAATCGACTCAAGGACCTCTACCAGGAACGCCGCGATTTCCAGAGCTACATCGACCTTGTTCGGGAAGACCTGGCCCAGGTGGAAGATCCCGAAGAACGCTTCCAACAGATGCTCCAATTGGCAGAGCTGGCAGAACGCGAATTGCGGCGACCTGCAGCCATCCTCCCCCTTTGGGAATCGATCTACGCGGAGCATCCGGAGAACAAACAGACCCAGGAAGCTCTCCTCCAGCTCTACGAACGCGGACAGGAGTTCGATAAGTTGCTGGCACTGCTCGAACAACGTGCACAGGAATCGGACGACTCCGTAGAGAAAGCACAACTACTGGAACGTATCGCTGTCACGGCCCATACGCGCCTGAAAAATCCCGCTCGGGCCAGTCAGGCCTGGGAGCAGCTCCTGGAAGTCGATCCCAATCATGTCCGGGCCTTCGCTGAAGTCCGCAAACACCATGTTGGGGCTCAGAACTGGGATAGTCTTGGCGCTATTTTCAAGACACGCGGGATGTTGGATGACTTTGGGCGGATTCTTGAAAGTCAGGCCCGCAAAACGGAGTCGACCCACGAAAAGACAGGCCTTCTCGAACGATTGATCACGCTATATGGCGACGATATTGGCGACAACTCTCGAGCCCTTCGGCCCATGGACCAACTGCTGGCACTGCAACCAGACAACGCGGTCGCCCTACGACGAATGGTCTCCCTGGCACGAACGGCCAACGACAGCAAACGTCTTATTCAGGCTCTGAACTCCCTGGCACCGATGCTGGATCGATCGGACGAGCGAAAAGATGTTTATCTCGAATTGGCTGAGTTGGCGGAACACCGTCAGATGCGGCCCAAAGACGCATTTTTCCATCTGGTCGCCGCCCTGAAAGAGGATCCGGCCGACCTGGAACTCATGAGCCGCATGGCCGGCGTCGCCGACCGAGCATCCGAAGTGGATACCATGCTCGACGTACTTGAGAGCGTATTTCCAGTGGTAGCCCCGGAGGCACGCGTCGCCATCCCGGTAGCCCTGCAGATCGCCCGCAAAGCACAGACCATCGATAGCGATCCCGAACGATCGATTCGGTTCTTCGGAGAGGTCCTATCGCGAGAAGCGGACCACGTAGAATCCCTGGAAGCCATGCTGGCCAACGCGGAACAGCAAACCGATGTTCCGGCGCAGATCTCCTATCGAGAACGCCTGGCCGACGTGGTTGAGGGACCTCGTCGCCACAGTCTGCGCTCCGAAGCCGCAAATCTGCAGATGCAGATCGGTGACTATCATGGTGCCGAACAGACTCTGAAGCGGGCGATTCATGACGCGCCCCATGCAATCGAGGTACGTGAACGGCTGGAACGTCTGTTCATCGACCAGGAACGCTATGATGATGCCATTGAGGCCGTTCGCAGCCTGATCTCAGGCATGGACGCGCAACTCAGTCCCGAGGCCCGAGCGAACGCCCATGTACGTCTGGCCCTCGGTCTATTGATGGCCGATTCGAACGTCGAGGACGCGGGTACTGCCCTCCTCTCCGCCCTGTCCTATGCACCCGATCACGACGAGGCCCTACGTCTTCTTTCCCAGTATCTCAAAGATCTCGTGCATCGCGCTCCGGTACTCGTCGCCCTGGAGACCGGTTTCCGGCTGCGGGAAGACCACAACAGCCTGGTAGACATCCTGGAACTTCAGGCTGATCGTGTCGAAGGCGATGAGCTTGCCCATCGACTGGAACAGCTTCTCTCCATCTACCAGTCCTCCTTGCACGACCAGGAACGTTCCTGCCGAACATTGGGGCGTTTGCTTCGACTTCGGCCTGCGGATACCGACACCCGGTCCCAACTCGAAGATTCGGCCGAAGCAGCCGGCCTCTGGTTCCACGTGGTCAGCCTGTATCGGGAGCTTGCCCCCACGATCGATTCCCTAACCCGCAGGACTCTTCTGCTCCGCATCGCCGATATCGAGACATCCAAATTGGATGATCCCTATGCGGCCGCCGATGCATTAGAGACGCTGGCAGTCGAGCATCCCGAAGATACGGTTGTGCTCAAGCGCTTGATCGGCCTGTACAGTGCCGGAAGCCGAAACGCAGAACTGGCCCGCACCATGCGGCGCCTTGTTCCCCTGGTCGAGGATTCCGAATCCCTGACCATGCGTCTGGACCTGGCTACGTTGTTGTCCCAGACCCTTCAAAACCCTGACGAGGCCCTTACAGTACTTCAGGAAGCGCGTGCCCAATGGCCGGACTCCGTGGAGCTGCTATCGACCACCCACGAGCTCCTGAAACAGCTCGATCGACCGTCGGAAGAAGAACAAATCCTGCGTGACCTGGCCGCACGTTGCGAGGCTCCTGAACGGCATGACTACCTCGTTCAGTCGGGCACCCTGGCCTTCCGCGAATTGGATGATCTGCACGCAGCTCTACAACGAGTGCGGGAGATCCTGAACGAGGATGCCGTCCATGAAGGGGCCATCTCTCTGGGCCTGACCATCTTTGAGACCAACCCGGATGTACAAGACGAAGCAGCCCCTCTGCTCGCTCCGGCTTTGCGAGCCACCCATAATGCTGGAGCGCTGGCTCCAGTACTCGAAATTCTGGAGATATCGGCCCCGAACCCAGCTGATAAGGCCGCCATTCATATTGAATTGGCAGAGCTTTATCTTGGCCCCCTGGCCGATAAGGAGTCGGCCCAGGTCCATCTCCGCACGGCGACATCCCATACGCCTAATGTGGTCGAACTTCGAAATCGAGGCACCCATCTGGCCCGCGAATTGGGACAGATTGCTGAACATGTCCAGTTCCTGGAAGGGCTGGCTAGCGCCAGTGACTACACCGAACTGCAGATTACCCTGCTCCAGGAAGTCGCCACCCTGTTAGAAAGCGACCTCGAAGACTTCGAGGGAGCCCTTCTTCGTCATGAACGGGTTCTTTCGGAGTTCGATGAATCCAATGAACTGAGTCTGGACATCGTTCTTCTTCGCCACGAATCGAATAATGCACACGACCGTTTCCTTCATTGGGTCGATCATGCTCTCAACACGCAACATGGCCCGGATACACGCAGCGGTTTGTACTATCGAGCCATCGATATGGCACGACATGGAACCCAGCTTGAACGTGCGCTGGACTACCTGCAGGCGGCCGAAGCAGAATTTCCGGACGATCTTGATTTTCGGCGTATGCATGTGGAGACCGCCCGGGGTACGAATGATCCCGAAGCGTTGACTACAGCCCTTCGTAGCCTGGCAAACGGAACCAGTGATCCTGCCGAACGCAGCCAGGCTCGCAAAGAGTATGCCCAGATACTGAGCGGCCTCTCTGATCGAGAGGACGACGCAATCGCCGAGCTTACACTTCATCTCCACGATGAGCCCGAGGATCGAGCCGCCCTGGAATTACTGGCCAACCTACACGAGCGAGTGGAGGCCCACGAAGACCTTGTCTCGGATCTGAAACGAATACGAAAGCTGCTGTCGGCTGACGAACACGCCCAGTCCACCCAATTGGCGCTCCGCATCGCCCGTGAGATCTCCATGGCACTGGACCGGCCTGACGAAGCCTGTAGCTGGTATGGCACCCTGTTTGAATCGGAACCCGGACATCCGGACGGTATCGCTGATCTAGAAGCACTCCTGGCCAATGAACGAAGCGCGGGCAAAGCCTACGGTATTCTCGATAGCACCTACTCGCGACTGAACCAGAGCGCCGACCGGGTACGCATCCGTGAAATCCGCGCCGACCAGCTCCACGTCCATGAAGAGCGCGCGCCTCTCTATCGGGAATCGGCCCAAATGGCCTCTGCTGAGCTGGGCGATAGTGAACGGGCCTTAACGAATTATCTGAAAGTCCTTGAACACGAACCCGCGGATGAAGAACTCCGTAACCAATGCCATGACCTGGCAGACGAGTCCGGACGCCACGATTTGCTGGCGAATACCCTGGCAAGTGCGGCGGAGGCCACCAGTTCGCCACAACTTCAATGCCAGTTGTTGAAAGAACGCGCCGAACTTCATTTCGGCCCGCTGAGCGACCTGGAAGCTGGTATTCAGGCCCTGAAAGTCGCACTCGATGCAGTCCATGACGACGAGGAAGCCCAGCAACGCCTGGACAATATCTATCTGGCGGAAGAACGATATGGGGACCTGGCCGAACTCCTGGAGCTTCGTAGCCATACCGTCTCGGATCCCATCGAGAAACAGACCTTTGCACTCCGGCGTGTTGATCTTCTGGCCGGCCCGCTCGGAGACTATGACGACGCCGTAATGGTTCTCTCCAGCATGTTGGCAAAAACCACCACGGACGAAGTGGTTACAAGACTACGAAATCTGTTTGACCAGGACGTATGTAGCGACGATATCTTCCCGCTTCTGGACCGGGCCTATCAAGATCAGGAGCGTTTTGAGGATGTGCGAGACATCCTCAAACGACGCGCAAACCAGGTCGAAGGCGACCACGAACGTGCGGCGACCTATCAACGTCTGGGCACCTTATGTGTGGAGCAACTCTCGGATCCCCAGAGTGCCATGGAGAGCTTCGCCCAGGCCTGGCGCCTGGATCCCAGCAACCCAACCAACCGGGACGCCCTACGGAACGCGTCCGCCCAGGCCACACGATTGGACTACTATGCCGACACTCTAGCGACCGTGGCCAGTTCTGCCGATGATGAGGTCATGCGCGCCGAGTGGATGCTCGAAGAGGCCCAGATCCGGCGCGATGCTCTCGACCAGACGGAACAAGCCGAGACTGTGTACCGAGCCGTGATCCAACTGGTACCCGATCAATTGGATGCCTACCACGCCCTTGACGCCATGCTTGAGGAGAGCGAGCGCTACCCGGAACAAGCGCAGATACTCCAACGCAAGGCGGAGCTCCTGGATGGCGCCCAACAAGTCGATACTCTTCACCAGTTGGCCGATCTACAAGCCGAGGTGCTGGGGCAAGCCGAAGCGGCCCGAAACACCCTGCAGACTATCCTCGATGCACAGCCTGGCGACATCCATGCCCACGAGAAGATCCAACAGGTCTACCGAACTATGGGAGACCGTGAAGGACTCGCCCAGGCTCTTCGGAATCATGCCGAAATCGCCTCGGCTCCCAGCGTACGAGTGGAAAAAATCACCCGAGCGGCGACCATCTATGCGGAGCTGGAACAGTTCGACGAGGCGATCGGCTCCTACGAGGAAGCTCTTCTGGTTCAGCCAGAAAATCTCGGCATCCTCAAGCCGCTTACAGACCTGGTACGACGGCAGGAGAATCACGAACGTCTGGCTGAATTGTTGCGCGAAGAACTGCGCATCCTGGATGAGGAGAATGTGGACGAACGCCTGCCCATCCATCGGGAGTTGGCGACATTGCTATCCACGCATCTGGACGATGCCTTCGGCGCGTTGAAGGAACTCGACACGGCCGTTTCGCTCCAACCCAACGCCTGGGATTTGTGGCAAGATATGCGCACTATCGCTCGCACCATCGGCCAGGCCGAAAATGAAGTTCGAGCGATCGAGGCGCTTCTCGGTGCGGACAGTGTCGACGAGGACGAACGCGCCTCCTACTTATATGCGCTCGCCGGCCTTAAGACCGAAGCTGTCGTTGACCTCCGTGGAGCGATCGACGCCTGGAGCCGCTATCTTGATCTCCGTCCGTCGGATCGTTCGGGACATGAAGCCTACCTGGAATTATTAGAGCAATCGCAGGATCATGATCGCCTGGCCGGTCATCTGAACACCCTCTGGGGCATGGAAGACCTCGGGTTTGATCAAGAAAGCCGTCTGGATATGCGACTTCGCCAGGCGGATCTTCTGGCGATGAACCTCAACCGCGCGGACGACGCCAAAGCAGTCCTTGAAGAGCTGGTCCAGGCTGTTCCGGGGTTGGAGCAAGCCTGGCTCACCATCGAACGGCTCTATCGGGATGGAGAAAACACGGCCGAACTCGCATCATTATTGGTCCGCCGAGCCGCAATCCTCGAAGACACCGCCGATATGGTTCCCTTGCTTCGTGAGGCTGCTTCACTCTATTCGGATCAGCTCAATGATCATGGGCGAGCCCTCGAAGTCTTTCTGGAAGCGGTCCGGGTGGACGGGGAAGACGAGAGCCTGTTCCAGGCCTCACTCAAAGAGGCCCAACAGGTCGGAGACTTCCATCAGCTCCTTCAAACCGGAGCAGCAACGGCCCAGGCCCTCGACCCGGACGCGCGGGTCGAACGCGTATGCCTCCTTGCCGAGACTTCGGCCAAGGAAAATAGCGACGTGGACTGGGCTCTGCAGCTCTTTGAGACGACCCTGTCCGAGCTTGGCCCGGGAGTCGCCTTGCTGGAAGCCTACTGCGAACATCTGGAAGACGCCGAGCGATGGGAAGATCTGGTCCGTACCCTCGGCCAGCTGGGGGACGTTCAGGAAGATATGTACATCAAGATCGGGGTCGCTCGCCGCCGTGCGACCATTTGTGAAGAACGGCGCAACGACATGGAGGGAGCCATCTCTGTCCATGAGCAGATCGTCGATCTGGACGCATCGGACAGAGACGCGCTCGTTGCGTTGGAACGACTGTACCTCCACATCGGTAACTACGAAAAACTGGTAATTACGTTAGAGCGTCTTATCGACGTTGATCCGGCCCGGCAGGCGGAGCTGTATAAGATGATGGGCAACGTTCATCTGGAAGAGTTGGATAACGTGCCCAAGGCGGCTGAAGCCTTTGAACAGGCGTCAGCACTCAACCCATCGGATCTGACATGCTACCGGCTCCTGGAGGCCGCTTTCGGCCGTTTGGAAGATTGGTCATCCCTTGGGGAGGTCTACGAACGTTGGGCGTTGGTCGAGAGCGATCCCGAAGCACGCGCAGAGGTCTGCCGAAACCTCGGCATCGTCCGCGAAGCACAGTCCGATTCGGACGGTGCCATCGACGCCTACACGCAGGCCCTTGCAGCCCATGCCCAAGATGACGAAGCCCTGGCCGCAGTGCAACGTATACATACGGAAAAGGGACAGCACGAAGAGCTTGTCTATGTGTACCGTGATCTGGTCGGTCGTACCGACGAGGTGGAACGGAAGGTAGATCTACTGGAGCGTATCGCATTTCTCCAACGGGATGCGTTGAACGCAGCAGAAGACGCCATACAGACCTTCGAAGAGATCCTGGGTTATCAACCGGATGGGGCGGAACCATTTGAAGCCTGGTGTCGTCTCAATGACAGCATCGGTGATGCGGGACAGGCGGCAATATTCCTGAAGCGCCTGCTGGCTAATACAAGTGAAACCGGCCTACGTGCACGCGTCGGTTTCTCCCTGGCCCAGATCCTCCATAGAAATCTCCAGAATAGTGCCGACGCACTCCAGGTATTGGAATCAACACAACCGTCGGACGCACAGGTCTTCGAGGAACTGGTACTGCGTTCCGATATCTATGAGGCTCTCGACAATGACGATGAGCTGGAGCAGGTGCTGTCTTCTCTGTCTCAGATCGCATCAACCGATGAACAGACAGCGCACGCCCTGTTTAAATTAGCGGGTCTAGCGGAACGCAAGAAGGACATAGAAGCAGCGTGTTCCCTGTATGAGTCCGCATTGGAGAAAGCACCGGAGCATACCGGGATTATCCGTAACCTGGCCCTCTTGTACCTGTCCCAGGAAAAATTCGTGGACGCGGAGCCTCTGCTTTCCGTGCTGGTGACGACACTTAGCGAACAGACGGACAGCAGCGAAGCCCTGGCGGAAGCCTACGGCCTGCTGGGAGCGACAGCACGTCACCTCCTAGATCCCACCACTGCCCTCAACCATTACCAGCAGGTCATTGAACTCGAACCATCGAATTCAGCCGCTCGTCTCATTGTCGGTGAGCTCGCCCATCAACAAGACCAGAATGAGCTGGCCCAATCCTGCGTCGAGGCTGTGCTGGACGAAGGTACGCCATTGAACGGCAACGACCGGAAAATGGCCCACCAGATCCTGGGTGAGATCTACCTCGAAAATGGGGACAACGATCTGGCACGTGAACATCTTCTTGAGGTCATTGCCCTGGATCCCGGCAACGAACAAGTGATCTCAGATATGGTGGAGCTATCCACCCGATACGGTGATTTCGAGGGAGCCCTCGATGATTTGAGAACCCTCACCGGCCTCAAGTCATCCAAACTCGAAAAATACAATATTTTCCTCAATATGGCGGAGATAGCAGGCGGAAAACTGGACGACGTGGATCGGGTGGAAAGCCTTCTGGTTGAAGCCGTTCAGACCTATGGGGAGGGACGAGCCGCCCGCATTGAACTGCTGAAGCTATACCGTAGCCAGAACCGAACCAGCGACTCCATCCGAGCTCTCGAGTCTCTGGCGCATATCGAAGACGACGCGGGCTTGAAATACGGCTATATCGAATCGGCGGCCAAGCTGGCACAAGATCTTGGAGATCAGGCCCAGGCCGTTGATCTGCTGAACCAGGCTCTTGATATGGATCCCCATCGTCTCGATGCCTTCGCTCTCATAGACACCATCCTGACCGAGTCTCGTGACTGGACCGCCCAGGAACAGAACTATCGACGCATGCTGGAGCGAGTCCGAAGCCGCGACGACATGGCAAGCATCGAATTTAAATTATACACCGGTCTGGGGGAAATCTATCGTTCCCGTCTGGGAGATCTTCGCTATGCGGCTGATGCCTTTGAACTGGCATTGAAAACCGATCCGGAACATATCCCGACCCTTGAAATCCTGGCCGATCTCTACGGCCACCTCGGCGATCTCAGGATGGTTGTCAGTGTCTTGCGACGTCTCGCACGCATCAATCCGGGTCATTCCTCTGCATTGCGAGCGTTATTCAACACAGCCGTGAAAGCGGGCGATTTCGAGACCGCTCGAGTCGCCGCGCAGGTCCTGGTCATCCTACAAGACCACGACGATCAAATACTGGCCTTTCACGACGAACATGTAACTACATCCATGGTATCGGCTACGAACCGTCTGGACCTCGGTAGCTGGCAACAACATCTGATTCCCCCTGGTCCTACAGCGGTATTAGGCGAAATCTACGCCATCGTGTATCGGATACTGGGCGGATGGCTCGAAGCCAAAGACCTGAAATCGGTTGGCCTCAGCGAAAAAGATCGAGTGGCTCCCGAGGGCAAAGAAATGCTGGCCAATGTTCTACGCCGGGTAACCGATATTCTTGGCCTCGGAGAGGTGCAACTCTATCGACGCCAGAATGAATCCGGTATCGCTGTGGAACCCGTCGTTCCCCCATGCATCTCCGTGGGTACCGATATGTTGACCGGTAAGAGCGAATCCGAACTGGCCTACCTTCTTGGCAAACACCTTGCCCTGCTCCTACCCATGCATGTTCTGGCCTCGATTTATGGTCCATCCCGATTGCAGGGATTGCTGGAAGTCGCAAAGGTTTGCGCCAATCCCAATCACAAACTGAAGAGTGGTGCCGACTCGATCATAGAAGCAGCGGATCAGATGCGGCAAGACATCACTCCAACGGATGAGGAGCGACTCCGGCTGCTGGTAGAAGCGGTCGTAGAGCAGGACGAAACGAAGCTTATCGATTACTACTTGAACGACATCGAGGTAGCCGCCACACGCGCTGGTCAACTTGTGGGGGATAATCTAAGCGTGTCAAAGCAGATCATCCAGGCCGACTACGGCACGACCCTGGGGAGCTTGTCTGCGGGCGAACGTATTCGCGAGCTGGTCCGCTGGATGCTTAGCGATAGCCAGATGGAGGCACGTCGCAGCATCGACGCACAACCCAAGTGAGTCCCAAACACGCAGAAACATCTTCTCCCGGCACCTTCCATATTATTGCGACTCCGCTGGGCAACGCGGCCGATCTGTCGCCGCGTGCGAGACAGGTATTGGCCGGCATCGATTGCCTATATTGTGAAGACACCCGCAATACGTCGAACCTGCTCCAATACCTGGGGATCCCCTATAAACAACTGCGTTCTTTACACGCCCATAACGAAGACAAACGGATCCACGAAATACTCAAACGACTCCGGTCTGGAGATCGTCTCGGCCTTTGTTCCGACGCGGGAACTCCGGCCATCTCGGATCCCGGCAGCAAAGTTACGGCCGCCGTCCATGAGGCGGGCTTGCGGGTATGCCCCATACCGGGCCCAAGCGCTCCGGCGGCCCTGCTCTCCGCGTCCGGATTCCCAAGCCATACCTATACCTTCCTGGGTTTCCTACCCAAGAACAGCGGCCCACAACGAAAGATACTGGCAAAGAATCTCATACCAGGAACGGTGGTTGTAGCCTTTGTCGCCGCCCGGGACGTCCGCGAGGTCGTTCGCCTGGCGGCCGAGATTCAGCCCGATGCCATCGCCTTGATGGGCCGAGAACTCACAAAAGAATTTGAAGAACTACTACGCCTGCCGGTCCTGGAGTTGGCAGACCAGTTGGACGAACACGAACAACTTCGAGGCGAGGTCAGCCTGGCGTTCTGGACCCAGCCATCCAAGAAAACAGAAGCCTCACCGGAGACGGCAGCACGTATCCAGACCGCAGCCAAAGCCATGTTGGCGGGGGGGCTGAGCCGGCGCGATACGCAGCGGATCCTGGGAGAACTGACAGGCCAACCCAAACGCTGGGTTCTGGCACTGATCCTTGCTCTGGATGACGAAGAATGAACCGCGTAGACGCGACGGTTGGCTCACCCCGGACGGTCGTACGGTTGATAGCAATCCCGGCCATTCTTCAGGCCCTCCTGCATACGGCCCACGGCTTCAATGACTTTCTGTTCATAGCCCGTCTCGACGTGCTGGCCATGACCGAGGCGATCAGCGCCTGCTTCGGAATCCTGGTGTTGATCTTCGGAATCGGTCAGATCGTATCCATCGGCACCCACACCATGGCAGCCCAGTTGACCGGTGCCCAGAACTACCGACGTCGGAAGAGAATGTTGGAGACAGCCTACCTTCTGGCCTTTTGCATCGGCCTCCTGATTACCATGGTGGGGCTCTTCTGGACCGACGAGTTCGTACGAATTCTCCATCTTCCAGAGGACGCTCACGGATACGGCGTTCGATATATGCGAGCCCTGTTCATCGGCTTTCCCGCTCTTATGATGCTTCATGTCGTCACGGGTACCTTTCGAGGTATGGGCTACAATACGGCCC
>Ga0310121_10003724_pt1 | contig 13818 bp, 15 predicted proteins | sample CB27_Tmax_986_MG_FD_203504 | JGI IMG/M metagenome (GOLD analysis project Ga0310121, IMG submission 203504) | Marine microbial communities from Western Arctic Ocean, Canada - CB27_Tmax_986 | ecosystem: Environmental > Aquatic > Marine > Oceanic | place: Canada: Western Arctic Ocean | collected... | reverse complement strand
GCTGCGGGATCGGCAGCCGGATGAGCTGACCATCGATGTTCGGGTTCAGCCCCAGGTCCGAGCTTTGGATCGCCTTGACGACCGACTGGACTGCACCCGCGTCCCAGACCTGGACCGAGAGCAGCCGCGCCTCAGGGGCGTTGATCGTTCCGAGCTGGTTGAGTGGCTGCGTCTGACCGTAGTGCTCGACCGCCAGCGTATCGATCAGGCTTGGATGGGCGCGGCCTGTGCGGACACTGTTGAGGTCGCGCCGGAACGACTCAAGGGCGCCATCCATGCGCTCCTCGGCATCGAGCAGGATCTCGTCCGGGTCGGTCATCGCTCGCTCCTCCGGGTCCTCTCAGCTCGAACGAGCGGGCTCAGCCCGCTCGTTCGGTGGTCACCATGGTGCCGAGGCGCTCGCCGCGCAGGGCGCGGTAGACGCTCGCCTCGGAGCGCACATCGAACACGAGGATGGGGAGCTCATGCTCCATGCAGAGACTGAGGGCGGTGCTGTCCATCACTTGCAGCCGCCGCTGGATCGCGTCTAGATGGCTGAGTTGGTCGAAGCGCGTTGCGCCCGGGGTTGTTGCAGGGTCGGCGTCGTAGACGCCGTCGACATTGTTTTTCGCCATCAGGAGCGTTTCGCAGTCGACCTCCACGGCGCGGAGCGCGGCCGCGGTGTCGGTCGTCATGAAGGGATTGCCGGTGCCGGCTGCGAAGATCACGACTCGCCCTCGCTCGAGGTGGTGGATGGCGCGCCGGCGGATGTAGGGCTCGGCGATCTGTGCCATCGGCAGCGCCGTCTGGGTGCGCACCTCGGCGCCTGCGTGCTCAAGCGCGTCTTGGAAGGCGAGCGCGTTCATCACCGTGCCGAGCATGCCAGCATAGTCGGCCGTGGCGCGGTCCATTCCGGTCGCGGCTGCCGACTGGCCGCGCCAGAAATTGCCGCCGCCGACGACGATCGCGACCTCGATGCCCTCACCGGAGGCGCGAGCGACCTGGCTAGCGAGATCGGTGATGGTGACGGGGTCGATGCCAAACTCGCGGTCGCCCATGAGGGCTTCACCGCTGAGCTTCACGAGCGCGCGTTGATACGCCCCGCTCACGCGACCTCCTATCTAGCCCCCGAGCTCGAAACGCGCGAAGCGTCGCACGCGGATGTTCTCGCCGGTCTTGGCGACGGCGTCCTGGACGAGGTCGCCGATCGTCTTCGAGCCGTCTTTGACCCAGGGCTGACTCAGGAGCACGACCTCCTCGTCGCTGCCCTCGGTGTCCGGCTGTTCAGCACGCTCCTCGGCCGAGACGACGCGCGGGTCCATCGCCGCGACCTGCATGGCGACCTCGTGGGCGAGCGTGCGGAACTCTTCGGTGTTCGCGACGAAGTCCGTCTCGCAGTTCACCTCCACGAGCGCGCCGATGCGGCCGCCCGCGTGGATGTACGTATCGACGACGCCTTGGCCGGTGTCGCGCTGGGAGCGTTTGGCGGCGGCGGCAAGCCCCTGCTCGCGCAGGATTGCCGTGGCCCGCTCCGCGTCACCGTCGGCGGCCTCGAGGGCGCGCTTTGCGTCCATAACGCCGCCGCCGGTGGCATCGCGGAGCGCCTTCACCATTGCCGTTGTGATCTCAGCCAGGGGGCTACTCCTGTGCCGGTGGGGGCGCGGATTCCGCAGCAGGCGGCGGTGCAGCTGCGGGCGGATCGAGAGTGGTGGCCGGTGCGATCGGCGATTCGGGGGCGGCGGCCGCTGGCGGTGCCGCTGCTGGCTCGGGCGCCTCCGCAGTGACGGGCGGCGCGCCGTCCGCGGCTGCGGTGGCAGCGATCGCCTTTTCCGCCTCGGCGGCCGCGTCCTGCTCGGCTGCGATCCGTGCCATTTCCTCGCTGTAGGCTTCGGGGCCGACACCGGCCTCGCGTGCGCCGCGACCTTCGATCGCGCCTTCGGCAACCTTCCCGAGGATCAGCTTGATGGCGCGGATGGCGTCGTCGTTACTGGGAATTGGGTACGAAATCGGGTCCGGGTCGCAGTTCGTATCCACCAAGGAGACGACGGGGATGCCGAGGCGCTCACACTCGGCGACGGCGATCGCTTCCTTGATCGTGTCGATCACGAACACTGCCCCAGGCAGCCGCTCGAGATACTTGATTCCGCCGAAGTAGCGGTTGAGCCGCTCGATCTCGTTGGAGATGTCGAGCTGTTCCTTCTTTGCTCGCCGTGCAAATTCGCCGCGCTCGGTACGATCCTCGAGATCGCGAAGGTGGCGGATGCGCGACTGAATCGTGCGGAAGTTGGTGAGCGTGCCGCCCAGCCAGCGGTTATGGACGTAGGGGAGCCCGGCACGCTGCGCCTCGAGCTCGACCGTTTCGCGGGCCTGCTTCTTCGTGCCCACAATGAGCACGTCGTTGCCGCCGGCTACGACCTCACGGACGAAGTCGATCGCCTCGTCCAGCCGCGTGACCGTCTGCTGCAGGTCGATGATGTGAATGCCGTTGCGCTCGGTGAAGATGAAATGCCGCATCTTCGGGTTCCAGCGCCGCGTCTGGTGGCCGAAGTGAACGCCGGCCTCCAACAACTGTTTCATCGTGACAGGCGTGACCAAAGTCCGCCCCCGTCTCGCGCGACGCAAAGATTTGACGGAGAACGCCAGGCGCCGCGCGCTCGCACCAGAATAGCGGGGCCTGAGACCTCACGGAAGCAGCGCACCCACGTGCTTACCGTTTGCGGAGGCTTGAAGCGTGGCGAGGTGGTCAGCTCGGAGGAAAAAGGCTATTGTTGAGGGCAAGGAAGGAGGTGATGCGCATGGACGACCATTGTTGTAGCCAGCCCCATCTAGCGCAGGAGGTGACCTCCTCCTAGAAGACGTGTTGAGCTACGATCAGGGCCTGTGCGGCGCCTCGCCGCCAGGCCCTATTTTTTCGTCCCGCGCGCTAACCGTGTCCCGTCTGTCACACGCCCCGCTCTTCGACGATGAGCGCTTCGCTGCTTCCCTGGAAACGAACGCGTTGGGGCGGCGCTTCCACTACGAGCGCGAAATCCCCTCGACGATGGATCTCGCCCGCGAGCTCGCCGCTGCGGGTGCGCTGCACGGCACGCTCATCCTCGCCGAAACGCAGACCGCCGGTCGCGGGCGGCGGGGCCGCGATTTCTACAGCCCTCCCGGCGGCAGCCTCTACTTCACCGTCATTCTCAGGCCAGCGCAGGCGGTGTACGCGCGCCTTCCCCTTTCCGTGCCGCTCGCGGTCTGTCGCGCCTGTGCGGGCGCGGGGGTCGAGGCGCTGATCAAGTGGCCGAACGACATCTGGGTGGGCGAACGCAAGATGAGCGGCATGCTCATCGACGGCGAGAGCGGTCCCGCGGGGGCGACGGCCTACGTCGGCGTCGGCATCAACGTCAACGCCGATCCCACCGCTCTCCCTGCTCTGCGCGAGAGCGCGACGAGCCTGGCGCGCGAGCTGGGACGCGAAGTCGCACGCGAGACGCTGCTCGCGCGCGTCTGCGATGAGCTCGAGGTGGCAATGGCCGCGCCAGTGGCCGCGCTCCGGGAGGCCTACCGCGGAGTGAGTCTCGTGCTCGGGCGCGCGATCACGGTCGAGGAGGGAGCGGGCGGCTACCGCGCGATCGCGCGAGATATCGCGCCCGACGGCGCCCTCGAGGTCGAGCTCGACGACGGGACGCGGCGGCGCGTAGTCGCCGCCGACGTGTCCGTTCGCCGCGCCTAGGAGGCGCGCCGCCGTTGGGTGAGCGCGTTACCGCTAGTCGTCGTCGTTGTCCGCGAACATGCGGATCAGGTCCATCGGCAAGGGGAAGACGATCGTGGAGTTGTTCTCGACTGCGATCTCCCCGAGCGTCTGCAGGTAGCGCAGCTGGAGCGTGATGGGCTCACGCGCCATGACCTCGGCCGCTTCGCGGAGCCGCTCGCTTGCCTGGAACTCACCGTCGGCGGCGATGATCTTCGCGCGCCGGTCGCGCTCGGCCTCGGCCTGTGCGCCCATCGCGCGCTGGATCGTCTGGGGCAGCTCTACGTCCTTGACTTCGACGGCGCTGACCTTGATTCCCCAGGGCTCGGTCTCCTCGTCGATGATCTTCTGTAGCTGCTGGTTGACTTCCTCGCGCTGCGAAAGCAGGCCGTCGAGGTCCGTCTGGCCCATGACCGAACGGAGGGTGGTCTGCGAGATCTGCGAGGTAGCACGGACGTAGTCGAGGATCTTCACGACCGCGTCGGTCGGCTCGACCACGCGGAAGAACACGACGGCGTTGACCTTCACCGTGACGTTGTCGCGCGTGATCGCTTCCTGGGAAGGCACGTCGAGGGTAATCGTGCGTAGATCGACCTTCACCATGCGGTCGACGAAGGGCAGCAGGACGAACAGTCCCGGGCCCTTCGCGCCGGTCAGGCGGCCGAGGCGGAAGATCACGCCACGCTCGTACTCGGCCACGATCCGGATCTGGAAGGGCAGGAGCGGGATCATGAGGATCGCGCTGAACCCGAGGAGGAACGTGCGGATGATCGTGCTGAGCATGCTGCTCGGTGGCTCGCTTGCCAGGTCCCCTGGCGGTGGTGGGTTCTCCTGAGTCATACGTTTTCCTCCTTGCGCACTCGGAGCCTAAGCCCTTCAGCGCTCACCACGCGAACCTGATCGCCTTCTTCGGCGGAGCCGGTTTCGAGTTCTGCACGCCAACGCTCGCCACGGAGGAACACCATCCCGTCGGGCGTGAGCGGCGTTCGCGCGACTGCGAGGCTGCCGACCAACGCTTCGGTCCCCGTGGTTGACCTCATCCTGCGCATGCGTGAGAGCCCCACGGCCATCGAGACGAACACCATGATGAGCAGGAACGCCAGGATGCCCAGCAAGATGCGATTGGGCTGGAACTCCGTCGGTGTATCCCGGAAGGCGATGATCGCTCCGAGCACGAGCGCAAGCAGTCCTCCGCCTGCGAGGATTCCCCCCGAAGGCACGAACAGCTCCAGCGCGAAGAAGATGATGGCGGCGCCGATCAGGACGAGGCCCGCGGTCTCCACCGGGAGGGCGCCCAGCCCCACGAATCCGACAATGATGGCGATCACGCCCGCCACTCCGGGCAAGATCAGGCCCGGATTTCCGAGCTCGATGATCAATCCGAGCACGCCCACGGAGATCAGGATCGTGGCGAGTGTCGGGTCCGCGAGGCGTTCCAGGATGCGTTCCCAGATCGTCATCGCGGTGACTACGCGCTCGGCCGTCGTCAGGCCCGTGAGGGTCACCATCGTCTCGGGGTTGAGAGCGATCGTCGTTCCGTCGATGCGCTCCAGGATCTCGTCGAGGTCGAGCGCGACGAAGTCGACGACGTTCAGTTCGACCGCCTCGGTCTGCGTAGCCGAGACGGCGTCGCGCACCGCCAGCTCGGCCCAGTCGGCGTTGCGCCCGCGCAGCTCGGCGATGCCGCGGATGAAGCTGACGGAATCGTTCTCGACCTTGTCCCCGAGGGTGCCCTCGATGTCGCTGCCGTCGGCGTTGATGCTCGAGGCGGCGCCGATCGATGTGTTCGGCGCCATCACGGCGATGTGCGCAGCCATCGTGATGAACGTCCCCGCACTCGCTGCGCGGGCGCCGATCGGCGAGACATAGACCACGACGGGCACGCTGGCTGCCTCGATCCGCTGCACGATCTCGCGTGTCGACGAGCTGAACCCGCCGGGGGTGTCCATCTCGATCACGATGAGTCTTGCGGCGTCGTCCTCGGCCTTGCCGATGCCGCGGTCCAGGTAGCGTTCGGTGATGGGCCCGATGCCGCCGTCGAGCTCGAGGATGTGGATGGCGCCGGGATCAGCGGCGGTGTCCGCGCAGGCAGCGGCCACTCCTACGACTGCCGTCAAGACGAGTAGCGCTCGGCGGATCATCCGCAAATGGGGCATCTCAGCCGAGTATAGCGAGGCAGCGCTCACGTCCGGGGCAAGGCGCAGCTACCCTGCGCGGGCGGGAGGTGACGATGGCTGCTGCCGAAGTGCAAGGGCTCTACGAGCGGATCCAGCGGGAGCGGCGCCGGGTGATGGTGCGCGAACTCCAGGCTTGGCTACGGGAGGAACAGGATGAGGATGTGGGCGAGCTCGCCGCCGGCTTCCTGCTCGAATTCGTGGTTGGCCTATCCGGCCCCGATCTCTACGACGCCGCGCTCGCCGATGCCGCCAAGGTCTTCAACCAGCACGCCGAGATCGTCGAGGCGGACCTGGCCGCTCTCACCCAGGATGCCTTCAAGCCGCGCGAATCGGAGGGGTAGGGCCATCGGGGCAGTCGAGGTCAGGCGAAGGTCTAGCTCGCGGGGACCGCTGGAAAGGTGGTCTCGAAGAGCTCTTCGAGACCCTTCACGGCGCCGCCGACGACGCCCTGATGGATCGGCGGACCGAGCAGTTCGAGGATCGGGCTGCCCGCGCCCGCGTCGATGTAGGTGAGGCTGCCAGGGAGCGCCTCGCTCAATACTTCATCGATGGGGCTGTCGAAGCTGAGGTTGACGACGCCCGCGTTGGGGTAGACCCAGCGAATTTCGCCGCCCTTCGCGAGCATCTCCTTCGTCGCAGCAACGACATCGGGGACATAGAGGCCGAGGTGCTGGACGCCGTCGCCGTGTTCGGCGAGCCATTGGGCGTGGGGGGTGTCGCCGCTCACGGGCTGGATGATCTCGACCACCGAGCCAGCGATGGCGCCGTAGTAGACGCGCAGCTCGGCTTCCTCGCCGGACATGCTCTGGACCTTATAAGGCGGCATCAGCCGCAGCTCGGCCCCGATCAGGTTGGTGTACGTGTTCGCCATCGCGTCGGCGTCGGCGACGACGAAGCCGAGATGGTGCATGACCGGAGCGTCGGTGCGAATCGTCATCGGGTCTCGCTTCCGTGAATGGAGTGTCCAGGAAGCTACGCGATCACGGTTCCGGAGGCCAGCTGGCTGCTCAGGCGAGGCTCGCGCGGACCTCGCCGAGGCGCCGGATCGAGGCGACCGCGTGCTCCTGGCTGGGCATCAGGTTGCGCACGATCACGTCCGAGTAGCCCGCCTCTTCGAGTTCACGGAAGTTCCGGGCGACCGTTTCGGCGCTGCCGATGGCCAGCCCCGACGGATCAATACCGCGGTAGCCGCCGTCGACCGTGGCTTTCGTGGTCTCCGCCGCCTCTTCGTCGCTCTCGCCCACGTAGATGTCGCGCCGGATCGCGATCGTGCGGGACTCCTGGGTGTGGATCTGGCAGCGCTCGATGAACTCGGCGGACTGCGCCGCTGCCTGCGCGGGGGTCAGACTGGGCGCGGCCAGCCAGCCGTCGCCGAGACGTGCAGCACGATCGATCGCGGGGCTCGCGACGGCGCCGATCCAGACCTGGACGCGCTCGGGCGGGACCGGCGCGACGCGGGCGTCCTTGATCGGCCAGCGGCCGTCGCTGCTGACCGTCTCGCCGTCCCAGAGGCGCCGCATGATGTCGAGCGCCTCTTCGAAGCGCGAGGGGCGGTGGCGGGGATTCAGGCCAAAAGCCGGGAACTGGTTGTCGTCAGGCCCGATCGCGCACTGCATGATGAACGGTCCGTCGTGCATGGCGGCGAGGGTGCCGATCTGCTCCGCAAGAAGCACCGGGTGCCAGAGCGGCAGCAGGAAGAGGGCGCCGGCGGGCCGATCGCCCCACTCCGCCAGCAGCCGCCCCAGCACCGGCACGTTCTGGTAGTACATCATCGGCGCGGTACTGTGATGATCGCCGACGAAAAGGCTGTCGAGGCCCGCCTCTCGGGCCGCGACCGTTCGTTCGACGAGCCAGCGCGCACCGGTGCGCGCGTCCGGCGCGCGCAGCGCCGTTGTCAGTGAGATGCCGATGCGCATGTGGCCTCCCGTTCGCCGGCGGGCGAGCGCGTGGACGCTAGCACGTTGCGGCGGGCGACGGGCTACTGGTGCGTGAAGGGCAGCATCCGGTTCAGATGGCGATCGCGCCTCAAGAGCTGGTGCTTCAGCACCAGCCCCACGTGGAGGACCCAGGCCGCCAGGAAGACGATGCCGCTGATCATGTGGAAGGCGAGCGCGGTGTCGGCCAGGCCACCGGACTCCCCGAAGGGCTCGCCGATCGAGAAGGCGGAGAAGAGCTCGACACCCTGGCCGTCGGCGATCGCGAACAGGTAGCCGCTGATCGGCTTTACGATCATCGCCGCGTAGAGCGCGACCTCGACCAGATGGGCGAAGGTGCGCTCGCGCGGCCCGAGGCCAGGCGCCCACGAAGGCAGCGGGACGAAACGCCGCCACGCGACACGTACTGCGATGAGCATGAGCGCAAGCAGCCCGACGGTCTTATGCCAGTCGAACAGGGTAGCCATCGTTGCGCCAAAGGCGTTCTCGCCTGGCTCCAGCTCGGCCATCACGAAGCCGACCACGAACTGGAAGGTGAACATCGCGAAGATCACCCAATGGAGCGACTTCGCGACTGTGCCGTAGCGCGCGCTGGTGTTTCGCAGTTGCATCGTTTCACCCGCCTTGCCCGCCCGATGTCCACCGGCGCGGAGCGTAACTATAACGTCGTTGTACAATGACGTGGTACAACGATCGACGAGGCCATGCCGAGGGTCGTCAACGCCGCCGTCCGCCGCCTGCAGATCGCCACGGCCGCCCTCGCCGTCGCGCGAGGGGGCGGCGTGGAGGCGATCACGTTCCGCAGCGTCGCCGAAGAGCTCGGCTCCTCAACGACGGTCGTCACGCACTACGTGAAGACACGAGCCGAGCTGGTGGGCCTAGCCTTCCGCCAGCTATTCGATGCCGCCCATGCCGTGACCGCAGCGGCGATCGATGGGCTCGGCCCGGAAGAGGGGCTACGCGTGCTGGTGGAGAGCTTCCTGCCTCTCGACGAAGACCGGCGGCTGCAGACCTATCTCTGGCTCGGAGTCCTTCAAGACCCGGGGGTGCGCGAGAACCTCCGCGGCAAAATGCGCGCCGTCGAGCGCTGGGAGCGCGAGCGCCTGGTCGAGCGCTGCCGCGCGCTCGGTCTTGCCGACCCCGAGACCGCCGCGGATCTGGCTGTCGCCACCGCGAACGGCATTACCTTCGAGGCGCTCCAGAACCCACGACGGTGGACGCCACGCCGTCAGCGCGAGGTTGCCGGCGCCTTTCTCGCGCTGCTCGGCGTCGACGAGGGCGCGCCCCTCACGTCGCCTTGAACTCGATGTGCAGCTCTTTGAGCGCGCGCAAGAACATATGCGGGTGGTGCTGGAAGTCGTTCTTGGCGGGCGCGAACCACATCTCGTCGATCCGTTCGACGAGCGTCTTGAAGCTGTAGTAGAGCTCGCGCCGGGCGAGCGGGGCGCCCAGGCAGTGGTGAATCCCGGCGCCGAAGGTGAGATGCGCCATCGGGCTCTTGCGGTCGAGATCGACCTCCGCGGGGCCTTCGAAGCGACGCTCATCACGGTTCGCCGCCGCATATCTGGTCGCGACGGAGGCCCCGGCAGGGATGGTCACCCCATGCATCGTGACATCGTTCAGAGCGACCCGTCTGAGGACCTGGACGGGCGACTCCAGCCGCAGCACCTCCTCGACGAAGACGCGCAGGTACTTCTCCGGGTCGGACTTGAGTAGGGCCCAGGTCTCTGGCTGCTCGATCAGGATCTTGACGCCTTCGGCGATCGCGTTCGTACTCGTCTCCGAGCCTCCGACGAAGGTGTCCGACATCATCTCGGATTGCAGTTCGTTGTCGTTAAGCGTGCGCCCCCACTCGGGGATCTCCGTGTTGACGAGGTCGGACAAGAGCGTGTCGTCGGGCTGCTCGCGTAGACGCTCGAAGACGCGCTGGAAGTAGTGCTGAGCCTCGATCTCCGCTTCGACGGCTTCGATTTCCTCGTCTTCGGAGAGCATCTGGCCGAAGCGGCGCACCCAGGCGTCGGTAGCGCGCTTGACCAGCCAGATGTCTTCCTCCTTCACGCCCATTTGGTGCCCGATCACGATCAGCGGCAAGGGCACGGAGAACTGCTGGACCCAGTCGCAGTGGCCGTCGTCGATGAAGGCGTCGAAGAGCCGGCCGGCGACGTCCTCGACGAACGGGTCGAGCTGCTTGATCTTCCCCGGGCGGAATGCCTTGTCGAACATGTTCCGCATCTGGCGATGGTCGGGATCGTCGCGCGCGGCCAGCGTCGGCGCCGGGAGCCAGCCCTTTTCCTTGTAGAGCGCGAGCATGCGCTGCTGCCGCTCGGAGAGCTGCGGCCGCGCCTCCGCCTCGGCGTCGCGGCCTCCTCCGTTCCCGAAGTTCTCCGTGTCGAGCAGCACCTCGCGCAGGTCCTCGAAACGGGTGATGACGTACTGGCCGGTCTCCGCATCCTTGTAGACGGGGGCCTGGTCTCGCAAGACCTGGTAGGCGTCGTAGGGGCAGTCCTGGACCTGGGGATCGAGGAAGCTGAAATCCTCGGGCGTCTTTTGCTCTGCCGGAATCGTGTCGCTCATGGGGACCTCCGTGATCGGGGCTTGGCTTCGGATTCTGAGGAGGGGCCGGGAGCTGGGCAACCCCACCCGGTGGCGATGTCCAGGCGGAATCCCCCAGCCACCATTCCGTTAGTGGGCGGCGGCGTAATGCTCCGCCAAGAGGTCGCGCGCGAAGTCCCCGTCGGGATCGCGCCAGACGGTGTGGCTGTGGTTCGCGTTGTTCTGCACGCAGTCGTATTCGATCAGGACCCGCGGCCCCTGCAGGCGGTAGTAGTGGGGCTGCTTCCGTTCGATTCCCCCCGCCCAGGCGAAGTGCAGGTCCGGAAGGATCCCCAGGAGGCGCTCGTGCTCGGCTTCGGCCATCGGTTCCGGCAGGCGGTTCGTGTACTCGCGCAGCAGCGCTTCCAGGATCAGCCGCTGCGCCTCGGACATCCCAGCGGCCGCCAGCCCCTTGGGAGCGAGCGAGTAGCGGGCCGCTTCGCGATCGGCGTCGGTCATCGCCTGGCGGCCATCGAGGTCATCCTGCATCACGTTCAGGCGGTCCGCGGTTCCATCGTCGGGCAGACCGTTGAAGACGCGTGCGATCCACTCCGGCTGGGCGCCGTCCTCGATGCGTGAGCGGTTCGATTGGACGATATCGAAGGGGGCCGCTTTGGAGATAATCGCCACCTCCCGTTGAGCGCTGTCCAGGCCGTGCAGCAGCTCCCGTGCGAGGTCCTCCTCGCCGGCGACCGGTCGCAGCGTCTGGTAGTCGCTGAGCGCGGCCTCGTGCGGGTTTGCCCCGAAGAACGTGGGAGTGGAAGAAACCACCTCGCCGCCCAGCACGGTGTAATGGACGGAGACGTGATGCCCGCCGAAGCGCCAGCCCCAGGCTTCGCTGCCGGGTTCGCCGAAGACCGTGGCGAAGTACATCGCCGGGTCCGAGCCGTGCATCACCCCGCGCATCGAGCCGCGCGGGACGCGCCAGCCACCGAGTGCGTCCTGCCACGCTTCGAGGTGCATGATCACGGTCGCGCGGCGGTAGGCCGGCAGGCTCAATCCCGAGGCCAAGAGGCGGTGGGCGAGCTGCACCTGGCGAACATTCAGGTCCGCCATCGGTACGCCCTCGTGGTCGGTGGGGGTGTAGTACCAGACTTCTCGGCGGGGGTCGGCGAAGGGCGGGTTGGCCTTGGTGCGCATCTCCGCGGGCAGTGCTGCGAGCCAATCGCCCGCCGCCTCGGCCATTCGATCGACGACTTCCTTTGCTACCACGCTCATCACGATCCCCTTGTGCGTGCGAAGCCTACGTCGCCCTTCGCTCCGCGGGAAGCGCGGAACTACCGCTCGGGTGCGCTGCGACCTGGCCCCCTGGTGGTGCATTCGCCGATCGCCATCTGGGACCGCTTCGGAATCGGGTTTCACAGGCAGGGGCGCGACTGCCGAAACCACCATGCCGTGAACCCCGTTCGCGTCCCCGATCGTGGCGTGGTGAATTGCCGAGACTGTGACCCGAGCTCCCGTCATAGATATGACGTACAACGGGCGCCAACCGCTTTCGGCAGTAGCTGACCGGATTGGTTCGACTCTGTTCGTTTCGCAGGTTAGGATTAGGTGGTAATTAGCCCTCTGGAGGTTCTTAAGAATGGCGCAGTTCATAAGGATGAAGGAATCTGCTGCCCCTCGCCCGGCACGGCAAACGGGCCGGCTCGCCGCGCGCATGCGGCAGTACGAGGAATACGTCAGCAGCCTCAAGCCTGGTGAGGCGGGAAAGTTGACTCCCGATAGTGGTGAGACCGCGCGCGGCATCGCCCTTCGTATCTCCCGAGCGGCGAAGCGCGCCGGCAAGACCGCGGACACCTGGGTCGTAGACGGCGCCGTCTACTTCCGCGTCGCGTAGCAGCAAGGGCGACCGAACGGTCGCCGCCTCTGCCGATGACACGCGTCGAGACCGTCCTCGGGCCCATCCCTGACTCGCAGCTCGGGAGTGTTCTGAGCCACGAGCATGTGATCGCGTCAATGGGTGCGGAAAATCGCACCTACCCCTGGCGTTTCGATTGGGAGCGCACGCTCGCTCGCTGCACTCAGGAACTGAGCGAGGCGAAGGCGGGTGGCGTCGACACGATCATCGATCTGACCACGCCCGACCTTGGGCGCGATGTCGCTTTCGTGCGAGACGTGGCCGAAGGGGCGGGCCTGAATATCGTCGTCGCAACCGGCATGTGGCGCGATGTCCCGCGCTCGTTCTGGGATAGGGACCTCGACGAGATCGCCGACCTCTTCGTGCACGAGATCGAGGTCGGGATCGAGGAGACCGGGATCAAGGCGGGCGTGATCAAAGTCGCGAACGACGCCGAGGGTGTGACGCCCGAAGCCGAACGCGTCCTCCGCGGTGCGGCCCGTGCGCTCAAGCGGACGGGCTGCCCGATCAGCACGCATCACTGGGCCCCGGCCGAGGTCGGTCGCCGCCAGATCGCCGTGTTCCGCGAAGAAGGCGCGCCGATGGATCGCGTCTGTATCGGGCACAGCGCCGATACCACCGACGTCGCTTACCTCGAGGCGTTGCTGAACGAAGGCGTCTATCTCTCGATGGATCGCTATCCCGGTTCGGGCGAGCGCCCCAACTGGGAGCAGCGCAATGCAACCGTCCGTGCCCTGATTGAGCGGGGCTGGGCGGAGCGGATCATGCTCGGGCACGATCACGCCCCGCGCGCGATCGTCAGAGGCGCGGCTGAGCCCGCGGATGAGGGGCCGACGCGCTACCTTTTCCTGAACCGCGTGGCGTTACCGGCGCTCCGAGCCGGAGGGGTCAGTGATGCGACCATCGATCTGATGACGCGCGAAGTCCCGCGCCGCTTCCTCACCGGCACCGGCGTTTAGCGCCAGTCGGCTGCGGCATCGTTCTGCGTCAAGCGCTTGTGAGGGGGTGGGCCGCCGAGCCCATCCGGCGGAGGGCCGGCTGCGTCACGATCACGGCGATGCCCAGTAGCATCAGGGCGAAACCGCAGATCGCGAACCATTCGCGTGCGCCAATCACGTCCGTCATCACCCCCGCCAGTAGCGCCCCCAGCGGGACACCGCCAGCCATGCAGAGCGTGTAGATGCTCATCACCCGCCCCATGACGACCTGGGGGGTATGGGCCTGCACGAGTGTCATGTTCAGGTTTACGAAGAAGCCCGCATTCCACCCGGTGATGAACATGATCCCAACGGCGAGCGTGTACCACGGCGCGAGGCCGAGGCCGAGGTTCAGGGCCCCACCGATGACCAGCGTGATCAGGAAGTAGAGCCCCGCCCGCTCGAGCCGGGAGAACGACGCGAGGAGCAGCGAGCTCATGAGCATGCCCACGCCCATGGCGGCGAACAGCATGGCCGCTGCGAATGCGCCGACCCCTAGATCGTCTCTCGCAATCTTGGGGAGGAGCGCGGTGAACGTCCCGGCCATGACCAGCGCGGTCGCCAGGAG
>Ga0310121_10003723_pt1 | contig 13821 bp, 12 predicted proteins | sample CB27_Tmax_986_MG_FD_203504 | JGI IMG/M metagenome (GOLD analysis project Ga0310121, IMG submission 203504) | Marine microbial communities from Western Arctic Ocean, Canada - CB27_Tmax_986 | ecosystem: Environmental > Aquatic > Marine > Oceanic | place: Canada: Western Arctic Ocean | collected... | reverse complement strand
TTCCTCGGCCGTCTTCCTCCGCCGCGACAGCCACAATCGCCTTGTTTTCCGTTTCTCGGCCGTGAACGCCCTCTTCCGCACCGCCCAGGTAGGTCTCATCCACCTCGACGCAGCCTTCGAGGCGCTCTCGGCCAGGCCGCACCATCGCACGGCGCAGCTGATGGAGCCAAGTCCAAGCTGTTTGGTAGCTGCCCAAGCCCAAGACCTGCTGTGCAGGCCCAATGCACTTCCTCCAGACTTCTGACTCGTGACATGCCACCTCGCTTGGAACCACATGCGCAGTGGCTTTTGGGTACCCTGGTAGATGGTTCCCGCAGTTGGTGATGTCTGACGGTGGCATCTCAGGCACTTGAGTTGACCTCGGGCCGTGGCACAGGCCGCCTTCCCTTGGCACTTTGGGCATCGGAAGCCCTCAGGCCACCGAACACGCCGCAAGTACGCAGCGCACGCTTCTTCGGAGGAGAACCATTCGTCGAACTTTTGCCGAGTTCTGGGGTAGTCCACGCCGCCGACGGGGTGTCGCTGATCATCGCCAATCATGCCCTCATAACTACATGTTGTGGATGGTAGAGGGAAGTGGATACCCCCTTTGTGCGAATTCAAGTGCCCAGCGGCGTTGGGTGGCCTCGCCAAACGGCTATTCATTACATCGGGTATAGGTGCGCCAGCCAACAATAAACCAGTTAACAATGGTTTTTCTTGCCTAACCGCGATTCTTATTTCCTAGCGGTGTTTCTTACCTAACCATCACGACTCGCGGCCCGCGCTGCTGAAAGATGCTCAAAAAAGGCCAAATTCCCAGGACTCCAGCTACCAAAATCGTTCACGGCGTAGCTGGAAAGGCGAGCTTTCGTTGTGAGAAGGTGGTATAATTTCCTGTTCTTCCCGTGAGCATGTTGTTGGTTACACTGGGAACGGAGGTGATCGTCCGGGTGATCGATGGATCGTTGTTTCAGAGACTCCGCGAGCCGATGTCCGTCACTTACTTCAAACGATATCGCATGGCCGCTGATCTGCGGGAAACGCAGATTCCGCGCCTCGAACTCGATGGCAGCTTCGAGCTTTTGCCGTGGCATCCGGATTTGCTCGAAGCTCACGCAGATGTAAAGTGTCGCAGTTTTCAATGGGAGCTCGACGCAAACATTTTTCCCTGCCTGGGCGAACTGGATGGTTGCCGAGCGCTAATGCGCGAGATCAGTTCGCGCAGTGGATTTTTGCCGGGAGTCACTTGGTTAGCGGTCCACGACCAGCCGGAGCAGGGAATCTTCGAGTACTGCGGTACGATTCAAGGAATCCGAGCGCGAACGGGGACTGGCAGCATCCAAAACGTTGGCATTACGCCGGACTATCGCGGTCGTGGAGTTGGCACCGCGCTGATACTTCAGGCACTGCACGGCTTTTATCACGCGGGAGTTCACCGGGTGTTCCTCGAGGTTACCGCCGAAAACGCCGGCGCGATTCGGCTATATCGTCGTGTAGGCTTCTGCCACGTGCGGACATTGTACAAGTCGGTCGAAGTAGCCTACACTTAACGATTTAGGACTTGGAAAGAAATAACTTATCCGTTTTCCATTTCCCTCACCCTACCCTCTCCCAGGGGGAGACGGGACAATTGAACAAGTTATTTCCTTCCAAGTCCTTAAGGATGGAGCCTGTGTCTCAGAAAATTCATTCCCATTTGCTTGATAACGGGTTGGTACTGGTCGCCGAATCGATGGATTGGCTGGAGTCGTGCGCGTTCACGTTAGTCCTGCCAGCGGGTTGCGCGCGTGATCCAGCAGGACGTCATGGGTTGGCCAATTTCGTTTGCGAAATGGTCCAACGCGGGTGTGGCGAGTTGGACAGCCGTCAATTCAGCGAAACGCTGGATCGATTGGGTGCTGATCGAAGCGCTTCCGTCTCCGCGGCCCATACCAGTTTTGGCGCTGCCACGTTGGCGGACAATCTCGACGATTCGCTGGGGTTGTACGCCGATCTTGTTCAGCGTCCGCTGCTACCGGAATCGCAAATCGAAGATGCCCGGCAGGTCTGTTATCACGAAATTCAGTCGATCGAGGACGATCTGGCGCAATTGGTGATGCACGAGGTCCGTCGTCGCACTTACGGCGATCCGTGGGGCCGCTCGAGTCAGGGCACGCGGGAGTCGATTGCGGCGGTTCAGCCAGGTGACTTGCGTCGTTTTGTCGGCCAGTCCTACATTCCTGCGGGCGCCATCCTCAGCGTGGCTGGCAAGATCGATCGGTCCAGGCTCTGCGATCAAGTTCAATCGCACTTCGGTTCCTGGCAAGGCCAACCGCAGCTGGAGCTTGACAGCAACGTACGTCACGCCCCCGAGTACGTGCATCTTGAGCAGAGTTCGACACAAGTTCACATCGCCGTGGCGTACCCGTCGATTCCCTACAACCATGCCGATTACTTTCAGGCGCGCGGAGCTGTCGGAGTGTTGAGTGATGGTATGAGTTCTCGGTTATTTACCCATGTCCGAGAGGAACGTGGTTTATGCTATACGGTATACGCGACTTACAATTCTCTGCGGCACGAAGGGCGCATACTCAGCTATGCGGCGACCAGCACCGACCGTGCCCAGGAAACGCTCGATGTGATGTTGGCCGAGTTGATTCGTTTGTCGGACGGAATCGATGAGAGTGAGCTGAGCTGCTTGAAAGCGCGAGTCAAGAGCGCTTTGATCATGCAGCAGGAATCCAGCTCCGCACGTAGTGGTGCCATCGCGGGTGATTGGTATCACCTCGGTCGTGTCAGGACCAAGGAGGAAATCACCGAAAGGATTGACGGACTGACCGTTGAATCGGTGAATCAGTATCTGGCGGAGAATCGGCCCAGTAATTTCACGGTCGTTACGTTAGGAGCGGAACGCTTGGAAGTGAACGGGCCCCAGGAAGAGTGAGGGTTGCCTGGCTGTGCGTGGACATCTCTAAACGAGTTCCTTCTCTAAACGGGTTGATGTAGTGAAAGGTGATGGATGGATTTTAAAACGTATACGCTTGAAAACGGTTTGGAAGTGGTGGCCGAGTGCAACGGCCAGGCCTACTCGATGGGTATGGGGTTCTTCGTGAATGCGGGTTCATGTGACGAAACAGCCAAAAACTCGGGGGTCAGTCATTTCTTGGAGCACATGGTATTCAAAGGGACCCCAAAGCGCTCGGCGGCGGACGTCAATCGCGAACTAGACGAAATCGGCTCGCATTCCAACGCTTATACGAGCGAAGAGCATACGGTTTTCTACGCCGCCGCTCTACCTGAGTACCAGTCTCAAGCCGTCGATCTCTTATCCGACATCATGCGGCCGTCACTGCGCGAATCCGATTTTGATACCGAAAAAAAGGTGATCATCGAGGAGATTTGCAAGTACGATGACCAGCCGCCGTTTGGGGCGCACGAGAAATGCATGGCGGCCTTTTTCGGACAACATCCATTGGGACGTAGCGTGTTGGGTACCACCGAGAGCGTCAGCGCCCTATCACCGGAAGCGATGCGAGAGTATTTCCAGCGGCGATATAGCCCCGGCAACATCAAATTGGTCGCCGCCGGATGTCTCGACTTTGAGAAACTCGTGGCCGATGTGGAGGCCTGTTGCGGCGATTGGGAGCCCTTCGAAACCAAACGGACCACGCAACCGCCCCAAGGAGAAGCGGGATTCGACCTGATCGAGCGGCCCAGCGCCGCGCAGCAATATATCGTGCAGATTTCTGGCGGCCCTTCAGCCCAGGAGCCAGAGCGTTACGCCCATCGACTCCTCGCCACGATTTTTGGAGACGAGGGCGGAAGCCGCTTGTTCTGGGCACTGGTCGATACCGGTTTGGTCGAGTATGCGGCCAGCGGAACTTACGAGTTTCAGGACACTGGCATCACAATGACCGTCATGAGTTGCCACCCGGATTCCGCCAAGGACAGCTTGGAACGCTTACGCCAGCTGCAAACCGTGGTTCAAACCGAGCCGATCACGGAAAATGAACTAGAACTGGCCAAAAGCAAGATTTGTTCGCATATCGTGCGGCGCAGCGAACGCCCAGCCAACCGGTTATTTGCCGTCGGGAGCGGATGGCTGCAGCGTCTCCAATACCAAACCGTCAAGGAGTCGGTCGAAGCCTACCAAAGGGTTACGGTCGAGGACGTGAACGACATCGTGGCCAAATATCCATTGGACCAGACCGCCACCGTCGTGGCCGGTCCCAGGGCCGATTGGTGAGCGCGTTAGCCAGTTTCTCCCTATTTGCTCTAACCGGCCATTCCCACAAAAAGCGGATTTTCACCAGGTTTAACCCGGCGTGTCGTCAGGATTGTCACATTCGCCACGTCAATTGTTCGAGCTGTCCCTATTGTCCTTGTTTCGTTATCGCTGCGGTGACGCGTACGCCGATGGTCTCTCCAAGATTCATTCTTTAAGATTCATTTTCTCGCAGGGAAGACTCGTGGCGCTGACGTCCGTGGATGTCACCTGGCGCGATCAAGGAAGGTGTGCCCATGGTCCCTTACCGTATTGCCGTGGCGTCCGTCATGTCGCTGCTTTTGGCTGGCACATCGTCGGCCAATCATCCGTATCAGTTTGAACGCGGCGACTATAATCAACTTGGGCGATTTTTTGGCATCGGAGCTGGGCATGGCTTCCACACCCCGCCCCAAAATTCCGTGCTGAGACACCACTATTACCATGTCTACGGTGGCGGACCTTATGGATTTTTCTCGCCGCGACTGGAGTGCGATGCCCCGGGCAACTTTCACACGCCCTCCACGGTTCCAGCTAGCGCTATTGAGCCGGCAGAGGAGAAATCGGAGTACTTCGATCCCGACCTGCGGCCGCCGATCGACTATTCGTATCCCGGATCCGATCGCCAGCAATACGAATCGGGCCAGCCGCCGCAGCCTCCCTACGAGGATGCGGAGTCTGACTACCCGGAAGAAATACGATCCCCCTCACCCAGCGATGAACAATCGCTGTACCCGAGTGCCGGTGGTTGGGAAGGAGTTAGTCCGTTGCGGCGTCTGCCGCCGTTGGTCCAGCCAGGTGCGACCACGACGCCTCTCCTGCAGACGCTGCCCATGGGGCGGATCTGTTCACAAGGCCGGCCATTGTCTCGTTAGGTTGTCTCGCTAGGCGCGCTTGTACAACGTGAAAGGGGTTCATCGAAAATGGAACGGACATTTGTATTGCTCAAACCCGATTGTGTTCAACGTCGAATGATGGGGCGTGTGTTGAGCCGGTTAGAGGACAAAGGGCTTAACGTCATCGCCATGAAGATGTTGCAAGTGACTCCGGAATTGGCCAAGCAACACTACGCCGAACATGTCAAAAAGCCCTTTTACCCGGGACTCGAAAAATTTATCACCGGATCTCCGATACTCGCCATGGTGATCGAAGGTCTCGAAGCCATACGTGTCGTGCGCGACATGCTCGGCGCAACGAACGGCCGTGAAGCCCCGTCGGGGACCATTCGAGGTGATTTCGGCATCAGCCGACAGATGAACCTGGTACACGCATCCGACGGTGCCGAGTCGGCCCAACGCGAAATCGGCATCTATTTCGAAGATGCCGAAGTCTTCCAGTACGAGCCGACGCTGACCCCCTGGTTTCAGGCCGCCGACGAATAAGGCAATATGATCTGTGACCTTCACCGAGTCGCAAGGGCTCGCTGCCCGGTTTCGGGGGCTCGTAGCATCGTGCGAAATACCCGTGTCAACTCGCATTGCATTCACGGGCCAGGGGCCCGTGCTACGGTGCGCTAAACGACGGTCTTCCCGGCGCGTCCGACGATCCATCTCGCACCATCCGGCATGTCCCGTTGACTCGCAAGCCATGCTAGCGAGTTCGCTTGCCATCTGGTCGACCCGCGTTCCGCGCGATAAAATCCGATCGGAATCGAGGCGTGGCTACCATCCGGCGACGCCGTTACAGGAAACGCCGTGAAGAAGGAAACGCCGTGAAGGATTTTAAATCTCGAAAAACGCAGTTTATCCGATGTAGCTGAAGTCGTAAGAAGACTTTGGCTACATAAATCAGACTCTGGCTACATAAATAGACTTTGGCTACCTAAATCCTTCATGGCGTTGTCTAATTTGGCAGCGCCACTTCCGCGACAGTCAAGATGCTAGCTCATGTGGCAGGATGCTAACTCATACGGTTTGGGGACACTAATCAACACTGATTTTCACTAATGCACATGGAACCGGATGAGTTTTGATTAGTGTTCCCTTGTTCTTGTTTTAAATCCTTTCACGGCAATCGTTTAGGGATGCTTGCTTTTGCGAATGTGGCGCTGTCCAACTAACGAGCAGAGGAGAATTCTCAGATGCGCACTTCATGGCTGATTTTGATGATGTTGGTGTCGACTTCGACGCTGGCCGACGATTGGCCTCATTGGCGTGGCCCGAACTTCAATGGTTCGTCGGACGAAACGGGATTGGCCACCCATTGGAGCCGCACCGAAGGATTGGCCTGGACAGCTATACTTCCCGGTCCGTCGGCGGCGACTCCTGTTGTGCATGGTCGGTACCTGTTCGTGTCAAGCACCGACCCGGATAACGGCCAGTTGCTCGCTTTGTGTTTCGACGCAGTAACTGGTCATTTGAAATGGGAAAAGGAGGTGTCAGTTGGAGATGTTCGTCGCGATAATCGCAGTAATTTCGCCTCCTGCTCGCCGGTCACCGACGGGAAGATGGTGGTCTTTTTCTATGGCACTGGCCAGCTGGTCGCCTACGGGATGGAAGGCAATGCGCTCTGGAAACGCGATATTCAGGAAGATTACGGAGAGTTCGCTTTCCTGTGGACCTACGCCAGTAGCCCGCTGATCCACGATGGCCGATTGTATTTACAAGTGCTGCAGCGAGATGTTCCAGTCGAGGGCCGTGGTTTCGAAGATCAACCTAATGAATCGTACTTGCTCGCTCTTGTTCCGGAGACTGGCGAATCGCTGTGGAAAGTGTTCCGTGCCAGCGAAGCGGTGGCTGAGTCTCGCGAGTCTTTTTCTTCACCCGTCGTGGCGACCGTTAACGGCATTACGCAGATACTCGTTGCGGGAGGTGACGATGTCACGGGACACGATCCAGCCACTGGTGAAGAGTTGTGGCGATGGGGTACTTGGAATCCTTCGAGAATTGAACATTGGCGGTTCGTCCCCTCGCCGGTAGCAAGTACGGATGTGGTGCTCGTCTGCGCTCCCAAAAAATCTCCGGTCTATGCCGTTAAGGGTGGAGGTGAGGGGGAGCTGGATGATGACGCGTTGGCGTGGACCAGCAAAGACCGATCCGTGCTGACCTCGGACGTACCAACGCCGGCTTTCTATGGCGGGGATTTTTTTATCCTCAGTGATCTGCGCAAGACGTTGGCTCGCGTCGAGCCGACCACCGGCGAAATCAAATGGTCTGCCCCCACCCCGGGTTCGGCCAAGTACGAGGCCTCACCGACCGTCGTGGATGACAAAGTCTACTTGATCAACTTCGTGGGAGATGTGGTCATCTACGACGCCACCAGTGGCCAGGAGCTAAACACGATTTCCATGGCCGAGCCGGCCGACGATCCCATTCGTTCCACGGTCGTTGCCGCCAATGGCCGGTTGTATATCCGCACCAACGACCACCTGTACTGTGTGGCTTCGATTGCACCGTAGGGCCGCGAATTCAGCTGGATATCGGCTAAATACCAGTATTTAAGGGGCTGCGGGAATTTGCGAAACCTTTTGCCCGCCACACGGTTTATAGAACTGGGCCGGAAGTGGTTGTTGTCAACGCCGATTTGGCGGTCATATGCAAATTGATTTGGAGGCAGCACATCCCAAAACAACGGCAAAGGGCCGTTTCTCCGATTCATGCAGGGTGTACGCTGCGTGGGTCCAAGCCGTATCAACCAGACGCCGTTTGGCCGAACTCCATCCCGATCAGTAGGAGCCATGCAACAATGAACATTAAATTACACACACTCGCCGTCTTGTTGAGCGTTGCCTTACTTTCACAACTGAGTCTAGCGGGTCCCAAGGGGGACCGTCCTGATGGACCTCCATCCGGGGAGCGCCCACAGTTCGGTCGGCGTGGCGAATCGGGTGGTCCTGGCCGAGGCTTTCGACCACCGCCCCACCCGTTGATGACGGTGTTGGACGCCAATGACGACGGCCAGCTATCGGGAGACGAGATTGCCGCCGCGGCCAAGGCGTTGGCTGCCTTGGACAAAGATGGCGATGGTGCGCTGAGTCACCACGAATTGCGACCCGAATTCGGATTACGTGGCGGGTTCGGCGGCGATGCCCGTGGACCTGGAGGCCAAGGTGGGCCGGAAGGCCGGCGTGGACCAGACGGTCTAGGTGGCGAGCCGGGTGAATTCGGACCTCGCAAGGGGCGACGTGGCGAGCGCGGCGGCCGTCAAGGATTCGGCGAAGGGGGTGAGTTTGGACAGGGACAGCGCAACAAGGGTGAAGGTCGCGGAAGGCGCGGACCGGGCGGTCCCGGTTTTCTGGAACACATCAAGCAGCTGGACATCAACGGTGACGATGTCCTCACCGAAGACGAATTGCCACCAGCACGCGCCGAACGCATGCTTGAGCGACTGGACAGCAACGAAGATGGCAAGATCGATATGGACGAGCTGCAAACCATGGTTGACCGGTTTCAAGAGCGAGGCGGACCGCGCGGACCGGGTGGCCCGCAAGGGAATCGTCCACCACGCAAGCCGCGACCGGATTTTGGAAAATAGCCGGCGCGAGCTGGCAGATTGTCGATTTATTCGTGGGATAGGCTTCCCGCCTGTCAATTGAGCCAGATGACCACGATCGGCAGTTGCAGCTAGTGCCCTGTCAATTTAAAGTTTTCAGGTTCATCAGGAGACTCCTAACCCGATGCGTTAGCGAGGACGAAAAGAAAGCTCCAAATATCGCAACGCGGGAGCGAATTTACCGCGGCCGTCTCACGGCAGCCTCTATGACAGTTGCTCGATCATCTCCCGCGTGGCTAATTCCACTGCCTGTTGCCATTGATCGTGCCGAAATCGATCCCGAAACTCGGGTCGGTTGTGGGCAAAGATAATCGATCGTGATGCGTTAATCACGGCGCCCAACCCCTTTTCATCAAAGGCGTCGACGACATCGGCGGCCGCTGCACCTTGCGCACCGAAACCGGGCACGAGTAACCAGGCGTGCGGCATCAGCTTCCTCAGTTCGGCAAGCTGCTCGGGATAGGTGGCACCCACAACGGCCCCGACAGCGCCGTATCCGCAGTCGCTGGCTGTTTTTGCGGCCAGCGCTTCCACTCGGTGTGCAACGCGTCGATAGACGGTTTCACCATCGGCCACCAGATCTTGAAAATCGCCACCGCCAGGGTTGGATGTCTTGACCAGCACAAAAATGCCAGCGTCGCGCTGTACGGCCACATCCACAAACGGCTGGAGACTGTCCTCGCCGAGATACGGACTGACCGTCAAGGCGTCGCCACCCCAAGCGCTCGTCGCGCCCAGATAAGCGTCTGCATAACCAGCCGCCGTCGATCCAATGTCATTGCGTTTGCCGTCCAAAATAACCAGCAATCCCTGTTGGTGGGCATATCGAATGACGTCCGCCAATGCCTGCATGCCGGCTGGTCCTAGCTGTTCAAAGAACGCCAATTGCGGTTTCACGGCAGCGACCAACGGCGCGACGACGTCGATGACGCCGTGACAAAATCGTTGAACAGCGATGGCCTGAGCTACCGGATCACCTGACTCGATGTCTCGGATGAAATCTTGCGGCAAACGTTCCCAGCGTGGGTCAAGCCCGACCAGGACGGGAGTGCCTCGTTTTTCGACGAGCTGAGCTAGGCGATCGGAAAATGAAGACATGGGCTATTGTCAGAAAAGGCTATTGCCAGAAAACTGTGCGGTACCGTGTAGTGAAGTGAATGTTAACACGGTTCCACGACCAAGACTATGCATTGATTCGAGTGCTTGGCCAGTCCGCCACGCCTTGAACATGGTGTGGATGAGGTCTATAGATTGGACGACAACACCACCAACTACGACACGAATCATTAGAATATCCTGTCACGACGAGGTTTATTCACGCGCGACATTGACCGAAGCGAATTCCGCTGGTATCTCCATCTCGATTGCCCAATAAACCCCGTTGATCAACAGCTGCACAAACTCCTTCTGCTGAAAGTCCGATGGGCTGCCCATGGAGGTAAAGAAAACACGGCTCCCGTCATCCGATGCGACGGTCCACGCCAGCGGTTCGTGCGGCAGGCGGTCTGCAACTCGTCCCATCAGCAGCGGAGTTGCCGGCGCCGCTAAGGGTTTCGTCTTGTAAAGCTTGGAATCCACGAGGAATTCGCCAGCTGGAAGGCCCGCCACCAGCGGGTGCTGGGCTGCCGAGGGAAGCACCCAAGCGTGGGTGGGCGGATCGCCGTCGGCGACACGATTGCCATGGTGTAAGTTGTAGTTGCACGCTAACACATCGCGGTCAAACCGCTGCCATACGGCGCGGCCCTCGGGTGCCTCGCCGCCGCGCGTCGCAAATGCGTGACAACTGGTGCGAATCGCCACCAGCGGCTTGTTGGCGGCAACGTAGTCGCGGACAACTTGCAGCTGTTCCGCTGGCAATGTGCGTCGCCAAATACTGAGGATGGCCAGATCGGCATCGTTTAGAATGTCGATGCCCTCGAGGTCATGGTTGTTGATGTCGTCATTCACGAGATAGACCACACGAAAGTCCTTACCCAAATATTGGTGAGCAAAGGCGGGAAGTGTTTCGTAAGTTTCGTATTCAAACTCGGAAACAATCACGGCCACAGTCGGCCGCTGGTCGTCAAAGAAGCGGTGCGGCTGGCCGCCAATGAGATCGCTGCTCAATACCGTCGGGCACACATATTTCTCGATGTGTTCGATGATCAAATCGGTGCCGGTGTGGTGGCTGACATAGGGCCAGGCGGCAGGGTTGTACATCGAATCGGTCAAGTCTCGCATCAAGACGACATGGCGTCCGTTCTTGGCCAGCTGGCGCAAGCCAAAGGGCCGCCCCAAGACGCACATGTTCGTATGGACCCCCAGCACAATGACATTGTCGATGTCGCGGTCTTCGAGCAAATTCCAGACTTCGGTGCCGCTATCGGTGATCGCGTCGACGTCGTGAATCTCCAGTGCGTTATACTGCCGCGTCCAGGGCGACTGGGGATTCTTCCCGGCAGCGTCCAGCTGTTCGTGCCACTTGCGGTGGACTTCCGGATCGTCATCTTCACCGCCGTCAGATTGGTCCAGCGGATACTTGCCTTTCTCTTCGGACGGTATCTGATGACACCACTCGGTAATTTGATCTGGCAGGTTTTCCGCGGCGGGTGCCTGTTGTGCGCGCTTTCGTGCTGGGTAGTCCGCATACGGTCCCAGGCAGCTGCTGGGTGAATGAATGATCAAAACTCCCGCGTCGCGAGCCGCCTGAAGTACGTCATTCATGCGGCCAGCCATGTCCTTCACCCTCTGGACCGCGTTGTAGCAATGGTGGGAATCCCACATATCGCAAACGATGATCGCCGTCTGGTCCGGGGACCAGGACTCCGTACGAACGATTGGCTTGGTAGCATGATCGCCGGCGACGGTGGGGACTTGTTCACGGAGATGCAGAACAAATTGTCCGTCCGTCAGTTGAGCTTCGGCAGACATAGCTTTGTTTGGCGGGGGGATCGTGCACAGTGCGACAAGTGAGGCAAGTGCGGACGGGGGCGGCAAGGGGGAAAAAGAAAACGACTCGCATGCTGCTTCCTCGTCTTGGTGATGCCACAGGCGAACAAAACATGAAGAACCATTATTATAGCCAAAAGGTTATGCTGCTTGCCGTCGACGTCAAAAGACCGGCTTTGTCGGTTGTTCAAGTTACCAAGGTATTCGAGGCCAAGCCCTGGGGTTTCCTGCCAATTGAACTTTTGGTTTACTGTAAACTACACGTGTGTCCTATAAATAAGACATCTTCGGGGCGTGGCGCAGCCTGGTAGCGCGTTTGACTGGGGGTCAAAAGGTCGCAGGTTCAAATCCTGTCGCCCCGACTTAAATCACCGAGGTTTAGAGGGTTTTTATCCCACCCGCTGATCCTCGAATTTGCCAATGATACCTAAAGTGGTACCTATGGCATTCCACAAGATATCGGCCGTCCGCTGGGCGTTCTGGCCGACGTAAAAACGCATGGTCGTATCAATCGATTCGTGCCGCATCAGCTCTTGAAGCACGTTCGGCATCACCCTAGCCGCCCAGCGTTCGCCGAAGCTCCGCCGCAAGTCTTGGGCGGATGCGTGCTTCTTATCATTCACCATGACGCCGGCACGGTCGCCCAGCTTAGAAACCACTCGTCCCACCCAATCCTCGGTCATGGGCGCCCTATCGCCACTGGCGGCCACCAGCTTGAACACCCGCCCCTTGCGGTCACTGACGGATACTTCGGCCAGCAGATTGGCAAACTCCGGCGACATGGCCAAGATGCGGTCGGTGTTGCCTTTCTCGGCTTCGGCTGAAATGCGGAAGGTCGGATACTTGCCGCACATCTCCACATATAGCCCGGTGTCGGTTGGATCCCAGCTCAGCACCAGCGATTCCTGTAGTCGCAAGCCAGAATACCACAAGCCGTCAAGGTGAAATTTCCAGGACGGCGCCGCCTCTTTATTCATCCAATGCCGCTTGTCCTTCACCAGGATATCAACGGCCATCAGCATGCGCTCAAATTCTTCGGTGGTGATCGGACGGCCTTTCATTACCTTGCGTTGCCTGGCTCGTTTAGGGCGCTCAATCTTGGGCATCTCCGCGATCAACTCCAGGTCATGCGCCCACGACAGCGACGAACGCAAGTGAGCCAGGTAAGTGCGGATCGTGGCTTCTGATTTGTTTTCCTTCCGCAAGGTCGATTGAAACACGCTAATGCGGTCGGTGGTCATCTCCCGAAGATGCTGCGGGTTGAGAATCCGTTCGACACTGTTGAACACCGTGTAGACAACGGGTGCGGTTTTGTCAGCCAAACCTGAAAGAACTTCGGTGTCGTATCGGTCAATGAATTCCTCCCACATCATGCCGCCGGGTTTGCGGTACCGACCTTCTTGCAGATCGGCCTCCCACTTAGCCGCAATGCGTTCGGCTTCGCGCTTCTTGTTGGTACCTGTTGAGCGTTGGACTTGCTTTCCATTGCTTGGGTCGGTGTACCGCATCACGAGATTTTTGCGGTCCGGGTAGCGTACAACATGCACGCGAATAGAATTGGCAGTAGCCATGATGTTGACCTCTTATACAGGTGAACGGATTGGATAGGGTCGGTCGGGTGTTTGCGCACCTTGCCGGCCTGCTTTCATTTTGCCGGCGGATACGCGGGTTTGCAACTAGCCTGGTTTCATCAGCCCCTTGGGGTATCGGGTGCAAATGTTGGAAATTGTTATTCCTAGCGGGTGCGAGTTTCACGTTTTAATGGCCTGTTGCGTTCAATGTACCCTGCACGCTTGGTCGTTGCGTTTAGAGGGCCGGGGTCAGCATTGAAAACTCAGACCGATGGGACCCCGATTCTCTCGCTCACCCTGGTACAAAGACGGGGGTTGGTCAGCCCCTCCTTGGACAAACCAGCAGTGCTGATTGGCCACAATAAATAGCCCAGAAACTTGAAACGCCCCCTGGGTTCGATTACATTTGAGAGGAGAGGTTAGCCTAATGAGCCGAACAATACACCAAAGTGAAAGAAAGGCGCCAGTGCTCTGCGATTCATGCAGAGGGTTGACGCCTTTTTTTATTGGCCTGAGTCCTATTTAACTGTCCCCAAGTGGGATGGAAATTGAAACCTCTATCAGTCAACCGTTTTTGTTCTTGGAGACAGCCAATGTACAGGTTTG
>Ga0310121_10003722_pt1 | contig 13822 bp, 12 predicted proteins | sample CB27_Tmax_986_MG_FD_203504 | JGI IMG/M metagenome (GOLD analysis project Ga0310121, IMG submission 203504) | Marine microbial communities from Western Arctic Ocean, Canada - CB27_Tmax_986 | ecosystem: Environmental > Aquatic > Marine > Oceanic | place: Canada: Western Arctic Ocean | collected... | reverse complement strand
TAGGATTAGAAGTTAGTAAAAGAACATCAGTGATCAATGATTATTATCCAGAAGTAAAATATGTTCATAATAAAATAGATGCAGCTGTAAATTTAGAATCTTTCCCTATTTTAAGTTCTGAAATAAAGCAGAAAGTGAAATTAGTTGGCGGCGAAAGCGTATGCAAAACAACTGACTTATCTTGCTTTGATTCATTAAACGAATTTATTGATTATGGTAAAAATGAAGGATTAACGCATATTGTTGCTGATGAAAACGAAAATCGACCACAATTCTTGAAGGATGTTTTCCACAATGAAGAAAAATATCCTTATTTAATCAAAGTGTATGACTCTTCTGAACAAGGTTATGATTATCACCTTAAAATTTTTAGAATAGCCTATGAAAAATTTGAATAATCAAAAAGTTGTAAGAAATGGATATATATATAAAAAAAATATAGCTTTTTGAAATGAAAGTACCATCTTCTGATATACAACTTGTAAGACTGCCGGCAGCTGAGTGTTTTAGATTATCTACAGGTTCAATTTCCTTACCTCTTGGTCTGGCTTACATATCCTCTTCTCTTAAAGAACGTGGATTCAAAGTTGATATCCTAGATGCTGTGGGTGAAGCGCCAACAAATAGAACTGGCTACTTTAAAGGATATTTGGTTGGTTTAGGTTTTAAAGAAATAATTGAAAAAATTAATCCTAACACACTAGCTGTTGGAATATCGGTAATATTTACTCATGAATGGCCTGTAGCAGTTAAACTTGTATCTTTAATAAAGGAAAAATTTCCAAATATTCCTATAATTCTGGGGGGAGAACATATTTCAGCAATGCCTGAATTTTCTATGAACACATCTTCTGCAGATTATATTGTGATGGGAGAAGGTGAAGAAACTATAATTGAATTAATGAATGCAATAAAAAATAAATCATCTATTGAAAAGATTGAAGGTGTAGGTTACAGGATAAATAATGAAGTTGTTGTAAATAAGAGAAGGGACAGGCGACGAAGTATAGACAAAATCCCATATCCTGATTGGGAACCTTTCAATCTAAAAGGATATCATGAGCACAGATTTGCTGGAGGTATGTATACTGATGGTATAACTATTCCTATACTTGCCACTCGAGGTTGTCCATACCAATGTACTTATTGTTCGTCACCTAACATGTGGTCACCTCTATGGATACCTCGAGATCCTATTCTCGTTGTTGATGAAATAGAATATTATATGAAAAAATTTGGAGCGAAAAGTTTTCCTTTCCAAGATCTAACTGCGATAATAAAAAAAGATTGGGTAAAAGCATTTTGTGAGGAATTAATAAAAAGAGATCTAAATATCAACTGGCAGCTTCCAAGTGGAACTCGTTCTGAGGCTATAGATAGTGAAGTTGCTGATCTTCTAAAAAAATCTGGTATGAGTAGCATGGCATATGCACCTGAATCTGGATCAGATGAAACGAGGAAGATGATAAAAAAACAAATGAGAACAGACCGACTTTTTGATAGTATAGATGCAACAGCTAATGCAGATCTGAATCTATCAGTTTTTCTCGTTATAGGCTTTCCACACGATCTTCCTGAGCACCTTGAAGAAAACTACAATTTTGTTGACCAATTAGCAAAACACGGTGTAACTGATCTTGCAATAGCCTTTTACATGGCTTTGCCAGGAACAGAGTTATTTTATAGTTTATACGATTCAAATAAAATTAAACTTAACAAACAATATTTCACACATATTCTTGATAGTATGGGTCTGTATCCCTCAAAGAAGTATTGCCCTGCTATATCACCTATAGGACTATTTCTTTGGAAAATGAAGTTGTATCTAAGATTCTATAAAGCTAAAAGAGAGGGTCTGTTTAGTTCATTTGCAAGAGGAAACAAAGGGATAATTTCTAGTGAAGGACATGAGTCTAAACTTCCGACAGCTTTTAAAAATGCATTTACTAGTCTAATTGATACTCTGAAAAGTAAGAGAAAACGTTGGATTTCCAAAAAAGAAGAAACGAATTTGTTTAAGGAATGGGACAATATTTATCGTCAGATCAGAAGTGAAAAAATATCAAAAGGTCTTGACGAAATTAGTCCATCAGATACTTCTGGGTTATATAAGATCAATGTTATGAATCGACTTCAAAGAGACCACAAAACTACATGGAAAGTTAATGGCATTGAAGTCTCACCGCTGCAGTGATCAGGCGTTCTAACCTCAAATCCTTCCTCTAGAACTAAATTAGCTACAGACTAGTCTGAATTGATTTTTTTTAAGTATCCCTTGGGATTGAAAGTTAGTAAAAATTTTTCTTGAGCACTATCAATCTCAAAATCATTATAAATTTTCATATATCTTTCAACGCTTTCCATAGGACCACCTTTTAATTCTGACCAAACAGGATGCCCACCCATTGATGTATCTTCAACTATTAGATAATTTCCTGGTGTCACAAATTTACCATAAATTTCCATTTCTTGAAAAACATGATTTTCAGAGTGTTCGTCATCCAGAATGACCATAATTTTTGTGTCAGAATTATTATCAAATTTATCAACAAGTTGTTGAATTTTTGTTATAGTTTTTTTAGATGTAGCATCACCTTGGATATAATGGATCCTTTTATGTTTCGGTTTCTCATTGGGAGAAGAAATATCAATTGTTATAATTTCACCATTATCCATAATATCACAAATATTTGCGAGAAAAAGAGTTGTGCCGCCTTCATTTGTTCCAGTTTCTATAATAATGTCAGGCTTTGTTTTGATTAAGATTTCTTGATAGATCCATAAATCAAGAGGGCATTTCATGGATCTTATGCCCATCCAGTATGTGTTATCATAAGTTTGTTTGTGTTTTGATTCGTATAACACATGAAAATTATCAATAATTGTTTGACTATCTGAATTTCCAATTGATTTGTAGGGAGAATGATTTTTGGAACTAAAAATTTTCATTTTTAATATAATAAATAAAATTTGTGCATAATATTTTAGTCCAGCTATAACAGTTCCAGTCTTTATTCTATCAAAAAGTTGAATTTGTGGTATGTGCATTGCTATACCTGATTTCTAAAATTATCACTCCAATAAATTAATTCCTTAATGATTTGTGAGTTTAAGCCTACAGCTGATTGTTTTAAACACTATCTAACCATTAAGATCATGAAATTTCTGATAGTTAATTTCAAAAACTTTTATCTTAAATTCTTTATAATTCATCTCGTCTGAATCAAAAATTTTTTTCATATATGGATATTTTTCTTCATTATAATACAAACCATTTAGAAATGGGAAAAAGTGACTTCCATTTTCAAGAATACCTATGTATTTTAGTTCTTTAGTTTCGCCATTAGTAACCAATTCTTTGATAGTTTTTGCATTTACACTTAACCATACAACTTTTCCTGGTTCGTATAGATCAGGATATGGATCCTTTCCTCGTGGAGATTCAATCTGGGATTTAAAATCAGCATTATCACCTGACATAAGAGATACATAATGTAAATAATCTATCACCGTTTCATCTCTCAATATTTTACCATCAAAGTTTTCAACTAAATATTCGGTAAATTCAATTTTTTCACGTTCAAGAACTGAATTTGGTAAACCGTAACCAAACTCTCCTATTCCCGCTGTGAATATAGTAGAAAGAAGAAGCACTATGCTAACAACTATTACTAAGAAGACAGATTTTTGTTTCTCATTGAAGCTAAATGTACTAAGACCATAATTTGTTACTCTTTGGATAGGAATGGTTGATAGAATGATCAAAAATGGAAACAGAGGAAACAGAAATCTCCTTTCATCTACAATGGCAAACGGAATCACTAATACGCCGATTAAGACCAGAATCATAACCCAATTTGCTTTTACATGTTTCAGTTTTTGGTCTATAGGCCTTAAAGAAAATAAAATACCAAATGGTATTAAAATAAACAAGTATGGATACAAAATTCTGAATAAAACACTAAACAAATTTATTAATCCATTTGTTAATCTATCCATTAACCCAAGAACACCATATTTTTCTACAAAGTCTGTGATTCCTGCATCTTGTGGGGTAGTCATTATCTCAGTGTAATCCTCTGCAAATATAGTTCCGCCATACCATACGTAGAATGGATCATCAAATTGTAGATCCCGTTGAATAAAAAGTGGCGAAATCGTTATCAACAAAAATACTATACACAATGAAAAGTTTCTCAGAGAATTAGGTTTGTGCCGATGAACCACAAAAAATATTATAATAATCGCAATCATAGGATATAATGCTTCTAGCTTTATCCACCAGCAAAGCCCAACAAAAATAAAGGCAATATAGTGGTATTTTGACTTGTCACTTAAGATAAAGATCATTGTCGTTATTAAGACTAGAATCAACAACGGTTCTCCCATCGCAGTTCCTGAAATAAAGTTCAGATGAGGTTCAAATGCAATTAAGCTTGCTGCAACTACAGAATATTTCTCGTTAAAAAATTTTCGTGCCAGAACGTACATTGGAAATATTGTAACCGTAGAAATTGTTAGGCTTAGAATTCTAGCTAAGTTTGAATAATCAAGAAAATCATTTGAATTTATTATTGACATAAATGGAGTTAAAAAAAGAGACCAACCAGGATTGGTTTTCTGGTGAAGAAAAAAATCGCCTTGATTATATTCAATAGCATGTGTAATATAACTAAAATCGTCTAAATGGGAGGGAATTGAAAAATCTATTGTGTATAATTTTAATGGAATGGAGATGGCTACGATTATTACCAAACAAAAAAATATAGTTTTTTTCATCTAAAATTCCCAGAAAATATATTCCTTAATGATTTGTAGGCTTAGGCTGGCTCCAGTGGGTAAAGGTTTCATTTTTCTTTGACCACCAACCCTCTTAGGTTCACGCCCATGAATTTCAAAAATTTTGTAACCTTTTTTTGCTGCTCTAATGCAAATCTGCTGTTCAACATTCAAGTGTTGGGCATCTGATTTTAGTTTCAGCATAATATCCCTTCTAATAATTCTAAATCCATTAAGTGCATCACTATAATGTCCTCCAAAAAACACGTTAACTAGGAATGTGAACATAAGATTACCGAATCTATCAAATGGACCAGCATCTTCACTTTCTGAATATTTGCCAAATCTAGAAATGTGAACTATATCAAATCCCTCACCAATTTTATTAATCAATTGTGGAATTGCATCTGGTTCGTCATTTCCATCTGGACTGAAAAACATAATATAATCAGAATTGGTTTTTTCAACTCCTAATCTACAGGCGTTTCCTTCTCCCTTGTTGTGTTGATGAACAACCTCAAAGCCCAACTTTTTTGCTTCTTCGATAGTTCCATCCTTAGAACCTCCATCAACAAAAATTATTTCTTCAGCCCAATCTTTATTTATTTTCGGTACTATAGCTCTAACTCCGTCAATTTCATCTAAAGTTAGGATAATTATTGCTGTACTCATTAACGAATGAAAAATTTGAAGATATTTTAAGCAATTTATCGATTTATCCTAATAAATGATGAGTGGTTATTTGATGCACTTTGCTTCAATTATTACAAAGTAGCAAAAATAATTTAATCCGCCTTTCTCCAAGTACAAATTGAGTTTATGTAATAATTTGAACGGGAAAATTACTTTTTTTGCAATTGATATAATCTTGAAATTGTTTTTTTCAAGAATTTCTTTTAAATAATTTGTATTGATAAAATCTCTTTGCCCATCATCAAAATACTGATTTTTATCAAAAATTCTTAAGAATGAACGAATGCTGTCTACTGCTTTCATGTCTTGATTAAATACTGTAATCATAAGTTTGGCATTATTTTTTAGGGCATCATAAGAATTTTTTAGGAAATCCTGTGGATTATTTAAGTAATAAATCATTTCTGTAGATAAAATACCATCTAGGACATCATTACGTATAGGTAATTTCTCCGCATCGCAACAAATCACATTTTCACGTTTTTTGCTAATAGCTTGTTTACACATTTCATATGAAATATCAGTGCATATAATTGATTTATCAATTAATTCTGAAACTATTCCAGTTCCAGAACCGGTTTCTAGTATTATCTCTGACGAATCTATTTTAAATGATTCTGAACGTCTGTTAATGGTATATGAACTAGAAATTTTTTCATATGTTTTTGCGACAGAATCAAATTTCTTTTTGAATTCTAAATTTGATAGTTTTTTCATTGTGAATTAATCTAATAAATTACGAAATGATTTAATTTATTTCTTATAATATGATACAGTTATTCTTAGTCCGTTATCAAGGGAGTGTTTTGGTTTCCACTTCAATAATTTTTTTGCTTTCGAATTATCAACCTCTAATTTTGGAATTTCGAGAGATCTCTTTGGAAAACTATTCCATTGAATCTTTCCTTTATATCCAGTAATTTTTTGAATTTTCTCAGCAAGTTGTTTAATTGACAGTGATTTTTCAGTTCCAATATTGATTGACTCGCCAATAATTTTTCTATTATTGCTCTCAGTTGCTAAAATATATGCAGAAAGTAAATCAGGTTCAAAAATAAAATCACGGTAAGGAGTTGGGTCACCTAATTTAATTGAAGATTTTTCATGAAGCATTTGGTAGATTGTACTTTCTATTACAAATTGGTGGTTGTATCTCCTTCCGTACGAGTTTGCGTTTCTGAATATGATTGCTGGGAATCCATAAGCTTGATGCAGGTATTTAAGATGTTTTTCTGCTGCAATTTTTGCTACACCGTATGGACTGGCAGCTCTAAGTTCAGCAGTTTCTTTGGTTGGAAATTTGGTTTGTATTCCATATTCTTCTACAGAACCAGAAAAAATGAATCTCTTTAGTTTAGGGAGAACTCTACGTGCAGCTTCAGCCATATTCACGACACCAAGGAAATTTACATTGAACACTTCAGTAGTATGAGTAAAACTATAAGCAACTGAAGTTTGTGCAGCAAGATGAATTATTACATTTGGTTTAAAATCAGTTAAAACATCTTGAATGTTAAGATAATCAGTTAGATCACCAAAATAATATGATACTCCATTATTTTTCTCACCACGTATCATTGATTCGGTATTTGAAGCAATTACGCGGTCAGATTTTGCTACATTCCTAGCAAGTGTTCCAATTTTATGGCCTTTTTTTAGCAACGAGTTTGACAGTTGTTGTCCTAAAAATCCGGTTGTGCCAGTAATAAAAATACGCATAGAAATTCAAATGTTAGACATATATTATACATTACGAAGAAAAACTTAGACTTAAAAAACTTTAACGCTTTCTATCACTCTAGATAAATTTGAGAATTCACTGTCTCTAGGATCTAATTCTCCATCTTTGATTTTATTTAATATTTCAGATATGCCGTATTCTACAGTTTTTGACACCTTAAAATTCAGTTTATTTCTTATTTTATCAAAAGAAACTTTATAGCTTCTAGGATCTTGTTTGGATTCGTTTACTTCTATGGTTGATAAAGGAACATACTGTTGTACCATTTCAGCCAAATCTTTTTTTGTGTAATTTTGCTCATTATCACCAACATTGTATACCTCACCAGAAATGTTTTCTGAATTTTCAATGGCAATAATACAAGAAGATGCAATATCATCTACGTGTACTAGTGGTCTCCAATGATTTGGTCCAAAAATTGATATTTTTTTATCTATCAGTGCATCTCGGATAAATTCCTGTAGAAGTAAATCAAATCTCATTCTAGGTGATAACCCATAGGCTGTAGCAAATCTTAGTACACACGGTTCAAAATTTTCTTCCTGAGAATTTAAAACATTGAATTCCGATTTGACTTTTGTTTGCGAGTAAAGTGAAAGTGATTCTAATGGAGTGTCCTCATTAACAGTTCCTAATGCAGAACCGTAATTACTACAAGTTGACGCAAAAACTAATCTTTGCACTCCTGCTTTTTTACAGGAAGCAACAATGTGTTTAGTAGCAAATTCGTTGATCTGTTTTGCCGCTTTAGGAATTTTACTGCATAATGGATCTCCTACAATTGCAGCAAGATGAATCACACAATCAACGTCTTTAAGAACGTCTGTGATGATTTTTTTGTTTCTTATATCATCTACAAAAAGTTTCACCGAATTATTGGAAACAAGATCTGAAATGCCATCGTGCCCAAAAATCAACGAGTCTAAAACTTTAACATTATATTTTGATAATACTAATTTTCTTGTAAGAACACTTCCAATATATCCAGCCCCACCAGTAACAAGTATGTTAGAAAATTTCCTCATTTCTGAATAATTGTAAGTCATCTTTATTTATTGTTCTATAAAAAAATATGTGATATTTTGAAAAAAATCAATCAAATTGAACCTCATATGGATAATGCTGAAAAAAAGGAATTGATTTCGGTAATCAATTCAGGATGGTTTACTGAAGCCTCGAAAACTAGACAATTTGAAAAAATGTTTGCAGATTTTGTTGGTGTAAAGTATGCATGTGCGGTAACAAGTGGTACTACTGCACTCTATGTTGGATTAAAAGCACTTGGAATTGGTGGTGGTGACGAAGTTATCGTACCAGATTTAACTTTTGTAGCTAGTCCAAACTCAGTTGAAGCGGTTGGAGCAAAACCAGTTTTAATCGATATAAAACAGAATTCACTAAACTTGGATTTAAAAAAAATTAAAAAAACCATCACTAAACGTACTAAAGCAATAATGCCAGTTGATTTCAATGGTCGTGCTATTGACATAAAGAACATATCTGAACTTGCAAATCAGCACAATTTATCACTTATAGAAGATGCAGCTCATGGTTTGGGCTGCTTTTATGATAAAAAACATGTTGGTACAATGAGTGATATTGGGATTTTTTCTTTTAGTACACCAAAAATAATCACAACAGGACAAGGCGGAATGGTTGTAACTAATAATAAAAAATTATATGAAAAATGCAAAGCTGTGAAAGATTTTGGTCGAAAACCTGACACAAAACGAAATATGCGTATGGCATTTGAACATCCTACAATAGGATATAATTTCAAATTTACAGAATTTCAAGCTGCAATTGGAATTGCTCAAATGAGAAAACTGAAAAAAAGAATGATTTTCAAGAAAAAAATGTTTAGGATGTACGAAGAATTACTATCCAAACTTTCATCTGTTAATTTTATCGAAACAGATCTTGATAGAGTAACACCATGGATGGTTGACATTTTAATGGATTCAAAGAGAAAAAGAGATGGTATGATAAAGTACCTTGAAAAAAATCAGGTTGAGACAAGAATATTTTATCCGCCCATACATCGATTACCTCCCTATATGGATAAAGATATGAAATTCAAAATAACTTCTGAAATTTCTGATAGAGGAATATGGCTTCCTTCTTCAGTAACATTAGAGGAAAAAGATATTGAATATGTATGTAGAAAAATAATCTCTTTTTCTAAAAAGAATTCTTTTTGAGTGAGAATCCGCCAGTAAATTTCAGCATAATAAATCCAACGCTAACTGAATACCAGAAAGTCAAAATTCGAATCATTATAGTTAGAATTAATGCAGTAGAAATATCTATCCCATTCAGTGTAAGCAGACCAGCAATAGAACCTTCAGCAATCCCAATTCCACCAGGAATAAATGATATAGCTCCTAAAAGAATAGAAGTTGTGTAAATAGCAAGTACCTCTAAATAATCTAATATGCTGATATCAAAAGCTATCAAAGTATAGTAAACCGCAATTGAAATTATGAACCAGTATGTAACTGCAAGCAGAATACATATTGTAGCAACTTTTGGGTTTATGGATTTTTGGATAATTTTGTTAAATTCTGATATATTATCAACACGTTTTGAAAAAAACTTTGTTTTTGTTATTCGTTTAAAAAATAATTCAGAAGCAGGTCTATAATACATAAAGAAGAAAATTATAGTTAACACTAAAATTGCAATAATGATAAGATGAGGCTGAATTCCTAGAATTATTACTCCTATTATAGAAGCTATAATAGCTCCAATAAGATCATAAACGTTTTCAATCACTATTATTGGCACAGTTTTTGTACGTGGAATGTTAGAACTTGTTTTAAGAATCTGTGACTTAATTAGTGCACCAACTTGACCTGGTGTGATTCCAGTAAAAGCTGACCCCGACAAAAAAACTGCTATGCTTTTTCTTAATGGTATATCTATCTCACAGTTTTTAAGTAAAAGATGCCATTTTATGAAAATAGGAATCCAACTGGTAGATACAAGCAAAAGAATGAGAGGCAAATAACTAATTTTAAAATTAGTTATTTTTTCTGAAACTAGATTAAAATCTGATGTGAATAAGAAAATTGCGTAGATTCCAACAACCGCAACTAAAACTAGTATTATTCTATTATCGAGTTTCATAAATATTCAACCTCTAATTCAAATGATGCCATAATAATCTAAATGAATAATTATATCATAAGTAAAAATTCAGTACATTGAAATTTCTCGTTTGTCTATATGGTTGTTTAACTGATTTTGAAATTTAGAAATTTCCTTTAATTCTTCATCTGTTAATTTTTTGTTTTCTGATAACTTTACTATTATTTCAGTAAGTTTTAGGTACGCTAGTAAAAGAATCTCAGTATTTTGAAGTATTCTTCTAAAATGTGGGCTTGTTTCTATAAGTACATCTTGTTCTGCTCTAAATGACTTTGATTTCTTGTAATGCACATACCCCACAATAATAAGCAGCGGTACACCAATACCTGATACAATCACAACATAATGAAAAAAGGTGGGAAAAATAATACCTAGTGAAGGATATTCGTCGATTGCGAGGAAAAATGTTACAGTTAAAGCATTAACAGCGGCCACAATAAAGGCAAAATATGTAGCCCAACCCGTCCTAAAATAAAACCATCCTCTAAAACCTAGATTTTTCTCCATGAATTTTGCGCTAAAATCAAGTATATCAATTTCACCACCAATTGAAATTGATTAACATGTTCTAAAATGAATAGTTGCAAACCATAAAAATAATAAAAAATTAACCAATGTTTTTTATAATATATTCTAAAGCAGTATCTGAAATTTTATGCTCATTATGTGTATTATCTACAAAAACTTGGAAATCACCATTTCCTAACTGTGATATCTTGTCTTTTATAATAAATTCATAAGTTTCATATCCATTTCCTGAGAAACAACACGGATCATTTTTGTTAAAAATTTGAATATGTGTTCTTTTTTCACCATACCCACTCAAAACATAAAATTCTAAATAATTTACATTTTGATACAAGTCAGTGTTTGTTTGTTCATAGTCACCTATGTCTCTATCATTTACCCTCAGATAAAATGGCATTGAGCCAGCAACAGAAAAACTATCTGAAATTCTTTCATCGATAGCAGAATAGATTACAGTAGTCCATCCACCACCAGATATGCCAATCATTGAATACTGTTGAAAGGCATATTCTTTATGTAGAAAAGTTAGGTTAATTTGAATTGGATCAATAAATAATCTCATTGGATTGAAACCATTTGTTTTCAATAGATTCAATTGTTCGTGTGAAATTAACTTAATCTTACCAAATCCATCTATTTCCACAATAGGCTGATTATTCATTCCAACTAATGGCATAGTCGAGGCAAGTACCGTAAAATCTCTATTAAGAAAGTATTGAATAGTTTCCTGGCCTAAAATAAAATCTCCACCATGTCCTTGGTGATATAAAATTAGTTTTTCATTAGATACTTCTGGTATGAAAAGATAAGAAATTGAATTTATTCCATATTCCATTTCAACGGTTAATTTATCAATACGATTTAGATTTTGAAAATCACTGTACCTGGAATCAGATATATCATATTCAACTTGAGGTAATGGTGATTTATCTATTACACGCTGAAGGCTTCCAACGTCCCAAAAAAACTCCGTTAAGAAATTTCTTTTTTGATCAATGTCAGATTTATTATCAATTTTAATTAAAGAATCTATGTCTGCCTGATTCAGAAATTGATTGCTTTCTATAGCTTTTTGCCCAGATAGCGCATCACTAGATGAATCTAAAAACTCATAGGGAAAAATCTTGTACATGCCTACAGAAAACCCATAAAAAAAAATGACTGCTATTAAGAAAATTGAGATGAGGATTAAGATCTTGTTTCTCATACATGAGGTTTAAACGGGTGATTTAAAATATTACTATAAATAAAATCTGCAGTTTGTTCAAACCCCAGATCTAAATCTGAATTTACCCAGTAACGGTATTTTTGAATTCAGGGTTTTTCTCAATTTCCAACGTTTTTCCCATTTGAGATATTTACTGATTATTTGATCCGATTTAGATTTTGGGTAAATCTCACGTAACGGTTTTTTTAATGAGTTGCTCTCCAGCCAGCACATATCTGCTTCATTTTCTGATTCATTGGCTTCTTTGAATTGTTGTTTTGCATTTGTTTTGATTAATGTTACATCAAAATTAGGAACAACCTCTTCATTGATTACCTTAGTTACATCTCTATTCTCATTGGGATTGTAATCATCAAACAAAAGATAAAAATTCTCTGAAGCGGTTTGTAAAAATGCATAAAAATCATGAATTACGGCCTCGTATGCATGATGACCATCAATAAATCCCATATCCATTTTTGGTAATTCCTTAGTCTTTTTTTGAAGTATCTCGCCAGAAAAACCAGTCAATACTTCGATTTTTTTAATCCATTCTTTATCTGCAAATTTATTCCATAATTCTTTTGTTGATAGCGAGACAGTATTGTGTTCTGGATTTTTTTCCCAAGTAATCTCTCGTTCTATGGGTGTATCAAATGGTTTTGGATCTATTGTAAAAATTTTACCGTTGATATCATGGTCCACCATAGCCCATGCCATACATAATGTAGAATAACCCTCCGCAGTTCCAATTTCTAATACATTCTTTGGCTTATACTTTGCAATTAATGAGTAAAGTAGAATTCCACGTTCGTAATTAATGACAGGATTTGACTCAAGTTGTGGATAAATTGGAAAAATATGTGTTAATTGTAGAAATTTCTCCTTAGAAGGTATTTGAATATTCAAAGAATTGATGAGTTGTTCAATTTTTATTGGATCTAAAAATGGCATTGATGACATTTTTTTAGATTATTAATAAATATCTTATTCAGTGGTGTGAGACAGAAGAAATACTAGTCTTAAAATTTGAATTTAAAAGGTACTCATGAATGTATTTTAACCTATAAATTATTCTTGAAAAAACATAATTAAATTGAAAATTCTCATTGCGTCTGGTGCTGGAGGCGGTACTGCTAAAGGTAGGATTGGAAAATATTTCCATTTGAAGGAGTTTGGAAAGGCTCTAGAAAAAATAGGTGTTGACCATAAACTGGTACGTGAATTTGATTACATTACTGGTTTTCCAAGTAAAAGTCCAAAAGGATGGTTTTCAAAGAAGAAATTTTATGATTTGATCAATGAATATAATCCGGATGCTGTGTTCGTTGATTGGCAATCACATTTTGGATTGGAAACGATCAAAGCTGGTATTCCTCTGTTTGTTTATTTGAGAGGGCATCTTTGGATGGAGGTAGAATCTGCAAAAAAAACTATTTACAAAGATCTAAAAATGCGGACAGTACTAAATCTCAGACTAAAAAATGCCGAGCGTGTATTTGCTAATTGTCAGGGAATTTTTATGACTGCTGATTATCTAGAAGATGTAATTAAGGAACATATTCCAGATGCAATATGCTATCATTTTCTGGAAGGACTTGATACATCCAGATGGTATCCTGCGCCCGGTATGAAATTAGAGCATCCTTGTGTAGGACTCGTAGTAGATGCAAATATGTGGCACAAATCAAAAGAAATGCTTGTTCTCGATCAAGTTATCCAGG
>Ga0310121_10003721_pt1 | contig 13823 bp, 16 predicted proteins | sample CB27_Tmax_986_MG_FD_203504 | JGI IMG/M metagenome (GOLD analysis project Ga0310121, IMG submission 203504) | Marine microbial communities from Western Arctic Ocean, Canada - CB27_Tmax_986 | ecosystem: Environmental > Aquatic > Marine > Oceanic | place: Canada: Western Arctic Ocean | collected... | reverse complement strand
TTATTGAAGTACAATCTCTTCAACAATAACCACTTGGACTAACTTAGAAAGTGGCACAAACACTGGGGTTAGGTCATAATTTCCTTGCCCATAGTGTCAATAATCAGCACGTCGATCGTGTCAAAATAGAGCCGGGCCATCTGCTGCTTGGCCTCTGCCTGTGGCCCGAGCTCCCGCTCGATAAGACGGGTTGGCAGAATCGCTTCGACCATGGTGGTGTGGTCGTAGCCATCTTCGACGAGGCCATTGCCAAAGAGAAAGGGGATATGCACCATCAGGGCAGTGGCGGCACGCGGTAATACATCAGGGAAGCGCGACATGCCGTGGTCAGCGTGCATGATGGTGGTTCCGTCAATTTTGCCCATGCCAATGACCATCATTTTGATGACGCCGCTTTCGATACCGCCGCGATAGGTGGTGTGTGGGGTTTGATGCGGTTGATGAGGACGCTCCCGTCGGCGGCGTGGTCATAGACGTCCATGTGGAGTTTGGTGCCGTCGGCCATCTCGGTGACAATGACCGTATCCATCGTAGCCCGAACCGGCGCGCCACCCCGCTCCTCGGTAATGCCGTAATCAGCGAGCAGTTGGGTTTGCCCCGCAACCGTAGCCCCGCCGTGGCTGCCCATTGCGGGAAAGATGAAAGGCTCTCCGCCGTGGGCTTTGATGGTAGCCACGAGGTCTTTAACGGCCGTTTCCAGATTCTCAATCCCTCGACTGCCCACCCCAATGGCTATCTTGGCCCCGGGCTGAATGGTGGCGGCGATGTCAGGACGGTTCACTTGTTCAGAAACGGCCGTTGCCACATCCTCAATCTTCCGCTTCACAAACGTCTGCCGCACCCGCGCTATCTTTGGCAAGGGGATGTCCAGCCCCCCGCAATGTTAACCTGTAAATCATCAAACATCTTTAGACTCATCCAATGAATTTGTGCGACGTATTGTTCACCCCAAATCCAACACACTGCGAGCCACTTCACCCTTACCCAGTGCCTCGAAGGCCTCATTGACCTCTTCCAGGGGATAGACGCGGGTCACCAACTCGTCCAGCTTGAGCGCGTGTTCTGTCCCGATTGATCTAATACGTCAAAGTTTTTCTTTACAGAACACGAGCCCGCCTTGTAAAGACTGAACAAGCAGGGGAAATCGACCCGGGGCCGGCAGGTGCCATACAACGAGCCGATGACGGTCTTCTCTAGCAACAACATTCTGGCGTCAAAATCAACTTTGGTGTTATCGGGGGCATGGCCAACAAAGACGGTGACGCCCCGCCGGTGGGTACAGAGAATGGCCTGTTATCTACATTCATTTCACTGACTAGGGGATCATAACGGGACTCTTTCGACACAAATCCGGATCCCTTAAAATTGTCTACTCCAGTCGCTGGGCCATCGTTCAACCACCACCTTCGTTTGGGTAAAGAACTCTACGGCATGTTTTCCCTGACCGTGTAGAGTCCCAAAAAAACTGTCTTTCCAGCCACTAAATGGGAAATAGGCCATAGGCGCTGCCACCCCAATGTTGATGCCGATATTACCGGCCTCAGCATCGTGCCGGAATTTGCGGGCTGCGGCCCCACTACTGGTAAATAAGCAAGCCATATTACCGTAGTTCCCTTGATTAACCAGGTCGATCGCTTCTTCAATGGTTTGGGCATGCACCAGGCTCAACACGGGCCCGAAGATCTCTGTTTTGGCCAAGTCGCTGTTGGCTGCCACCCCATCTAATATCGTTGGCTTGACAAATGTGCCCTGTTCATAACCAGGAATCTTGGCCTGACGACCATCGACCAACACGGTGGCTCCCTCGTTTGCGGCCTGTTGGATCAAACCCTCAATCCGCTCTTTACTGGCTTGATTGATAACTGTCCCCATCTCCACACCTTCATTCAGGCCGTACCCTACCTGTCGTTGGCTGGCTGCTTCGGCAATGGCCTCGCTAAAGCTATTCCGGGCCGAGCCGACAGTCACCACCGTTGAGGTGGCCAGACAACGCTGGCCAGCACAGCCAAAAACTGCATCGGCCGTGATCCGGGTGGTCATTTCTATATCTGCATCAGGCAGCACAATGGTCGGATTTTTGGCCCCACCCTGAGCCTGCACTCGCTTGCCGTTGGCCGAAGCCCGACTATAGATATATTTCGCAACCGGGGTCGAGCCGACAAAACTAATCGCCCGAACCGTTGGATGCTCAAGCAAGGCATCCACGCTCTCTTTACTGCCATGCACCATGTTGAGCACCCCTGGCGGCAGATCAATCTGCTCGATCAGTTGAAAGACCTTCTGCATGGTCAGCGGTACTTTTTCCGATGGTTTGATGATATAGGTATTGCCGCAAGCAAGGGCATAGGGAAAGAACCAAAACGGGATCATCCCCGGAAAGTTGAAGGGGACTATAGCCGCAGCCACACCCACCGGCTGGCGAATCATCATTTCATCAATGCCCCTGGCAATGTCTTCCAGCACATCGCCCTGCATTAACATCGGGGAGCCACAGGCCACTTCTACATTCTCGATGGCCCGCCGCATTTCTCCCCGCGATTCGTTCAACGTTTTGCCAGACTCCAAGGTAATCGTGCGGGCGATGTCGTCGAGATGCTGCTCAAGCAAGGCTTTGAGCTTAAAAAGGGGTTGAATTCGATCTCCCGCTGGCGTATTGCGCCAGGCTGGCAGGGCGGCGGCAGCAGCCTGGACGGCCAGGCCCACGTCTGCCGCCGGGGATAAGGGAACTTGAGCCAGGGGTTCTTGGGTGGCCGGATTGGTCACCTCCAGATAAGCCGACGCCGCTGAAGGACGCCATTCACCGTTGATATAGTTATTGAGTTGGCTGGGGATTGTCATTGTTTCTACTGTAAAGATTGGTTAAATTTCTGCCACATCACTTAGATTCAAGCCGGAGTCCATGCCTGTGGCGCAATCCCTTCAATGTGAGTCTTCACATCAACCACCGCCGGTTTATCCGCGGCAAAGGCCTGATCCAGCGCACTCGAAAGTTCGCTGAGCCTGTTGACCGTAAGCCCCAGGCAGCCCATCGACTCGGCTATCCTGGCGAAGTCGGCGTCTTCAAAGAGCCACAGCTCATCGGAGCCGGCTGTCCGACCGCCATAGATTCGTTCGACTAAAGGTCCTTCCTGGTTCAACGAGTGGTTGTTGTTGACCACAGTCACGGTGTTGATTCCACATCGTCGGGCCGTCTCCAACTCTGACATATGGTACCAGATACCGCCATCGCCGGTAAAGCACAATACAGGTCGATCCGGTTGGGCGCACTTAGCCCCCATCGCGGCCGGTAGCCCCCAACCCAGCGAACCGGAACAGCGGATAAAGCTCTGGTTGGGATGTTTCAGGTCGATCATGGTGCCGGTCCAGATACCCGAATGGCCGGTGTCGGAGACGAGAATCGCATCGGAGGGAAGATAGTCGGTCAGTTCCCGGCAAAGGCGTTCGGGCCGCATCGGCTCGATGTCCGAGTTGACCACCTCGCTGACGCTCTCTTGCCAGTTCTGGACCAATTCCTGTACCCGGCTGATCCAAGCCGACCGCACCTCGCCGGCTTCGCCTTGTCCTGAGTTTGTCGAAGGAGCCATCTCAATCATGCGGCGCAGCGAGTTTCTCACATCACCCTGCATCCCCGTTTTGATGGGGTAATTGCGACCTATCTCTTCGGCGTTGATGTCGAGCTGGATGATCGGTGTTCCCTGCGGTGGAATCTGGTAACCGTAGGTCACCTGTCCCCCAGTGTGGCTGCCGATGAAAAATACCAAATCGGCTTCACACAGGGCCTGATTGGCACAAGCCCGGGAGTACGAACCAGGGGTACCGATGGCCAGGGGGTGGTCAGCGGGGAACATGGCTTTGGCGTTCAATGACGTCGCTACTGGAATGGAGAGTTTCTCGGCCAGGGCTATAAGCTCGGCTCTAGCGTCCGAGGCGGTCACCCCGCCACCGGCCACGATAACGGGCCGCTCGGCCTGGGTCAGCAGGTGCAATGCCTCGGTTATTGACTCATCATCCGCCTCTGGTCTAAAGGGCGGTACATGGGCAAACATCTCCGCAATAACAACCTCTAAATCGCCCTCTTCCTCCATAACCATCTGCCCAGCTATTCCTTCCAAGTCCAAATGAACCGGCCCAGGTGTGCCCGTTGTTGCCGAACGAAATGCCTGTCGCAAATAGATAGGCAGAAGCTGTGGATTAGGCACGTAAGCACTGTACTTGGTAACCGCTGAGAAAGGGTTAACATGGTCAACTTCTTGATAGGCGTGGCGTTGTTGGTTGATCTGGAGTTCCCGTCCGGTCAGGGCAATCACCGGCGAGCAAGCCAGATAGGCATCCTGTAACCCGGCGGCGAGATTAACCGCCCCCACCGACTGGGCCATACAAAGGCTGGGGGTGCGGTTTACACGAGCGTAGGCGTCGGCCATATAGGCGGCGGCCTTTTCGCCGTGAGTTTGAATGCGTTTAATTCCCAGCTTTTCCATTTCCATTAAGGCTCTGGTACCGATATATGGCATAAAAAAAACGTGGCTTATTCCGTAGCCGTGGACAGTTTCGGCAATGAATCGAGCGCCGGTCATTTTAGTCATAACAGTTTCTCCATTTCTATTTATTCCTCATTTAAATTGTCCCACACAGCCAGCGGTGTTGCAGCCAGCAGTCTGGCATCAATTGGCCTTATAGTGGTGCCAATGTTATTCCTAACCCGGATAAACCGGAATGGTCAGGGGCTTAATTGCAAAATTTCTTACTCAAAATACAAGGAAATCATGGGTTAGGCCCTATTTTGCTTGGTCTTGCTCAAAGGGACTTCTACCTTCGATCAGGTCGTAGCCCAGCAGCGGTTGGGCGGCGAAAAGACCCCCATCAACAGGTAGCGTTATCCCGGAGACCCAACGCGATTCGTCGCTGGCCAGGAATACGGCGGCTAAGGCGATATCCCAGGCTGTTCCCTCGGTCCCCAGCGGCACCACCCGCCGTCGACGCTCACGCACCTCTGGCGAGATGTGTTCCGCAAAAGCTGCGTGAAGATGGCCCGGTGCGATGCAGTTGGCCCGAATGCCTTGTCGGCCGTGAAAAGCGGCCGTCGTTTTGGTCAACATATGCAAAGCACCTTTGGAAATCCCGTATGGCACGCCATAGCTCATGGCCCCCGCCAGCCCATCGACGGACGAAATGTTGATAATCGAGCCGCCGCCAGATGTAGTCATTGCCGGAGTTGCGTGTTTGCTGGCCAGCATCGCGCTTTTGAGATTAAGATCAAACGCTATTTCCCAATATTCTTCGTCGACGCCGGTAAGGCCCAACCCCTCCGACCAGCGACTACTGCGCCCGCCAAAGCCAAGGTTGTTCACCAGCACATGCAGGCCGCCATAACGCTCTACGGCAGCGGCAATCATAGCCCGACTGTCATCAGCGTTTGTGGCATCCCCGATAAAGCTCGAGGCTTCCCCCCCGCTGTCGTTTTTGATCGCTGCAATTGTCCGTTCAGCATTGTCGGGCGACCGGTCGGCTACGACCACCTGTGCCCCTTCTCTGGCCAGGCAGATAGCCGTGGCCAGGCCCGTACCCAACTCACCGTCATGGCTTCCGGCACCGGTGACAATGGCTACTTTATCTTGCAGTCGTTTGTTGCTCATAGGGGTTCCTTCTCATTGGTTTAATACAATTAGGACTTACGCAGTTGAACGATATTTTCTAAATTAGAAGAATGAACCGGCCAAAATGCGACGAATACGATTACATCCAATTTCTAATCGCGGCTCAAAATGCATTCAGCAGCGTAGAAGCGGCCAAAAGCCATCCGGCTGGGGTAGCAGGGCCAGCGCACGACGCCTACACGCGTCTGCTCCAGCGTACGCAGTCGGACGGGCAAGCATTGTGGGACGAAGTCCGTGACTGCGTCGACCGCCAGAAGGGTGTGCTGGTGATTGATGACAGTACACTCGATAAGCCCTATGCGCGCCAGATGGAGTTAGTGACGCACCACTGGTCTGGCAAGCATGGCAAAGTGGTCCAGGGCATCAATCTGATCGCGTTGCTGTGGACTGATGGGACGGCGCGGCTCCCCTGCGATTTCCGCGTGTACCACAAAGAGCAAGACGGACTAACCAAGAATGACCATTTTCGAGCGATGTTGCAGGCGGCTGCCGAACGTGGTTTCGCGCCCGAGTTGGTTGCCTTCGATAGCTGGTACGCTGGTCTGGAGAACCTGAAACTTGTGCGCACCCTGGGCTGGGATTGGCTCACACAACTCAAGCGCAATCGCCTCCTCAACCCGGATGGGCAGGGCAATCGTTCCATCCATGATATCCACATCCCGCTCCACGGTCGCAACGTGCATCTCAAAGGATACGGCTGGGTCAAAGTCTTCAAGACGGTCGCCAAGAACGGCGACGCTGAATTCTGGGCCACCAGCCGGCTCGCCATGAGCCTCGAGCAGTGTGCCTTCTTTGCCCTGGATGCCTGGCAGATCGAGGTTTGCCATCAGGGCTTGAAGCAGACCACCGGCGTTGAGCGGGCGCAATTCCGCCGCGCCTCCGCACAACGCAACCACATCGGCCTCGCTATCCGTGCTTTTTTGCGTTTAGAACTCTATCGCTTGCAGACGGGTACATCTTGGGTTGAAGCTAAACGCCTCATTATTCGTGAAGCTGTCCGTTCCTGTCTTGCTAATCCTTCCTATGTCTTATCCCCAACTGCGTAAGTCCTAACAATATCCGCTGATCACTGAGGTCTTTGACCCCGACGGTTTTGGTGACGCTCGCGCCGCGATATTCTCTGATTTCCAAATATCAACCTATCTGACCTTGAACTGGCCGCTGTCAACGTTTGCGATCTGGGCGGTCATGTGCTCGACTCTTCGGAGACGAAGAATAGAACGGCCTGGGCCACATCCTAATCATCGCAAACTAACCGGCGCTACTACACCGAACGGGTTGCCCCCCCCCCCCTTGCTGCCGACGCTTGCAAGGCATCCCACAGCAAGGCCATCCGCAGGCCCACTTCCGGTGGACTGGGGTTTTCCATTTCGCCGGAGCGGACGGCCAGGAATTGGTGCCAGGAGCCCACCGTGGGCGGGCACTTGGACCTTACGCAATTTTCTGCCGGGGCGGCGTTGTAAACGCAAATAGCGCCCCCAGATACCCGTCTGTATGACCCCACGGGTACAAACGCCACACACATCCGAGCGCGCGAATTCCGAGCGCTCGACGCCGGGGATGGTATCGCCGCAGCCGCTCAAGGTGACCATTGCCCCCGACTTGAGCCGGCCGATGGCCGCAACCTGAATATCAACCGGGGTACCCCGATTGTCAATCCAGGCGGCCACTTCCTCAAACTCTTCACCGGCCAAATCAGAGACGGTGTTTAGCAAATGAGCACCGGTATCAAACATAAAGCCGCCACCCGATAGAGCGGGATTTTGGCGCCAGGTCCCTGTTGTGGCCTCTTTCCAATCCTGCATGACCACAGCGTGAATGTTGAGAATTTCCCCCAACTCGTCGGAACGCAGCATTTTCACCGCCGCGCGCACTTCGGGCGAAAGACTGCCTTGAAAGGACACCACCAATAAGCGCCCCGTTCGGTCTCGGGCGCGAATCAGGCTGCGGGCCTCGTCGGCATTGATAGCCATTGGTTTTTCCAATAACACATCCGCCCCGGCCTCCAGGCAAGCTACCGCCTGATCGTTATGAAAGGCATGGGGGGTGTTGATGAATACGGCATCTAATTCACGACCAACATCCGCCAGCATGGCGTCCAACGAGCTCCAGGATTGGGGTGGGTTTAGCCTAGCTTCCTGATATTTTTGCGTTGAGCGATCCAGGGCCGCCGGGTCCGGATCACAGAGGGCGACAAATTGGCCTGCCTCTGGCTGTTGCAATATAGCCTTCAGGTGATGTTGAGCCATATTTCCGCAGCCGATCATGGCTGCTCGTACATTACTCATTTGTGTGCCTCTTTGGATTCAATCTATTTAGGACTAAGGATTAAGACCCAACTTCGTTGGGCAACTTCCTCATTTCAGGGGTTACATGTAAGCCGCCAAATAGGGAAGTTAATTAATTCACGCTCCTTAGTAGAAAGTTGAAGTTTAGTCTACAATCGCCTGATAGGTGAGCACGCGCAACTGGCGCCGGATGGGGTAGGATGAAGAGGGGAGTAACTGGGTTAAAAAGATGACGGTCATCTCCTCAACCGGGTCAACCCAGAAGGCCGTACTGGCCGCACCGCCCCAGGCGTACTCGCCGGGTGAGCCGAGAATGTGGGCCGTGGCCGGGTTGAGCAAGACGGATCCACCGAAGCCAAAACCGAGGCCATCGTGACGGGTTTCGCTACGCACTCCTCCAAGGCGCAGATTATACCGGGCACCGAGACCAACACCGATACCATCTCTCCGTGAGTCACTGTAGAAGGTGTAGCCCATACTCGTCAGATCACCATTTTGCGGCAGATGGTTGCTGGTCATCAACTCAACCGTCTTGCGCCCAAGCAATTGCACCCCCTCAAGTTGGCCTTTATTGAGCAGCATCTGGCTGAAACGCAGATAATCGTGGCCGGTCGAGACCAGACCGCTGCCGCCGGAGAGGAAAATTGGCTGCTTCAAGTATATGCTCTCGCCGGGTTTGTCGGTTAAGCGAAAGCCGCCGCCATCGCGTTCATAACCGGCGGCAAGGCGGGCGGCGTTATCCGGCGAAACAGAAAAGCCGGTATCCGCCATGCCCAGCGGCTCCAGGATCTCTTCTGCGAAAAAGCGATCGAGCGATTGACCCGAGATAACTTCGATCAAATGACCCAGGACATCCGTCGCCAAGCTATAGCTCCAGCGGGTCCCCGGAGAAAATAGGAGGGGCAGCTTACAGAGATGGCCGACCAGGGCCTGCAGCGACATGTCCGAACTGTTATCGCCGCCAAGGTTGCGCTGACGATACATGGCATCAACGGGATGAGCATTCATATGGCCATAGGTGAAGCCGGCCGTGTGGGTCAAGCAGGTCACGGATGGTCACTTCCCGCTCAGCCGGAACGGTCTGGTAGCCCTCAGCATCGCCAGACTCGAAGACTTCAAGCTGCTTGAATGCCGGAATGAATTCAGAAGCCGGATCATCCAGCTGAAGCAGGCCTCGCTCGTACAGCATCATCACGCCGACCGAAGTGATGGGCTTGGTCATCGAATAAATGCGGAAGATGGTATCCTCCTCAACGGGGAGCCTGGCTTCGACATCTCTCAAGCCGTAGCGATGGAGATAGGCCACTTTCCCGCGCCGGGCGACCAGGACCAGATAGCCCGTAATTTTGCCGTCATCGACATATCGGTTGAAATGATCTGGGATGTAGCTCAGACGGGCTGCACTTAATCCGACGTTTTTGGGGGGTGTCAATTTGATCATTTTCGAATTTTACTCTTGTAGCGGTAATTGGGATCCGCATTTTCCTTGGGGCCGACTGTGTTGCGCAGCAGGCCAATCCCCTCCACGTCAAACTCGACCACATCTCCGGGCTGCAGGAAGCGGGCTGTTTCGTAACCCTTTTGGATCGCCTCGCCAATTGAGCCACCCCCAACCGTGCCACTGCCCAACACGTCCCCCGGAACAATACGGCTGTCCTTGGAGGCTCGCTCCACAAAATCTCCCCAGGTGTGATACGAGACCCCGCCATCGCCCTCTTGCAACCAAGCTTCACCGTTGACCCTGGCCGTGCACTTGATCTGTAGTCTGCCATCACGCAGGTAGGGGGCCAATTCGTCCGGGGTAACCAGCCACGGGCCGATCGAAGAGGCGGCGTCCTTGCCCTTGGCCGGGCCGAGCCCAACCGACATTTCATCCATCTGCAGGTCGCGGCAGCTCCAGTCGTTGAAGATGCAGAAGCCGGCGATATAGTCAAAAGCATCGGCCGCCGCGATGTTGCTCCCTTCACGCCCGATAACACATCCAAGCTCAAGCTCGTAGTCAAGCCGCTCCGTTGCCGAGGGATAGGGCACTTGGTCGTCTGGCCCGAAGATCCGCAGCGGGTTGGAAAAGTAAAAGATAGGCAGGCGGTACCAGGCCTCTGCGGCCGGTCGGGTACCCTGGGCGGTGACGTGCTCCTCATAACTAAAGAAGTCGCGCACGGTGGGCGGCTGGAGGATTGGGGCGCGCAGCCGGACCCCGTCCAAGGGCACGCTAGGCGCGGCTATATTCCTCGCCAGGGCGTCGCCCACGCGGTCGATGGGCGAGTCGCCAAGTTCAAGTAGTGCGCGGACATCGGGCAAGGTTTGATCAGCACCAAGCAGGGCAGTCACATCGACCACCTGGTCGTCACTCAGAACCCCACAACATGGTCCGTTTCCTGTATCGTATGTCAGCAGTTTCATTTATCTCCAATTCTCCTCTATTAGATCACAACTTGAGTCAATCAATTTTCTCAAGGGGTGGATGATCCCCAAATGTCAATTCGGGGCCGCCGGCGGGTGCGGCCCAGCCCACGGCATTCGTGATAACCTGTTGGACTTCGGGTTGATGGTAGATCGGCAAGGTTTCGTGGCCTGGCCGGAAGTAGAAGATCTTACCCCGCCCGCGGTGATAGCAACAACCGCTGCGCAAGACTTCACCACCCTGGAACCAACTGACGAACACCAGCGTATCAGGGGCCGGAACATCAAACGGCTCACCATACATTTCGGTTTGCGGTATCTCAAAGTATTCAGTTAAGCCCTTCACAATGGGATGTCCATGTTCAATCACCCAGAGGCGTTCTTTCTCGTTTGCCTCGCGCGTTTTCAACTGGCATGAGGTGCCCATCAACTTTTTATATATCTTTGAACAGTGCCCTGAATGCAGAACAATGAGGCCCATCCCATCTGTGATCACGTGTTCATGTATCCGGTCAACGATCTCATCGCTGACCTCGTCGTGGGCCATGTGTCCCCACCAGGTCAGGACATCCGTCTCGGCCAATACCGCTTCCGTAAGACCATGCTCTGGTTCGTCGAGCGTGGCCGTGCGCACCGAAACCCCCTGCTCGCTCAGGTGACCAGCGATCACGGTATGGATGCCTTCTGGGCAGACGTCTTTTACAGCCTGGTCTGTTTTCTCATGCCGAAACTCGTTCCACACGGTCACACGCAGTTCTTCTGACATCTGCCTTATTTACCTCCTTGAAAGTGCCCACTTGCGTCTACTCTTTACCCTTGATTCCAAAATATCCGGTGGCCAGGAATTAGAAGTAATTTGTATTTATTATTTATAATGAAGGATGGAATGGTTTTAGAAGGGATTGGGCTGAAATTAGTTCAATATTAATTTGTAATACAAATTCTACAGTAATCTATATTGCACATGAGAAATGCTTCCTTCACGGGCGACCGTGCTGTTGATTTTGTCCCTTTTGGCATCTTTGGGTTTTTTTGGGGTAAACCGTATCCATGACTACCACACAAAAATCAACACCAGAATTGCTTACGCGGGGGCAATCCCTAGCCCAAAATCTACGCGCGGAAGGTCGCGCCGAAGATGCCAAAACTGTCGTTGCTCTCATTGATGCGCTCAAGCCAGCTCCACAGCCTGAATATCTCACGACAGGCAAAGTTGCTGAACGGATCGGTGTATCGCGCCAAACGATTGTCAATTGGGTTAAAAAAGGATGGTTAAAGGGTGTTCGGCTGCGTGGTCGGATCATGATTCCAAGTACAGAACTTGCGGAATTTGATGATCTCTTGACTGTCTTTGACGCGCTGGATGCAGAGCGATCACCGCCAACCGTTGAAGAAATTAATGAAGCATTGGCGCCAGGGCGCAAGGATTGGACATGGCGCGGGAAAGAAAAATAAGAGCAGTCCTCGACACCAATGTTTTGATCGGGTTGGCAGGCAGACCATTGCTGATTTTGGCTCGCATAAATAAGTTTCAGACTCTCGTCTCTGACGTCGTCTACATCCGGCAAAGCGCGTGGCGCCATCGCCGGTGTCGGGACATCCTTGACGTCTGCGAGCGGTCTCGCTGGCAGCAACCCCTGTTCAATCCCCCAATTGTAAAATCCGCGTAGCGACGATAGGCCACGATTGATCGTACTTGGGGCGACGCCGTCGTGCTGTTGGCTCTGCTTGCGCCAGCGGCGCACGTCGCGCGGCAGCAATTGGTCGAGGGCAAAATGTCTATGGTTGGTTTGCTCCCACCAGGCGCTGAATTGGCTCAGATCACTGCGGGCGGCCGCACGGTCATGCTGCAACTGTGCGGGACTGCACCTCACGTTCGATGGCCGTTGCTTCGCTCTCTGCGGTCGCGAGCGCATTGCGCACGTCTTGTTGGGTGACGGAGATGTGTCCAGGCGTCGTTGTTGGCGCTAGCGCATGAACAATTGGCGCAGCTGGCTGCGCCGCTGGCGCACAGCCAGCGGTCAAGAATATGATTGTGAGAATTGGGATAAGCGCATGACGACCCATGTCGCCTCTTCACTCGAGCACTACGATTTAGGAAAATTATCGCACTTGACCGGTTGGTTCTTTGCAAGAGGAGTGTGGCATACTTGTAGGGTTTTGGTCAATAACTTGTAGGGTTTTTTGAAAATAAAAAGGCGGCTTATTGCCGCCAGTATCAGTTCAAGACTATAGAGGGAGGATGGCTCAAGTTTTTGACACGCCGTTGCTCTGTTGTGCTACCGGAGTGTAAGGAGTTCCATCGGGGTTGAATAGCCTACGACCCTGACCGCCACGCCTACGATAGATTTCAGCACAGTAGGCGACATCAGCTTCATCTATCAATGTTTTGTTACCATGTGTTCCGAGAGAGCAAATGTAGCCGTGTTGTACCCATCGGCTGATAGTGGGGTTAGGAATATCATAGTCTCTGGACGCCTTACTGATCCAGGTTTCTTTACCCTTCAAATCGGCATGGCGTCTGTATTCCGGCAGGTTTTCCTTCGGTGTTGGAGCTGTTGGGATGACCTTAGTTCGCATCTCTAACGACTCAAGACAATTTCCCCATCTGATAGTTACGCTGCGGCTATCCTACCAGTTTCAACAAGTTGGGTCAATTTTCTTTCTGTGAGCCCCGTTTGTTACGCAGCATCCGGCAGGGGTATGAAGGTTGGTAGGGTTAAGTGACTATTTGTTTTCGTGGGCATTGCAAGCACGGTCCATCAAATACGGTGGTTGCAGTACCCCTCCCATGAATAGCTCCGAACCACATTATGTCGACGTAGAGCAGTTTCTAAGAGTGGTACACTTTGAAAAGCGTGACCAATTGATGACATTGCCCTTAGGCTCAGTCAGCAACGCATAATTGGCCGGATACCTCAATGAATTGCTGCGGAATTAGACTTTAGTTTATCAATCTTGTCAAGCATGAGCTCCGCATCGGGGCAAGGGGGACATGTTCAGCTATTAGATTGCACCAGTGCTAAGGGACTACAATTACACGTAGACGTTTGCAGGCAAGGGCTAAAATCTATCCAATCGAAAACTCCAGTTGTCACAACATGCGAACCTGCCGAAGTGGAGTTTGACGGTACATTGATCCTCTGTCATAGCATTGATAACTTAGACTTGCCTATGCTATATTGACAGTTAATCTCTAGCGGCCCTCTACCCTACTGACTGCGTGTTTTTTAGGTGTTTATGGCCGCATTTTTATTTTCTTAGTAGCTTCCCTTCCTTGAAATTCAAAAAGTCAATATATTGCCTAAAATCGTCAAGCAGCAGCTTCGATGTTGATCTTTTTGTGGGCGCGATAATAGATTTCAAACGGTCTTACTCATATAAATATTCTGCTAGGCAGTGAAAATCTCCATCCCCAGAAACAATGACCGCTTTATCAAATTTACCCTGACATAGCTCATGCATTGTGTGTAGAACC
>Ga0310121_10003720_pt1 | contig 13825 bp, 15 predicted proteins | sample CB27_Tmax_986_MG_FD_203504 | JGI IMG/M metagenome (GOLD analysis project Ga0310121, IMG submission 203504) | Marine microbial communities from Western Arctic Ocean, Canada - CB27_Tmax_986 | ecosystem: Environmental > Aquatic > Marine > Oceanic | place: Canada: Western Arctic Ocean | collected... | reverse complement strand
CTGCCGCTAAGAGAATTGCTGATGATGTTACTGAAGCAGCAGCTAATTTACAAGCAGAAAAAGATAAAAGAGCAGCTAATGAGGCTGAATAATAAATGAGTAATTTAACAGATTTTACAAATACATTTTTAGAACAATCCGAATTTTATGGATTTAAAAAAACTAATGGAACAGGTAGTCAATTAGAAGATTTGATACTTCATTTTAGTAATGGTGTAGATGATTTGGATGTTGCTGACCAATCAGATGGAACATTTAAAGACTTATATGATGACAGTTTTATTGCAAAACGAGGGCTGGTATTTGCTATTAACAGTGATGGTGAATTAACTTTAACATTACAGCCAGCTGCTTAATTAATTTAATTAACTTGAATAGAAAACTATTATAAATATAACGTAAGGGATAAAAGTAAGGGATAAAAAAATTATGGCCACAATAAATTTAGGTAGAATTAAACCAGTATTTAGAGGTGCATATGATGGAGCGACAGCTTATGTGGTAGATGATATCGTCACAGTTGGAGCTGCTGGAGTTGTAGAAACTTTCATCTGTATTTTGGCTTCAACAGGCAACGCTACATCTGATACTACCTATTGGACAAAATTAGCGGCTAAAGGTGGAGATGTTACACAGTTAACAACTCACGGAGATTTAATCATAAGGGATGCTGCTGGAGTTGCAAGATTACCAGCGGGAACTTCTGGACAAGTATTAAAAACACAAGGCACATCTGGAGACCCAGTTTGGGGAGATGATGGAGCTGAAACAATAACTACACAAGGTGACGTTCTTTATAGGGATGGTTCTGGACTTGCACGTTTAGGAGCAGGTTCTTCTGGACAAGTATTAGTAACAGGCGGAGCTAGTGCAAACCCAACTTGGGGTGCAGGAACTTTTATACAATGGGATGTGAAGAGTGCAAATTTTACTTCTATATCTGGCGGTGCTTATATGTGTGATACAACAGCGGGTGCATTTACTTTAACACTACCTGATAATCCATCAAATAACGACCACATTCTAATCAATGATAGTCACGGACAATTCAATACACATAATTTAACAATTGCAAGAGCTGCTAACAAGGAGAACATTGCAGGATCGGCTACAGATTTAATTGCTGATACTGATTATGCTTCCTTTAGACTTACATACAAGTTTGATTCAGGAACATCTACGAATTACGGCTGGATATTAACATAGAATTGATAGGAGATAAATGAGTAATTTATCAAAAATATTAGGCGGATCATCAAACACAGACCCTAGAAAAGAAGGACTACCTTTATTTGGTCTCTTTGGCCAAAATGGTGACCAAAATCACCATTTGAATTATAGAGTTTTTGATTCTAACTTCAGACAAGTAAACTCACCTTGGGGTGCAGTTTGTAACTCTACAACAAATTATAGATTTGGGATGATGGGAGACGCTTCTCACGCTTATTCATTTAATGACCACGGTACTAATATTGGGCACGTAAACCTTACTACTGAAACTTCTACTTCTTACACTGCTTGGAATAAAAGTGTTTACCAAGTTGACCAATATCCACATTGTTTCTATTATACCGCTTCACGGAATGGTGCAATTTCTTGGCATTCTTATCACAATATAGCTTCTTCATTTGAGTATCAAGTTGGTTGGACAAAAATCAATATGAATCTTCCTGAAGGATGTAGACCTAGACGGATATTTACTAACAGACGACATTCTATAAGAGAAGTATCTGGATTACAAGGTACTGCTAATTTTGACCATTACGATTACAGTTCACACTTAATTGATCCATCACCTCTTAATTACTCAACTGGTACTGGATACAATGAAAAAACTAAAATGTTGGTTATGATTCACTCTGGTGATGAAGGTGGAAATACTTCCAAATCTATTCACATATTTAAGTCTTCTAAAGATTTAAATGCTTGTAAAAGAATTAAAGAATACTTTGATAACTTAACCTCTACAGAATACTTTACTGATACTTGGACTAATCAAAATGTTAAGGATTGGTGTGTTTGTGTAGGTAATAATGGTTGGGTTGGTTTTGGTTTAAAACAAAGTAACAGTAAAAGATATTGTGCGTTTGATTGTAATGAAAAAGGAGCAGGAATTGCTATAACTGGACCTGATAGACGATACCTTGATTGGCAAGACTTTGCAGGTTCAACAACTACATCTTATGGAGCTTCTTCAGGACATCAATACTATAGTAAATATCAACCAACTTGGGATGGAACTTGGGCAATAATTTATTCACCATATTACTACTATGGTTGTGGTATTAATGCTTTTGCAATGAGTATAGAAAACCCTAGAAAATTTATTAACATAAGTCAAACACATACAGACTATCCTAATCCTTATATGGCTTGGGGACGTACTGGATTTCACGGTGGTTGCAGTCATAATACAGATGGTACAACTTGGCGAACATATGCTTTTTCATTTGATCCAACGGATTCTGACCATACTGTACAAACTACAGTTTATATGGGTGGATCTTCTGGAGACGGAATTAATCCAGATAATAATTCCCACGTAGGTGGAACATACGATAACAAAACTGGTGTTTGTAGTTTAAGTGAATGTTATACAAATTTAACTGGTGGTTATTATTCAACTTGTTACCCAGGACTGTTTGGAATTAATTGGTGGGGTCCATATGGATCTGGTTCTGACGCAAGTTATGGAGGTTCAGGAATAAATTCCTAGGAGAAAAAAATTATGATACATTATTTCAATTCAACAAACGGTCTACCTGCAACACCAAACGAAGACGCTGGTGAATCATTAGTTAAACAAGGTTTGGCAATTAAAAAAGAAGATTGTCCAGCAGATGTTGAGTCTTGGAGATTATCCGTAGATGTTGAAACTGGAGCACTCACTGTATTTGCTGAAGGTAAGCAAGAAGCTGACGCTTTGATTGATAAAAAAACTGCTGATGAAGCTGCTTATGCGGCTGGACAAGAAGTGAGTAAAGCGGCAGAAGCTGCTTCTTCTGATAAACCTAGGGAATAGGATGTTTAACGCCTTGTAAGTATTAAATATACTTTCAATTATATAATGATATGTATGACATTAAAAAATTAACAGAAGACATTTATCAAATCGCTGAACAACAAAGTTTTATCAAAACTCTTTCAGATAAGTCTACCAAAATCAACCCTAACCTTTACGCAATATATCTTTACAATCAGTTACTTTGTTATTCTGAAGTAGAGAAATATGGATTAGAAAATTCATTGTTTAGAACAACAATTGGATTACCTAGAGCTGAGCATATACATTATGATTTTAAAGCTTTATGGACAGGTGATTCAAATCCTACTACTCTACCAAGTACAGTAAATTATATTAAACATATTCAAACTATAAAAGAAGAACCTGAAAAATTATATGCACATATATATGTAAGACATTTAAGAGATATGATTGAAGGTCAATTAGATATGAAAAATACACCAGGACCTAATCGTTATTATAAATTTAAACACGGTGAAATAAAAGAATATAAAAGGATAGTAACTGAAACAATAAATAGCTATATAAATGTCTATCAAATTAATGTTCTCAATGAAGCGAAGGTTGCTTATGCAACTACTACACAATTATATCAAGAAATGGATATTATTACTGGACATAAAGACTTTAAATGGATAAGATAGAAAAGGAATAAAAAGATGATATGGGATCGTTTAATAGAGTGTAAAGATGAAATACTATCTATACTGGATAGAGATTGTGAAGAATACAATGAAGTTGGTATGGAAAAATTTAATAAAGAAACTTGGACTAATCGTACTTGGAAAAATAAAGATATTAGACGAGCACATTTTGAGATAGTGGACGCTAGAGATACTAAAGGTCAGTATATGTTACACTTATCTTTACTTCCAAATTTAACAAATAGTGGTCCAATTTATGGATTGGATGTTATTGCAAGTAAAAGTAAAGTTAGATATTTTCACGATTATTCTCCATTACTTGTAAACGAACATCCGTTATCAAGATATTTTATACAAGAATCAACTTGGTTTAAACCAACAAAACCGAGAGTGCGGCCGTTATTAGACACTGAAATTTTTAGTGAAGGTGTGCTTTCAGGTGGAAATATTAAAGATGAAAGCGAATTAAATCAAATTTGTACACTTGCTACATCTAATTTAGAATCATACCTAGATAAAATATCTGATTATGATGGTGATTCAAAAAAAGAAGATGTTATAAAAGGTCAAAATTTTTATTTTGAGCACGTCCAAAAACAAGAACAACATCCACATACCTCTGGTGTACTGCAATCACTTGGATTGCTTGACGAAGATATTACGACATTTTGTACTGATAATCTCTTTCCGAAGATATAATTACTATTATAAATATACCTAAAAGGGACTAAAAGGGATAAAAATGGCAGAACCAGCTTCAAGGGAAAATTTAAAACAATACGCTTTAAGAGCATTAGGTAAACCAGTCATAGAGATAAATGTAGATGATGACCAGTTAGAAGACAGAATGGATGAAGCATTACAATATTTTTCTCAATATCACTTTGACGGTGTTAAAAGAACCTACTTAAAATACGAATATACTCAAGCAGACCACGATAGAATTTTAGCAGATACTCCTGAATCTATATCAAAGACGTATGGTGATTCAACTGTAGTTACTACAAATTGGAAAGAAGGTAATAGCTTTATTGTTATGCCTGAATCTGTTATATCTGTAATTAATATGTTCCCATTTTCAAATAAAGGTAATTTAAATATGTTTGATGTTAGATATCAATTAAGATTAAATGACCTATACGATTTTTCTTCAACGTCTGTTATTAATTATGATGTTGTATTAAGACATTTAGATTTCCTAGACCATATATTAGTTGGTGAAAAACCATTAAGATTTAACCAATTAGATAATAGACTTTATGTTGATATGGATTGGGACAATGATTTACAAGTAGGTGAATATATGGTAATAGAATGTTATAGAAAAATGGATCCAAATGTTTATACAGATGTCTATAATGACATATTTTTAAAAAGATACGTAACGGCTTTATTCAAAAAACAATGGGGTTCTAATTTAAGTAAATTTGATGGTGTTGCAATGCTTGGTGGAGTTACATTAAATGGAAAAGAAATTTACTCACAAGCATTAACGGACATTGATACTTTAGAAATAAAATTAAGAAGTACTTACGAAGATAATGTACCATTTTTAATAGGATAAAACTATGCCAGTTAATCATTACTTTCAAGGTGGTATGGGAATTGGCAATGCTGCTGAACAAAGACTACACGAAGATATAGTTGTTGAAAGTCTTAAAATGTTTGGCAATGATGTCTATTATTTGCCACGAACAATAGTCAATAAAGATATAATTTTAGGAGAAGACGTAACTAGCAAGTTTGATGATACTTACTTGATAGAAATGTACTTTGAAACTAATCAAGGGTTTGCTGGTGAACAAGAAATTATTAGTAAATTTGGATTAGAAATTAGAGATGACACAACTTTAGTTGTTGCAAAACGAAGTTGGGATAATTTAGTTGGTAATAAAAGTGGTGGTTTAATTAGACCTCTTTTTACAGGTAGACCAAATGAAGGTGATATTATATTTGTGCCTTTGATGAAATCTTTTTTTGAAATTTTATTTGTAGAAGACCAAGAACCATTTTTCCAATTAGGCAATCTGCCAGTTTATAAACTTAAAGTCACTCGTTGGGAATATGCAAGTGAAAAACTTGATACTGGTTTACAAACTATTGACCAACACGAAGATACACATACACTAGACCAGTTGCAACATAAAATGACGTTAGAATATGGAGTTGAAGTTATATATGGTGCAGGTTCGGTACAGTTAGAAGACTACCACGATTTTTCTACAGGACAACCATCATTTTTATTAAATGAAGATTTTGCAGTACCTAATATACAAACACAATCACCTTATGCAGATAATTTAGATTTGAATACAGAAGCGGGTTATGATACTGTTACTGTTTCAGATGATATATTAGATTTTACAGAAAGAAATCCTTTTGGTGAGGTAGATGAATAATGTTTGGTAATCATTTTTATAATCAAGGTTTAAGAAAATTAACTATTGCATTTGGTCAAGTTTTTAATAATATAGTTCTTCAACAAAAATCTAGTACAGGAGCTGTTACTAAAAGAATACGTGTGCCTTTAGCATATGCACCTAAAGAAAAATTTATAGCAAGGTTAGAACAACAAGCAAATTTGCAAAAGGGTAAAACCTTTGCAATTACTTTACCTAGATTGGGGTTTGAATTAAAAGGATTAAAATATGACGCTACTAGAAAATTAAATAAACTTCAAAAAACATTTAGAGTTAAAACAGATGATTCAACAGTACATAATTTTAATTATACACCTGTACCATATGATATAACTTTTAACCTTTATTCTTTTACTGCAACAGCAGAAAATGGATTACAGATTATTGAACAAATACTACCTTATTTTCAACCTGATTATACAGTTACAGTTAATGTAATTCCAGAATTAGGCATTAAAAGAGATATACCAATAATTTTAAATGATGTAAGTTATGAAGATACTTATGATGGTGAATTTAATAAGCGAAGAGCTGTTATATATACTTTAGCGTTTACTGCTAAAACTTACTTATATGGACCTATGACAAAAGGTAAGATTATCAGAAAAGTACAATCAGATTTAGGGACAGATTTGGATGCTCCTTTATCAAGAGAGGAAAGAATTATAGTTATACCTAATCCTGAAACGGCGGATGCTGATGATGATTTTGGATTTACAACTACAATAAATTTTTATGAAGATGGAAAGAAATATAATCCAGTAACAGGAGAAGATGAATAATGAGTAAATTAGAAGATAGTGTGAATGAAATATTAGGTTTAGATAGTAAAAAAATTGAACCTGAAAAATTTGAAGTACCAGTACCAAGAGATACTGGAAAAAGTGTTACTGTAGAAAAATATTTAGATAAAGATTCTGATTACAGTAGAGAAAACTATTACAATTTAATAGAAAAGGGACAAGAAGCAATACAAGGAATATTAGATATTGCAAAAGAAGGACAACACCCTAGAGCATATGAAGTTGTTGGTCAATTAATTGGACAAGTTGGCGATACAGTAGATAAACTACAAGACTTACAAAAGAAATTAAAAGATTTAAAAGATTTGCCTGGAAGAACAAGTGCGAATATTAAAAATGCTTTGTTCGTAGGTTCAACTGCTGAATTACAAAAAATGTTAAATAAAAAACGTGAAAATGAAACTGATAAAGATGAACCAAATAAAAAAATTTAATGAATTAAAAGAACATATATTACCACTTAATAGTTTTATCGCAGGTTGGTATATTGATCCTAAAATTTGTGATGACCTTATAACCTTATTTAAATCAAAAAAAGAACATCAAAGACCAGGAGTTATAGGTGGACCTTACAGTGTTAAGAAGCACCAAAAAGATTCTATGGACCTAGGTCTTCATCAAAATTTTACAGATGAAGGTTTTGTAAAATATAAAAAACAATTGCAAGAAGTTACTAACCTATACGAAAAGAAATATCCTGAAGTTCAACAGCTTAATAAATTTGGAATGATTGAAGGAGCAAATATACAATACTATTCTCCAGGAGCAGGTTATTTTGCTGAGCATTTTGAAAGAATGGGTATAATGGAAAATCGTTGTCTTGTTTGGATGACTTATTTAAATGATGTTCCTGAAGGTGGTACACATTTTAAATATCAGAATTTAACAACTCCTGCTAAAAAAGGATTAACACTTATTTGGCCGACAGATTTTACTCATACACATAGTGGACAAATTACCAAACACCACGACAAATATATTATAACTGGTTGGATGGGATATATTAGAAATGATAAATATATACCACCAGTAGAAGAAGAGAGATAACAATGGCAGTAACAGACGCATATTTAGGAAACCCAAATTTAAAGAAAGTAAATACGGAAGTTGGATTTACTAAAGATGAAATTGAAGAATTTGATAGATGTGCTAAAGACCCAATCTATTTTATGGAGAAACATATGAAGATTGTTTCCCTTGATGAAGGTCTTATAGATTTTAAATTATATCCTTTCCAAAAAAATATAGTAAGAACAATACATAATAATCGTTTTACGATTGCAAAACTACCTAGACAGTCAGGTAAATCTACAACAACAATTGCATACCTCTTACACTATGCAATATTTAATCCGAATTCAAACATAGCAATTCTTGCTAATAAATCTTCAACTGCTAGAGATATATTAGGAAGACTACAACTAGCCTATGAAAACTTACCAAAGTATATACAACAAGGTGTTATAAATTGGAACAAAGGTAGTATTGAATTAGAAAATAAATCTCAAATTATTGCGGCCGCTACATCTTCAAGTGCAATAAGAGGAGGTACATATAATATAATATTTCTTGATGAGTTTGCTTTCGTACCTGCTAATATAGCTGAAATGTTTTTTAGTTCAGTTTATCCTACTATTACATCTGGTAAAACTTCAAAGGTTGTTATTGTATCAACCCCACACGGTATGAATCAGTTTTATAAATTATGGATGGATTCTGAAACTGGTAAAAATGATTATATTCCTATTGAGGTGCATTGGTCAGAAGTTCCAGGAAGAGATGAAGAGTGGAAAGAAATGACTATAAGAAATACATCTAAAGAACAATTCCAACAAGAGTTTGAGTGTGAATTTTTAGGTAGTGTTGATACATTAATTTCACCAATTAAAATTAAAGCAACTCCTTATATGACACCAATAACTTCAAGTGGTAATTTAGATGTGTTTGAAAATCCTATAAATGGTAGAAATTATGTTTGTTGTGTTGACGTAGCAAGAGGAGTAGAAAAAGATTATTCAGCATTTTTAATTTTTGATGTAACACAAATGCCTTATAAAATTGTAGCAAAATATAAAAGTAATGAAGTTAAACCTATTTTATTTCCACATATAATATCTAAAGCTTGTACAGGATATAACAAAGCAGAAATACTTGTTGAAACAAATGATATAGGACAGCAAATAGGTGAAGCTTTAAATTATGAATTAGAGTACTCTAATCTATTAATGACTACACAAAGAGGACGAGCAGGACAGATTTTAGGTGCAGGATATAGTGGAAGAGGAAGTGGTTTTGGTGTCCGTATGACAAAACAAATTAAAAAAATTGGTTGTTCTAATATCAAAACATTAATTGAAGGTGATAAAGTAATCATTAATGATTTTAATATCATAGAAGAAATGTCAACATTTTCTCGTAGAGGTAATTCTTGGAAAGCGGAAGATGGTTGTAATGATGACTTAATGACTTGTCTTGTATTATTTGGTTGGTTATCTAATCAAGCCTTCTTTAAAGAATTGACTAATACAAATGCTAGACAACAATTATATGAAGAGCAAGAAAAATTAATAGAACAAGATATGGCACCTTTTGGATTTGTAGATGATGGTATACCTGACTGGGAAAAACCAGAAACCGATGAATATGGAACAGTTTGGTATCCAGTAGTGAGAAAAGGACTCTAATTTGCGTATATTATAAATATCCGTAGTAATGAGATTTGACTATGGGCGTAAGAAAACTTACGAGTTTTGAATATTTTAAAATTAAATTAGCTAATTAAAAGGAGAAAACCTAATGGCATTTCAAGTATCACCAGGTGTTCTCGTACAGGAAAAAGATTTAACAAGAATCATTCCTGCCGTATCAACTTCAACTGGAGCTTTTGCTGGACAATTCAACAAAGGACCACTAGATGAGATAACAAGTATAGGCAGTGAAAGTGAGTTAGTATCTACATTTGGAAAACCAGATAGCTCAAACTTTGAGAGCTTTTTTAGTGCTTCAAATTTTTTACAATACTCAAATTCTTTGAGGATTGTTCGTGTACAGAATACTAATGTGTCAAATGCAACTGAAAGTGGTAGTGCATTTGTTATAAAAAATACTACTGATTACCAAGATAATTATGCTGACGGCTCAGCTTCTCAAGGACTATGGGCAAGTAGAACAGCAGGTGCGTGGGGAAATAATTTACAAGTTTCTCAATGTGCTTCTGCAACTGCCTATGAAGAAACAGCTAAAACAACAGCAACAGCGGCTTCCGTTGGTGCTACAGTTGTTGCGGTTGCTTCTGGAACAGGAATTGGTGCTGGAGATATAGTTAACTTTGGTGATGAATATGAATATAGAGTTGTTAGTGTTGCAACTAATGACTTAAGCATTGTAAGAAAAGACGAACCTTCTTACTATGGTACAAGTGACTCCTCTGGATTACATTCGGAACTTACTGGAACACCAGATGTAAGACGAAGATGGAGATATTATGATATTTTTGACAAGGCGCCAGGAACATCACCTTATGCACAAGCAAGAGGTGGGGTCAATGATGAATTACATATAGTAATCGTTGACGAAGATGGTGAGTTAAGTGGAACTAAAGGGACAGTTTTAGAAAAATTTGCAGCTGTATCAAAAGCTTCAGACGCTAAAAGTCCTCAAGGTGATACTAATTACTATTCAGATGTTATATTCAATCAATCAAGTTATATTTTTTGGATGGATCACAACGCTTCTGGTTCTAATTGGGGCAATGTAGCAACAGGAACAACTTATACAGACGTAACTGCTGTAAGTAATGTATCACTAGTAGATGGTGCAGATGGAGATGTTGCAACAATTGGTCAAGTTAAATCTGCTTATGAAAAATACCTAGACGCTGATACAGTGGATGTTGGATTAATCATTGCAGGTTCAAGCTTAACTACTGTCCATATTGACAATTTAATTACTATTGCTGAAAACAGAATGGACGCTGTTGTTTTTGCGTCACCTGAAAGAAGTGATGTAGTTAATATATCAAATACTAACACACAAAAAGATAATGTTGTTTCATTTTTTAATGGAATAAATTCATCAAGTTATGTATTTTTTGATAGTGGTTACAAATATCAATACGATAGGTATAATGATGTGTACAGATATGTACCTTTGAATGGCGATACAGCAGGATTGGCTGCAAGAACTGACTTAATAGCAGACGCTTGGTATTCACCTGCAGGTTTAAATAGAGGTATCGTTAGAGGTGCAGTTAAACTGGCATTTAATCCAACTAAAACACAAAGAGATGAATTATACAGAGCAAGAGTAAATCCTGTGACAACATTTTCAGGACAAGGAACTGTATTATTTGGTGATAAAACTGGATTAGCAGTACCTTCGGCATTTGATAGAATCAATGTACGAAGATTGTTTATCATTTTAGAAAAGGCAATATCAACAGCTTCTAAAGTCCAACTTTTTGAATTCAATGATGAATTTACAAGGGCTGGTTTTAGAAATATGGTAGAACCATTTTTAAGAGAAATACAAGGACGAAGAGGGATTACAGACTACCTAGTAGTTTGTGATGAAACTAACAACACAGGCGAAGTAGTAGATAGAAATGAATTCGTTGCTGAAATTTTTATTAAACCAGCACGAAGCATTAACTTTATTACACTTTCATTTGTTGCGACTAGAACAGGCGTATCATTTGAAGAGGTCGCAGGCTAAAAGGGATAGAATAGGAGAAATAAAATGGCAAACATAAATGACTTCAAAGCTAAACTTTCGGGCGGCGGCGCAAGATCCAATCAGTACAAGGTAGTAATGCCTTTTCCTGGTTACGCTCAAGTTGGTGGAGAAATAGAAGACCTAGCATTTTTATGTCAATCAGCCGCTTTACCAGGTATGTCAGTACCAAGTTTTGACGTACCATTTAGAGGCAGGGCTATAAAAATTGCTGGAGATAGAACAATAGCGGATTGGACTATCAAAGTAATAAATGATACTAATTTCAAATTGCGTAATGCATTTGAAAGATGGATGAACGGTATTAACAATATGACTGATAACGAAGGATTAACGAATCCAGTTGACTACCAAGTTGACGCATTTGTTGACCAATTAGATAGAAACGGCAGTACGATTAAGTCATACACTTTAAGAGGTGTATTTCCTACAACAATTGACGCTATTGCGTTAGATTATGCTGCTAAAAGTGAATTATCAGAAACAGCTGTTACATTAGCGTTCCAATACTTTGAAAGTAATACAACTACTTAAAAAGTACTATAAATAGTAGTGCAATTTAAGGAGAATTAATTATGGCTGAATTATTTGGATTTTCTATAACAAGGGTTAAAAAACCTTTAGATCCAAAACAAGCATTTACACAACCTCAAGCGGATGATGGAACACAAACCATCGCCGCTGGAGGGTATTATGGTCAATACTTGGATATGGAAGGTCAGTCAAAGACTGAACAAGACCTTATCAGACGTTATAGAGAAATAGCTTTACATCCAGAGTGTGATATGGCAATTGAGGATATCATAAATGAATCAATTGTTGCAAACGAACTCAAGGATGCAATAAGATTAAACCTAGAACAGTTACCATTCGGTAAAGATGTTAGACGAAAAATAGAAGACGAATTTAGAGAAGTTTTAAGATTAATGAACTTCCATACTAAAGGGCACGATATCTTTAGAAGATGGTACGTAGATGGAAGATTATACTTTCATAAAGTAATTGATCCTGAATCTACAAGAAAAGGTATTACAGAATTAAGATATGTAGACCCAAGAAAAATTAAAAAGATTAGAGAAATAAGAAAGAGAAGACCAGATGGACCTGTTCCTTATGGTTTAAATATTATAGATGATGTTAAAGAGTACTTTATATTTAATGAAAAGGGTGTAACAAATACAACATCTGGTGGTATAAAGATTGCTGTTGACGCAATTGCATTTTGTCCTAGTGGATTAATAGACCAAAATAAAAATATGGTCTTATCATATTTACATAAGGCAATTAAACCTGTTAATCAATTACGTATGATTGAGGACGCAAGTGTAATATACAGAATTGCAAGAGCACCAGAAAGAAGAATTTTTAAAATTGATGTTGGTAATTTACCGAAAGTAAAAGCAGAACAATATCTCCGTGATGTAATGGCAAGATATAGAAATAAACTTGTCTATGACGCAAACACAGGAGAGATTAGAGATGACAGAAATTATATGTCTATGCTTGAAGACTTTTGGTTACCAAGTAGAGAAGGTGGAAGAGGAACTGATATAACTACTTTACCAGGTGGACAAAATCTTGGTGAAATGGGAGATTTAGAATACTTTAGAGCAAAACTTTATCGTTCTTTAAATGTTCCTGCAAGTAGATTAGAAGCTTCATCTGGTTTTAATTTAGGACGTTCTACAGAAATAACTAGGGACGAACTTAAATTTACAAAATTCGTACAAAGATTGAGAAAGAAATTTACAGAAATTTTTAATGATATTTTAAGAACACAATTAGTTTTAAAGGCTGTGATTACAGACGAAGATTGGTTAATCATAAGGGATGTAATTCAATATGACTTTTTGCAAGATGGACACTTTGCTGAACTAAAAGATTCTGAAATGTTGTTAGAACGATTAAGACTTGCAGATACAATGAGAGATTATGTGGGTAGATATTTTTCAGTAGAGTATGTTCGTAAGAAAGTTTTACGACAAAACGATAGAGAAATAGAAGATATTAATAATCAAATTAAAAAAGAAATCAAAGATGGTATTATTGCTGACCCAATGCAACAATACAAATCTAGTAAAGACACAATAGAAGGAGAATATTAATGGCAGATAATGAACAAGGTATACCTACTAAAACAGCGGAGTTTATAGGCAAACTGCAACAAGGAAGAAATGCAGAAGCTGGAGAAGCATTTAAGGA
>Ga0310121_10003718_pt1 | contig 13826 bp, 12 predicted proteins | sample CB27_Tmax_986_MG_FD_203504 | JGI IMG/M metagenome (GOLD analysis project Ga0310121, IMG submission 203504) | Marine microbial communities from Western Arctic Ocean, Canada - CB27_Tmax_986 | ecosystem: Environmental > Aquatic > Marine > Oceanic | place: Canada: Western Arctic Ocean | collected... | reverse complement strand
ACGAACCTCAAACGCCGCGCCTGATTCTTTGATCTCCCGCGCCACGGATGAATCGATCAGGACCGGCCAATCCGAGACCGGGCTTTTACCTTCGCTTTCCATCCCCCAAAGTCTCCCCCACTCCGTGAGGTCAAAGAACTCGGCTGACCCAAAAACACCTGGATCTCCGCACCGGACACCAGCCTCAGACCCTCGATCTCAGCCGACGTAATCGCTGACCGATCGGATTCTTAAGTGGTTTGAAATTTGGGAAGTCCTCGAAGATCCCGGAGGGTCAAATAAATCGGCCGAGCCAGCTTGAGGTTCTGCGAAGATGGAGCGTTGCGCCTTGCAGGCTCAAATTACAATTCGACATTCACTCCACGGAGCGTCTACAACAGAATGATCCTCAATAATTTCCGTTGTAATCGTGTTTTTGGACCCTACGGGAAGACGGCAACGTGATCCCAAAGACCAACACCTCATCCACAGTCAGCACCGGCAGGGCCAAAAGAAGGAGACGACCATGACAAGAACCATCACAACATCACTATTGATCCTGAGCACCATCGCGTTGCTGAGCCTCACGAACGCATCCGCCGCCGAAGAAATGTACGTCATCCGCGATGGTGAGTTGATCAAGGAAGCGCTCGACTGGCCCGACGACGACCCGGTCAAGAATCCCTGGTGGAACGGCTGGGTGCATTGTGCGGGGGAAACCGTCGACGGCCGCTTTGAAGTCCCGAGAAAGCTCGGGAATCGCAGGAATCAATCGCGGTTTATGGGCAGCAAATCGGCCCTGGCTGACTGCGCATTTGAGGTCGTCTTTTCCTGTACACAAGCCAATTCAGGAGGCTGGACACCGAATCTCACCATCCACGACCGCGGTGCTTTGCGATTCTCCATTGACGGCAGCGCGATCTTGATGGAGACACGTAAACGGCCTTTGCCGCTGGAACCGTTTTCGGCATCTTGCCCCGCCAATGTGTACGACGGAAAGTTGCACTCGATGGCGGTCAAGCGAGTCGGTGATCGTCTTTCGTTTTACTACGACGACAAGAAGATCAACGAGCAAGCGATTGATCCCGACGTCAATCTTTACCCTTGGTTCGATGCGTTGGGAAGCTCCCCAAAGATCGCCAGCATCAAGCTCACGGCGGAGAAGCTATCCGACAAACTTAAAACAACATTCAAGTCTGCCGCTCCGATTGAGGTTATCTTCGAAGGGGCCCGCGAGTCCCAGGAGACCGTCGCCAAGGGAGGAGCCGCAACGCGCATTGGGGGCCGAGGCTACGCGCCAGGAAAAGCGTCCGTTTACCGGATTCCGGCCCTGGTCGTGACGAAAATGGGGACGATCCTCGCCTTTTGCGAAGCCAGGGCGAGCGGGTACGATTGGGGCCATATCCGACTGGTGGTGCGCCGCAGCGAAGACAACGGCAAGACCTGGGGCCCGGAAATCGACACGACCAACGGGAAGTTTCCGGACAACAAGATCGGCAACCCCGTTTCCATCGTTGATCGCGAGACGGGTCGGGTCTTCCTGATCGGTTCCTTCAACACGAACCCGAACCATGCGAATCCAGGACCGCAGAAGGTCATAATCGTCCACAGCGACGACGATGCCAAGAGCTGGTCAGCCGCGAGATCGATCCCGATAGCAGAATGGCTGCCGAAGGGATTTAGCTGGCTGCTCACCGGTCCTGGTCACGGCATCCAGCTCACGCGGGGCAAGTACAAGGGGCGACTCATTGCGCCGTGTTACGGTCATGGGACCGGATACGCAGTCTACAGCGACGATCACGGTGAAACGTGGACGGTCGGCGCCAACTCGCCGAACGGCCCGTACAACGAAGCGACTTGCGTGGAGCTTTCCAACGGCGACATCATGCTCAACATGCGTTCGCCCGGTGGCGGGGGCGCCAGAACGCCGAATCGGGGGACCGCGGTTCTCGCCGAGGGCGGCACGAAATACAAGGAGGGCACGTCACGCTTCATCCCCGAGTTGCCTTGCCCGAGTTGCCAGGGCGGAACCGTTCGACTCACTGCGCCGAAAAACGGCAAGCCGGGAATCATTCTTTATGCCGGGCCGGGCTCGACGAGCGGTCGGATGCGCGGGACACTGTTTGCGAGCTACGACGATGGCAAGACCTGGCCTTACAAGAAGGAGATCTACCAGGGCGGATACGGCTACAGCGACGTGCTCGTCCTGCCGGACGGCCGGGTGGCCGTGCTCTTTGAGAAGGACGGCAAGCACAACCTCGGATTCACAATTCTTCCAGCCCCGCCTGCCGTGCCGTAGCCATGAGCGACCTGTCCGCCGTAGCCAGATCAGCCCGCTACGATAAGAGAAATTCAACGCTGCCTATTCGTGAGCGAGCGAGAACCTGCCGTTGGGGGCTGCAACCATCAGGCGATCAATCATTGCGCCTCAGAATGAAGGACCGCGAGGTGCTCTTCTACGATGGTGGCACGCGTAATGTCAGCCTCCGGCACAGGGTCATCGAGCGTGACGAGAACAGCGAGCGGAATGAGTTGCTCCGTTTCCGCCTTCGGCGTTCAACCCTGGGTGAACGCGCGGGTAGGAGGCCCGTCGGGAACAATCGCAAATCCTGCACATCATCCGCAAACACGTGCGCAGCGGTTCCGTTAGACCTCCTCTGCCGACATCACGGAGCGCTGGAGCCTGCTATTCAAGGGCTTCCCGCGCTTTGGGCTTGCGACGCCGTCCTCTGATCGCATTGCTTCCGCCTGCGTTGATCTGGTCATCATTCGTGTTTGACTCTCTGTTCTCGGTCTTGTCAGGAATCCGCACATCGCTCACGCAAACGGCGAAACCGCGCTAGCGCATTCTCGCTCTCCCACCGTGCGCGCAGTCCAGCATCCCGTCACCAACGCGGTCCTCAAGCGAGTCACATTAGTCGGCAACGGACTCGAACAGAATGTTCGGACATCCCTTGCCACCACTCTACTCAATTCATCGGCGCCACCCGCGAGACGGAATAGGTTCCAACGACATTAGCTCTCATATTTGTAGAACAGTTAGAGATCTAACAGCAATCAAATCGATGAAAACTAAGCTCAATACAACAACCAATCCCTGCGGTCGATTCCTCGCGGTTTCTTCCTGGGTGCTCGCTTTGATGGGCGGGCTTGGATCCACGTCCGCAGCACCTGCTCAAGGACGTGATCTGACCTTCGGCACCAAAGCAGCCATGTATGCTGCGAATGAGGAATGGCTCACGTTCGCCTGCGAATCGCCCGACGGCCAAGTGCCAATCGGGGCCGTAAATTCAATGGAAATGTATTACTACTCCCGCTACGCGCTTGGGAACTTGCTCTTCCGCTCCGGGATGGGAGTTCACATCGTCCACAACCCGCTCTTCAAGATGCACGCGGAGCAGGACAAGGGCATGCCCTGGTATCAGAAACCCAACGGCAACGCCCTCTTTTTCAAGCACAAGCTCGGCCAGTTCGTCAAACGCACCGGCTCGGATCAAGCCAAGGGGCAGTTTCCTCCCAAAGGCGCCTATCCTGTTTATCTCGAGTTCTCCTCGGGAAACCCCTCGTTTCTGACCGAGCCGGTCCTCGACGATTTGACCACCCTGCGTTGGGACCCGGCGAAGATGGACAAGTCGATGAACCCGGGAGCCTGGGGGCAGTCCCTCATGAAACAGGTGCTCTGGGCTCGCGATTTCTTCACCCATCACAAGACCATCGATGGCGTCACCTATTTCGGGAACGAGAAGGACGACGGCGGCAATGGATTCCGTGGCGCGGCGCTGACCGCGATGGCAATTACCAAGTCGTTCGCACTCAAGAGCGAACTGGCTTACCATGCCAAGGAAGGAAAACTGGGTGGCGTCGACCCCGCGACCTACAACCCGGCCGACGGCCCCATATACTATCCCCACCGTTACGAGGTCGATCTCGATACGAGCATGATGCCGCCCAAGCCGAAACGCTTCCGCGTGACTGACAAACGGAGCCATCTGTTCGATGTCGCGTCCCTGCTTTGGGGTGAGAGCGAGTTCTACTTCTACACCGATCCGACTATCAAGGACGACTACGATGTTCTCTTTGGTGATCCGAAGTGGGATCCCAACACTGATCCGGCTCAGCTCAAGGAGCTCTTCAAGCAGGGCAAGGCCATCTTTCCCGCCAAACCGCACCAGCTTTCCAAGGGAATCAGTGCGGTTAATTTCAAGAACATGATGGCCCTTCACTTCCGCAAGGAACAAGGGAGCCTCGTTGATTCCTGGCATCCCAAGACCGGCAAGTCACGAGCCATCTCAACCTCGAATGCCGGCATGGCCATGGTGGCTCTCGCTAACGCCCACCATCGACTCCATGACGTCGCGCCCCTGCGCGACGGAGCTCTGAAGCTTCTCACCGCCCAGGCCAACTTTCTCCTCGCGCGGCAAGACAAGAACGGCAGCGTGGCGAATGCCTACATGGTCACGAAGACAAGTCTCGATCCTATCGGTCGCGACCGGTCTCTCTTGGCTCAGACCTTCGCGATTCGGGGTTGGCTGGCGGCCTACCACGCCACCAAGAACGATGCCTACCTGAAGGCCGCGGATCGGACCTACGCATACATCGAGAAAAACCTCTGGTCGGAGACGGCGGGAGTCTTCCGTGCCCACAGAGGTTCGACCAAGTCCACCTACGACGGTCTCAACTTCGCCTCCACGATTGGCGCCCTGCGCGAACTCGCCATCGTCAGGGAAGGAGCGGGGCGCACCGTCATCGTTGCCAAGCTGGATTCCTTCTTTGACAAGGTCGGCCGCAAGAACGGACTGCAGATTGCCGAAATCGGCGCTGCCGGGGAGATGATCCCCACTCTCGCGAAGCGGAAGGAGATGAAAGAGAAGCTCATGGCCCTGAAGAAATCTGATCCCAAGCAAGCGATGAAAATGATGGCACAAATGCGCGATAGCGACGGGGACGGCGTGCCCAAACCCCTCTTCGTGGCCAACACCAAACACGGTGCCGCACCGGTCCAGGCAGGCTCTGTCGTCCTCCAGACTCCGTGAGCATTGCAACCGAACGATTCATAACCGATTCGACTCATGTTGATCCCACCACAAATCCTTGGAGCCCTGGTCACAGTTGCTGTGCTGGGGCTCCTCCCCGGGCTCCTCCCTGCAACCCCGCCAGTCTCAAAAGGTGACAAGACGAGTTCGCAGGGATCTGCCACCACGGTAGAGGTCTCGCCCCTCGGCAACCAGATGGTCTACCAGAAGAATGAGATCACGGCCAAGGCCGGGACAATGCTTACCATCGTGGTGAAAAACACCGCCGAGTCGCCAGCCCTGTGGCACAACTTCGTCCTGTTGAAGCCAAACGCCGATATCAACGCAATTGGGGTTGCTGCGATCCAGGCCGGGCCGGACAAGGGCTACATCCCGACGTCCAACGACATCCTGCACTACACCAAGATGGCCAAACCCGGCGAAACGAAGAAGGTGACCTTCACCGTGCCGCCTCCGGGCGACTATCCCTACGTCTGCCTCTTCCCCGGCCACTTCGTCACCATGCGCGGCGTGCTGCACTCAAAGCGATTCATCTCTGAGGCTCCCCCCAAGCAGCAGTGATACGGAAGTGTGGGAGAGAGTGGTCGCAGGAATCCACCTCTCTCCCCCGCTTCCCGGCCGGCTCAAAGGGCCATTGCAGGAGCCATAACCACTTCGAAAAATCAAATTTCACGCCATCTGCATCTTGCGGAGACGGAGCCACTTCCGCTTCTACTTGATGGGGATCGTTCGCGAGTTTGTCCCCCGCACTTTGCAGCCGCGTGTGAAGTAGCAACGCAGACTCCCGGGGAATACGCCGCGGCGAGCGCCCTCATACTCAATGAAACCAAACGCCAAAACAGCCATGACTCTCATTGTGTTCACTGCACTCTCGCCGATCTTGATTCTCGTTGCAACCCTGATTGAGATGGCCCGTTGTCCGGAAGGCATGGATGACAGCGGCAATTGTATTGAGTAAGACGAAGGATCAATCAGGGGAGAGTGCCCGTTTCCGAGGATTCTCATCTCCGAATGCACACTAACTTGCGGGGCGATGCACTAGGCGAAGTTCCCCATGGGGACGGAAGTGCGACGACGACCTGGAGCAGTGCAAGACCCCTGGCACAGGCTCCGCTTGAATTCCTGCGCATCGAGGCCACATGCAGGCCGTATGGGGAGAGGACTCGACGAGCCAATTTCCAAATAGATCCCAGAGTTAGTCGCCAATGGACAAACACTCCTGACGGTCGATACCTCGAGACCACCGGCAGACCGTGAAGTGAGACTGCGCCTCGCGTGACTTCAAATCACCTTGACCCTCCAGCGGCGGTCACCTTTGCTGATAGACCCCAGCTCCGGCACGCAAGATCCCATGAAGACCAGCACCACCTCTCTCCCGATCGTCTTACTGACGCTCACCGCCTTGTTCGGAGTTTGCGCTCTCGCCCCTGCGGCATCGATCCACGGCATGAAGTGGGATGATCGCAATGGCAACGCCACCCGCGATCCCTCCGAGCGCCCACTCCCGGGGGTAACCATTTAGCTCGATTCAAATCTCAATGGTCGGCTCGATCGCGATGAGCCCCGCACCGAAACGCTGACTGATGATCCTGGCACGAGAGAGGACGAAACCGGCCGCGACTCGCTGAAAGGACTCGCGGCTGGCGCGTACTCCGTGCGGGAGGTTGTCCCGGCCGGATTCATGCAGACTTTTCCCCGCGCAAATAGTGCCCACCGGGTAGGACTGAGTGTCGACGAGATCGTGGAGCGCATCGACTTCGGCAATCTCCGCGTGTCCCTGCTCTTCCTGGCGCTGGCCGCCTGGACGACGCCCTGGTGCTCCGCCGCCGATCAGCGCGTGGTCCACGGACGCGTGATTCTCGACGCCAACGCCAACGGCCGGCCCGACCCGGACGAGAAGGGGGTGGCGGGCATCGGCGTCAGTGACGGCGTGCAATTTGTGAAAACCGGAGAGGACGGGCGACCTGGGCTATGCCGGCGTCGACACCGCGCACGCGATGTTTGCCAGCGTCGCGGACTACACCCGGAAGTTTCCCGTCCCTCTCTTCCACACCATCGGCAATCACGACGTGGTGGGAATCCACTCCACCGAATGGAAGAACCAATCCGAGATTCACGGCAACGGAGCTTTCACGAAATACCTCGGACCGGTCCGCTGGTCGTTCACCTATGCCGGGGTCCATTTCGTTGGACTGGACTGGGCGCTTATTGATCCCAAGGAGGGAACCGCCGAGTTGGGCGTGCCGGACGTCGCCACCGAGTGGCTCCGTCGAGACCTCCTCCGCCAGAAACCGGGCACCCGCGCCTTTGTGTTCCTCCACCAGCCGTGGTCGCCCACCGACGCCTTCTGGGACGTGCTGGTCGAACACAAAGTCGAAATTGTCCTGGGCGGCCACTCCCACCGCAATGTCGACATGAGCCGGCGCGGAATCACCGCCCTGACCACCATGAATCTCCGTGGGCCCTACCGCACACTGACCATTCACCAGGATCGTTACGAGATCATCGACCGCTGCCTGGGCTGCAAGGACCCCAGCTATCACTCGCGAAACTGCCGGCTGAAAGCCCCGGAACTGGATACGCTGGCGCGGCGCCAGGCACACCACCAACTCGCCGAAATCGCGCTGGCCTCCAAAGAGCAGGCGCTCGAGCAGCTCCCGGGCGACGGAGTGGAGATTGTAGCGCGGATCGAAACGGGCCAGGCGAAGCGATGCGGCGTGAGAATTGTGCCCTCCGATTCTCCCGAAGAAGTCGTCGAAATCGCTTGCGCCGGCGAATCGCTTTTCGTCGATGGGCTCGAGATCCCGGCGGTGCCTTTGCCCGGCGATGCGCACTTCGATCTGCGCGTGCTCATCTCTTCAGGCCGGCTGATTCTCACCTCCAATCTCCGCGTGGTGTACGAGAAACCTCTCAAGCTGCGCGGCCCACTGCGCGCGATTCTCTTTGCCGAAGACGGCGAGGCCCGATTCAGGAACATCGAAGCTTGGGGGCTGAATTGAATCGGGAAGCTGGTATTTCATTCACGAGGAAGTACAAAGCGGGATGAATGTTCTCCTTGGTACGCTCGGTGGGTTACTGGCGTGCACCGCCCTCGCCGTCGCAGCCCCGCGCATAGCGACGCTACCGGAGGGCGCAATTGTTCCGGACGCCGAGGTGGATGGGCAGGGAGTCGTCCATGTGGCCTCCCACGCGATCTCGCGGAGACACAACCGCCTGACCGCCGAAGCCGCCGCGAAACTTGCGCTAACTCCGACAGGCTCCTAGGAATTGCCGGGAACCGCCTTTTTGCCTTGTTCCGACCTGGCTTTCACACCCGGATCACGCAACCCGCTCCCGGGGCTCGCGATTCGCTTGCATCTCCGCAGTGGGTGTGCAAGCTTGGGGCTGGACGCTTGAACAGGTTGCTGAACATGCGTTAGGCCCTCAGCAACCGCAACTTATAATGTGCAGGAGACCGGTATTTATGAAGTCATCCAAGGATCGTACACCAATCTCGGGTTTTCGTAGCGGCGAAACTGCCGACGGCATTGGAATTCATTGCCGCCCCATCTTGCTCGTGGCCGTCGCCCTGAGTGTTCTGTCCCCGGGCGAGCTCATCTTCGCAGCCGAGGCGGAGAAGAAGGAAGAGGGGAAGGAGGAGGCTCCGCTTTCCCCTGCCGCCAAGCTTATAGGGAGCATGCCTTTCGAGGAATTGTACAAGTCCGGGAAAACCGACATCCCGTTGAAGCCGGAAGAGGTCCCGAACATAAGGACTCTCTTGTGGGCGAAGTACAGTGACGAGCTGAAGCGTGACCCCAAGCGCGTGAAGGAACACAACTCGAAACGCATCGAGTACTTTGATTCGGTGATGCGATATGATTACCGCCGGATCGGCTCCCGTCCGGAAAAAGGCTATCCCTTCTACATCGCCCTGCATGGCGGGGGCGGTTGCCCCGCAAATGTGAACGACGGCCAATGGAATCACATGAAGGGGCTCTATGCCGGCAGTGTCCAGAACGGGATCTATCTAGCCCCCCGGGGCATCTCGAACGGACCCGGCCTGCATGCCGAGGCGAATTCGTTTCCGATGTACGACCGGCTGATCGAGAACATGATCCTGTTCGAGGGAGTCGACCCGAACCGCGTATTCCTGCTGGGCTACTCCGCGGGAGGAGATGGTGTGTACCAGATTTCACCGAGGATGGCGGACCGTTTTGCCGCCGCCAACATGTCGGCCGGTCATCACAACAGTGTGAACCCGGCAAACCTCTGCAACCTGCCTTTCCTCATGCAGGTGGGTGAGAGGGACACGGCTTACGGGCGCCACCGGGCGACCGTCAATTACGGTCTGCGTATCAGAGACCTTCAGCGGGCACACCCGGACAACTACATCCACGCCGTCTACGTGCATGCCGGACGGGGCCACGGGTTCGACGACCGTGGCGGAAATCAGACGGTCTTCGCCGATTCCGAAGGATGGATGCATAAGAATGACAAGACCACCAAGGCGGTGGACACCAACGCCATCAGGTGGCTTTCCGGGTATACGAGGAATCCCCTCCCCGGGAAAGTCGTGTGGGAACTGAGCACTCGGGCGAACAACCGATGGCGTTGCGACGGCCATCCGGACGGCACAAACTTCTGGCTGTCCGCCGCCAGGGGCAGGCAGTTCTACTGGCTCGACCTGACAAAGGGCGATATGGGGGGCACCATTGTGGCGCGCCTCGACAAGCCGACCAACACGGTCATCATCGACCAGCCGGCGAGGTGGCTCCGCATCCTGCTGAACGGGCGGATGCTGGATTTGTCGAAACCCGTGAACGTCAGGATTGCCGACAAGCAATGCCAGGTGAGCCCCACCCCGAACCTGAAGACCCTCGTGCACACGCTCGCGGATCGCGGCGACCCGAACTACATGTTCGAGGCGGAGATCGTCATCGTGAGGTCCCACGCAAACATCGTCATCGGAAAAGAGGGCGGCCCTTACACTGCTTTCACCGTGCAGTAGCTCACCCGGGCGCCCGACACCCGGCCCGGGCCGCCAGGATGGCCGCTGCCAGGAGGCGCCGCCCCTTGGTTGGGACGGAGAAAAGGGGCGCAACCGCTCGACCCTCTCCTTCCACTCCCTCCGCCACTCCTTCAATTCCGAGATGGCAAATGCTGGAATTCCGCAGGAGATGCGGCAAAGGCTGTCCGGGCATGCCTCCAAGGCAGTGAACGACCGCTACACTCACGCCGAGCTCAAGACGCTTCGCAAGGCCGTCGAATCCGTGCCCGCGCTTCCCAAGGGGAGCGATAAATGACAACTTCAAGGGTGGTCGGACTCTGCCTGTGCGCACTTAAAGCTCTGCGGTGACCCTGGTCCAATCGAGATCGGAGCGAATCTCCCGGAGAATCTCCACGATTCATCGTCGAAGCAATCTTGCTTTGCAGAATCCATCGTGGAGTCTCACCTTCCTGTCAGTTGCCCTGCAGCTACTGATCCATGTTGATTTTTGACGCACACCTTGACCTCAGCTTGAACGCGCTGGAGTGGAACCGCGACTACACGCGACCACTGCGTGAAATCCGCGAGCGTGAGCAGGGTCAGACTGATCGGGAAGATCGTGGTAACGGAACGGTGTGTGGACATAGGGCACTCCTCGAGCTGGGCTCAAAGGAGGCGACGGTATCTGGCCGACCAGAATTAGCCGAATGTCAACGAACTGTCCCCACTAAGTTGGACTTGCGGACCCACCCTTATCACGAGTCGTTGCCGAGTAAATGATTTCTTTCCCATTCCGAGACATCCCAAGGGGGCAAAACGGAGAGAACCGGGCGAACGCGCCTCGTAACTGTTGCTCCAACTGCAGGTCCAGAGCGGGCCCCGCCTTGACCATCACCAGCTTCGCGTCGAGGGTGCTCCAGCACGACGGACTACCTCCCGCTCTACCAAGTGTTCGCGAATCCAACCGAAATCGAGTCCATCGCCGGCATTGGCGAGCCGCTCAGCGCTGCCACGCACCTCCTTGGTGGCTGCGTTGTCCTTCTTCTGGGGCGCCGACTGATTCGCAGCGGTGCCGGCAGCGCCTGCCGCACTGCATCGCTCGCGATCTTCGCCTTCGCTTGTGTCCTCCAACTTTTCGCCAGTGGGATCTGCCACGTCCTGATGCCTGGCACCCCGGCCCACCTGATCCTTCTGCGGATCGATCACGCCGCGATATTCTTTCTAATCGCCGCTACCATTACTCCGCTCCACGCCATCCTCTTTCGCGGCCCGTGGCGATGGGGAATGCTGGCCTTCATCTGGATCGCAGCAACTGGCGGCATTCTGCTTAAGACGGTCTTCGTTGCCGCGACTCCAACATGGCTAAGCGCAACCCTCTATCTCACGTTCGGTTGGGTCGCTGTGATTTCCGTAATTCTTCTCTGGTATCGACACGGCTACCGCTTTGTGGCGCTGGTCGTCTTCGGCGGCCTTGCCTACACCTTCGGAGTCCTGATCGAAGCCGCGATGGCGGTGAACGGCAACATGCAACCAATCCCCGGTTTTCTCGGCGGTCACGAGATCTTCCACCTCGCAGTTCTTCTCGGCATGACCTTACACTGGATCTTTATTCGCCGGATCGCGATGGAAAACCTTCCCTTCCTTCGCCCCGGTTTGGCAATGGCAGAACCTCTGCCCGCGAGCGCTTCTTGACGATCTGAGGGATCCAGAGTGAAGACACTCCTGAACTGGACCGTCTTAGGCCAGAGCGGACCTCCATGAGGCGGCCACGCCGCATCGCCTAGTGTCCGAAATTGGAATCGTGCAATATTCGGCTCTTCATCAAAGATTGGGGACTGACCTTCCTTCCAGTAAAAACCAATTTGCTATATTACTACTCCTCTAGTAATTCGAGAACACACTTCTCCCCTTCCCCATCACGTCAACCGACTGGTGGCTCGGGACGGAATCGTTCGACCCTCTCCTTCCACTCGCTGCGCCACTCCTTCAATTCTGAAATGGCGAATGCTGGAATTCCGCAGGAGATGCGGCAACGGCTTACGGGGCACGCATCGAAGGCAGTGAATGATGGATACACCCACGCGGAGCTCAAGACGTTGCGCAGGGCCGTAGAGTCAGTGCCCTCCCTCACAAGCCGACTAGTCGCCACTTCGTCTCTATTAAACGTCCGCTTTCGACGAAAGCGGACATCCTCTATTGGCGGCTCCCGCTTTTGTCCCCGACTTCATGCTCGTCACAGCGATGAAACCGTGCCCGTGCGGTATTTAGAATGGGTATACTTGCAGCATGACGCCTCTTAACGATTGCGATGGCCTCTTTATCATCGCCCTCCTGCTGCTGATTGATCCAGCCCGCCAACGCCACCACCATCAGCTTCGTCACGTTCATCGCTGGAGTTTGCCCGTCCGAAAACGCGGAGCACGATCAGAAATTGCCCGCAGATCTCCTCCCGCAATAGTCTAGAAATCAGCGCATTCCATTGTAATCGAATTTCTGGACACTACGGGCAGCCCGGTTCCGCAAAGGGCGCTTCGTCTCAGCTGAGCACCGTCATGAGATACCGGATCTCTTCCTCCACTTCTTCGGGGGAGGAGACGGTCTTGAGGACTTCCTCGCAGAAGAGTTCTCGGTAGCGATTGCGCATGCGGTGCACGGCCATCTTTACTGCGGCCTCGGACATGCCGAGTTTCTCTCCTGCCTCCGCATAGGTATACTCGCCCGAGTTCCAGGCGAGGAATCCCGAGAGAGCCACGAATTGGTCTCCCTTTCCGCGCTCCACATGTTGCTTCGCCAGTTTCGCAAGGACGCCTTCCAGGACGGTCGCCACCCACCGTCGCTCGAAGGCCCGGTCCGGATTCTCGGCGGCGTCAGCCTGCGGCTCGAACTTGTAGCGGCCTTCCGCTTGATCCTCGTCGATGGAGATCTTCGGCGCTCCGCCGCCACGCTTCTGCGCCATCTCGTGCCGATGCCGGTTCGCCATGAAGTTCTTCACGCCGGCCAGCAGGTAGGATCGCAACTTCCCTTTCTCATGATCAGCGCGGGCGAGATAGTTGCCGGCGAGGAGGAACTCGAAGAATCCCTGAGTCAGGTCCTGGGCGTCCTGGGCCGCATTGCCCTGGCGCCGGATGAATGAATAAATCGGATACCAGTAAGCGCGGCAGAGGTCCTCGAGAGCGTCGCTCGCAATCGTGTTCTCGGCTGCGGCTTGCTGGACGAGGGTCCAGCACGTCGGGGGGAACCGCGCATCGCCGCCACGTGTGCTCCACGGCACGGACTCGGGGTCCTCGCTCTGCGTCAGCCAGGTCTGTTTCTGATCCCTGTCCACCGAATTCGATCTACCCAAGTTGAGGGGCGGACACAAGCTCCGACCGTGGATTCCGAGACCTGGTCCGGGTTTTGGTGATCCCTCCACGCAATAGGAGCACTTATTTCACGTACTCCTGCCACCGTTTGGGCACCAACTCGCGGATGACTCCGGCAAGGTGAAACCGGAGGTGTTCCCAGTTCCGGCAGGGGCAGCAGAGATGAAGTCTGATTCTTCTGAGCATGGTAAAACTCCTTCTCTCCTCTTCTACACCGTTCTTTTCCCATCGTAACGGGGGCGGGCGGGGATGGCCCTTCCAAAGAAATGGTACCACTCCGTTACCATTGACCGGGAGGTCTACAAGGAGAGGGCAAGCGAACCATCCTCAGAGGATCCGGTTCGCCCCAAACCAAACCTAACTAGTGTAGTCCGCCTTACAGATTGACCTTTAATCTGAAACTACTATACTTGTAGTATGAGAGTGGCCCAAGTGATCGAGTTGACCGCCAGTCAGCGTGCCAAACTTCTTCGCATGAGTAAGGCA
>Ga0310121_10003717_pt1 | contig 13826 bp, 15 predicted proteins | sample CB27_Tmax_986_MG_FD_203504 | JGI IMG/M metagenome (GOLD analysis project Ga0310121, IMG submission 203504) | Marine microbial communities from Western Arctic Ocean, Canada - CB27_Tmax_986 | ecosystem: Environmental > Aquatic > Marine > Oceanic | place: Canada: Western Arctic Ocean | collected... | reverse complement strand
GGCGGTCAACTCGATCACTTGGGCCACTCTCATACTACAAGTATAGTAGTTTCAGATTAAAGGTCAATCTGTAAGGCGGACTACACTAGACCAACCAAAAATCTCACTCCTGCACTTGACTAACCCCATAGCAGGAAATTGCTTTTCCGCCCCGGGTGACCATGGCCACCCTCGTCTCCGGTGTGCCCGGCGAGACGCTGGCCTGGACCTGCAACGATCGGAAACCGATCGATATCCACTCCGACCCTGTTGTTGTTCTGGATGCCGGTCTCGTGTGGGTAACGTCCCGTAAAGGTTGATGTTCGGGACGGCGCATGGCAATTTTGTTCTGTCCGAAATCGAAGTCACCGCTGATTGCTAAGGAATCGCTTTTCTGACCCCGGCGTCCCTGGGCGCCTGTCGGGCGGGGTTGGTGGGGGTGCAAAAAGAATGCGCTCCTGTGCAGGTGCCAGGCCGGCGAGAAGGAAGAAGGCGGGGACGAGCCAGATTCTCATGGATGATGACCACCCCTATCACCGGAGCCCCGTGCTGACAAACGACGGTGCCGAGGCGCAGATCATTGCCGCGTGCGGACAAGCTTGCCTCGGACGCCTTTTGTCACAGAATTCGGCTGCGGTGCACGTTTCCACGATCCAGATCCTCGGCTTCAAATCGTTCGCGGACCGCGTGGAACTCCCACTGGAGCCCGGCGTCACCGGAATCGTGGGGCCGGGCGGCTGCGGCAAGCGAGCCCTTCTGGAGGCCGTTCGCTGGGCGCTCGGAGAATCTTCGCCGGCCGCCCTGCGCGTGGAAACGATGCGCGATCTCATCTTCCACGGAACGTTCGAGCGTCGGCCCCTCCGACAGGCCACGGTCTCCCTTGTGTTCGCCGGGTGCCCGCCGGATTGGGCCCTGCCAGGCGACGAATTGCGCGTCACACGGCAGATCAACAAGACGGGCGAGGAATCGCATCACGGCCAGAACGGCGACCTCGAGGCCTCGGCCGTGTCGGCCCTCCTCGCCGGCGCCGAAATGCGACCTCCCGCTCTCGTGCGAGAAATCAGCGAACTCCCCCGACGCGCCGAGCCGATCCTCCTGGCCGACCTGCGAGGAGGAGAACCGGGCCATCCCGCTGGCGTGCTTGAAAAGATTCGCCGCCGCGCCCAGGTTCTCATGGTTACCCATGAGAAATCCCACATGCAGCTCTGCGATTGCATGTGGGGCGTCACGATGGAGGAACTCGGCATGAGTAAGATGGTGGGCATGCAGCTCACCAATAAATGAAGAAGGAGGAAGACCGCCCCAAACGTAGTAGTTTCTCAACGTGTTCCGACTCCTTGTTCTCACCTGCGCGCTCCTCGCTCCCGCCCTGGCCCCGGCGGGAGGCCAGCCCAACATCCTCTTCCTCTTCGCGGACGACCAGCGCAACCACACCCTCGGCTGTGCCGGTCATCCGGTGGTCGAGACTCCCCACATCGACCGCCTCGCGGCGGAGGGGATCCGCTTCGCGAATACCTTTGTCACCACCTCGACCTGCTGGGTCAGCCGGGCCTGCCTCTTCACGGGTTCCTACGAGCGCACCCACCTCTACCGGGTCAAACCCGGACCCCTCAATCCTGCGCTCTGCAAGGACGGCTACTTCGCGGTCCTGAAGAGAGCCGGCTACCGGACCGGCCACCTTGGCAAGGAGCACGTCGCGATCGCTCCCGGCTCGGCCGCCGCGATGTGGGACGTGCGCCGCAAGCTCGGCCGCAAGCCCTACTTCAAGAAACAGCCCGACGGAAGCCTCCGCCACGAAACGCAGATCCTCGGAGACTGGGCGATCGAGTTCCTCGAAGCGCAGCCGAAGGACAAGCCGTTCTGTCTGCAGCTCAGCTTTAATGCCACCCATGCCGAGGACGGCGACAAGCGACCCGGGATTGGGCACTACCCATGGCCGAAGGTCATGGACGAAAAGTACGAGGGCCTGAGCATGCCGCTCCCGCGACTCAACGATCCCGCCATCTACGAGTCCCAACCCGAATTCCTCAAGAAATCGCTCAACCGGCAGCGCTACTTCTGGCGCTGGGACACCCCCGCCAAGTACCAGACCAACATGCGGGCCTACTTGCGCATGATCGGTGGAATCGACCACGTCCTCGGGCGGCTCCGCAAAGAACTCGAAGAGCGCCAGCTCGCCGAGAACACCGTCATCATCTATTCCGCCGACAACGGCTACTACCTCGGGGATCGAGGATTTGCCGGAAAGTGGACGCACTACGAGGAGTCCCTGCGCGTTCCTCTCATCATCCACGATCCGCGTGCGCCCCGCCACCGGCGCGGAAAAGTCGTTCGCGAGATGGCCCTCAATTCGGACCTTTCCCCGACCATGATCGAGCTGGGTGGGCAGCCGGCTTCGAAGGGATCCACCGGGCGCAGCCTGGTCCCGCTCCTGCAGGGTAAATCGCCGACCTGGAGGACCGATTTCCTCTGCGAGTTCCTCGCCGTCCCGCGCACCATTCCCCCCTGGGAAGGAGTGCGCGCCACCGAATGGGTCTACGCCCGCTATTTCGTGGAAGGTCCGAAGATGCCGCCCTTCGAATTTCTGCACGATCTCAAGCACGATACCGATCAGCTCGTCAACGTCGCGGCCCTTCCCCTCCACCTTCAAAAGGAGACCCACGCCGTCGCGCTCGCCACCATGCGCACACGCTGTGACGAACTGGTCAGGATGCACGGCCCGGCCATGGTGGACCTGACCGCTCTCCAACAGCGCAAAGCGAACAAGCGCTGACGCTCAGGATTCCGCGCTCACAATGGGCACCGGCTCGCCCCGGAACTTGGGCTGGGTCTTAAGCACCTTCATGTCGAGGACGGCTTTCACGCGGGCCAGCTCCTCGCGGGACTTGGTGCGCGCTCCGGCTCGTCCCCCGATGTCGCGGGCCGGATAACCATAGGCCTCGATGCCCAGTTCCCGGGCGATATAGAGCGCGCGCTCGACGTGGAATTCCTGGCTCACAATCACGAAGCGATTGAGGAGAAAGACATCGCGCGCCCGCACCACCGAATCGAGGGTGCGGAAGCCGGCGTAGTCGCAGTGGATGCGCTCGGCCGGCAATCCTGCCTCGATCAACGCCTCCTTCATGTCGGTGGGCTCGTCGTATTCGGTTCGCGAGTTGTCGCCACTCACGAGGACGTGCTTGATGCGCCCGGCATTCCAGAGTTCCGTCACCGCTTCGATCCGCGCCTTGAAATAGAGATTGGCCCGCCCATTGGGAAGAATGCGGGCGCAGCCGAGCACAAGCGCGACCTTGCACTCCGGAACCTCGGAGGCTTCTTCAAACACGCGGCCTTCCGCGCTGCGCGAGATGGCTCCCCGGCTGTACCAGACCGCCGCGAAGGGCGAGAGCGCCGCCAGCAAGGCCAGAATCAGCCAGATCTTCCACCGCTTGAGAAACCACCGCACAACCTTCCTCATCGCGCGGAGTCTACTTGATCTTCTCGATGGCCTCAACCACGCGCTTGCAATCGCCCGGAACTTTTTGGGGAAGGAGGCCCTTCACCTTTTTCATGGGCAGAATCCCGTTGCGACCCAGCGCTTCCAGGGCCGTGATGGCCGCAAGGGCCTCGTGCTCGTTGCCGGTCTTGATCACCTCCACGAGGACTCCGAGGTTCTTCTCCGTCTCGCCGATATAGCCGAGAGCCTCGGCGGCCACCACGCGCACGTCGGGAACGGGGTCCTCGAGTAGTTTCTGGAGGCGTTTCTTCAGGGGCGCTGCTGCCTTGCCAAGCACGAGACAGCCGGTAGCGGCCCAATAGCGCGCAACGGCACTTTGAGATTTCGAGAGGAACCGCAAGTCTTCCAGCTTCGCGTCCGGAGAGCTTCCGCCAAACGCCGCCTGAACCGTAAACAGTGCCAAGTACTCCTTGCTCTGCGTGTACTCGTAGATGGTTTTTCCTTATTGCTAAGGAATCGCTTTTCTGACCCCGGCGTCCCTGGGCGCCTGTCGGGCGGGGTTGGTGGGGGTGCAGGGGGCGGAAGGGGTGAAATCTCATCGAAATTCCTGCTGGCGTGCAGATTGGGGAGCGCTCCGGGGCAAGGTCGAGGAGAAAGGAGTTGTTTCCCGGAGGGCGGAGTCCGATTCTGCCCAAATCCGGCTATTTTGACGCAGGGCTCCGCCTGTCCGCGGCATTTGGGTGGCAGCGGGCGGGTGATGGCGAGGCTACTCAGGAGCCGAGGAACTCGTCCGGTGGGCCAGGATCGCCGTCGAGGACGAGGATCCGTTCGTCATCGAGGGGCAGCTCCGGGGCTTGCCACGGGAGATGGGAGGCATCGAGTGTCTCGGATTCGTCCTCCTGCGCCCAGCGGAACAGCGCGGGCACACGGATCGGCTCCATCGTTATCAGGTTAGTAGCGGACAGTGTGCTGATTTTTGGGTGGGATGTGCTCGACGGCGGCGGCGAGGAACTCCGTGGCGGTGAAGACTTGGAAGTTGCGCTTGGTGCGCCAGCTTCGGCTGGAGCGGTAGATGACGCGCTTCGTCTTTTCGACCCAGGTAATCTTCTCCAGCGAGAAGGGGGCGCGCAGCAGATACTCGGCAAGCTGTTGGCGACCCGCGACGCCGCGAACGGGCCGGTCACCGGCATCGAGGCTGAAGCCGCTGTGTTTCCAGTTCAGGAGCTGGCGGGCCTTTCGTTCGCTGATGATCTTCTTGTCGAGCAGGGTCGCGATGAAGCGGTGCCGGAAGAGTTCGGCGAGAGGTTCGAGGGTCTCGACGGGAATCTCGTGGAAGCAGCCCTCACGGTCGTAAAGGCCGGTGGCAGCCAGGACATGGGCATGGGGGTGGAACACAAGGTAGTCGCCAAATGTCTGCACCGCGGCGATGGCGGCGAGCTGGCCGTCGGGGAGGTCGAGGCGTTCACGGAACCAATCACGCAGGCAGTCGATGGCGGTGCGGAAGAGATGATGGAGGAGGTGGCGGCGCTTTCGGAAAATGCCACGCAGGGGACGTGGCATGGTGAAGACGAACTGCCGGTGGGGTACGTCGTTACAGAGGGTGTGGGCGATCCAATGCCCCGTCTGGCGAACCCGGCGTTGATGGCAGGAGGGGCAGAAGTGCCGACCTTTGCAGGAGAAGGCGAGGAGCTTTTCGTGCCCGCAGTCGGGGCATTGCAGGCGGGTGAAGCCGGCCGAGAGGTCACCGCAGCGGTAGAACTTGTCGACCACCGCGAGGGTATTGGGCCGAAGCGGCTCGTGGGTCTTGCGGTGAGAGCGCTCGTATTCGGCGAGGAACACGTTCCAGCCGTGGTGGACGATCTGCCAGAGCGGGGAGGCGCGGGGACGGCGCGGGCGGTAGACGGAGGGCACAAAAGATGTTCTTAAGAACACTTTGGAGACCCGGCAATACTCAGCGGGATGCTTCGCTCTACCGGAAGGTCGGGAGATCACGGCCGTCAGGTATCCGGGCAAAGTAGCGCTGGATTGCTCTCTCCGCGCCGGGGTGACCGCTTTCGTCGATAGCGGTCTTGATCCTACAAATGGAGGGCCTCGATCTCGTTGCGTGCAATTTTCACAAAGACCTCGTCCAGGTCCTTGCCGGCGAAGCGCTCCTTGATTTCCTCAGAAGTTCCTGAAGCTAAGATTTTTCCAGCATGGAGAAATAGTATGCGATCACAGACTTCTTCGATGTCCTTCATATTGTGGGAGAGGTGCTCTTCGACGGGGGTGTGCGCTTTGATTGTTCGGGAACAACGAGGGCGTAGAGGGTCGTGTTGGCGGGGACGTTCTCGAGATCCGCGGAGGCCGGTCGAAGGCCTTTGTCGTCGTCGTGGAGGAAGAGAATGACGGCGTCTTTGCCGTGGGTGAGGTGAAAGTCCTCGAGGGTGAAGAATTTGGTGAGGAGGGTCTTCTTGATGACGGCGTCCCGGCGGACGAGGCTCTGCAGGTTCTGGAAGGTGGGTTCTTCGGTGAAGCAGATGCGGCCGCGGCGGTGGGAGGCCACGGAGGTGGTGTGGTGGGCATCCTTGTCGAGGGGGGCGACTTGCCAGACGTTGGCCTTGCCGAAGATGTGGGCGAACTCGCGAGCGGCCAGCGAGTTGACCTCGTCGTTGGGAGTGCCGGCCACGAGCTGGCTGATACCGGGGAATTCCAGTTTTTCTTCGACGAACTCGGAGAGGATGTTGGCGCGCACGGCGTGGAGTCCCTCCATGCGGGCCGCGGCGATGTTATCGTAGCGGGTGTCGAGCAGCATGACGGGGTGCCCGTCCTCGACCAGCGCCTTTGCGATGCGACGGCTCCAGGTGTCGGCACCCGCGAAGAGGACGCCGCTGGCATTGCGGGTGGCGAGGCCGAGGTTTTGGGCGAGAGGGGTGGCGATCAACCCGTAGACGAGGACGGTTCCGATGATGACGAGGAAGACCACCGGGACCAGTTGGGCCGATTGCGTGGCAATATTGGCGGCGAGTTTGCCCTGCTCCGCGGCGTGCTTGAGTTCGATGGCGAAGACGGAGGTCACGGCTGCGGCGACGATTCCGCGCGGAGCGAGGGCGGCCAGGAAGGTGCGCTCGCGGGAGTTGACGTTCCTGGAGCCAAGATTGGAGAGGTAGACGCTGGCGGGACGCACCACCAGCAGGAGGACCGCGAGAAGGATAAGGCTGGGAACCGCCACGGCTTTGAGTTCCTCCGGTGCGATGCGTCCGGAGAGAAGAATGAAAAGGAGCGAGATGATGAGGACGCGGAGGTTCTCCTTGAACTCGAGAATGTCGCGGACCGAGACCGACTTCTGGTTGGCGAGGGCGATGCCGAGCACCGTCACAGTAAGCAGTCCCGACTCCTCCTGGATGGCATCGGAAACCGCAAATGCTCCCGCCACCACCGCGAGCAGGAAGACACCCTCGAGGAAATCCGGGATGAGGTGGCGCCTGAGAAGGATTTCGATGACCTTGGCGAGGGCGACGGCGAGACCGATGCCGACCAGGATGGTCTTGCCGAGGGCGAGGAACACGGTTTCGCTGGCGGCCTGGAAGCCGCCCGACACGGCCACCTGGAACACGAGCAAGGCCAGGATGGCGCCGATCGGATCGATCACGATCCCCTCCCACTTCACGATCGCCGCGATCTTGCGGGTTGGTTTGATGACACGGAGCAGTGGCCCGACCACGGTGGGGCCGGTCACCACCAGGATCGCGCCGAGGAGGGCCGCCACGGGCCAGTCCCAGTGGAAGATGAAGCGCGCCGCGACACTGGTGAGGGCGAAGGTAATCAAGACCCCGAGGGAGCAGAGCCGGAGAACGGGGACGCCGGCTTCTCGCAATTCGGAAAACTTGAGGGTGAGGCCTCCTTCGAAAAGGATGATGGCGACGAAAATCCCGACGATGGCGAGGAGGGTGTCGGTCTGGTGGCCGAGGTAGTCATCGATGCGGGCCCCGGTGGTCAGGGAGAGACCGAACCCGAAGGCGAGGAGGAAAAGGATGGAAGGGAGTTTGAATCGCCAAGCCAGCCACTGCGCCAGGATTCCGAGGGCCAGGACCAGAGCCAGGTAGGCGAGAGGCGTCACGCCCGCAGTCTGTACGCACGCATGCGATCAGAGAATGCCGAAAAGCGAGGGCAGGCAATCAGGAGTCCGGCGACCGCCAGGACTAGAAGAATCCGCCTCAGCAGGGGGCAGCGGAGTTCGCGTTGTATCCGTGGGCGGAGGGGCGGCTGGAGACGAAGCCGGAATAGTACCCACCGGAGGTCCAGGTATCCGGAGAAGTGAAGACTGGCTGGCCCTCACTGTGACGGATGGCACTGGAATTCAACGGCGCACAGGAGACCAGGAAGAGGCTGGAAGCGATTCCGAGGGCCGCGAGCGGGAACAGTTTTTTCATGGGAGGGGGAAGAGGAAGGGAGGGGGAGCCCCGACGGCCGCGCACCTGATTCAAGCTGTAGGATGCTTACAATGGACCATGATGGGCGGAATTCAAGACGAGATCCGGAGCAGGAGAGCCGAACCGGGCCAGATCGCGGCCCGGGAGGAAGGAGATGGGAAGGTCCTGGGGAGAACTATTCCGGGGTGAAGGGGAGGCGCGAATGAGGCGGCGGAGCGCCGGCGGACTCGGGATGGGGGTCGAGAGCGTCCTCGAAGGGGCGCTCGATGGAATTGCCGGCGAGGTCTTCGAGGCGGTGATCAACGTGAAGATGGTGCGCTTCGCCCACCCAGAGATGGTCGGGGCGGAACTCCCAGACGGTGTCGCCCCGCTTCAGGGAAACCTGCCCCGGGACCGGATGGCCGGATTGGCGCCGAACGGTAAGGAGCCGGCTGGCGAGGGCGTGGTCGAGCGCCTTGGTGAATGATACCCGGAGCGGATCGCGGGTTCCCTTGGCGGGGTGATCGAGGCGCCAGCGTTTGGGGGCAGGTTGAGTGTAGTCGGGAGGGCCGGCGCGGAAGGTCTTTTGAAAGCGCCGTTCCAACAACTGGCCGGAGGCATCTTTCAGGGTGCGATCGATCGTGAAGACGTATTGCTTTCCTTCCGCCAGCACGGCACCGACCAATTTGTTGGGCAGGAGGCCGCGCTTGATGCGACCAGGATCGAGGAGCACGGTGAGGCGCGTCATCTCCGGATTCCAGAGTTCCTGCGGGAGTTCCAGAAAGGGATCTGCAACGCGCTTTCCATCCACGTCGCGCAGGGCGATGTGCTCGTAGACGCTGCCGCGACTCATGGGGGCGGAGAAGTGGATATAGAACTTCAACAGATTGAGGGGCAGGGTGTCCGGAGTGGGAGTGACCATCGTGACGCGGGCAGGAACCTGCGGGGCACGGGGTGGCGCGGTGATTTCGGCTGTGAGGATCGTGGTGCCTGACCGGAGGGTGGCGGTGTAACGCAGCCCGGGCTCCAGAGGGAAGCGCGGGCGAAAGCGCAGGGTGTTTTCCTCGATGGACAGGATTCCGGCCATGGGGGGCAGCGGCGGGTTGCGGGGCGCCGATGCGACCCGCACGCTGAGCAGGTCGGCTCTGCCCCTTTCGTCCGGGGGAAGGGCCTGGATGTCATGTCGAGTGCATTCCACCCAGGCGCGATAGGGATTTTCCGGTGCGCTCCGCCAGCGGAGGGCCGGCGCTGCAACGCCGGAATAAGCAGTGGCGAGCAGAAGCAACACGGGGAGCCCCCGGCGATGGCGCTCCCCTTGGAGGTGTGGCCCTGTGCCCATTTACGGCAGAGGAAGGGTGGCGAGGGTGAGGCCGGTCTCCTCCCCGCGCTGCACCACGATGGCGCGCGCCTCGCTGTAGAGGTCCAACTGTTCCACCCCTTTCCAATCGGCGACGGTGTCATAGGACAAGCCGGCGGTTTGTCCCCCGGCGATGCGGCTGTCGATGGCCTTCACATCCGCGAGGCCCTTGGTGGGAACCTTCATGATTCCCCGGGCATTGTTGGCGATGAGAAGAAAGGAGTCCTTTCCCTTGTGGTAGACGATCATGTCGAGGGGACGGTTTCGGTTGCCGAGTTCGGCGAGGGTGGTGCCACGAACCTTGGCGCCCGGCTTGAGCTTGCTGATGGGGAACTGCACCAGAGGCGTGCAGGTATAGGCTGCGAGCAAATGCGGTTCGTTCTCGATCGTGAAAGTTGCGAAGGTGCGGACCGGAGAACGGGTTTCCAGTTTCCCGTGCGCGCCGTGGTAGATTTCCACGCTGGTTCCTTTGCTCACCTCCTTGAAGGGGAAAGGAATGCGTCGCAGCGAGGACGCAAACTCTTCGTTGGAGAGCCCCGCCACGATCACAGTGCCCTCCGTGAATCCGATGTCGGTGATCGATTCGAGGCGCGGATTCTTGCGGCGGCGTCCCTCGCCAACCAGTCCGTCGGCAGGCGGGTCGGGAAGGGCAGCTGCAGAGAACCTGATCTTGTCCAGCGAGACCAGTGCGAGTGCCCCGTCGCTCTTGACTCGCAGGAGGACCGGCGCGGCGTCGGGACCCAGGCCGCGCGACACGGCGAGATAGGGGACCCCGGATGCCGGATTGACGGCCAGGTCGTTGACAAGGATCTGGCTTGGGGCAGTTCCCAGGAGGGCCGCGATCTTCTCATCGAGGTTCTCGACCTTGCACGATTCGGGCTGGACGCCCTTGGTGTCGCCGGTGGCGATCGCGAAAACGGTCGCAGACTTCGAATCGGCGGCGAAGAGAATGCCATCGGGGCCGAAAGCGATCGGTCCGATCGATTTCAGTTCGGGTTTGCCCACCGACATCCCGGCGGACAAATCGGCGCCGAGCGCAAGGGGACCGGTAAGAACGGACGCGACGGCTGCCGCGGCGAGGGAGCGTGATAGTATATGCATGGTTGGTTTGTTCGGGATTGTGGGGGGAAGCAGCGATGGTGCCGCACCACCCACCCAACCACAATAAAACACCGGCGGCCAGCAATGGTTGTCGCTCGGACGGCGTGCTTAAGCGAGCCGGATTATCGCCGCCACCGATCGCGGCGTTCGTCGCCCTCCCGGGGCTTGAGGATCTCCTCCATGACGGGGGCGGGGAGGTTGGAGGACTCCAGCCAGGTGCTGGCCGCCGTGACGTCGCGTTGCATCCACTCACGGGCGGTGCGGGTCAGGGTCTGGTTCCGCAATTCGTCGGAGCCGATCGAATGGGCCCAGTCCATCGCCGCGGCCGGGTCCTGGGACACCACGCGGCGGGAGTAGTAGCTGATGGCAGTGTCGCGTTCCGCGCCCGAAGGCAGATCGGAGAGATATGTGCCGGCCTCTCCGGGGTTCTCCCGGGCCCATTCCGAGATCGTCTCCCCGAGCGCGCGCATGCGGCCGTCGCCCTCGGGGAGGCTCGTTACCCATTGCAGCGCGCTTCGCGGATCGTCTTCCGCCCACTCTTCGGAGATTTCGGCGATCGCGCCGGTGGCGAACTCGTTTTCCGCGAATTGCGACACCCAGCGGGCTGCTTCCTCGGGATTGCGCCGGACGTATTCACCGGCGATGGTCTCCATGGCGCTGCCCTTGAGCTTGCCATCGGGCAGGGAAGAGGACCACTCCGTTGCCGAATCGATCCCCTGGGATAGTTGTTGGCGGGCAATGCTGCGGATGTACCCTGCCGGGCGGTTGTCGTCGGTCTGCGGCAGGGAAAGGACGTACCCGGTGGCGGCCTTGACGTTTCGCTGGGCCAGTCCGTGGACGAGGCCACGGGTAAAGCTGTGCTGTTCGTCCTTGTCTTCGATCCGGGCCACCCAGTTCTTGGCTTCTTCCGGATGGCTGCTGGCCCATCCCGCGAGCACGGAGGACATCGTCCACTCTCGCGAGCGTCCCTCCTGCTCCTTGGCGAAGGCAACCGCGGCGGGACCATCGACCCGGCCCCAGGCATAGGTGAGGAGGCTGTATTCCTGTCCCCGGTTCCAACGCGAGCGCGGGGCTTCCCGCAGGGCGCGCACCGCGGCTTCGGCATTCTCGGCGGTGAGCGATTCGAGTAATTCCGCGAAGCGGCGCTGGCGTTTGATGGGATCGGTCTCGGCCAGGACCACCGCCATGGCGTCTTCCATGGCGCTGGGCGAGAGAGCCCGCCCGCCGGGCGTCCGGCCTCCCGATTCGGACCCGGTCCGGCCACTTCTGCCGCCGCGGGCCGTTGCTCCTGCCGCGGTTTCGCTGGAACTCGCTCCACTGCGGGGTGTGCTTCTCGACAGAGGTGCGGCTGCCCTGTTGTTGCCGCCCGATGCGGGCGCCTGCAGCTTGCCGACGACGAACGCGCCGGCGGCAACGAGGACCCAGAGACCATGAATAAAATAGGCGTTTCGCATCCGGCAAGAGCTTGGATGGGCAGGACTGTAGCAGACCAACGGCAGGATGCCAGCCGCCCAGCAGGCGGGTTTTTCGTGAATTTGGGGAAATCTTGATTTTCAGAGGCGCTCCGGCACGGCACCAATGGGCCGGTGCGCAACAGGTTCTACCAGGCATTCGACACCGAGCGGCTCTCGAGAACCGCGAGCGGAGAGGATTTCCGCAGTCCCTTTCAGATCGATCGCGACCGCGTCCTGCACACCCCGGCCTTCCGCCGACTCCAGAGCAAGACGCAGGTCTTCTGGAGTGGCGAGTACGATTTTTACCGCACCCGCCTGACCCACTCCCTCGAGGTCGCACAGATCGGGCGCTCCCTCTGTGCCTGGCTCCAGGCCACCGGCGGCGCCCTGGAAGCGGATTTCTTCATCGATCCGGATCTGGTGGAAGCGGTCTGTCTCTCTCATGACCTGGGCCATCCACCCTTCGGGCATTCCGGGGAGCGCTCGCTCAACCATTTCCTGGAGCCCTACGGGGGGTTCGAGGGCAATGCCCAGACGCTGCGCCTTTTGACCGAGCGCATTTTTTCGCAACGCAAGACGGGGATGGATCCCACCCGCGCCTTTCTGGACGGGGTGCTGAAGTACAAGTCACTCTGGAGCGAGTTGGTTTCGCAGGCGGGCGACGGCCCGCAGAACCACTTCGTCTACGACGCGCAGGGCCACTATGTCGACTGGGTCCTGGGGGGACGGGAATTTCCCGGGGAACTGGCGCCGGGGGTGCGGCGAGACGCCTTCAAGTCGGTGGAGTGCGAGATCATGGACTGGGCGGATGACACCGCCTACTCGCTAAACGATCTGGCCGACAGTGTGCGGGCTGGTTTCCTGAACGACCAATCGGTGCGCGGGTGGGCCGAGAAGGAAGGCGAACCTGTCGAGGAAGGTTCCCCGTTGGGCGATTTGTTGCGAGCCATGCATCGCGGGCGGATCGATTCTTTTGTGGGTCGCCGCATCGGTCACTTTGTGAAGGCGGCCCACCTCGTGGAGGAGGTGAACTTCCTGAGCACCGTCTCGAATCGCTACCGATTTCGAATCGAGATCGACGAGGACATTCGTGGCGAGAGCGGGATCTACAAGCGCCTCGCCTTTGAGGTGGTCTTTCTCTCCCCTCAGCTGAAGCAACTCGAGCACAAGGGCAGCTTCATGCTGCGTCGCTTGTGGAACCTGCTCCATGAGCGCTACGTGGAAGGCCGCTCCATCGATGGTCAGTACTTCCAGCTCCTCCCCGAGGAGCAGGCTCGTGAAATCGCCGAGGCGGAATCCAAGGAGGAGCGAGCACGCCTGGTGTGCGACTTCCTGGCTGGAATGACGGACGGATTTGCCGCGCGCATGTACCAGCGCCTCTTCTCGGCCGGCTTTGGCTCCATCGGCGATCTGGTAGGCTGATGATTGGCAGGTCAGCGCATCGCCTGCGGGGGATTGGGCGGGCAGCCGTGGCGGCCGCTCTGCCTTCCCGCTCCAAGCGAGACGCCCCGTCTCCACGAGGAGAACGGGGCGTTGGAAAGCTTCGACTGTAAAAGCTCGAGGGGGTTGGAGATCAGGTGGCCTTTTTCTCCTCTTTCTTCTCTTCCTCCACCTTCTCGTCACCGGCCTTGGCCCACTTCTGGCACTTGAACCGCTTGGCGGTTCTGCCGAGGGCCTCGACGACCTCTTCCTTCGTGATGCTGTCGTTTTTGGCTTTCACGATAACGAGTTGGGTCTTCCTACCGTCTTTGACCTTGCCGGATTTGATTTCGACTGTGGCAACACCCTTGAGCTTATTCTTGAGCGACGACCTGACGCTCGCTTGACAGCCTTTTCAGGTGATACCGGTGAAGAGGCTCTTGTAGGTGACAACGCCCTCTTCGTCCTGCCCAAACGCCGCAGCGCCGAGCCCAATCAGCATGATCGCCATCAAGGCGAATAGTTGGTGTACTTTCATTGTTCTGGATCAAATGGATTTCTCCACTGGCGTGGTATCCTACGGGCGATTCTCTCAATCTCAATCACAGCCATCCCATAGACTGAGGTATTAATGGGTGGCTGGCGGCCGATCCCACCTAGGATCGGCCTGATGAAAAAACAAAAACCAG
>Ga0310121_10003716_pt1 | contig 13826 bp, 11 predicted proteins | sample CB27_Tmax_986_MG_FD_203504 | JGI IMG/M metagenome (GOLD analysis project Ga0310121, IMG submission 203504) | Marine microbial communities from Western Arctic Ocean, Canada - CB27_Tmax_986 | ecosystem: Environmental > Aquatic > Marine > Oceanic | place: Canada: Western Arctic Ocean | collected... | reverse complement strand
GAAAAGCGATTTACTAGCAATAGCAATTACGTGCAAAAGCTGGGAATCATCCTTGCGGAGGCACAGCGCGGACGCCGCTTCGCCGGGGTGATTGCCATTGAAAAGGAACTGGAAGCGGTGAATGACGTCCAGTCCTTCGTCATCCACTTCAAGGTCGCCGGGACGTAGCAGGTGAACCACCCGATGATCCCTATTAATTTAATCGCTATCTGCTTCCCATGATGTAGCCATCAGTTAATCGTCCACGTCGACCCTCATACTGTAAGGTCTCGCTTCTCCGGTCCATCCAAAACAATTCAGTGAAGACACTTCTCCTGCCCGCTCTCCTCGCCTCGACTTCCCTCTGTGTTCAGGCCGATCCGCGCATCTCCTCGTGGTACACCAAGGAGTCCGGAAGCTACGCCCGGATCTACCGCACTCTGGCCGACGAAAGTGCCGGGAATGCCGTCACCACTTGGAGCCGGGGCCAGGGCAACCAGAACCAGCCCACCTACGGCGGGGTCCACAGGATCGAATCCTCTTCCGACTGGATCTACCTCCACACCACCGGACTGGCTTCCAGCCACGTGATGGGCCCTTGGTATGGAGACGAAGCCAAGACCCTGCCCTTCCCGAATTTCCCAGCCAATCAAGCCGTCATCTACCGTATCCCGAGGACCCCGACCATCCCCGCTAACCGTACGGCCACCTCACTCGGGGCCGTTGGATACTTCGTGGACGGGGTGGCCCAGTTCGACGGTCAGGACGGCTTTTCCTATGGCAGCTTCAGGGGCGAGGATGCCTCCCCCGGCAGTGGTTACTGGAACCACGATGCCTACGTCAGCGAGGGAGTGACCTTCGACAATGCCTTGGCACACCAAGCTGGGGGCAATCACCACTATCATGTCAATCCCCCGGCCCTCCGTCATGCCCTCGGGGACAGTGTGGATCACGACATCTCCACAAACACCTACGCTGAAAACTTCAACGGTCGGCACTCTCCCATCATCGGCTGGGTCGCCGATGGCTACCCGATTTACGGACCCTACGGTTACTCTGATCCCGAGGACCCTTCCAGTCCGGTCCGCCGCATGATTTCCGGCTATCAACTGCGAACCGACCTTGCCAGCGGCGCAGCACGAGCCAGTTATCCTGCCTGGGCCGAGCGGTTCCACGGTGTTGGCCCCGCTCTCTCCGGCAGTCAACTCGGTCCCAGCGTCAACGCCGAAATCGACGGGGAGACCTATTCCCTCGGTCGCTACCTGGAGGACCACGACTACAAGGGCGACCTCGACATGACGCTCGGGGAAGATTTCGATCTCAACGAACAGAACGGCCGCTTCTGCCTGACCCCGGAGTTTCCCGGGGGAACCTGGGCCTACTTCACCTGTATCGATCCCGATGGCAACCCGGTCTTTCCCTACAACATCGGTCCTCAGTTCCTTGGATCCCCCACCGGGGGAACCGTGAATGCCATCACGGAAGGCACCACCGTCCACTTCCTGGGCGGACCCAACATGGAAGATAGGATCGATGCCGTCCGCCACAGCCCCGATTCAGATGAGATCATCCTCACCTGGTCCACCGTTGAAGGCGGCACCTACCAGGTCGAGTCTTCTGCCGATCTCCAGGCATGGGCCGAGGAAGGCGCGGAGTTCAGCGTGGATGCCAATCAGGTGACCGTGACCAATGCCCGCGATCCCGGAGGAAGCTTCTTCTACCGCCTCGCCCGCAAAAGCATCGCGGACTATGACGACAACGGCTTCTGAGACTGCGGGGCAGGCCTCCCGGCGGGAACGAGCACTACAATCGAAGTCACCTCCGCGCGTAATGTCACGCTGGAGACTGTAATCATTGTGCCCGAAGTGGAGGCATCCGCGGTTGTCATTTTGCTCGAGGGTGGAGACGGGAAAATCACCATCAATGAAACCCCGGCCGGTGCAGAGATTGGCGGTAACGGGTTCCTTGCAAGAAACGCGGTCGCCTTCTCCGAGGAAGGGCTAGTCGTTGCCGTCGTTGATGTTCCTTCGGACTTCTCTGTTACGGGCATTGACATCGACTACCGCACCGATGCCGACCAGGCCACTGATGTCGAGGCGGTGGTGGACTGGATTGCCGAACGGACATCGTTGCCAATCTGGGTCATCGGCATGAGCCTGGGTACTTACTCTGCCACCAACTCGGCCATCCGACTCGCCGGCAAGGTGGATGGCTACGCGGTGTGTTCCGCCTCAACCTCGCCGCCAGGCGCGGCGGGTGTGTTGATGCCCACTGGAATCCTGGAGCTGGAAATGGAACAGATCACGGTTCCTTCGATAGTCATCGGCCACGAGGATGACGAGTGCGTAGGAACGCCTTCGAGCGGAGTCCAGGATGTCGTTGACGCATTGATCAACGCCGCGAGCGTTGTCAGCAATGTTTTTGGCGGCGGAAACCCTGCAGCATCCCCGCCCTGCGGACCGCTCTCACCCCACGGCTACTACGGGATTGATGAGGTGGTGGTCTGTTTCATCGCCGACAACATCAAGTGATTCGCAACTGTCGCGATCTACTGAATACTCTCATTTCCCCCCGGGCGTTATCCTAACAAAATCGGGTTACTCCCCACACCCCCCCCAAGAAGCAGGGGCAGCAGAACAACTAACAGGGGCGCGGGTTTCATGGGGTTATTATTTTTGAACTTCTTTCTGCGAATCATCTGCCGTTTTAAATTGCAGCTATTCAGAGGAAGATCTTCTCGGCTTCTGCGGCTTTCCCGAGGGCAGAGAATTACTCTGTCCTAACTTTTTAGCTACCGCGTCTTTGCCGAAACCTGCGGTTAATTGGAGCCGCGAGAAAGGCAAGCCATGATTATTAGGATTTCCCCCCGAGATGGCTTCGTCGAGAGTAAGTCCCGCCGTTGCACCCACTGTTGATTTAACCGCCGCCATAGGGAGATCATGTTTTCTATCTCAACTCCAGAGTAGCAACTAAATAGTTGAGGCTATTCAGGTGGTCGCATCTCAAAGAAGGCTTTCGCTTCCGAAGCCATCGTCCCGTTCTTAAGCTGAGTGCCTCAGTCAATGTAAGATTCCCAGCAAGTTGTATCCTCCGCGATCCGCCCGATGGATTCCAACTCGATCCCGCTGCCATCGATTCTTCCCAGAGCGCTTCGTTCGTTTCCTCTCAGCCCGACACATGCCCTACACATGTGTTGGCCCTTTTTCGTTCCTTGCGGTTAGGTAAGAATCCATGCGGTGGTGTAGACTGCATCTGCCAAGGATCGATTTCGACAGCACCTCAAAAATGTTAAGCCGGTGTAAAAGAGGTTCTAAAAACACCCGTGAATGAGTAGGTAATCCCATGCGCTCGGAAATCCCCGGATCCATGCCTGCTCCATCCCCCTGCCTGATGCCCCTGCTTGCCGCATTGTGTTTACCGGCTGCTGCGGAGCCACAATTGACTTCCTGGTATACTGCGCAGAGCGGCAAATACGCGCGTATCTTCACCAGTAAGGAAAACGAGGCCGCGGGCACCACCTCGACCACCTGGAGCCGCGGGCAGGGCAACCAGACCTCCCCGACCTACTCCGGGGTGCACGAGATCCACCATGACGCCAACTGGATCTACATCAGGACCAGCGGTCTGGGATTTCATATCATGGGCCCCTGGTATCTTGACGAGGCTAAGACCCGGAACTTTCCGAGCTTCCCCGGCAACACCGCCACTACCTACCGCATCCCGCGCACCCCGACCGCCTTCAACGGCAACATTACCACCGGCTTCGGTTCGATTGGTTACTTCGTCGATGGCGTGGCGCTCTTTGACGCCACTGATACCTTCTCCTACATCAACAGCAGCGGCAGTGATGGCAGTCCGCTCGGCGGTGGGCGTGGCGACGGGGTCTGGAACCGCGATGCCTATGTCAACGAGGGCGTCACCTTTGACGCTGCCAACGCCCACCAGGCGCAGAGCCTTCACCATTACCATGCCAACGCCCCGGCCGTCCGTCACCTGCTCGGTGACAGTGTTGACTACGATGCCGGCGCCAATGTCTACACTGAGAACTTCAATGGCGGCCACTCGCCGATCCTCGGCTGGGTGTCGGACGGGCACCCGATCTACGGCCCCTATGGCTACAGCGATCCCGATGACCCCGGTTCTGGCGTACGGCGTATGACCAGCGGCTACCAGAAGCGCGACGGCAGCAACGGCTCCACCACCCTGAATCGGACCGGGAGAACCACCCTGCCGCAGTGGGCCAACCAACTGCAGGGACGAACCACCATCCTCGCCACCAACCGCTACGGACCGAATGTCAGTACCACCTACATCCTTGGCCACTACCTTGAGGACTATGCCTACATGGGGAATTTGGGGCTCACCCAGGACATCCACTTTGACCTCGACGAATACAACGGACGCTTCTGTGTCACCCCGGAGTTCCCGGTGGGAATCTGGGCCTACTTCACGACCATCGAGGTGGATGGCACCCCGGTTTTCCCCTACAACATCGGGCGCAACTTTTACGGCACGCCCAGCGGCGGCAACACCAGTACTATTCCCGCCGGGTCCACCAGGGCCTTTATCGGTGGACCGAGCAAGCAGCACAGCGCAAGCGATGCCACCAGGGAAGGCGGGGTGCTGACCCTCACCTGGTCCACGGTTGAAGGTGGCGCCTACCAGCTCGAGTCTTCTCCCAATCTCGGAACGTGGACCGAGGAAGGTGCGGACTTCACGGCACAGTCAATCACGCAAACCACCAGTGACACGCCAAGCCCCGCCACTGAACCAACCCAATTCTACCGCCTCAAGCGCACCGGCATCGCCACCTATGACGATTCCGGCTTCGACAACCAGTTCGAGGGCACTGGCGGAAATAAGGGCGGCGGGGGCGGCGCGGACAACTTCGTCGCCAACTTCACCGGCCCTCCCCTTCCTCCGGCCAACGTCATCCAGGAACTGCGAATCGGTAATCCTGGCATCCCGGCCACCCTCGTCAGCCTAGACTCGAGAACCCAGCTCACCGTCTCGTTTGACGCCAGCGCCCTCCCTCCCGGAAGCCATGCAGTCTATGTGATTTTCACCCCGCCCGGACGGCCCCGGCTCACCCTGACCTCCACCAACCGGTTCTCCCCCTGAAGATGGCCGTCGGCCGTTGACACCCCGTCCGTGGTCCTCTTCCCCATTGGCAGGGCCCTGCCAAACGACTATCCTCCCCCTCCAGGATCCATGATCAGGCCCCTCCTCTGCTTTTGCGGTCTCCTGGCCGTCAGCCACCACCTGCAAGCCGGGGTCTCCCTTGAGTTGAGGCACCTCTGGGAGGGTAAACCCTTCGCCATTCCCAGCGGGGCCTTCGTCACCAGGTCCGGAGAGACCATCGAACTTTCACGCCTCGCTTACCTTCTCTCCGAACCCCGCCTCCTTGGCCGCGGCAACAATGCCTCCTCCGGCACCTGGCTGCGCCGCAACGACTGGTTCGCCCATGTGGATGCTTCCAGTCCGGGCGGTGTCAGTCGTCTCGATCTGGGTGACCTTCCCCGCCGGACCTACACCGTTTTGCAGTTTCATATCGGACTTGACCAGGAAACTGACGAGGCCGATCCCAGCCAATACCCGGCGGATCATCCCCTCAACCCCAACTTCAACAACCTCCATTGGACTCCCCAGGGAGGTTACATCTTCCTCGCCATGGAAGGTCACCTTCGCAAGGAGGGGGATACCGGCGGCTTCGCCTATCACCTGGGCAATTCCTGGAACCGGACTCCTGTCTCGCTGCCCCTCTCGCTCGAATTCACCGGTCCCGTCACCATTGCCATCGATGTCCACCTCGATCGTCTCTTCAACGGCGACAAACCCCTCCAGATCGCTGCCAATCCTTCCACTCATTCGCGCAAGGGCGACGAGATCGCGCGGTTACTGAAGAGCCGGCTTTCCTCCGCCTTTGCGGTCCGCGAAATCCGACAGGCGCGTCCGCCTGCCCCGGCGGATCCCCCCGCTCCCGGAAACCTGATCGGCACGCCCTACCGCTTCCGCCTGGCCCGGGGATTTCCCATCCCCAAATTGCCCACCGCCCCACCGCTCACCAACGAGGGCGTCACCCTGGGCAAACGTCTCTTTCACGACCCCCTGCTTTCCGGCACCAACAAACAGTCCTGCTCCTCCTGCCATCAGATCGCCCACGCCCTTTCCGATCCACGCCGCTTCAGCGAGGGCGCAAGCGGATCACGGGGAACACGCAACGCCATGCCTCTCTTCAACCTCGCCTGGAAAGATTCGTTTTTCTGGGATGGTCGTGCCCCCTCGCTGCGAGCCCAGGCCCTGCAACCGATCCAGAATCCCATCGAGATGCACGAGTCTCTTCCCAGTGCCATCGCCGAGCTGAACGCCGCCAATTACGGCCCGCTCTTTCAGGCTGCCTTTGGCACTGCCGGGATCACGGAGGAGCGCCTCGGAATCGCCCTTGAACAGTTCCTGCTGACCAGGACCTCCTACAACTCCCGCTTCGATCAGGCTGCCAGGGGCAAGGCGGAACTGACCGACCAGGAAAAACGCGGCTTCGAACTGTTCATGACGGAAAACGATCCCCGGCGCGGTCTCAAGGGAGCCGATTGCTTCCACTGCCACGGAGGCGCTTTCTTCACCGATCACCGCTTTCACAACAATGGGCTCCGCGACGATGATGATCGTGGACTGGAATCGGTGACCGGCAGGCCCACCGACCGCAATCGCTTCATCACGCCCTCTCTTCGCAATATCGCCCTCACTGCTCCCTACATGCACGACGGTCGCTTCCAGACCCTGGAAGCGGTCATCAAGCACTACGACTCGGGACTCCACCGCAGTTCGACCCTTGATCCCAACCTGGCCAAGCATCCCCCGGAGGGGCTTGGTCTCGGCATGGAAAACAGGAACGCCCTCGTCTCTTTTCTCAAAACGCTCACCGATCCCCAGTTCCTGCCCGCGGCGAAGAAGGGGAATTAGCACTGCACCTCCGGGCGATGACCCGCTCCGCGCAGGGTTCGGCGTGGAGGCTGTCCTCCGCCACTCCCTGTCCTGGACTTCATGCAAAGTGTTGGACTACTCGGGATCTTCGACCCACAGTGAGTCTGTTGAACCTGCCCAACTCGCTCACTGTCTCCCGCCCTGCACCCCCACCTTCCCCGCCCGACAGGCGCCCAGGGACGCAGGGGCTAGAAAAGCGATTTACTAGCAATTGCACCCCCACCTTCCCCGCCCGACAGGCGCCCAGGGACGCAGGGGCTAGAAAAGCGATTTACTAGCAATCACAAGGCGGTAGTCGATCGACATCGCGAAAAACCCGAACCCGGCCCACTGCTTCACCTTTATGGTGGAACCGTCTCTTTTATGCCCGCCGATCCATCGACCGCCGTGGACCGAGATGATTGCCGGAACCCGCGCGTCGGGTTTCGCCTTCGGGTAGGCGATGTCCGCCAGCAGGCCGGCGCCGTGGACGCGACCGTAGACGAGGTCTGCTCGGTAGACGATCGCCTCCGAGGTCGCGGCCTCTTTTTCGGCGCTCGCATCACCAGCGCAGATGAGGAGTCCGGCCAGCAGCAAGATTGCCACGCGGCCGGGGAAAGGTGGAAAGTTCATGGCTTCGGCTTGGTTCCTTGGGCTTGCGAAATCGAAAATGGAATTGAACTCGTAATTTTCTCACCGGCAGTCGGTGATGGCGATGCTAAAAAGATTTCAAAGCTCGTCCTGCCTACCGCCCTGAGATTGACGGCGCGATCCCGTAACCTATGCTCTTCAATCGGCATGTTCCCTGGACGAACCAGACCAAATCGCCCCATCCCTGCCCTTTTCCACCCCGCGTGGATGGGGCTGTATTCTGGGCTCGTTGTCCTGACCGGAACTTTGACTGTTGCCGGTGACGAAGCTGCGTCATTCGACAAGCTCGGCGAGGAGTTCCATGCGGACGTGCGGCCGCTCCTGAAGCGCTCCTGTCTGCAGTGCCATTCGACACGGAAGAAGAAGGGCGACCTGGACCTGGAACAGTTCGCCACGCTGGCCGAGGTGCGGCGGGCAACCAAGGTCTGGGTGAAGGTGGCCGAAATGCTCGACAACGGCGAGATGCCACCCGAGGACGCAGAAGCGCAGCTTACCACCGATGAGCGAAAGGACCTGCGCGCATGGCTCGAGCGGTATCTCCACGCCGAGGCCCTGGCGAGCGCGGGCGACCCCGGGCCGGTGGTGATGCGGCGGCTCACCAACGCGGAATACACCTACACCATTCGCGATCTCACGGAGGTCGAGCTGGATCCGGCGCGGGAGTTTCCGTCCGAGGGTGCGGCGGGAGAGGGCTTCACCAATACGGGCAACGCCCTGGTCATGTCGCCGGCCCTGCTGCGCAAGTATCTCGACGCCGGGAAGGAGGTGGCGGCTCACGCGGTATTGCTGCCGGACGGCTTTCGGTTTTCGGCCCACACCACCCCCCGCGACTGGACCGACGAGATCCTGGCACGGATCCGCGAATTCTATGCCCGCTTCAGCAAGGTAGAACGACTCGCCGAACACTACGGCAACAACTTGGCCCACCTGGGCAAGGCGGGACGCCTTCCGCTTGAAAAATACTTTGTCGCCACCATCGCCGAACGGGACTCGCTTTCCCGGGGAGAGAAGACACCGGCCGCGGTGGCGGCGCAGCACGGCTTGAACGCCCGGTACCTGCAGGCTCTCTGGTCGACACTGAACAGCGACGATCGTTCGCTCTTGCTCGACGAGCTCCGCGTCCGGTGGCGCGAGGCCGGGCCCGGAGAAGCCGCGGCCCTGGCTGCCCAGGTCAACACCTGGCAGAAAGGTCTGTGGATCTTCAACCCGGTGGGTCTCCTGGGTCGGAAGGGAAGCCAGGCACGGTGGCTGGAACCCGTCGATCCGCTCCTCACCCGGCAGGAACTCCGCCTCAAGGTTCCGGGGCCCAAGAGTGGCGAGGAGGCAACTGAGTTCACCGTCTCGCTCATCGCAACCGATGCCGGCGACGGAAACGATCACGATTTTCTGGTGTGGGAGCGCCCGCGACTGATCGCGGAGAAGATGCCGGACATCCTCCTGCGCGATGTCGAGGGCATCGACGCGGCCCTCTTCGGCAGACATCCCGAGGGCAAGAAAATCGATTCTGCCTCGATCTGTGTGCGGGCACCCGCCACGATCTCACTTCGCCTGCCCGCCGAATTGGCCGGACGGGAGCTGGTCACGACCGCTGCCCTTGACCCGGAAACGGGAAGCGAGGGCAGCGTCCAGGGGGAGATGGTGGCGGGCACACCGGAGCCGCGGACCGGATTGCTGCCCAGTGAAGTGGTGGTGGGCTACGACAAGATCAACATTGGTGCCGAGCAGCGAACGGTTACTCATCGTCGAGCCATTCTCATCGGTGAGAAGGGCGGCACCCGGCAGCGTTTCGAGGAAGCGCTGGAGGAGCACCGCAGCCTCTTCCCTGCGGCGTTGTGCTACACGCAGATCGTCCCGGTCGATGAGTTCCTGACTCTCACCCTGCTCTATCGCGAGGACGATCAACTCGTCCGGCTCATGCTCGACGACAAACAGAAAGCTCATCTGGACGAGCTTTGGAACCAACTGCGCTACGTGAGCGAGGAACCGTTGAGACTGGTCGACGTGCTGGATTCGCTTCTGGAGACCACCATCGACCATCCACAGGCCGGCATCTTCGACGACGCGGTCGAGAGTTTCAACGCACGCGCCGAGACCTTCAAGAAAATGGTGGTCAACAGCGAGGCTGCCCACCTCGACGCGCTGACCGCCTTCGCCGCTCGCGCGTGGCGCCGCCCACTCACCGCTTCAGAGAAAGACGAACTTGGAAAGCTCTATCGCGAACTGCGCAAACTGGAGTTGCCGCACCAACACGCCTTTCGTTTGACGCTCGCTCGTCTCTTCGTCGCGTCGCCGTTTTTGTATCGGCTCGAGGAAGCACCGGAGGGCGCCGAGGCCGCGCCCGTGACGCCGTGGGAACTGGCGAACCGGCTCAGCTACTTTCTCTGGTCGTCGCTGCCGGACGACGAGCTCCGCGCGGTAGCCGCGGACGGCACCTTGCCCGAGCCGGCCGTCCTCGCTGCACAAGCCCGCCGCCTCCTCAGCGATTCGCGAGCACGACGGCTGGCCACCGAGTTTGCCTGCCAGTGGCTCCACATCCACAACTTCGACACGCTGATCGAGAAGAGTGCGGAGCACTTCCCCGGATTCGCCGAACTCCGCGCCGACTTCTACGAAGAATCCATTCTCTTTCTCAGCGACCTGTTCCAACACGACCGCTCCCTGTTAGATCTCCTCGACGCCGACCACACCTTCGCCAACGAACGCCTGGCGCAGTTCTATGGACTTCCCCGAGTCAAGGGAGATGACTGGCGGCGCGTGAAGGGAATCCGGCAACACGGCCGGGGAGGCATCCTGGGACTGGCCACCACGCTCGCAACTCAATCCGGCGCCACCCGCACCAGTCCCATTCTGCGCGGCAATTGGATCAGCGAAGTGCTCCTTGGCGAGAAGCTCCCCCGCCCGCCGAAGAATGTCCCGCAGCTCGCGGATGCCTTGCCCGAGGGACTGACCGAGCGTCAACTGATGGAGCGCCACAGCAACGATGCCGCCTGCGCAAAGTGCCACGCCCGCATCGATCCGTTCGGATTCGCGCTCGAGAATTTCGATGCCATCGGCCGGCGGCGCGAGAAGGACGCCGGAGGACTGGCGATCGACTCCCGCACCACTCTGCCTGATGGTACTCGAGTCGAAGGTCTTTCCGGACTGCGGGATTACCTCCTGGGAAAGCGCCGGGACGCCTTCCTGCGACAGTTTTGCCGCAAACTCCTGGGCTACGCCCTCGGTCGCGAATTGCAACTTTCAGACCAGCCGTTGCTGGACGAAATGATGGCCCGCCTGGCAGAGCACGACTATCGCTTTTCGGTGGCGGTGGAGACAATTGTGTTGAGCAAACAGTTCCGAATGATTAGAGGAAGGACTTCTCAATGAAACACCACTTTTCCCGCCGGACCTTCCTTCGCGGCGCCGGCGTGACGATGGCCTTGCCGTGGATGGAATCGCTGCCGGTGTGGGGCGATGAACCGGCCCGCAAATCTAGTCAGCGGGCAAGTCAGGCTCCCGTCCGGCTGGCCGTGCTCTTTGCGGGGAACGGGTTTCACGCCGGTCACTGGTGGGCCAAGGGCGAGGGGAAGCAGATGGAACTGAGCCCGGTGCTCAATCCGCTCAACGGCCTCCAGGAGAAGCTCCTCTTCATCGGTGGTCTCTACAACGAGCAGGCCCTCAAGGGTAACATCCACAGCTCGCAAACCGGGAATCTTCTGTCCGGTGCGCCGCTGGCTGCGGGCGGCGAGATCCGGAGTGGCACCAGCTTCGATCAGATCATCGCGCAGCAGTATGGGCGCTCGACCAGGGTCCCCAGCCTGGTTCTCGGCTGCGAGCGCTCGAATCCGGGAATCCACAAGAACTACTCGATGCTCTACAGCTCGCACATCTCGTGGAGTTCGCCCACCGCACCGACACCGCTGGAGCTCTACCCGGCCCTGGCCTTCGACCGGCTCTTCAAGAATCAGAGCGAGCGCGGCGAACAAAGTGTCCTCGATTCCGTGCTGGGGGAAGCGGGAAAGTTTCGTAAGAAAGTGAGCCGCCGCGATCAACAGAAACTCGACGAGTACCTCAACTCCGTCCGCGAGGTCGAGCAGCGCATCGAGCGGGCTGACCAGCGTGGAGAGTTGCAGGGATGGCGCCCAACTCTCGACAAGCCGAACATCCCGCGCCCGCCGGACGGAATTCCGCAGAACATCGCCGACCACATGCGGCTCATGTGCGACATTCTCGTGCTGGCACTTCAGACAGACATGACTCGCGTCTGCACCCTGAAGCTCAATAACGATCACAGCTACCTGCAATTCCCGCACCTGAGCGTCGAGGTGGGCCACCACGAACTTTCCCATTCGGATCGTGGCAAACAGTCGCCCGGCTGGCTCAAGGTGAATCAGTTCTTCCTCGAGCAGTATGCCTATATCGCACGCAAACTCGACGCCATCCAGGAAGGCGAACGCACCGCCTTGGACAACTCCATGTTGATGATGTGCTCCAGCATGATTTCTGGAATCCATGACGCCACCAAACTGCCCGTCGCGATCCTCGGTTGCGCCGGCGGGCAATTGCGAACCGGCCGTGTCCTCGATTATCACGGCAAGCCCAACCGCAGGATGTGCAGCCTCTACCTCTCACTCATGGACAAGTGCGGAATTCGCCCGGAGAAGTTTGGCGACTCCGCGGAACGCCTGAGCGAGATCTAGATCTTCGGATTACTGTGCGCTACTCCTTGGTCGCACTTTCGGGCAGCCTCCAGCGAACCGACTCCACGTGCGTCTTTTGCTCGGCACCGCGGTAGCTGTAGATGGACACCAGGGACTGATCTGGCAATTGGATCGTGTTCCCAAAGCCGCCGCCACTGGATCCGCGGTTCACGTCACTGATCACAATTCGGTCACGATCGAACTCCCAGCTCCGTCCGTTGTCCTTGCTGACGATCGCGCGCAGCCCAAGCCCGTGACCATCGGTCGAATTGCTGCGCACCGTGAAGGTCAACATCAGCCTGCCGTCGTGAAGCTGCAGGAATCGTGGATACATTTCTCTGCACCCCCACCTTCCCCGCCCGACAGGCGCCCAGGGACGCAGGGGCTAGAAAAGCGATTTACTAGCAATCATCGGCTACGAGGCCGTGATGAATCCCTACCAGGCCTGGGCCATCGACCTGCGCCGCGACATCCCCAAGCGGATGCTTGATGAGACACGGATCCACACCCTCACAAATCCTGATACATAAAGCCGACCCTTCGGGGCGCTCACCTCGCAAGCATGTCGTCGATAAACTCGGATTCTGGCTCTACGCCGGTGACCAAGAGATGGTCGCGAGCGCGTGTGCGCGCCGGTTGAAAACCGGTACGGGAAGAGGGTCGGGATGTCGGGATAACCCCAGGGCGGCCTCCAGGGCAGAGAGAAAGCTTTCGGGACCACAGACGGAGGTTCGGAGTCCCTGGTAGTCGTTGGGAGCGGAGGCGCCGTCGAGGTCGAGGCCAAAGAGGTATCGGGACATTAGCGAGAGAATGAAGAATTGGACGAAGAATGCGAGAATGCAGGACTGAGGATGGGATCAGACATTTGTAGGGAGAAGCTGTGGGACCTCAGCATGAGACGACGTGAAAAAGGGCATGAATATGGCCCAGGGCGATCCTTGCTTGCAGCGGGAGTGTCAAGAGCCGCCCCCTCCGCCCGAGGCCCTCCAGGGCCTCTATTCATGTAATCTCGGGTGGTTGGGGCGGGAGTTAGCTGAGTATCGTGATAAGAGGTCACAATGACTGATTCCGAGTAACCGATCAAGCCAGGCGGATCACTGTGGCATTTCGCTTGGCACGTGTCAGGGCGACGTATTCAAGGCGCTGTTTGTCGAACTGCTGGGTGCTGCCGGGCGTGCGGCCCGGCTTGGCGATCAGGACGACCTCGTCGAATTCGAGGCCCTTGGCGCGGTGCATGGTGGCGACGCGGGCGGCGGAGGATTCGGCACGGTCGCGTTCGTTGGGGCCAATCAGCTTGGAGGAGATCTCTGCGGCCTTGAGGACATTGAGGACATCCTGGGCATCGTGCTTGGTGGGCACCATCACGCACACGGAACGGGCTGCCGCCAGGGCTACGGTGACGACGTCCACCGCTTTGGTGAAGGCATCTGTGCGCGCCGGAGTAATTCCGGTACGGGCGCCGGGGTAAAACCGGTACGCTGTTGGTTGTTTTAGTTTGTGGTTCAGAGTGAGTCAATTGTGAGGTTTCGGAGCCGGATCCCGCAGGCCGGAGGG
>Ga0310121_10003714_pt1 | contig 13830 bp, 9 predicted proteins | sample CB27_Tmax_986_MG_FD_203504 | JGI IMG/M metagenome (GOLD analysis project Ga0310121, IMG submission 203504) | Marine microbial communities from Western Arctic Ocean, Canada - CB27_Tmax_986 | ecosystem: Environmental > Aquatic > Marine > Oceanic | place: Canada: Western Arctic Ocean | collected... | reverse complement strand
GAAATCGTGCACGACTTCTTGCGAAAAGACGCTTGAGGAGAGCAACACAAGCCAAAACGATGAAGTCGCAAACGATCCCAATCAGAAAGGTGACGCCGACTGATAGCGATTTCAATTCCCGTCGCGTCTCGTTAAGGGTGAATTTTTTGCAAATTCAGCTACTCCCGTGCGTAATCCAGGTTAGAACTCGCCCAGCACTTCATTGCCACTCCTCGTTCCCAGCTGGGCAAAGAGCAACAGGTCGATGCTGTCGGAAAGGAAGCGGACCGATCCGTCCGCCAGCCCGAAATTGGCTCCCCCCGGGTGATAGCTGGCAAAGCCGGTCCCAGCACACCACCAGTCGAATCGCCCGTCCCAATTGATGCCGGTGGACGTTGAGGACAACGCCCAGTTCCCCAGCACGCAGTCCGCCGCAGCTCCGATTCCTGTGCCTGGATCGATATGCGTTTGTTCGCCAGTCATGAGTGTATTCGACGTGCCGTCACTGATCTGCCCGACTTTAACGGATGTGCCAATCTTATCGAAGACGCCCGCCAGGTCGGGTCGGGCGGGGTCGGGTCGAAAATGCCAACCATCATATGGGTCGGATGAACAGGGGCAAGTTCCGGTTAGGACGCAGAGGATTTTTGAGGGACTACCGTAGTCGCAGGGACACGGTGCCACCGGACCCGAAGACCCCGTGTAACTGGCGATCGCATAGGGAGTGCCGAAATCGGGACATCCGCAATCCCCGAGACACCCCACGTAGTCTTGAGTGTTCAGCGGGATTTCGCCAATGTTTGGCGAGACTTCACTCGGGCAATAGAAGACCGGAATGGCTATTTGATGTTGGGACATAGATTTTACAGGAGCGCCGAGATTTGAGATGTTCATTCCAAAATACTCGGGTGGTATACTATCGAGTATATTCGCCTGTTCGAGATACGGTAAAATAAGGACTCTCATGCTCCCGTATGGGACAAAGTCATAATGCCCGGATCCCTGTTGCAGGGGCGGGTCTTGGTACCCGGCGGAGCCGTACGGAAACCTACCGAGCGCAGCGTGATAGTTGTGAAACGCCAACCCAATCTGTTTGAGATTGTTTTGGCACTGGATGCGGCGAGCCGCTTCGCGGGCCGCCTGCACTGCGGGCAACAGCAGCGCGACCAAGATGCCGATGATGGCGATCACCACCAGCAGCTCGACCAGCGTAAAACCAAACTTCTTTCTGCGGACATGTCGAGACATGGCATCTGTGCTTTCGGAGGACAATAACGACACGACGTACCGCTACCTCCCCCCAGCCTTCCCGAGTTCTATTTCGCGTTGAGACTTTGACCGGGAGGGGAGTTCAGCAGCGATACCCGGAACCGCTTCCCATGAAAACCCGGAATCGCTTCCCATGAAAATGCTGCGATGCCATATCTGTAGTGATAACCCAAGATCCTTCCATTGTCAAGCTGATGGCCTTCGAAAGCAAACCCAGTAACCCGGATTATTCACGTAAGCCGGAACGAGCAAACGCTGGTTTTTCAGGAACTTCGGTCGCTTTTTCGTGTTCGGCCCGCCACAGAGTGCGAAAGACCTGGCAACGCGTTTGCGCTGTTCCAGCATCATCTTGCGCGACCTTGTTCCGGCCTACGTGAATAATCCGGGCTGGCGAAGTGCTCGTGCATTTAGAGAGCAACCGACAACGATTTCAGCCTGCGTAACATCGACGAATCCGCAAGACGCCCCTTCTTTGCGTGAGGCAGCCAGCCAGGCACCGTTGGATACTTTCGTGGCCAATGCTCCGCGTAGACGATGATCCTGCCTTGCCCGGTTACGGATAACTTTGACAATGTCAGCACAGAGGTACTCTTAAGGCGTGCGAATTCCGGAAGATCTTCCGAAAGGTCGGTCACTTTGGACCAACTTTTACCCCGGTCCGATGAACGCCAAAGCGTGGCGCCTTCGCTGGCAAGCTCGTACTTAAAATAACGGGTAGGCACCAGTAACAGCCGGTCCCCGTTCGTATTTACGGCGAATCCGAACACCCGGTGCCGAGCCCTTTCCTTAAACTCAAAGACGGTTTCCTGCCTGTCCGGCAGCCATTGGTAATCGATCTTTCTAATCGTTTCACTGACAATCTGCTTGCCACTGGCGGCCTTGCTCTCTGACTTGCCGACTGCTTGCTTACCTTGTTCGACTTGACGCTGTTGGGCAGACACCTCAGCCAGGGGGCCGCCAGCCAGAAGCAAGACAAAAGCCACCAGAGCAGCGCGCGCCAATCGTGCCCTCTTTAACTGGTCATATGCAAATACCAGAACGCTCAGGGCAATCTCCCTTTCATGGTGTCCTTCAGCCAACCCATTAGTTCTTGCTCTGCCTCTGCTCCAGTGGAGCATCCTCATCTTAATCTTTTCTTTCGATTCGAGGATCTTACTATCAACTCGTCCAATTCAGACTGCCATCACTGCTGATTCATCTCCGTGCGCTCAGGTGCATACGGACCTCTTTCAACCGAGGCGATCGGCAGCCGTAAGGCGATACGAAAACAGCGCGGTACTGCAGCCAGCGCGCATCACTGGAAGCTCTCGGGACACGCTGTCCCGACTTCTCAAAGTAGGTGTTCTCTCCGCCGGGTCCCAACCATTTGGCCTGCCCCAAACGCTCTTTCGTAGCCGCCCATCGGAACTGGAACCTCAACTTGGAGGGCGGCGGCACTTCGGCATTCCAGGAAATACGGGACGGGGCCCGGTCTTTGATGTCGAAGGCAGGTGAGGTATACGACTCCCGAGGCTCTCTCGTATAGGCGTTCCCATGGTCCCGCGTGACGATTCCATGCGGCCCCAATCCGGGTAATCGGGTCACCATGTCCGGCGCGAATCCTCCAGGCCCGTTCCAATAGATCAAGGAATCCACTTGGTGTCCTATGTCATTGCGATGACATGCCAGGAACAGATCGACCCAGCCGTCACGGTTCAAATCAACCTGCATCGCCGCCGCGGAACTCTCCGCCGGCAGGTTAAGCGGCCGGTCAAGGTCGAGCGTCTTCCCGTTGCCCCAGAACAGTTGTGCTGGGATGACCCTGGTGGTGGACGAGGAATAGGCGGTCACCAGCACATCCAGGTTGCCGTCCCTGTTGTAATCAGCAACTGCGGTCAAGATCGGAGAATACCCGCCCGGCAGTGTCTGTGAGTTATCGAGATCATAGCCCAGGGAACTTCCATAGTAGACGTACAGCGTATCTTTCAGGCCCGTATAGTGACCCATGATGCCCACAATCAGATCAAGCCAACCGTCACCATTGATGTCAGCCGTATTCACGGTACCGACGGTCACAAGCGCCGGACACGGAATCTTCCAGGTGCGCTGCTTCGAGTATCCATCAACACTGCCCAGGTAGATCAGCACTTGGCTTCGTTTGTCAGCAAACAGCAAGTCAAGAAACCCATCCTTGTTGACGTCAGCTATCGACCCAGAGCTCCCCATCATTTCAATGGGCTTGAACCGGGAGGATTTGAATCCATCCTTCGACCCGTAATAGATGCCCGCGGATTTCGCCAGCGTCTCGGGTTTGGCGTCATAAACCTGGCAGGTAAACAGAAGGTCAAGATAACCATCACGGTTGAAGTCTGCTACATCCACATCCTGCAAGGTGTCGTTAGTTGGCAAGTCCACGAACCGGTTCGGTACCGGACCGTGTGGCCCCCCCTGATGAATGCGAAGTCGAGCGATCGAGGCGCCTTCTGTATAGGTGGCCCCGGCGAAAACCACCTCCGGGTACCCGTCTAGATCGAGATCGGCAATCGCACATTGATCACTTCCGCCGGGCAGCTCCAGGCGGCGCTCTATCCCGTATTCGGCGGCCTCATTGCCAAGATAAATGTAGTTATGGATTTCTTTCACATGGCCACTCATCGTGTTAGAGAAGACCACCTCCGGCCGGCCGTCGCCGTCCAGGTCGCCGGCGGTGTTTCCGACGGCCCCGGCCGTCGGAAACCAAGTCACTCGATCTGTCGAAAAGCCGGCAGGCCCGTTCCAGTAAACCGGCGATTTGCAGTCGAACTTCCGGCCATCATCGTAACGGCTTACGACCAGATCCTTTCGTCCATCTCCGTTAAGGTCAAAGGCCGTCACCCAGTGAACGTGCGTTAGTGGCAATGTTGTTTGTACCTTCTGAAGATCATTGCCCGAGCGAACCTCCACTCCTTCGTTCGTAGCCATGATCAGATCATTGCTTTCGTCACCGTCAACATCCGCGACATCGCAACGGACGGCGCCCCTGCTGAACATGGAGGAATGGCCCGGCGCCTCAATAATCAGGTGATGGGCGGGATCGAATTTGCCTGCCCTATTCCAAAAGATCTGCACGCGGTTACCGCCCGAGAAGATGATCTCCTTTTTGCCGTCCCGATTTAGGTCTCCCACGACCAGATGGAGCGGGGCGCGGGTGGGCAAGCGGAGGGGCGATTTTGTGTTCAGGCCGTCCTTTGTCCCCCAGTAGATGTACGATTCGGTGTCATAGTCGAACTCGACGCGGTAATTGGCCACCACCAGGTCGACAAAGCCGTCTTCGTTCAAGTCGGCCGCGGCGGCCGCCGTGGCCGCAATCCCCTCGACGCCGTACCGTCTCGTGGCGTCCTGGAATTGCCGCCCGCTGCTCCCCAAGTAAACGCGGGTCAGCATGGGCTTGCCGGGGTTGTGGTGGTCGATCCACGCGGAGGGAAAGATCAGGTCCAAATGGCCGTCCCGATTGATGTCCGTTACGGCGACATCGTAGGCGCCTGCCGTTGGCAATTCGGTCCGCTGGGCTCCCAATCCCTTCGTTCCGCCCCAATACACGTAGGAAGGCAGCTTTGAGGTAACACCGTTTTCGCCGTTGGCCACAATCAGGTCCGCAAAGCCATCTTTGTCAAGATCGACAATCCGGGACATCCACCCGCTGTCGGCGGATAACTGCTGACGCCGCCAGCCCTTCTGCCCATGCTGTGCCAACGCATACACATAGGTGGGCCCTCGCTCAATATGGTCGTGGGAATTGGCGAGCACCAGATCCACATGACCATCGTTGTTCACATCCCAACGGTGAATCATTTCGATGACGCCGTGTGCATTCACGTACAGGTTACTGCCACCGTCGTCAAATTGGCCCTGGATAAAGCCGTCAAACTGGCTGTTTACCCATGCCGTTTCGCCAGCTTGTAGCGCAGCACCGGCCCCAGCTACGAATAGAACGTGCATTGCTGCGATCATGGGCATCAAACACCACCTGGCAACGCGGTTGGCGCGGCCGGTAGGGTCCATTGCCTTTGCTGATGAGGCCATGGCGATCTCCGGCTTCGGGGTGCGTCGCCGAGCAAAGCAAGCAACACCTCGTCGCCACACCGAGCATGTTGTGATGATGTAGCCGAAGGGGAGCTTCATTTTCCTGTCCCTGCTAGAACCCAGGATTAAGTCGAGACGGTTATACCACTATTGGGCCAAAACAGTAATCCGTTCTCCTCACGCCGCCAGCAATCACTCATCCACAACAATTGGACATATCTCGCTTCCTGGGGAAATACTCTTTTTTACTTGACGAGCCAGTCAAAGAGGGAAAGTTGCGTCCGCTGCGAGAACTCACTGACGCCAACCAATTCGCATCGGCTCTTCCTTCGCGTACGTTTCTGTACGGTTACTACTCGAACCCCTACCTGTCAAAAGGCAGGTCCCGGTAGTTGCCGATCGTGACCTGTTTACCTTGCTGCCAGGTTTTGCCTCCGTCACGGGAGGTCCAAAGATAGTTGTTTTGCCGCACCTTACCCCTTCCCACGCCGTGCAGCAGGGCCCCAGTCGCACCCACACCCAGCAGCAGTGTCCCGTCGGGCAACTCCACAACGTTGCGAGAGCACCTGGCGTCAGCCTTAGACGGAAAGCCCTCCGGACCGATCCGTGTGTGGTCCCAAGTCCTACCCCCATCGGTGGACCGGTGAATATAGGCGTGCGTGTAACCGTCCTTATTGCGACCATCACGAGCGCCCAGGCACGTGGTAACGAAGAGCGTTCCGCCGCGCCATCGAGATCGACCCGGACGTATGACGGTGGGTACCTGGGTTTCGGTGTGATCTCGGCACAAGAAGGGGACCTGGCCGAAGCCGCCAAGGCTATCGAGCGGGTCGTTCAGATTCTCCCCGTGGACGCTTCGAAGCGTGTGATGCTGGCGGAAGCTCTCGAAAAACAGGGCGAGTTGAAGCGGGCTGCACATCTGTGGGTATTTCTGCACAAAGGTACGTAAACCGTAATAGGATTTGTCGTAACTCGTTGGGAACTAGACGTTTCCCTCGGTTCTTCGGCCCCCATTTTTAGGCCACGTTTAGCTCGAAGTTTTTGGGGGTCTTGAAGCCGTCACCAGGTTCCATCTGGGCCGGTAAGGAAAACGGTCCTTTATTGATCAACAGTGTACTTCCCTCGACCGCTGGTCTCACGTAGATCGTGCCGTGAGAGAATGTGTTGATCGTGCGGCCGGAGTCTCCCGCGGCATGCGAATAGTTGAGCTCGATCTTTGAGACTATCGACGACAACAGCTCTTTGGTGTCCTGGGGTCTCGCCTTGCTGAATGCCTCACGTAGCTCACGTAGTGCGTCGATAGCTCGATCGACTTTGGAGTCGGGTTTGCCGTTGGATCGCGTATCGTGAGACGTGAGAGCCTGCAACTCGGTCTTGAGTCGGTCCCGCTGGTCGGTGAAGTCTTCCAACTTGGAATAGAGACCTGGTCTGAGTCGCGAGGGTGCCTCGAGGACCGCACCCTCGGCGGTGTCGATCTTCCGATCGAGTTTACCGATCTCGCTCTTGAGCCTCTCGAGGTCTCGGGGTTTCGGTGCGGACCGTTTCTGCTCTTTGCGTATCGCCTCACGTAGCCGATCGAGAGATGAGTCGGATAAGTACCGATCTTGAATCTTGGAAACGATCACCGACAAGAGCGGAGCCTCTTTCATGCTGTTGCAGTAGCAATGAGATCGACCGCTTTGGTGATAGAGCCGGCAGCGATAGGTCGGATCGCTCGACTTAGTCCCGCCCATTGAGCCGCCACAGTCACCGCAGTGAAGTAGACCGGAGAATAGATACTGGTGAGCCGTTTTCGGTGCGGTGTCCTTGCGTCCCTTTTCTAGCTTTGCTTGAGCCTGGTCGAATGTCTTTTGTGAAATGATCGACTTGAAACGGTTTTTGTGAGTGATCGGCTCGGATGGCGTATTCTTATCGCTCTTGCGACGGGGGACGATCGCACCGCCAGCGTTGGCAAAGTAGGTGCCAGAGCTTTGAGCCAGATAGACGAATGTGCCTGTGTACTTGCGACGGGTGAGAATTGCCCGGACCGACTGCACCCACCACGACTTTGAGCGACGTCCACGGTCTCGGGTTGCGGATGGTGTTAGTATGCCTCGGCGGTTTAACTCGGCAGCCACGCTACGCATCGACCCGCCAGGTTGAAGGAATAAACGGAAGATAAGACGGACGATCTTCGCCTCTTCCTCAACGATCCAAACCTTACCGTCCTTTGAGCGATAACCAAACGGACTCGGTCCGCCAGTGCCAGCAGTCCCAGCTTCAGCCGAAGAGCGTAAACCTCGGCAGGTGTCTCGTGATAGGTCTCGTAGGAATTGAGCTTTGCCTACCTGGTTAACTGAGTAGATCAATTGGCCGGCCAAATGCTCCCAGTCAATTTTTCCTTGAGCGATCGTCTCGAGTCTCACTCCACCATGACGAAACGGGGTGATCCAGTATCCCGCGTCCAACAAGTCGAAACGACCGAAACGACCTTGGTCCCACGCGAGGATCACCGAGAATTTACGATCGGAAGCGTCGTCCCGCATGGAGAGGAAACCGACACGGTCCTCGGTCTTGTCACCGCTGATCGCGTCGTCCACGTACTCACGTAGAATTTCGTAACCGTGATCGCCAGCGTATCGGGTGAGCTCGGATCGCTGATCTTGGATCGAGGTCTCTTGACGATCGGTTGAGCGGCGAAGGTAGAGCACCGCTTTTCCGGTAGAATGTTTTTTAGCCATGACAGCCTCCTCACTAGGTTGTTGTGGTTAGAGCCGGCTTGGGTGTTATATGCACCTTGCCGGCTTGTTTTCATTTACCAAGTACGTGGAAACCTTCCGGCAATTTACCGGAAGGATAACCACAATTCAGTCAAGACTAGGATACCTGGGAATTCTGGTTTCACCAGCACCTGGGGTAACGGCGTTAAATAACGTGTTTTATTACTCGGGGGAGAGCGTGTTTTGCCGGCTTTGAGCTCATGCGTTTTTTCTTTCGGAGGGTTTCCACGCCGGCTCTGGATCCAGCTTCCTCGCAGACATCACCGAGCCAGCGACTCCCAGTGTGAGCATGATCCCGCCAACAACTAAACAACAGACAGTCGTGGAGACTTGCCACGTGCCGTACGTGATCAGGACTAGTCCGAGAATGCTTAAAATTCCTCGCATCAATGACGATCCTCGTTTTGTTTCTCGAGCCGAAGTTTCAAAAACTCATCGATCGGATCCAATTTTCGCGGAGCAGCCACCGACAATTTAGCTCGATCAACCGGCGTCAATCCGAACTTGCTTGCGATCGCATTGAATGATTTCGCAGCACAAGACAACAAAATAACTTTGCGATATTGGTCGCCGTCCGACGAAAGTATTTCACAGTAGGTAGCCTGCCACTCGCATAGCTGGGCCAACAGCTCGGAGTCGAGACGAGTCGCAATTCCGCACGAGATCAGGTCCGGTACAATTTTGTCCCAGAATTGTTTTGCCTCTAACGATAGACGATCCGGCGGGATCGGCTCACCTCCTGGTTTCGGCTCGTGCTCGCGACCGGCGTGTCGATCCTGGCGGAATTGTCCTGTTGCTTTTAGCTGAATTGTCGGTTTTCGCGGTCGTGCCACTTTGACCCCTTTGAAGTTTGGACAGTTTTCCCGCGTGCCTAAAGAGGGGTTTCGCATTATCGCCGTTTACTAGATTCTGACCCCCCCCTCCCTTTAATCTAAAAAAATCCTTTCCGGGCTAAAGCCCGGGCTGGATTCTCTCACATGCACTGGTACTTTTCACCGGGGGAAGGTCAATTAGCGTTGTCCCGTTGGGACTGAATGATTCTATCCAATGCGCTCCTAGGGCGTTGCCCTAGGCTGACATAGGGCTGGCCCGTTGGGCCGTAAAGTAAAGCCCAACTTATGTATAAACAACAGGGCGGGAACCCAGGAAAAACGGAGGCATTCGACTAACAACTGGATCCCCGCCTCGGCGAGGATGACGGTTGACTTTGATAGCGTAAACTTTGCGCGGTGTTTTGGGCAAGGTGACCGTAACTTCTTCACAACGCACGCGTTTTGAAGAATGGTCATCAGATCATGAATAACCCGCGCTAACGAGCTATTCAACCGAACTAAGCCAAGCGATGGGATTACTTGTGCGCGCGGGGAATAAAGCCGATCGATGTTTCCATCCACGTTCCGCAACTGCATCCGCCGCCGCCTTCGGGCGATAGCAGCATGCCGTCGGCTGGGATTGTACTCAACCAGCAATCCGGTCGCAGACGGGGCCACGTTGTCGATTTACCCTTTTTCTGATCCCAGACTGTGACTGTGCTCGCTCGGAAGAACAATGCGTCGGCGGTGCATGCATAGGTGCCACAACCGCCGCCGGGCATCTTGATATCCAAAATCTTTCCATCTTCAAGTGCGAACGCCTGAGGTCGGACATAGACGCGATTGCCTACGATGGCCGGTCGCGACATGGCCTTGCCATGATCGCCTTTGCCGCCGGGCCAGCCGAAGCTTTGGTGCCATTGACGGGCGCCGTTCTTTGCCGAGTACGAATAGACATCGTATTTCTTGTTGTTGGAGGAAACGACGACCAATCGATCCTTGGCATGCGCCATGTAGAAAACGACGATTCCGTCTTCAGTGTCGATGGGTTTTTCCCACAATAATGATCCGTCATTGGCATCGATGGCGACGATGAATTGGTCCTTCCATAGTTCAGGACTGCCTACACGTCGGTCGTTTGACTCCCGCACTTTGGGATTGCGACTTTCGACGAAATAAATGACACCGTTCGACACTGTTACCGATGGATTGATGATGACACCGTTTGAGTAGGTCCACCTTGTTTCCCCGGACTTCTTATCGAGGCCGAAAAGGTTGTCGCTACAGATCTTGTAGGTTACGGCGCCGCTCCGCGCGTCGTACCAGCCGGCATTAGCACCGCCCCAAAACTCATTCCATGAGGAGCCTTGTTTGACCGCCGTTCCGATCAACTTATCGCCTTCCGATGCGAGGTAACCCCAGTCGTATTTCCAATCGGAACGCTCGCCAGGTTCAGCCGCAAACATGTTGGCAACGGTCCCGGTAACTGCGTCGATCTTCCAGCAGCGATCGCGAATGGCCACATAAATGTTCTTCGCGTCGGCACACCAGTTGCCGCAATCCCGTGGCATGTTGAAGCGTTCGAGATCGGGAATTTCCAGTGACCAGAGAATCGAGCCATTGAACGAGTCGACCGCGACAATTCGATGCAGTCCCTGCAAGAACAGTCTTCCCGAAATCGCCAGTGGTGACGGCTTACGTCCATTACGGTCGGCTTGATATCGTGGACCCGGTCGTCCGACCCATTGGACTTCCAAATCATCCGACTTCGATACGCCAGCAAGCTGTTCGCCGCCATAAGCGGAATTGTCTGCTCGGCCATACAGGTGCGTCCACTGACCGGCTCCGGGAAGTGGCCCGCGTGTGATTGTCGCCCAAAGATAGCCGTTCCGTTCGATGACTTTGGGTTTCAATGACGCCAAGTTGTCGAACCAATGATTCAAAATGTCACGAGACGATGGCTTGTCTGTCCTTGTCGCGAGTCCAATCACTGCGACACCACCATTCGGCCTCAAGACGCGAAGAACTTCTTTGGGCGTACTGAACAAACCTGCGTCAAGGCTTGCGCTTTGCAAAACAACCAGATTCGCAAAGTGACCCACAAATGGAAGATTGCCAAGATCATCGACGTGATGGATCGTGACCTGACCATAGAGCCCGCTGCGTTTGAGCGTACGGCGCGACTGCTTCACAAGTCGAGCATCAGTTTCAACGCCAATGACGCGCAGCCGAGTCCGTTTTGCGAGCAACGACGCAAGTTGACCATCGCCAGATCCAAGCACCAGGCAGATGCCACGATCTACGGCCGAGTGTGAGACAATGGCATCGATCACATCGTTCGAGTTCTTTTTCGGTTGATCGCTCGCTGCTCGAATAGGCACGGGCAGCAAAGAACGGTTGTAGTCGAAAAAAGTGTCACATTCGTAGTTCTTCGTGGCAGCCAATTTGCCTTCATTTATCGTGTGGATGACATAAGAATACACACGTTTGTGTTTCAAACCGGTCAATGTGACTTCGTGATTCTTGGTTGGCTTGGTCTCTGCAACTCGAACGGTGTTGCCATCCAGCTCCAAGTCGAGAATCGAAGGTGATTCTTCTTTGGTTTGCCAGCGTACGATGGCTTCTCCCGGTTGAGTGAACTGCAGCCACGGGCCAGCGGCTAGCTTCGTCGTTTTGGGAGCTGCGGGAAACGCGCCCGAGTCTTGCTTGTAGTGCTCGGCAATTTCGTTCGCAGTCAACACGTCACCGTAGACGCGGACTTCAAGAATCCGCCCATTCAAACGAAAGTACTCGTCCTTATCGTGATAGGCACCAATCTCGTAGTACGCTTGAGGTGGATAATCGATGTCACCTTTCTCAGTCTTCGATTCACTCTCGAGTTTGCCATTCACGTACAGTCGCATGGTCTGGCCATCGTAAGTGCCCGCAACGTGATACCAGCGTCCAACAACGAAATCGGACTTTGCCTTCAAATACGTCAGCTTTCCGCTTCCTTCTTTTCCCGACACTGCCAAGCTGAACTTCGAGTCAATAAATCCGAGCAACCAACCGTGCTCATAGCTTCCATTATCCTGAATCGCTCCGATGAGTCCTCCCCAAGCCATCGGTCGATCCACGCGTACCCAGGCCTCGGCCGAGAGTGTCTTCTTTGGGATTTTGACTTTGCGGTGATTCGTGGCCAACAGGACGCTCTGTTTGCTTCCGTCGAAAATCAAGGCCTGCCGGCTGCCGACCGTTTCAAATCGCATTGGGGCCGCGACGGTACCGTTCAACGTGCCAGACTGATCTTTGAATGTGTTGCCTTGAATTGCCGATTTTTGAAAGACCCATCGGCCCATCAAAGCGTCGTTCCTGAACGGGCGTACCGGCTCAACATCCGAATCCTGGTCCGCCAAGGGCGCAGCCTTCGATTCAGTCTTCGCTGCGACCTTCAAAACGCCTGGACGAAAAGCGTAGATCGCTCCAACATCGGTGCTGACTATCAATCGTCCATTTGCGATCGCCAGTCCGAAAGCCTTTCCGTCGATTGCGTGCGTCCAAAGCCGACGTCCGTCGCGAATAGTGAAGGCGGAAACGCGATCCGTTCCTCCAGCAAACAGAGCGTCTTTGGTTGCGACAAGTGCGTGCGAGCAATCCGAATCCGCTTTCCAAATCACTTTTCGCGAAACCAAGTCGGAAGCGATGATCTGGTCATCCGTCAACATGTAGGACATTGTCTTGGCGACCACCAACGCATTTCCACGTCCGTAGCCCGCCACCATCTCGAGCGTCTTGGGATCGCTACTGCCGATTCCGCCTTTGCGAGGATCAGTTGCTGGTCCGTGGAAAACTTTCGCATCTAGCGAGACGACGACAATCGATCCACCTCCACTTTTCTTGAGCGATCCGAGGTCCTTTCCATCTGTCCGACGAAAGACCTGCGGTGCAACTCGACCCTGTGGAAAGATCAGCAGTTGAGACGACAGCGCGGGGGCTCCTTCTAATGTCTTGTTGTTCAACTTTTGAACATAGCAACCTTTTGTTTTCGAGTTTCCAGTCGCGGCATTGATCGCACAAAAATACGATGGCTTCCAGGGAAGCATGCCACATGCGAACCAGGCCATTCCCTTGTCGACCAGCACTCCTGTCCGACACGGATGAAACGGTATCATCCGGCCGTTATTCACAAACCGTCGAGGTGAATCGACGGGTCGGAATTTCCAAATCAGCTGGCCATCGGTCGCTCGAAGACAATAGGCATAACCGTCGTCCGAGCCGAAATAGATTTTTCCTTCAGCAAAGGACGGAGCTACTCGAACGGGACCATCGGTTGTAAACGACCACTTTTCTTTGCCCGTCGATGCGTCCAGACAATAGACAGAATCGTCGGCAGACGAGCCAAACACAACCGAATCGGCAAACGCAATCACATGAAACACGAGATCGTAGCTGCGCATCGATGGCAGACCCTTGCGATTTGCATATGCGTCCCATTTCGCGGGTCCAGCCCAGGCTGGCTGAGGCGGAAACGGCGAACGCCAAACCCAATCGGTGACGAGTTTGGCAGCGTCGAGTTTTTCTGCAGTCGCTCCACTGCGTCGATTGTCATGCTGCCAAGCAGGCCAGTCATCACTTCGAGCCAGACTGTCAGATGCTAACAGAATTAGCGTTGCAATCAGAAAGACAGATGAAGAGTGTCGCATCTTCTACTCCATTGCATGAACGAGCTCAGAGTACTGAATCGTAACCGATCCTGCGCGGATGGTATACGTTGACAGCATCCCGTCGACCGCTTCGAACGAACATTGTCATTTGTGATTGGAAAGTTGTTCTGCATGGTCGTCCGCCTTTGAAGATCCCTTACCCGACATTTCCCATTTGGGTTTCGCCTAGAACCGATCCAGGCTCGGAATGTTTCCTATTCTAACAATTTGCGCCTCCCCCATGTAGATTCTTCCTCCTACTCTTGTCTGCGGCCCCGATTTCAGGGT
>Ga0310121_10003713_pt1 | contig 13833 bp, 25 predicted proteins | sample CB27_Tmax_986_MG_FD_203504 | JGI IMG/M metagenome (GOLD analysis project Ga0310121, IMG submission 203504) | Marine microbial communities from Western Arctic Ocean, Canada - CB27_Tmax_986 | ecosystem: Environmental > Aquatic > Marine > Oceanic | place: Canada: Western Arctic Ocean | collected... | reverse complement strand
GCGATCCCGGCGAGCGCAGCCAGGGTGGCCGCCCGACGCCGCGAGGCGGGCGCCCCCAGCAGCGCGCGCACGACGAGCGCGATCCCCGCGCCCATCAGAGCGCCCCCCACACGATGCCGAACTGCCCCACCACGCTCAGGTACGCCTGGTGCGCGTCCCAGAGGCGGGGCACCGGCCCACCCCAGGGGTCGGGCGCGGTCGCGAGGAAGGGGGCCGCACCGACCCCGATCAAGGGGAACGTGGCCACCGTGGTCAGCGCGCTCCCCCAGATCGCGGGGCGGACCGCGGCGGTGCGCACGGTCCGCCCCGCCACCTCCAGCTTGAGGGAGACGAGAACGCCCACGAGGGCGCCCGCGGCGGGAGCGCCTCCCCCCAAACGGAGAGCGCGCGCCGCGCGTGGCCGTTCGGCCAGCGCCGGCGCCCGACCGATCACGATTGCGGCGACCCCCGCCGCCACCCACCCGGTCGAGACCATGAGCGCGAGCGCGGCGGCGCACCCCGCCAGCCAGGCAGATCCACGAGCCGGCGCCACCCGGCCCCGCTCCGCGCCAGCAGCCAGGCGCCCGTGGCCAGGGCCACGTACCCGGCGGCCTTGAAGGCCGCGTAGCGCCCTTGAAGGCCGCGTAGCGGGGATGATAGCCCCACACCCCCGAGAAGCGCGGCCCAGACCCCGAAGGCGGCCAGCAGCACGAGCCCGCGCCCCACCGCTACGCGGAGGACGGGAGCGCGGGCGGCGTTGGGCTCCGCCGAGCCGCGCGGCTCCCTCCGCGACCACCCCCGCGGCCAGCAGGCCCCCGCGCGCCAGAGCGGCTGCGGTCCCCACGGTCCCGCCCAGAGCGGCACGACGACCAGGTATCCGACGGGGAGGAGCGCCAGATAGAGTCGGGCGGCCCCGGCGAGCGGCTCGCCGGCCGGCCCGGCCTCGGGCGCGCTCATCGCTCCCGCCACCACCGACTCACCGCCCGCACCAGCCCGTCCATGGTGTGCTCATCGGCGATGGCGACCACCGGATACCCGAGATCCCGCGCGGTGCGCGCGGTCACCGGGCCGACGGCCGCGATCGGCACGGCCAGGACGGGGGGACCGAGCGCCGCGAGCAAGTTCCGCGCGGCGGACGACGAGGTAAAGGTGAGGAGCCCCAGCCGGCCCGCGCGCACAGCGGCGTCCAGCGCGCCGAGCTGCTCCCGCGTGACGGGGCGCTGGGCGTACGCGGTGACCCGCTCCACGGAGGCGCCCCTGGCGCGCAACCCTTCGGGGAGGACGTCGCGCGCGTCGGCAGCCAGGGGGAGCAGCACCCGCGCCCCCTGGAGCGGCACCCCGGAACGGTCGAGCTGCTCGAGCAGTCCCTCGGTGTCGAAGCGCTCCGGCACCAGGTCGGCCCACCATCCGGCGGCCGCGGCAGCCGCCGCGGTCTGGGATCCGACCACTGCGAGCCGCCTGGGGGCTCCCGCTCCGGCCACCACGACCGCCTCGCTCAGCGCGTCAACCGCCGCGGCCGAGGTGAGCATCACCCAGTCGAACTGGTCGAGCCGCGCGGCCGCGCTGCGGAGAGGCAGCGGGTCGGGCGGCGGCACCAGCCGAAGCGCGGGCGCCTCAAGGACGGTGGCGCCCAGCCGCTCCAGCTCGGCGGCGAGACGGTCGCCCTTGGTGGGTGGCCGCGTGACGGCGACGGTCAGCCCCGCGAGGCGCGCCGAACTCCTCGACAATCCCAACGCACCTCCCTGAAGCACGAGACGCTCCCGCGGCGTTGCCACGGGAGCGTCCTGTGCGACCTCGCGAGCCCGGGCTGGATGGAGCTCAGTCCTCCACCGCCCCGACCGGCGGCGCCTTGGTGACCTTGTTGGCCGACAGGCAGGACGTGCACACGCGCACCTTCCGCCGCGCTCCCTCGCGATCGACGATCTTGACCGTCTGGAGATTGGGCAGCCACCGCCGCTTGGTCTTGTTGTTCGCGTGGCTCACCCGGTTCCCCGTGGAGGGATGCTTGCCACACACGTAGCACGTCCGCGCCATCGTCCGATTCCTTCCCGCGTGCTCTGTGGTATTCCCGCTACATCCCGGCAGGCTGGACCGCCTGGGCGTCGATGTAATGCGTGGCGAACTCCGCCTGGAGCCGATCGTTCTCGGAGATCATGCCCGAGGTCACCCACTCATCAACGGTGGCCTCGTCCATCGCCATCACCGTGCCCACGATGTCTACGGTCGACCCGGTGGCCGGAGGCGTCGGAGTGCGAACCAGGAAGGGAGTGGGCTGGAGGTCCGTGGGCAGGTCGACCCACACCGCGCCGCTGCCGAGCAGGCTCGACACCCGGACACCGTTGATCCGTACCGTCTGCCCCTCGTATGTTACCTGGTTCGTCACCAGCTGGGTCGCCTCGATCACCGTCGCCTCTGGCATCGTGGCCGCCGGTGACGGGGCTTCCTCGACCAGCTCTTCCTCGGCGGGCTCGCCGCCGCCACAGCCAACCAACCCGACCAGCGCCAGCCCCAGCAGCGTGGGGGCCAACCTGCGCGCGCGCGTCCAGCTCGTTCCGTTCATGTGTCAACTCCAGGTTATTGGGAGTCAGTCCATCAGCTCGATCAACGCCATCTCGGCAGCATCGCCCTGGCGTCGGCCGAGCTTCAGGATGCGTGTATATCCGCCAGGACGGCCCGTGTATTTCGGGCCGATGTCCGCGAAGAGCCGCCCCAGCACCTCGTGGTCCTGGATCCGCCGCGCCGCCAGGCGCCGCGCGTGCAGGTCACCCCGCTTGGCCAGCGTGATCAGACGCTCGGCGTACGGACGCAGCTCCTTCGCCTTCGCCGTGGTCGTCTCGATGCGGCCGTGACGGAAGAGGGCGGTCGCCATGTTGCGCATGGTAGCCCGCCGGTGCGACGCGGTCCGCGAAAGCTTTCTGCCCTTCTTGCGATGTCGCATGTCCGTTCAGTCTTGAGGAGCGCGAGCGAATGGGCGCTCAGTCGCTCTCGGTCTCGGCAGTCTCGGGCTTCTCCTCGACGAAGAAGAGCCTGCCCCCGTCCCCCTGCTCCATGTTCATCCCGAAGCGCAGATCGTGCTCGTGCAGGAAGTCCTCGATCTCCTTGAACGACTTCTTGCCGAAGTTATCGATCGCGAGCATCTCCTCCTCGCTCCTCTGCACCAGATCGCCCAGCGTCTGGATGTTCTCCTTCTGGAGCGAGTTGCGCGACCGCACCGAGAGCTCCGCCAGGTCCTCGATCGGCTTCGCGAACAGGTCCTTGAGACGCTCCGGCACCGCGACCGGCAGGGTGGCCTGCGGGATCCCGCCCCGGCCGAAGTAGAGCATGTACTCCAGGTGCTTGCGCACCAACTCGGAGGCGTACGCCACCGCAGACTCAGGCCGCACCGAGCCGTCCGTCTCCACGAACATGGTCAGACGATCGAAGTCGGTCCGCTGCCCGACGCGGGTTTCCTCGACCGTGAAGTTGGCGCGGCGCACCGGATTGTAGATCGAGTCGACGCGCACCAGGTCCACCGGAGCGCTCCGGGGCAGCGGGTGCTGGTCAGCCAGCACGAAGCCGCGGCCCTTGTTGACGTACAGCTCGATGTTGAGCTCCCGGTCCTCCTGGAGCGTCAGGATGTGGTGCGCCGGATCGAGCGCCGTGACGCCCGAGGACGCCTGAATTTCGGCGGCGGTGACAGCACCGGCACGGGTCGCGTGCAGCTCGAGGGTCGCCTCTTTGACGTCCTCGTGCAACGTTACGACCAGCGATTTGAGGTTCTGGATGACCTGGTGCACGTCCTCGACCACGCCCGGGATGGTCTGGTGCTCGTGCATCACCCCATCGGTCCGGAACGCCCAGACCGCGCCGCCTCGCAGCGACGACAGGAGCACGCGCCGAACCGAGTTCCCGAGCGTGTGGCCGAAGCCGCGCTCGAGCGGCTCAATCACGAAGCGCGCGGTCCTCCCGTCCGGGGAGACCTCGGCGACGTCGATGCGCTCGGGAAGGACAAGACCGGTCAGATCTATCTCCACGTTCTCCTCCTGGTCGGCCTACTTCGAGTAGAGCTCGACGATAAGTTGTTCCTGCGCGGCGAGCGGGATGTCCTGCCGCTCCGGTGAGCGGATCACCCGCCCCACCCGATTCTTCTCGTCCAGCGCGAGCCACTCGGGAACGCCGGCCCGCGTACGTGCCTCGAGCGACTGCTGCACGGACAGCAGATCGCGGTCGGCCGCGCGCACCGCGACCTCGTTACCGACGCGCACGTGGTAGCTCGGCACGTCCACCACCCGCCCGTTCACCTCGACGTGGCGGTGACGCACCAACTGGCGCGCCTGGGCTCGACTGGATGCGAAGCCCAGCCGGAAGATGATGTTGTCCAGCCGCGTCTCCAGGCTCACCAGCAGATTCGCGCCCGTCACCCCGGGCTGGTTGGCAGCCTTCTCGAATAGATTGCGGAACTGCTTCTCGTGCAGCCCGTAGATCCGCTTCACCTTCTGCTTCTCGCGCAGCTGCACCGCATATTCGGACTGCTTCCGGCGGCGCGCATGGGCGGGGCCGTGCTGCCCGGGCGGATAGGTGCGCCGGTCGACGGGGCACTTCTCCGTGTAGCACTTGGGCCCCTTGAGGAACAGCTTCTGTCCCTCGCGGCGGCAGAGCTTACAGACTGGACCGTTGTATCTCGACATTCGTGCTCGTCCCGAGCGCTATACGCGCCGCTTCTTGGGCGGGCGGCAGCCGTTGTGGGGCAGCGGTGTGACGTCCTGAATCGACTTGATGAGGAGACCCGAGGTGGCCAGCGCCTGAATGGCGGATTCGCGCCCCGATCCCGGCCCCTGTACCAGCACCGACACGCGGCGGACACCGGCGGCGACCGCCTCGCGGCCCGCCAGCTCGCCGGTCACGGTGGCGGCGAACGGGGTGGACTTCTTGGAGCCCTTGAAGCCCGCCTTGCCCGCGCTCGACCACACCACCGCGTTGCCCTGGCTGTCGGTGATCGTGATCAGCGTGTTGTTGAAGGTCGCCTTGATGTGCGCCACACCATCGGCCTCCACGACCCGCTTGCGCGTCTTCGGATGCTCGGCCGCGGGAGCCTCGCTACTGCTGGGGGTTGGCGTCGCCACGCTAGTTCGTCCTCGGTTCCTAGGGGTTCAACAACGTGGATACGGTCAGCCGGGAGGTCCCTCGGGAGCCCTTCCCGACACCGCTTCCGATGTTCTCGCGCGGACGAACCACGGCTTCGCCGCGGTGCCCCCCGCCCGGCACTGCTACTTCTTGGACGCCTTCTTCTTCCCCGCGATCGCGCGCCGGGTGCCCTTGTGGGTGCGCGCGTTGGTGTGGGTCCGCTGGCCCCGCACCGGGAGGCCGCGGCGATGCCGGAGCCCCCGGTAGCAGCCGATGTCCATCAGCCGTTTCACGTTCATCGAGGTCTCGGTGCGCAGCGCACCCTCGACCTTGTACTTGCTCTCGATCTCGCGCCGCAGCCGGTTCACGTCCTCGTCGGTCAGGTCCTGCGTGCTCGTGTCCGGGTTGACCCCGGTGCCTACCAGGATCTGCAGCGCCCGCGGGCGCCCGATGCCGAAGATGTACGTGAGGGCGATCTCGATGCGCTTGCCGCGGGGAAGATCGACGCCTGCGATACGTGCCATGATGCCTCGTGTCTCGGTCTACCGTGGGGAGCGCGCCGCTTTCACGCGTTCTAGCCCTGTCTCTGCTTGTGGCGCGGATTCCGCTTGCAGATGATGCGTACGACACCGCGGCGGCGAATCACCTTACAGTGCCCGCAGATCGGCCGCACGCTGCTTCGAACCTTCATGACTTCCCCTCTTGCCCCCTCCCGGGGGCCTCCAGGATCCGTTTCCTGTAGAGCTTGTTAATATAGCAGATGGGGGTGGTCGGCTCAAGCCGTTTCGGGGCGGGCGCCCCCACCGAGGGCGACGGGAACGGGGGGCTGGGTGAGCACCCGGGGACCCTCCGCGGTGATCGCCACAGTGTGTTCGAAGTGCGCCGACCGGGAGCCGTCCGCGGTGACTACGGTCCACTGGTCCGACCGGGTCCGGACCTGGTCGCTCCCCCTCGAGAGCATCGGCTCGATCGCGATCACCATCCCCTCGCGCAGGCGGGGGCCATAGCCGGACCTGCCGATGTTCGGGACCTGGGGCTCCTCGTGCACCTCCCGCCCCACCCCGTGGCCCACCAGCTCGCGGATGATCCCGAGCCCGGTCCCCTTGACGGTTCCCACCACCGCGGCACCGATGTCCCCCACGTGGCGGCCTGGGCGGGCGACGGCGATCGCCCGCTCGAGAGCCTCCTCGGTGATCCGGAGCAGCTCGCGCGTGGGCTCGTCCACCTCCCCCACCGGGAAGGTCCAGGCCGAATCGGAGCACCAGCCGTCGAGCCTGACTCCCACGTCGATGGAGACGATGTCCCCCTCCGCCAGGACGCGACGCCGAGAGGGGATCCCGTGCACGACCTCCTCGTTCATGGAGATGCACACGCTCCCGGGGAAGCCGTAGAGCCCCTTGAAGGCCGGGACTGCCCCCTCGTGCGAGCGGATGTACTCGTCGCAGAAGGCGTCCAGCTCAGCACTCGCGATGCCGGGCACCATCCGGCTCTCCACCTCGCGCAGCAGCCCGTCGATGATCGCACCGCCCCGGGCGATCAGGTCGATCTCGCGCGCCGTCTTGAGGTTGATCATGGCGTCCCGACCGCCTCCCGCAGAGCGTCCTGGACCTCCGCCACCGGGCGGTTGGCGCGCACCCGCTCGAGGCGGGCCGCCGATCCCTCGTAGAACCGCACTATGGAAGCCGTGTCCTGCCGGTACACCTCGAGCCGCCGCCGGATCGTTGCCGGGTCGTCGTCCGCGCGGTGAACGAGCACCGTGCCGTCCCGGTCGCAGACGCCCTCCCGCCGCGACGGCCTGAAGAACACGTTGTAGACCGCGCCGCACGTGGAGCACGTCCGCCGCCCGCCGATGCGCTTGACCAGCAGCTCGTCGTCGGCCTCGAGCACGATCACGCGGTCGACCTGGCGACCCGCCTCCGCCAGTGCCTCAGCCAGCGCCTCCGCCTGGGGAACGGTGCGAGGGAAGCCGTCGAAGACCACCCCGGTCTCGCAGTCGAGGGTCCCGAGCACCTCGCACACCAGGTCCACGATCAGGCGGTCGGGCACGAGCTCGCCCCGGTCCATGTAGCCCTGCGCCTGGCGCCCGAACTCCGTCCCGTCCCGCCGGGCGGCCCGGAGCAGGTCCCCGGTCGCGAGGTGGCGCGCCCCGGTCACCTCGGCGAGCAACACCCCCTGGGTCCCCTTCCCGACCCCGGGGGGGCCGAGCAGGATCACGACCAAATCACGTGTACCTCTGGCGACCCCGCATCTTCACGCGGCCCTTCTTCATGAAGCCGTCGTAGTGGCGGAGCAGGAGGAGCTGCTGGGCCTGCTGCACCGTGTCCAGACCGACGCCCACCACGATCAGCAGGCTGGTGCCGCCGAAGAAGAAGGTCTGGATGTTGAAGATGTCGAAGATGAAGAAGGGCAGCAGCGCGATCAGCGTGAGGTAGACCGATCCCGGCAGCGTAATCCGTGTGAGCACGCGATCGATGTACTCCGCGGTGCGTGCACCCGGCTTCACTCCTGGGATGAAGGCGCCCTGCTTCTTGAGGTTCTCCGCCAGGTCGACCGGATTGAAGATGATCGACGTGTAGAAGTAGGTGAAGAACAGGATCAGCATCGCGTAGCTGATGTAGTACGGCACGGTCTGCGGCTGGAAGAAATCCGCGGTGGCGCGCAACGGCCCCCAGGTCGAGAAGGCGGCCAGGGTGCCGGGAATGATGATGAAGGATTGCGCGAAGATGATGGGCATCACCCCGGCCGAGTTCACGCGCAAGGGGACGAAGCTCTTCTGACCCTCCTGGATCCGCCCGCGGCCGATCACCTTACGCGGGATCTGCACGGGGATCTTGCGCGCAGACATGGTCATCGCGACCACCCCGCCGCAGACCACTACGACCACGACGAAGAGCATGATCAGCGCGAACACGCCGATCTCGCCGATCATCAGCGCCTCCCATGTCCGCCCGATGGCAGCCGGGAAGCTCTCGATGATCGAGAAGAAGATCATCATGCTCATGCCGTTGCCGATCCCCCGCTCGGTGATCTGCTCCCCGATCCACATGATGAACAGGGCCCCGGTGGTGAGCGCGGTGACGGTCGTGAACATGAAGACAAAGCCCGGAGCGCGGACCGCGCCGGGGATGCTCTGGAGGAAGATGGCGTAGCCGTAGCCCTGCATCAGCGAGAGCACCACGGTCGTGTAGCGCGTCCACTGGGTCAGCTTCTTGCGTCCCTCTTCTCCCTCCTTCTGCAGCTTCTCGACCGTTGGGATGACCGCCGCCAGCAGCTGGAACATGATGCTGGCCGAGATATACGGCATGATCCCGAGCGCGAAGATAGTGGCCCGCGACAGGCCGCCGCCCACGAACATGTCGTAGATGCCGAAGAAGGTGTTCTGGAGCGCACCGAACTGGACGCGGAGAACGCCGAGGTCGATTCCGGGAACGGTGATGTGAGCACCGATCCGGTAGATAAGGAGCATGAAGATCGTGAAGACGATCTTCTGCTTGAGCTCCGGAACCCGGAAGAGATTCGCGAGCGGATTGGTCGCCATCGGTCCCTGATCAGCGCTGCTCGGCGGTGCCCTCGCCCGCCCCCGCCAGGTCGCCCGCTGCCGTCCCCTCGATCAGGGTGGCGGTCCCGCCCGCGGCTTCGATCTTCTCGCGGGCACTCTTGCTGAACGCGTGCGCTGAGACCGAGACGCGGCCTCCCACCTCACCGTAGCCCAGCACTTTCACCGGCCGGTTCAGGCTCCCGATCAGCCCGGCGGCCTTGAGATTCTGGGGGGTCACCTCGCCCTCGAGGCCGGCCAGGTCGCGTACGTTGACGACCTGGTACTCGACGCGCGTGAAATTCTTGAAGCCGCGCTTGGGGATGCGCCGGTGGAGCGGCATCTGACCGCCCTCGAAGCCCCGCTTGCGCTTGTACCCGGCGCGCGCGCCGGATCCCTTGCTCCCCCGCCCCGCAGTCTTGCCGGTGCCCGAACCCGGACCCCGCCCGACGCGCTTGGGATCCCGGCGCGAGCCGGGAGCGGGCTTCAAATCGTGCAGCTCGGCCATCGTTCTCTCTCGCTACTCTACGGGACGCACGATCACCAGGTGGGTGACCTGCCGGATCATCCCCTGGATGGCGGGCGTGTCGTCGTGAATCACAGTCTGCTGGTGGTGCTTGAGGCCCAGCGCCTCGATCGTACGGCGGTGCTTCTGCGGCCTTCCGGAGAGACTGCGGATCTGCGTGACCGCGATCTTGCCAGTGCCGGCTGCCTTCCTATTAGCCACGGTTCCCCACTCTCAGTGTTTCCACCGGCACCCCCCGCTCCATCGCGACCTGCTCGGCCGTGACCAGCCGCTCGAACGCGTCCATGGTAGCGCGCACGACGTTGACGGGATTGTTGGTGCCCAGACTCTTGGTCAGCACGTCCGTCACGCCCGCGGCCTCGAGCAAGGCCCGCACGGGTCCGCCCGCGATCACCCCGGTTCCGGGCGCGGCGGGCCGAAGCAGCACGCGGCCGGCCCCCCACTTGCCGAGGATCTCGTGAGGTAGGGTACCGTTGCGGATGGGCACGTCCATCATGGCTCGGCGGGCTCGGTCGAAAGCCTTTCGGATCGCCTCGGCGACCTCGTTGGCCTTCGCCAGCCCGATGCCGACGTTGCCCTTCTGGTCGCCGACCGTCACCAGCGCGGAGAACGAGAACCGCCGGCCGCCCTTCACGACCTTAGCCACGCGGTTGATGTGGATCACGTTCTCGACCAGCTCGCTCTCACGGCCGCGGCCGCGGCCGCCTTTCTTCTCGCCCCGCTGCTCTCTCGCCATCAGAATTTCAGCCCCCCTTCGCGGGCGCCTTCGGCAAAGGCCTTCACCCGGCCGTGGTACTTGTAGCCGCCGCGGTCGAAGACGACCGCCTCGATGCCCTGCTCCCGAGCCCGCGCCGCCAGTAGCTTGCCGGCCGCACGCGCGTGCTCGACCCGCCGGTTCTTACCCGCCTCAGGCTGAAAGTCGCGCAGGCTCTTCGCGAGCGTCGACAGCCCGAGCACGGTGCGTGACACCTCGTCGTCGACCAGCTGTCCCTCGATGTTCTTGAGGGAGCGGTAGACCACGAGCCGCGGCCGCTCGGGCGTGCCCCAGACCTGCTTGCGGATACGGTTGTGCCGGCGCGCGCGCTGCACCGCGCGGCCATACTTCTGGTTGCCCTTCTTGGCCATGGAATTACGCTCCAGCCGTCTTGCCGGCCTTGCGCCGGACCTGCTCGCCCTGGTACCGGATGCCCTTGCCCTTGTAGGGTTCGGGCGGCCGTACTGCCCGGATCTCTGACGCGACTTGGCCGACCATCTGTTTGTCCACCCCCGAGATCACCACGGTGGTCGGGTTCGGGGTGTCGATTGTGATGCCCGGAGGCGCGTCGTACTGAACGGGGTGCGAGAAGCCTACCAAGATCTTGACTCCTTCGCCGGTCTTCTCCGCCTTGTAGCCGACCCCCACGAGCTCAAGAGCCTTTCGGTACCCGTCGGTCACGCCACCCACCATGTTCGCGATCAGCGTTCGCGTAAGGCCGTGGAGCGCCTTGTGCTTCGGACTGTCGGACGGCCGGTCGACGATCACTTCGCCGTCCTCGATCTTCACCTTCATCGCCGGGTGCACGCGCATGCTGAGCTCGCCCTTCGGGCCCTTCACCAGGAACGTGTTTCCTTGCACGGTCACGTCCACCCCCTGCGGGACCGCGACCGGTCGTTTGCCGATACGGGACATCGTCTGTCGTCCTTCCTACCAGACCAGAGCCATGAGCTCGCCACCTACGCCCTCCTGCCGGGCACCCCGGTCGGAGAGCAGGCCGTGCGACGTGGATAGGATCGCCATCCCGAGACCGTTCCGGACCCGTGGAATCTCGCTCACCCGCACGTAGTGTCGGCGCCCGGGGCGCGACACCCGCTCGAGGTGGCGGATGATGGGCTGACCCTCGTGGTACTTCAGATACACGCGCAGCACACCGTGCATCCCGTCGTCCAAGACCTTATAGTCGAAGACGAAGTGGTTCTCCTTGAGAACGCGGGCGACGTCCGCTTTCAGCTTGGAGACGGGCATGTCCACCCACCGGTGGCCGGTCGCACTGGCGTTCCGGATGCGGGTCAGCAGGTCCGCGATCGGATCGGTCATCATGATCGGTTCATCCTCACCAACTCGACTTGCGCACGCCGGGGATCTCGCCATTGAGGGCCATCTCCCGGAAGCAGATGCGGCAGATGCCGAACTTGCGGAGGAAGGCGCGCGGCCGGCCGCAGCGGCCGCAACGGTTGTTGCGCCGCACCTCGAACTTCGGCTTGCGCTTGGCCTTCTCGATCAGTGCCTTCTTGGCCATTCCTGATTCTCTCTCTCGGAACGGGTCGTGGTGGGCAGGGGGCTACTACGCCGCCGCCTGGCCGATGATCACCGGGCTCTCGCCGCGGAACGGGAATCCCAGCTCCCGGAGCAGCGCGAAGGCCTCATCGTCCTTGTTGGTGCTGGTCACCACTGTGATGTCCAGCCCGTGGATCTTCTGCACCCGCTCGAAGTCGATCTCGGGAAACATGATCTGCTCTCTCACTCCCAGCGTGTAGTTGCCACGCCCGTCGAACGAGCGTGTCACCAGGCCACGAAAATCGCGGATCCGGGGGATGGCGACGCTCACCAGACGGTCGAGAAAGTGGTACATCCGGCCCTTGCGGAGCGTCATGGCCACACCGATCGGCATCCCCTCGCGCAGTCCGAAGTTCGCGATCGCCTTGCGCGCCCGGGTCACCACCGGCGTCTGCCCGGTGATCATCCGCATCTCCTCGATCACGCTGTCGAGCAGCTTCTGATTCTTGGAGGCCTCACCCAGTCCACAGTTGACCGTGACCTTCTCGATGCGCGGCACCTGGTGCCAGTTTTTCCAGCCGAACTGCTGCGTCAGCCGGGGCACCGCGACCTCCCGGTAGTGCCGCAGTAGCCTCGGCTCCAGCTTGGGTTCCGGCCCAGTCACACCGGCCGTGGCAGCCTTGCCCTTCTTTCCGGCCTTCTCGCCCTTCGCCGCCTTGGGCTGGGGCGGGCCTTCACCCTTGACGTGCTTCTTCGGCTTCTCGCCGCCTTCCTTCTTCTTTGTCATCGTTCCGTGTTCCCCTCGCGTCGCGCGCACCGCAGCGACGTTCCTGGGTGATCGCTCCTATCGCGTCATCTCTGTTAGGCCTACCGGGACTTCGGAATCGGATTGCCGCTCTTCACCGCGATCCGCTCCTTGGTTCCGTCCGCCTCGGGCCGCACGCGGGTGCGGCTCGGCTCGCCCGAGGTCGGATCCATCAGCATTACGTTCGAGATGTGGATAGGTGCCTCGAAGCTGAGGATCCCACCCTCCGGATTCGCCTGGCTCGGGCGCGCGTGCCGCTTGCGCATGTTCACCCCCTCCACCACGACCCGGTCCTTATCCTTGAGCACCTGGAGGACCGTACCCTCCACGTCCCGGTGGTTTCCCCGGATCACCCGCACGCGGTCGCCCTTCATGATCTTGTGCTTGCGGCGCGGCGCAGCCTTGACCCTGCTCGCCATTTCACAGCACCTCGGGCGCGAGGGAGACGATCTTCATGTACCTCTTCTCGCGCAGCTCGCGGCCGACGGGCCCGAAGATACGGGTCCCGCGCGGCTCGCCGTTCGGGTTGATCAGCACGGCCGCATTGTCATCGAAGCGGATGTAGCTTCCGTCCCGGCGCCGCATCTCCTTGCTGGTCCGCACTACCACCGCCTTCGCGACGTCACCCTTCTTCACCGGTGCGTTCGGGATGGCGTCCTTGACCGTGATCACGATCACGTCACCGATCCGCGCGTAGCGGCGCTTTGACCCGCCCAACACCCGGATGCAGAGTGCTCTCTTGGCTCCGGTGTTGTCGACGATCCGAAGGACCGACTCCTGCTGAATCATCTGAATCTCTCGTTTCTTACGCGGGCCGCTCGAGCAGCTCGGCCACGCGCCAGCGCTTGGTCTTCGATAGAGGCCGGGTCTCCACGATCCGGACCAGGTCCCCCACCCGGTATTCGTTCTTCTCGTCGTGCGCGTGGTACTTCTTGGTGCGCGTGGTCATTTTGCCGTAGTAAGGGTGCTCCACGCGCCGCCGCACCACCACGGTCACGGTCTTGGCCGATCGGTCGCTCGCGACCACACCGACCCTCGTCTTGCGGCGCCTGCGCTCGGCGTGCTCCGCGGAAGCGACGTCCTGCAGCTCCGCGGCCTCGCCCGCGCTCTCGCTCGTCTTCTTCGCCATTCGCGTTGTCCTAGCTACGCTGCTCGGCGAGCTCACGCTCGCGCAGGATCGTCTGCAGCCGGGCGATATCGCGCCGGATGTTGCGGATCAGCCGCGGGTTCTCGAGCTGCATGGTGGCGCTCCGGAACCTGAGCCGGAACAGCTCCTCCCGCAGCTCGGCCAGCCGCGCCGTGATCTCCGAGTTCTCCCACTCGCGGATCTCGTCCGCCGTCATCGGTCGTTCCTCCTCAGGTCCCGATCTGCTGATCGCGGATCACGAAGCGGGTCTTGATGGGCAGCTTCGCAGAAGCCAGCTCCATGGCCCTGCGCGCCGTCTTCTCGTCGATCCCCTCAAGCTCGAATATCACCCGGCCGGGCTTCACCACCGCAACCCAACCCGCGGGGCTTCCCTTTCCCTTTCCCATGCGCGTCTCCGCCGGCTTCTTGCTGATCGGCTTGTCAGGGAAGATCCGAATCCAGACCTTCCCGCCGCGCTTGATATGCCGCGTCATCGCGACGCGCG
>Ga0310121_10003712_pt1 | contig 13841 bp, 12 predicted proteins | sample CB27_Tmax_986_MG_FD_203504 | JGI IMG/M metagenome (GOLD analysis project Ga0310121, IMG submission 203504) | Marine microbial communities from Western Arctic Ocean, Canada - CB27_Tmax_986 | ecosystem: Environmental > Aquatic > Marine > Oceanic | place: Canada: Western Arctic Ocean | collected... | reverse complement strand
TAAAACGACTCCAGACGATCGATCCGGAAGAGATGACACCCAAGGAGGCTCTGGACCTCTTGTTCGAACTGCACAAGGAATCTCGTTCGCCGGAGGACAGTTGAGACCGCGCCGGTGCAGACCTGGTTCCGCAGCCATGTGCGCGCTCTTGGCGTCCGGCATGTGGGGTTGTTCCGGGGATCAGGAAATCGAGAGTCCATCCCCGTTGAGCGCGTCGGTGCTGATCGATTATCCCTTGGATCTGTGGGACCAGGGTATCGAGGGTAGCTCCGTTCTGAAGGTGCGTGTGACGGACCTGGGTGACGTGGATAGCGTGGTGGTAATGGAGTCCAGTGGATTCGTTTCGTTCGACTCCTCAGCCGTCCGCGGAGCAAGGACGCTGAGATTCAGTCCGGCCCGGCGGGGGGACAAGCGCATCGAAGTCTGGGCGAACGTGCCCGTTCATTTTTCCAAGAGACCGCGTCCGTGAAGGCTGTCCGCAACGCGGCCAGTGTACTCCTTCAACAGCCTTCTGGATCCTCACCGCGGGCCGGTCATGAGTGAAAACCACCCCCGCCCATACAACGACGTCACCGAAGTGGTGGGGGCGACCCCTCTGATCAGGCTGAACCGTGTCGCCCGTGATGTCCCCGGGACCATTTACGCGAAGTGCGAATTCATGAATCCCGGCGGATCCCTGAAGGATCGCATCGGACTGGCCGTGGTAGAGGCGGCCGAGCAGGAAGGAGCGCTCAAGGCGGGGGGGGTGATTGTCGAAGCGACAAGCGGCAACACGGGAATGGCTCTGGCCATGGTCGCGGCACTTCGAGGTTACCGGTGCATCTTCACGATGCCCGACAAGATGAGTCAGGAGAAAGTGAAGCTTCTGCGCGCCTTCGGCGCGGAAGTGGTCATCGTCCCCACCGCGGTCCCGCCTGACCATCCTGAGCATTACACCATGAAGGCTGCGACCATCGCGCGTGAGACACCGGGAGCGGTATTGGCCAACCAGTTCTACAATCCGGCGAATCCGCAGGCACACTACGAAACTACGGGTCCCGAGATTTGGGCCCAAACAGACGGAAAAGTCACTCACTTTCTCGCAGGTTCCGGCACCGGCGGGACGATTACCGGGGTGGGTCGGTACCTCAAAGAGCAGAACCCGGACGTCCAGATCGTGGGCGTGGACCCGGAGGGGTCGGTCCTGAAAGCCTTCTTCGATACGGGAGAGATGACCAGGGGCGAACCGTATAAGGTCGAGGGGATCGGCAATGACAAGATTCCGGGCGCCCTGGACCTGAGTGTTACGGATCGCTGGGTGACCGTAACCGACGCCGAGGCGTTTGCCATGACGCGCCGCATAACCCGGGAGGAGGGTCTCTTCGCCGGAGGTTCGGCCGGACTTCAGGTGCACGCCGCACTCGAAATTGGGAAGGAGGCCGGCGAAAGTGCAGTGATCGTGACCCTGCTGCCCGACTGGGGTGAGCACTACCTCACCAAGGTCTACGACGACGATTGGATGCGGGAGAACGGGTTCTTGAGGCGGGCGCATAACAGCGTACATCACCTGGTGGCCGAAAAGGACCGTGATCTTCCCGAACTCGTCACGGTTCAACCCACCACACCGGTGCGCATCGCCCTCGCCACGCTCACCTCGTACAACGTGTCGCAATTGCCCGTAATCTTGGACGGTGAATGTGTCGGCTCGTTGAACGACGGCGAATTGATGTCCTCCGTGATCGAGGATCCTGAGCTCCTCGACCGGCCGGTCGAGTCGATCATGGACGGGCCTTTTCCCGTCGTGGATAGCCATATGGACGCCGAGGGGGCCGCACAACTGTTGACTCGGAAGAATTCGGCCGTCCTTGTGCGGGACGCGGGTGAGATCGGTGGAATCCTCACCCGGTACGACCTGATCCGGAACTTGACGGGCGCCACCGGATGAGGGGGGCGGGCGGATGGGCCGCGCATCCGTGAACGGAGGATCTTGTCCCGTAAACGGAGGGCTTGTTCGCCGATGAGGATCGTCGTCCTGCTGGGCGGGGAGTCGGAGGAGCGCGAGGTCTCCCTCGCATCCGGCTGCCAGGTGGCCGATGCCCTGAGGCGAGCGGGGCACGACGTGGTGGCTCTGGACCCTGTGGGTGGGGCACTGACCTCGACGGACGAAGAAAAGATCCTCGAGGAGGGTGTGGGGAGCCTACCACCAAGTGAGATTGCCGGCGGGGGAGCGTCCATCTCGGTTGCCGCGCCATCCCCTGCCGGTGCTCCGACGGGCATGGGGTTCACGAATCACGAGAGCATCGTTTCGGCCGACGTGGTCTTTCCAGCGCTCCACGGTGGCATGGGGGAGGATGGGACGCTCCAGGCCCTGCTCGACCTGAGTGGGGTTGCATACGCGGGGAGCGGAATGCTCGGATGCGCCCTCTCGATGGACAAGGACGTCACCAAGCGCATCCTCCGAGACGCCGGAGTTCCCACGCCGGATTGGCTCGTAAATCCCACCGCCGAGGAGGCGGTCGAACGACTGGGTCTTCCCATCATCGCCAAGCCTGTGGCGGGCGGCTCGTCCGTCCGGCTGTACCTACTGGATGATCCTGCCGGAGTTGAGGAGGTGATCAGGGAGGAGGCTGCCCGTACCTCCGAAACTGGCGAACCCTCCGACATGATGTACGAGGCCTTCGTCGCCGGACGCGAGTTCACCGTTGGGATTCTTGGAGAGGAGATCCTGCCGGTGGGCGAGATAAAGTCTGAGCACGAGTTGTTCGACTATGAGTGCAAGTACCAGATGGGCATGGCCGACGAAATTTTTCCGGCTGAGATCCCGGGGACTTTGGCCCGCTCGCTTCAAGAACGAGCGCTCGATGTGCACCGCCTGCTACGGCTCAGGGATTTTTCTCGGGTGGATTTCATCGTCGATGAGGAGGGCGAAGCCTGGTGTCTGGAGGCGAACACGCTGCCAGGTTTGACGGTGAACAGCCTCCTGCCCAAGGCCGCACACGCGGCGGGCATCACCTTTCCGGAGGTGTGCGATCGGATCGTGCGCATGGCGGTGGAGCGGACCCGAAGAACTTCGCCCTGAGGAATTGTGGATGCCCACCGGAACCTGTTCGCAAGGACGGGGGTTTGAACTTGAGGCCGAAGGTCGTTGTTTTCGCTGTACCACGGGTGGAGACGGGATTCTGAGAAGTACCGCAAGTTACGGATCGGGTGGGATGAACCTCAGCTATCAGTTGACCCCTTGGGTCAAACGGCTGCTGATCGCGAACGTGGTCGCGTTTGTGCTCACCTGGGTCATCGGCCGGGGATTCGTCTTCGAGTGGTTCTCCTTCCAGCCCATCAAGATCCTGCTCCGACCGTGGACGCCGTTTACATACATGTTCCTCCACGGTGATTTTTGGCACATCTTCATGAATATGCTGGTGCTCTTCTTCTTCGGTTCGCATCTCGAATCGAAGTGGGGGTCGAGCGAGTTCATCCAGTACTATCTAGTGTGCGGCCTCGGCGGGGTAGCACTCAGCTTCCTCTTCGTGTCGTATTCCATCATCGGTGCGTCTGCAGCGGTCTACGGGGTCATGCTGGCGTTCGCGATGACGTGGCCCAACGCTCCCATTTATGTCTGGGGCATCTTCCCCGTGAAGGCGAAGTGGCTGGTAGGGTTTTTCGTCCTCATCACCTTCACCAACGCCTTCGGCGGTGCGGGCGGGGGCGTCGCCCACTTTGCCCATCTCGGTGGTTTCGCTGCTGGCTTCCTCTATTTGAAGACCGACTGGCGTGCCTCGCAGGCGATACAAGGTATGGGGAAGGCTGCTCGTAGCAGACGGTTTGCGATCGTTCCTCGGGAGGAGCGGGAGGCGGCCACGAGTGACCGCAGACGGAGCGACGATGCCGGCGAGAAAAGGACGTTGGACGCCGTAGACCGCGTGCTGGATAAGATATCTGCCGAGGGGATGGGGTCCCTCACCGAACAAGAACGGAACCTCCTCAACGAGGTATCGAAGAAGCACCGTACGAACTGAGCATCCACGCCGGACCCCCGTTCGCCCCCTCTGGTGGCGCTGTCCTCTATCTGGACGAGATGGGCCCTTCCGCCTACAATCACCGTCCCCTGGTGTGGTGGTGTAGAGGTTCACGAGCCACCGAAAGTGCCGAGGCGCAGGATCGGATGCATCGTGTTTGAATGGCCGAGACCCTTCTGTAGCACCACACCAAACATAAAAATGATACGGTCAAATTGGGGAGGAGATATGCATGGCGTTCGCCAAAGAGTATGCAACCGATAAAATCAGGAATGTTGCCGTTCTGGGCCACGGCGGAGCTGGGAAAACCAGCCTCATAGATGCCCTTTGTTACACCACCGGATCGTCACGACGGAAGGGGAACGCTGGCGAGGGAAGCGCGCTCACGATGTACACGCCGGAGGAGGAGGCCCACGGAATTTCGCTTCAGTGCACGCCGGCTTTCTGCGAGTATTCTGGAGTCAAGATCAACCTTCTGGACACTCCCGGCTTCATGGATTTCGTCGGTGAGACGCTGGCGGCGATCCGGGTGGCGGACTCCGCGGTTATTGTCGTGAGTGCCACCTCCGGCGTGGAGGTAGGCACCGAAACCGTGTGGGAGTACGCAGAGAACCGGGGAATCCCCCGGTTCTTTTTTGTGTCCATGATGGATAAGGATCACGCCTCCTTCGAGCGAGTGTACCAGGACATCAAGGCGAGACTCACAGAAAAGGTCGTGGCCGTCGAGATCCCCATCGGAGAGGGTCCCGACTTCCGTGGCATCATCAATCTGTTCAGTGAGCGGGCTCACATGTACAAGGCCGGCACCGAAAAAGGCGAATACGATGAAGTCGACGTGCCCGAGGAGCTTCAGGCCAAGGTCGACGAGTGGGTAACTGAGCTGCAGGAGACGCTGGCCACGATCGATGAGGCGCTTCTCGACCGCTATCTGGAGGAGGGAAAGATAACCCAGGAAGAAGCCATCACGGCGATGCACAACGGTGTGGCTAGTGGCGATATCGTCCCACTCTTCTGCGGATCGGCGGAGCACTCATACGGCATGCAAACGCTAGTTGAGAAGCTTGTGGAGCTGTGCCCCAGCCCCGAGGAATCGGGCGGCGAGACGGCCCGGCGCGCCGGCATGGAGGAGGAGATGTACCTGTCGCCCTCCGATGACGAGACCTTCTCCGCGCTCATCTACAAGACGGCCTTGGAGCCTCACATCGGGGAGATGTCCTATTTCCGGGTCGTGAGCGGCTTTGTCACCAACGGACAGGAGGTCAAGAATGGGGAGCGGGGTAGCACCGAAAAGCTGAACCACCTCTCGATATCCATGGGCAAGGACCGCTTCGAGGTCGCCAAACTCCACGCTGGAGACCTCGGGGTGGTGGCGAAACTCAAGGGTGCCCACACTAACGACACGCTCTGCGACATGTCCCGCCCGGTGGTACTCGAGAAGATCACCTTCCCGAAGCCGGAGATCGCCGTGGCGATTCTGGGGGAAGCGCGTAACGACGAAGACAAACTGGGCGAGGTGCTTCCCAAGTTGCACGAGGAGGACCCGACGTTTCTGGCCGAATTCGACCCGGAACTTCACCAGACGATTGCCCGGGGGCTGGGTGAGCTGCATTTGATGGTTCAAATGGAGCGCATGAAGCGGAAGTACGGGGTGGCCGTACACATGGAGCAACCCAAGATTGGCTACCGGGAGACGATAACGAAAGAGGCCCAGGGACAGGGACGGCACAAGAAGCAATCGGGTGGACGCGGCCAGTTCGGGGATTGCTGGATTCGGATGAAGCCGCGTAAGGCGGGTGAGGGGTACGAATTCGCCAATTCCATCAAGGGCGGAGTGATCCCGACCAAGTACGTCCCCTCCGTAGACAAGGGCATCCAAGAGGCCGCAGATCGGGGAATCCTCGCCGGTTTTCGGTGTGTAGATTTCGAGGCAGAGTGCTACGATGGCTCGTATCATTCCGTGGACTCGAGCGACATCGCCTTCAAGCTGGCCGGGTCGGCGGCGTTCAAGAACGTGGCCCAAAAGTGCCGCCCTGTAATCCTGGAGCCCATCATCGAGGTCACGGTGACCACGCCAGACGACTACGTGGGCGACATCATGAGTGACATGAATCAACGGCGTGGAAAGGTGCTAGGCATGAATCCCACCGCGGGACGCACCACGGTCAAGGCCTTGGTGCCGGAGGCGGAGCTCTACAAATACTCCACCTCACTCCGTGCCATCACGCAGGGACGGGCGCATCACAGTCGAAGCTTCTCGGGGTACGAGCCGGTTCCGGAACAAGAGGTGCCCAAGGTGATCGCGGCTTCGAAGGAGGAGGCAGCCCACTAGAAGGCTGTTGAAGAGGTTCAGGCTTCAAGGTGCCTGAAGAGGGAGTCCGAGCAGGAGGACGGTACGGTGTCTGGACATAGCAAATGGGCGACCATCAAGCGCAAGAAGGCGGCGACCGACGCCAAGCGCGGGAAGATCTTCACCAAGCTAATAAGAGAGATCACGGTGGCGGCCCGAGATGGTGGAGGTGACCCCAACTTCAACCCCCGTCTTCGCCTCGCTGTGGACAATGCCAAGTCCGGCAATATGCCAGCCGATAACATCACCCGGGCCATCAAGAAGGGCACCGGTGAGCTTGAGAGCGTCAGTTACGAGGAAGTTGTCTACGAGGGGTACGGTCCGGGTGGGGTGGCCCTCTACATCGAGACGCTCACCGACAACCAGAACCGAACCGTGGCCGACGTGAGACACATCCTGACCAAGCTCGGGGGGAGCTTGGGGGCGGTGGGCTCAGTCGGCTGGCAGTTCGACCGCAAGGGTCAGATCTATCTGGACGCCTCACGTTACACCGAGGACTCGGTTTTCGAGGCCGCCATCGAGGCGGGGGCGGTCGATGTCGAGCCGTCGGACGAGAAGTTCATCGTCACGACCCAAGCCAGCACGTTCCACGAAGTGCAGGCATGCATGAAGGCCGCCGGGATCGAGTTCGAGCGGGCAGAGCTTTCCTGGATCCCCCAGAACGAGATTCGAGTCGAGGGCAGGGACGCCGAGAAGCTCATCAAGCTCCTAGAGGCGTTGGACGATATTGACGACGTTCAGCAGGTCTCGTCCAACGCGGATATCGACGAAGAGATCCTCGTCCAGGCGATCTAGTGTCCTGCCCCAGAAGCTCGTTGTATTCGAAGTCCGCTGCAGGACACTCGCAGGTGACCACACAGCTGATTCTCGGGATCGATCCCGGAACGGCCGTCACCGGGTACGGCGTTGTCGCCAAGGAGGGCGACAACGCCGTTTCCTTGGTCGAGTGTGGGGTCGTGCGTACGTCGTCTCGCGAGGCGCTTCCGGTGCGGATTCGAGAGATCTACGAAGGGGTTGCCGCCCTGATCGTGCGCCATGCACCCGCGGTGGTCGTGGTGGAGGACGTTTTCCAGGGAAAGAACGTGCAAAGCGCCCTCAAGCTTGGACATGCCCGTGGGGCTATACTGCTCGCGGCGGCGCTGGGTGAGATTCCGATCGCCGAGTACTCCCCCAGGGAGATCAAGAAGGCCGTGGTGGGAAACGGGAACGCGACCAAAGATCAGGTAGGTTTCATGGTTCAGCAGCAGCTCCGGCTCAAGGCGCCGCCCTCGCCGACCGACGCCGCCGATGGTGTGGCCGCGGCGCTGTGCCACTGTGTCATGGGGGCGTTCCGGTGATCACCCGCCTCAGGGGCACGCTCGTCTCCAGGGAGCTGGATCACGTCGAGGTGGAGACCGCTGGTGGCATCGTCTACGAGGTCCAGATCCCGCTATCGATCCTCGAACGCCTGCCGATGCCACCCGCTCCGGACTTCGAGATCCGCACCCTACAGGTGGTGCGGGAGGACTCGCTCACGCTGTACGGCTTTTTGGAGCCATTTGAGCGCGAACTCTTTTCGCGGCTCTTGGGGGCGTCGGGAGTAGGGCCCAAGGTGGCGCTGGCCATGCTTTCTACGTACTCGGCACGACGGCTCGCGCAGGCGTTGGTCGAGAAGGATGTGAACGCCCTGAGGCAAGTGAGTGGCGTGGGGAAGAAGACAGCCGAGCGGATCGTGCTGGACCTAGCTGATAAGGTTGAGGATCTGGCGGCAGAGGCCGCCGGACGGGACGGCGCCTCTACCGGCCCGGCGCCCGGCGCTCAGGAGGCGGTCGGTGCACTCGTGGCGCTGGGGTATTCGTTCGTGGATGCGGACGCGGCTGTACGGCGCTCCCTGGCAGAGGGAGAAGCGGCGGGCACCGACGAGTTGGTGCGCCGGGCCTTGGCGAAGCGTTGATGATGCGCGATCAGTGAGCGACCGGCGATGAATGTGCCGCGGATGTTGAGTGCGCGATGGGCGATGAGGGCGAGGCGATGACCGGCAGAAGTGAAATCACCACACCGGAGGTTCTCCCGGAAGACGCCGTGACCGAGCCCTCGCTTCGGCCCCAGCGCCTCGAGGAGTTCATCGGCCAGGATAAGGTCCGCGAGGCGTTGAGCATCGCGATCGAGGCCGCCACGCAGCGCCGGGAACCACTGGACCACCTGCTCTTTCACGGCCCACCCGGGCTCGGCAAGACCACGCTGGCGTCGCTGATCGCGCGAGAAATGGGTGTGAACTTCAAGTCCACGTCGGGGCCCGTGCTGGAGAAACCGGCGGACCTCGTAGGCATGCTCACCAATCAGCGTGAGGGAGACGTCCTCTTCATCGACGAGATCCACCGGCTCCGACCCATCATCGAGGAGTTTCTGTATCCCGCCATGGAGGACTACCGGGTGGAGATCCGCCTGGCAGACGGCCCCCGGGTGCAGACCATGACCATGGACATCGAACAGTTCACGCTCGTGGGCGCCACCACGCGCTTCGGGCTCCTCACTGCCCCCATGCGGGCCCGTTTCGGGATCATCCAGCGGCTGAATTTCTATCCGCCGGAGGAGTTGGCGGTAATCGTGTCGCGGAGCTCGGAAATCCTTGGTGTGGAATGCTCGCCCGAGGGGTCGCAGATCCTGGCTCGCCGCGCCCGGGGAACCCCCAGGGTGGCCAACCGGCTCCTTCGCCGGGTGCGCGACTTCGCCCAGGTCAGGGCCGAGGGCATCGTCACCGCGACCGTGGCCGAGGAAGCCCTCAGAATGCTCGAGGTCGACGAGTATGGCCTCGACGAGATGGACGGGCGCGTGCTCCACACGCTGATCGAGAAGTTCGAGGGCGGCCCTGTCGGGCTCGAGACGTTGGCCGTGGCGATGGGTGAGGACGCCTCCACCCTGGAGGAGGTCTACGAGCCGTTCCTGATCCAGGAGGGCTTCATCATGCGGACGCCGCGCGGACGCGTGGCGACCGTGAGGGCGTACAAGCGGTTCGGGTACACGCCTCCTCCTGAGGGTGGGGCTGGGGATGGGCAGTCGTCGCTCTTCGAGTGAGGGTGAGGCGCACCGGATGTGGGCGTATGATTCGGGGGTCGGCTAGGCGGGTGAAGGACGGCTCACGGGTCTCCGACTACGAATACGACCTCCCTCCGGGGCGGATCGCGCGGTATCCGACCGAGCGCAGGGACCAGAGCCGGTTGCTGGTGGTGCCGAGTACGGGCGGCCCGTTTGAGCATCGGTGTTTCTGCGATCTCGTGGACCTGCTGAGCCCCGGCGATGTCCTGGTGGTGAATGAGAGCCGGGTCCGGGCCGCCAGGCTGCTCGGCCGAAAGCCCACGGGGGCTCCTGCGGAAATCCTGCTTTTACGCCCAGGGGGCGATGGGGTGGAACCGGAGTTCGAGGCGATCGACGGTGCGAGCCGCGACGAGGCAACGCTCTGGGAAGCCTTGGTACGGCCCGGCGGGAAGCTCAAGCCCGGCCGGAGTGTGAACATCGCCAGGGGCTTCGACGTGGAGATTCTGGACTCCGCGCCGGGGGGAGGGAGGGTCGTACGACTCGTGGTCGAGGGTTCAGTGAGGGAGGCACTGGAAACGCACGGCCATATCCCCCTTCCGCCCTACCTCGAGCGCGACGACGAGCCCCTGGACCGAGAACGCTACCAGACCGTGTACGCGCGGGTGCCGGGCTCCGTGGCCGCGCCCACGGCGGGGTTGCACTTCACTCACGAGCTGCTGGACAAGATCGAAGCGAAGGGGGTGGAGCGTGTGGCGGTCACGCTGGACGTAGGCGTGGGGACATTCCGGCCGGTGGAGGCCGATGATCCGGCCGGACACGAAATGCACAGTGAGCGGTACTTCCTGTCCACTGGGGCGGCGGAGGCGATCAACGCCGCCCGCGCGGAGGGGCGGCGAATCTGGGCAGTGGGAACCACCGTGGTGCGCGCGCTCGAGAGCGCAGTCCGTGATGAGGTGGTGGGGGAGGGGGGCGGGATGACGGATCTCTTCGTTCGGCCGCCGTACCGCTTTCAGGTGGTGGACGGTCTGATTACGAACTTCCACCTACCACGGTCGACGCTCTTGATGCTGGTGGCCGCGTTCGGCGAGTACGAGAAAACGATGGAAGCGTATAACGCGGCGATCCGCGAGGGGTACCGGTTCTACTCCTATGGGGATGCGATGGTGGTGGGCTGAAGGGGTGTCGCCTTCAACTCCTCTTGCCGGATTCGGCGACCATGCGACCTACGACGTCGTGCATTCTCGCCCTGGTGCTTTCGATATCTTCCGTGGCCCCCACCTCGATCAAGGTGAACTCGCCGGTCACGAAAACCCCTTGCCTTAGTCGGTTCCTGGATATCCAGTGTGGCAGCGGCGGGGACGATCGACGCCGATTAGGCTTTCGGAATCGATCTGCCGCAGGACCGGTCGTTGCCCAGCGGTGTCACAGAGCATAGCGTGGGGCGGGCGTGCCGAACGAGCGAAACACGGCTCCGATCCGGGACAAGGAGGCGTCGAGGTGAAATCACGGGGAGATGCGCTTCGGGACTATGTTCTCCGACGACTCCTCCTCATGGTCCCGACCTTTCTCGGTATCACGCTGGTGACCTTCACGCTCCTCCAGTTCGTTCCGGGAGGGCAGATCGATCAGATCCGGATGCAGCTCGCGGGAGCGGGGGGTGGGGGTGAAGGGGGAGTCGGGGGTGCCGGAGGACCGGCCCGACTCGACATCCCCGAGGAGCAGCTGGCTCAACTCACCGAATACTACGGTTTCAATGAACCGCTCCCTATCGCGTATGCCACCTGGCTCTGGGATGTCGTCCACCTAGATTTTGGGCAGTCGTTCCGCTACAGCGAACCCGTACTACGAGTGATCGCGGATCGACTTCCGGTATCGATCTACTATGGACTCATCACCGCGTTCCTCACCTACGGGATCTGTATCCCTCTCGGCATCCTGAAGGCGATCAAGCACCGAACGACCGTCGACAATCTGACTTCGGTCCTGATCTTCGTGGGCTACGCGATTCCTGGCTTCGCACTGGGGGCGGTGCTCAGCAATCTGCTTGCGGTGCGAATCGAGATCTTTCCGCTTGGGGGATTCCAATCAGCGGGCGCCGCGGAACTGTCGGTCCTCGCTCAGGTCGCTGACGTCGTGTGGCACTCGGTCCTCCCGCTGATCGCTTACCTCGCTGGAGCGTTCGCGGTCACCACCATGCTCATGAAGAACAGCCTCATTGAAAACATGAGCGCCGACTACGTGAAGACGGCGCTCGCCAAGGGACTGAGCTGGCGACGCACGGTGTTCGTTCACGCATTGAGGAACTCGCTCATTCCGATGGCAACCAGCGTGGGGACGCTCCTGGGGATCTTTCTCACGGGCAGCTTCCTGATCGAGCGCGTGTTCAACATCCAGGGGGTTGGACTCCTGTCGTTCGAGGCGATTCAGGCACGTGATTTTCCTGTGGTTCTAGGGTTCCTCGTGATCTCTAGCGTCCTGCTCATGGTGGGTAACTTGATCTCTGATCTCGCCGTGGCGTTTGTCGATCCCAGGGTCAGGTTCGAGTAAACCCCGTGACCGGCTACCTCGAATGAAGTGGACCAAGCTGGACCCCATCACACGCAAGCGGCTGGAGCGGTTCCGCCGGATCAAGCGGGGGTACTACTCCTTCCTCATCCTTTCGGTCGCCCTGGTCCTATCGGTCTTCGCACCCTACCTGGCCGAGAGTAGAGCCCTCGTGGTGTGGTATGAGGGGCGGCCATTCTTTCCGACGTTCGAATACTTCGATATGGATGAGTTCAACCAGGAGCCGCCGCCTGCTTGGGGGATGGGGGATCTGGAAGCCGAATACCTGCGCTTGAAGCGCGAATGGGCGCTGGAGCGCGAACTCTACGACCGCGAGCTCGCGGAGATCGGTGACGACCCCGGTGCGCTTGCGGCGCTCGAGGGGCGATATCCGAACCGAGGCAACTTCGTCATCATGCCCCTGATCCCCTGGGATCCCTATCAGAATGATTTCTGGTATAACGAGATCCTGAACGAGATTCAGGCTAGCCTGGACGCCGGGGATGACGATAGGGCGGCGTGGTTGGCGCGACGTGACCGGCTGGTCGACCTGGCGGACGCCATCGAGGCGGGCGATGTCCGTCGTCTGATGTCAGACCCTGACCGTTCTCCCTCGGGAGATCTGCGTGGACTGGCGCGCACGGGGGCGATGGCCTTGCTCGCCAAACTGGGTACCGTTCCGCCGACGCCGCCTGATCTCGGACGACGGCACTACTTTGGAACGGACTCCCAGGGGAGGGATGTCGCCTCACGGCTCCTCTACGGGTTCAGGATTTCCATGTTCTTCGCTCTGTTCCTGGTCTTGGTCGGTCAAGCGGTCGGGACGGTCGTGGGAAGTCTCCAGGGCTACCTCGGCGGACGCTTCGACATCCTGAGTCAGCGGGGGATCGAGGTGATGATAGCGATCCCATTTCTTTACGTCGTGATCATCATGGCGGCGCTCGTCTCGCCCTCCTTCTGGATGCTCCTGGCTATCGTGGCGCTCTTCCAGTGGATTTCGATCACGTTTTTCATGCGGACGGAGATGTATCGGGAAAAGACGAGGGAGTACTGCCTGGCCGCTCGCTCGTATGGCGCTTCACACGCCCGGATCATCTTCCGTCACCTCCTCCCGAATTGCCTTACGCCGCTAGTGACCTTGACGCCCTTCGCGATTGTCGGGGCGATCTTCACGTTGACTAGCCTGGACTATCTGGGGTATGGACTGCCGGCTCCGACGCCGAGTTGGGGAGAGCTGATCGGCCAGGCTCTACTGTTGGAAAACAGGGACAAACTCTGGCTGACTTTTGCTCCCTTCGGAGCGTTGACCATCACACTCGTGCTCGTGGTGTTCATCGGTGAGTCGATCCGAGAAGCGTTTGATCCGAAGCGATACGCGAAGTATGAGTGAGGGGGGGGAGGAGAGGGACGTGAACGGAAGGAGGATGGAATGAAGCGGAAGAGTTGGGTCGGTCTCGTCGTTGCCGCGGCCCTCCTAGGAGCCTCGGGCGCCCAGTCCCAGGCGTCCGATGTCGGCGACCCGGTTTCCCTCCCCGACGGAATCGTGTGGGAGACCAATTACGACGATCCGCCCATCGGGTCGCCGGCCGCCATCCGGGGCGGGACGTTCAACTATATGCTCGGCGCCTACCCGTTGACTTTTCGGCTGATGGGCCCGAACGCAAATGATGCTTTTGCGGGTTGGAACCGGCAGTTCACGATGTATTTCAGGCCCATAATCATTCACCCGGCCACAGGCAATTTCATCCCCTGGTTAGCGACCCACTGGTCCGTCCAGGACGATGGAAGAACGATCTATCTCAAGTTGGATCCCGATGCCCGGTTCAGCGACGGAGAACCGATCACGGCGGACGACTACGTGTTTACCTGGAAGATGTGGAGTTCCGACCACTTGATCGATCCGTACTACAACACGTACGGCCCGCGAGTCTACGAATCAG
>Ga0310121_10003710_pt1 | contig 13844 bp, 8 predicted proteins | sample CB27_Tmax_986_MG_FD_203504 | JGI IMG/M metagenome (GOLD analysis project Ga0310121, IMG submission 203504) | Marine microbial communities from Western Arctic Ocean, Canada - CB27_Tmax_986 | ecosystem: Environmental > Aquatic > Marine > Oceanic | place: Canada: Western Arctic Ocean | collected... | reverse complement strand
AAGAACCGAACGATCCGTCAGTCCTAAGTTGAGCACGGTGTCCATCATGCCGGGCATGGAAATGGCAGAGCCGGATCGCACCGAAACCAGCAGCGGGTCGCGCGGATCTCCTAATCGTTTGCCCATGAACTGTTCGAGTTTTTTCAGCTGTGCCTTCACCTGATTCATCATTCCTGATGGGTAGGTATGCTTGTTGTCGGAATAGTAGGCGCACGCTTCAGTGGAAATCGAAAACCCGGGCGGCACCGGCAGGTTGGCATTCGCCATCTCCGCAAGGTTTGCGCCTTTGCCTCCCAGGATCGCCTTCATTGAGGCGTCACCTTCGGTGTTCTTCTTTCCCTCACCGTAAAAATAGACGTACTGCTTGGATCGTTTGGTAATCCTTGCGGCCATAGAGATCCGCCTCCTTGTAGAATGAATGTGTCCCACCTCGTTACTGGCTCGGGACGAAAATCGGCTGATGCTACCAGACAAATCCCTGCTGTCAACGACACGGGCCCGCGCCCGATGAACCGGCGGCACGCACGCGCTCAACGTGGCCAGGAAGAACTCGCACCAACTCCTCGAGGTCTGCTCGTTGGGTGAAACGACTTAGGCTGAATCTCAACACGGATTTCAAGAAGAGATCTGGAAGTTTGAGCGCGCGCAAGACATGAGAAGGTTCTGACGAACCGGCTGCGCAGGCGCTTCCGGAAGAACAACAGATCCCGTCCATGTCAAGGAGGGCGATCAACGCATCCGCATCCGCATCCTGGAAAAGCATGCTGGATGTGTTGGGAAGACGCGGACTCCCTGATCCGATCACTTCCGTGCGATCGATGACACGCTGAATGTCGCGCTCAAGATCGTCGCGCAGGGCGCGGACTTCTGCATTCATGGTTTGCAACGCAGTTCCTGCCCGCTTGCAAGCGCGCCCCGTGCCGATGATCCCTGCCACGTTTTCCGTGCCGGCGCGGCGGCCCCGTTCCTGTTCTCCGCCCATGATAAGGGGATTCGGTGAAATCCCGGATTGCATGTAAAGCGCTCCCATTCCCTTGGGGCCATGGAGTTTGTGCGCGGAAAGCGAGAGAAAATCGACCTGCAACACAGAGGCGTCGACCGGGATCTTGCCGATTGCCTGCACAGCGTCAGAGTGCATCAGGGCACCTGCGGCGTGGGCAGCCTCGGACAGCGCAGGAAGCGAATTAAGGATCCCTGTTTCGTTGTTGGCCAGCATCACCGAGACCAGGGCCGTTTGTTGGTTGATCGCGCTCAGGCATGCATCCGTATCTAGTTCGCCGACCGAATTGACGGGAACCTGCACCACCTCGTAGCCTTCCTGTTTCCAATGGGCCGCGGGCACGAGTACAGAGGCGTGTTCCACTGAGGACAGGACAATTCGCTTACGGTCCGGCCGGCTCCGGAGGGCCGAAAACATAGCGGTGTTGTTCGCCTCGCTGCCCCCGCCCATAAAAACGATTTGATCCGGTTCCGCCCGGAGCAAAGCGGCCACCTCGCAACGGGACTCCCAGATGGCCCGCGCAACTCCGCGGCTCGGCCCATAGGGACTGGAAGGATTTGTGTAGAAATCTTGGAGGTAGGGACTCATGGCATCCACAACAGCGGGATCGGGACGGGTCGTGGCGTTGTTGTCAAGATATATCATGCGTGTAACTTGCTGGTCAACAAAGGTTTACTACAATTAACTGTTTTTGAGTGAGGTGCCAGCCTTACGCTTGATCCACACTGAAAGAATGGCTATATCTGCCGGATTTACTCCTGAGATGCGGGATGCTTGACCCAAGGTCGCTGGTCGAACGCGGTCCAGCTTTTCCATCGATTCCTTTCTCAACGCGCTGATGGCCTGGTAATCGAAATCGGATGGAATGCGTGTCTTCTCAAGGCGGGAGGCCTGTTGGATCTTCACATTTTCCCGATCGATATACCCTTCGTATTTCAACCAGATTTCGACCTGCCGCACCGCATCGACAGAGAGCGGATTCGGTGGCGGATTGGGCAAATCTTGGTAGGTAACGTCCTGTCGGCGGAGTCGTTGCGCCAGAGATATGCCATCGACATGGGTCTTTCGCAGTCGCTCAATTTCGGATTCGTAGGCGCTTTGAGTTTTTTTGACATCATCCAGCTGTTCCGGCGGCGCGATTCCAAGACGCGTGGCATTCGCCAGCATCCGATAGGGAGCGTTGTCCTGCCGGAGCAGGAGGCGGTGTTCCGCCCTGGAAGTAAACATGCGATAGGGCTCATCGGTTCCCTTGGTGACCAGATCATCGATCAGAACTCCGATATACGACTCGTCACGGGACAGGAGAAATGGCGGTTCGTTCCTAATTTTCATCACCGCATTCACTCCGGCGACGAAACCTTGACATGCGGCCTCTTCGTAACCGGTCGTACCATTAATCTGTCCCGCCAGATAAAGTCCCTCCACCTGCCTTGTTTCCAGAGTGTGGTGGAGTTGAGTCGAGTCGCAATAATCATATTCAATCGCATAACCGGGTTGAAGAAACTCGGCGCGTTCCAATCCGGAAATGGTCCGAATCATGGCGATCTGAACGTCTTCAGGGAGGCTGTTAGAAGTTCCATTCGGATAGATTTCGATCAAATCCCGCCCTTCGGGCTCTACGAAAACGTGATGCCCGTCACGATCCGGGAATTTTACGATCTTGTCCTCGATAGAGGGACAATACCGAACTCCGGTACCTTCGATCATCCCCCCGTACATGGCGCTGCGCCCCAGGTTTTCCTCGATGATCTCATGGGTCCGGGCGTTGGTGTGGGTAAGATAGCAGTCGATCTGATTCGTGCCCGGGACCCAAGGTCGCAGCGCGGAATAAGAATGTTCCACGTGGAACATTTCCGGCTGCTCAGGTGTCTCCGCACCCGAATGTTCCACGTGGAACATTCTCCATTCCCGCCTGGCAGCCCAGGAGAGAAACGGGGGTGGCGTGAATCCTGGCTGGCGCTCCATCCGGTCATAATCAAGGCTGTCACGATGAAGGCGTGGAGGGGTGCCGGTTTTCAGTCGTCCGAGCTCAAATCCTAGGTCGAGGAATGACCGGCTCAGCGACTCCGCCGATTTCTCGCCGGTTCGGCCACCCGCGAAATTCTTGTCTCCGATATGAATCAATCCTCGCAGAAAAGTCCCAGTAGCGATGACCACTGCCCGGGCAGTGAGTTCCCGGTCATCCTCGGTGTTAATACCGGCGACCCGGCCATTCCGGACGCGGATCGTGGCTGCGGTGGACTCGATTACGGTAAGGTTTTCGGTGAATCCAACCACCTCTGCCATTCGCCTTGGAAAGGCCGCTTTGTCACATTGTACGCGATGAGCCTGAACCGCCGGTCCCTTTTTGGTGTTCAGCGTCCGGAATTGGATGCCGGTGTGATCCGTATTCCGGGCGATTTCACCCCCTAACGCGTCGAGATCACAGACGATGTGGGACTTCGCGATGCCGCCGACCGATGGATTGCAGGAGAGGCGCCCGATCGCCTCAACATCAATCGTGATCAGGGCCGTAGCTGCTCCCAACCTTGCCGAGGCAAGAGCCGCCTCGTACCCCGCATGCCCGGCGCCGACGACGATGACTTCGAATGTTGTGTGATCCGCTTCCATACTCTCCGATGAGCCCGGGTTCTACTTTCCAATGCAGAATCTCGAAAAAATGCTGTCCAGCAGCTCCTCCTCGTACACTCTCCCGGTGACCCGGCCCAAGGCCTCCAGAGCCATCCGGAGCGCGGAAGCCGCAATGACCTCTTCCGAATTCGCGCACTCGACTATGTTCTCAATGGCTTCGTCTACCCGCTCGGCAGCCTCCCGCAACAGGCTGTGATGTCTGGATGAAATCATCGCATGGGGCCGGGCCGACAGCTCGAAATTTTCCATTAAACGTTTCTCGATCGTCTGCTCGATCCGCCCAATACCCTCTCCCTGGGTCAGGCTGGATTCGAGTACCACATACCCGGAAAATTGATCCGGAGGTATTCGTCTGCCCAAGTCACATTTGTTGAGAACGACGATGGCCTTTTTAGGATCAAGAGATTGAACGAATTCCATGCTCTCTGCGTCCGCAGTAATTGATGCATCTATCATAACTATTTGTATATCAGATAGTTGCAACTGCTTCTCCGCTCTTCTAATCCCCTCCATCTCGACCGAACAGTCTGTCGTCCGGAGACCCGCGGTATCGACCAGTCGAACCGGGATGCCGCCGAAAACGAATCCTTCCTCCAGGGTATCCCTCGTAGTTCCCGGCATCTCGGATACGATGGCGCGGTCCCGACCCAGGAGCAAATTGAGGAGGGTTGATTTTCCAACGTTGGGTCGCCCCGAAATAACAACCAGCGCCCCTTCACGCAGGATATGGCCTTCCTGCCAGGTGTGGACCAAGGAAGCGATGTTGTCCCGACACTGATAGAGCCGGGTGCGGATCTGATCCATCACGAGTTCAGGTACTTCCTCCTCGGGAAAATCAAGGGTCGCCTCCAGCTCGGCGGCGACGTGGAGCACCTGGTCATAGATCTCGTCGAATCGGCTGCTCAGTCGGCCCTCCAGCTGTTCGTAGGCCGCCACCGCAGCCCGGTCGCTTCGGGCTCGGATCAAATCTCCAACTGCCTCTGCCTGAACGAGATCCATTTTCCCGTGTAGAAACGCGCGGCGGGTGAACTCTCCGGGGTCGGCAGGTCTGGCGCCCGCGTTGGTCAGGCAGCTGAGAATCCGGCGGGCAGGCAGGGCGCCACCGTGACTCTGAATCTCGACAACATCCTCCCCGGTGAAGCTTTGCGGGGCACGCATGAAAAGCATGAGGCAGTCGTCGATGACCGCGCCATCCTCTTCAATCCGTCCGTAGGCAAAGGTGTAGGGATCACGCAGGGAAGGAGGTGGGCCTTCACACCGGAATACCCGGTCAGCGAGGGCATAGGTGCCGGGTCCGGAGATCCGAATGACGGCAATCCCGCCTTCGCCCGGCGGGGTTGCCTGGGCCGCAATAGTATCTTCGATCTGCAACATGCTCCGTGGGTCCAAAAATGCACGGCGGATCTTTGCAAGAATCCCGTTTCGACGCGACTCCCGAATATTGCAAAGCACCGGGTGAACGTGTAGGGTCCGGCAAGAAGAATAGAGATTCGAGAAGATGAAGAAGCACTGGTATCGAGTTGAGATCGAAGCGGGGAGTGAAGCGCACTGCTATTTCGGCAGTTCTGCGCTGACGGAAAAAGAAATGCTCGCGGAAATCCAGGCCGGCTCATTCGTTCAATTGGATGACCATATCTACTATGACGAAGAGGGGACCCCCAGGGCGTGGACATCGTGGGATCCAAATTCACACTCCAGAATCTACTTTCAACCGAAGTACGTCATGACGGTGGTTCCCTTAAAGGAAGATCCTCGTCTCACCAACGGGAAATCGACGGTTCTGGCTTATCCCGGGAGCCCGACCGGAGACAAAGACTAACGCTGCGGTTCCAGAAGTCTGTGTAGTGCGTCGGCATCCAGCGCGCCGTATCCGTAATAGTCGTCCCGCCCTGTTTCCCCCGCATCTGTCAGCACGGATTTCAGTGCGTCAATTGCTTCAGATGCGGTGGCATCGGGATTTTCTCCGTAATAAAGCGTCAGGGCCCGAGCCACCGTCGGGCTGGCGATCGACGTTCCCGCATAGGTTCCCGGCGGCCCGTTATAGCCCACTGGAAAAACTCCGACTCCGGGAGCTGCGGCAAAGATGAACGACCCGTAATTGGAACGGGACCAGACAGTACCATCCGGTTCCATCGCTGACACTGCGAGCACGCCGGAGTAGGCCGCAGGGTAGACAGGCCGATTGATGGGGTCGTTTCCGGCCGAGGCCACCACGATCAATCCTTTATCTTGGGCGAGTTGCACTGTTCCGGCCAGGAAGTCGCTGTAGGTTTCGCTTCCCCAACTCATACTGATGACCCGTGCGCCACCTTGAACCGCGTAATCGATGCCGCGGATGAGACTGAAGTTGGTGGCGAGGCCATTGTCGTCGAAGGAGCGCACGGCAAGCACCGGGACGGTTTCAGACGCTGCGCCTGCAGGGATTCCGTAGGGCACCACCGCTCCCGACGCAACGAGAGCCATTTGCGTTCCGTGTCCTACCGGATCCTCGATGGAACGCTCAGGATTCACTGCATCGAAGGAGCCAATAATGGCATCACCTAGCTCTTCTATCTCCGTAAGTCCGGAATCGAGAATCGCCAGGGCGGCAAGCCCTTCCCCGGGCTCACCCACGGCCCTTAGATCCGGCACGGCTCCCGCGGGCGAATCGGCCGGCCGAAACGGACTTGCTACTTCCTGGATATGATTAGGTTCTGCGAGTGCGGCCCAAGGATTTCCCTTGAGTGCTTGAACGACTGCAGGAACATCAGAATTGCGAGGCAGTCTCACTTGATAAATGCCTAGTGCCGGAACGCTATCCACGGCGGTCGCCCCCATGGCGGCAAGCATCTCGCGAAACTGTTGCGTCGAGGTACCGGGCTTCAGGCCAAGCAGCAGCTCGTCCTTTGCATGCGGCGGAATCCCCGAACGTCGCACGACGACGAAATTGTCTCCGGTCGGAATAAACGGCTGCACATTCTGATGCCGGCCGGGCCGAAACAGATGAATCTCGCTAAGTTTCGGCATCGGGCCTACGGGCCCGTTGATCTGTTTCCAAAAAAGGATGTAGTTGAATTCATCGAACAGGCGCGCCAGTCCTTCCTGGATGAGCTCATCCATGAGCGTCCCCGTCACGATCGCATCGATGCCTGGCTCGACTTCGACCTGGACCCCGGCCCTTACGAATTCGCCGAGCACTGCATCCAGGTGCTCGCGCTCCGTCTTCAAATAGATTCTATCGCCGTCCAGCCGAAGTTCAGCAGCGGAAGCCGGTAGCAAGCTCATGGTTACGAGCAGAATGCGCAATCCAGGAACTATTTTACAAATATTGAGCATCATTGCCCGGAATACGGTCTCTATTCTTTATGGTACCGGTCTGCGCGGATCTTCTTACAATCGGAATTTAGAAGATCGAAACGTTTCGCAGTTGATTGACGTTGTCACACCGAACAAGTAACCTGTTGATAATGCGTTCGCTGATTTCATTTTGGGCGGTTTCTATACTCGCTTGTTCAATCGTACCTACGATTCTCGCCGATGATAAAGACTCGGCGCCGGACCGAACCACCACCCGACAGGACATACGCCGACTCGAGGAACGCTTGCTGGAAAACTACACCGGCTCAACCAGGAAAAAAAAGAAAAATACGCCAACGCTCAAGATTTCAACCGAGACTTCGGTTTTTTCCAGCTCGGTGCCGTTGTCCCCAATCAACCCCGGGCTTTTGCCCGACACCCCCGAGAAACCGCGACGAGATACGGACGATGAGGAGGACGAAAACAGAAACTGGATTTTACCACCCAGCCCGGATTTCAGCGAAGACCGTGAATATGAAAACTTCGTGCCTTATGGTCAGGATCTGATGGAACGAATTAACGAGGAGGAAAACGCGGAGGCCATGCGCGCGAGATCCCGCGGCGAGGATGAACCGGATGACGACCAGTCCCTAATGCCGCACGACTTGGAAGAAGTGATGCGGGAAAATCACGCCGCACAACTGGAGTTCTCACGATATGGAGACAAGACCCCGACAGACGAACAATTGTTTTTCGAAGAGATGCTGGAAGAAGAAAACGAAGCATCAGAAGAGGAAAATCAGAACGGACCCCCCGATTTTGAATTTGGTTATCGATCGGTGATTGAAACGACAACATTCGTCGACGAAGAAAACGCCGACAGCGAACAATGGAATTCAGATTTCATCCGCAGTGGTTCAGATTCCATGCATAGCGAAGCCGAAGAAGAAGCATATGTTGAAGCCATGGCGAATGATAGATTTCTGCTCGGCCCTACCGATAGCGAACCTCAAGATGTTTCCGAGGACCGTTACAGTTTCGCATTTTTCGATCAGGACGAATCGGAAGGTAACGGCGAGCCCGACATGACGAAACCGTTCTGGCGAACACAAGAGGCAATTCGGTCTATTCTATACAAAGCGAGTCCCGACCTTTCGACGGCGGAAAATGGAGTCGGTTCTTTCCAAACATCTGACGAATACACATCCGCTGAGAACCCGTCTTTCAGAAGTGCTTCGACCATCATACAATCGATTCGCAATGGGGTGACCGGGGAAAATAACCTCACCTATCCCGGTGGACTTCAAACAGGAATTGTGGGTATGGAATCCACCGCCGCGGATCCGGGCTCCGGTTCGGAATTCGACGACATCCCGGCACTGGGATCTATCACCGGCAGGTCGCTGGATTTAAATCCCGGCCTTTTCAGCGTCACGCTCCGGGATCGTTTTGGCGGTTCTCCTCAATTTTCGACAGATCCGATCGGGACACCCTTTGGTTCTTCTGATTCCTTTGGTTTGCCAAGCCAATTCGAGCCGACACCGACGACCTCTCCGATGAATCGAAAGCGAGAGGGGCTAAATCCGCGGAGCATGGGAATGTTGATGAAGTAGCGTTCCCCCGCTCGTCATCCGGATGCGCACATATAGTCGACTGCATTCCTGAAGAGCTGGAGCCCAAGCCTTTCCCGCGGCAAGCCGCCCGTTAGCCTGTCAAAACTCCACGCGGGGTGATTCTCGGGAAGGAGATATGCTTCCGGATGAGGCATAAGCCCGAATACACGCCCGCTTGGGTCACACAGTCCTGCAATAGCATGCTGGGAACCGTTCGGATTCCAGGGAAACTGGTTCGTGGGTTCGCCCGTTTCCGGGTGGGTGTAACGACACGCCACGCACCCGGCCTTTTCAACCTGCTCAATGACCCGGCGATCCGGAGTAAATACTTTTCCTTCGCCGTGACGAATGGGCAATGACATTTCATCCAGACCGCGGGTAAAAACACAGGGCGAATTCGATTCGAACTTCAACTCAACCCAATCGTTCCGGAAGTGGCCTGAATCGTTTTGCATGAGCGCAAGGCGCTGTGAAAAATAATCGCCATCCAGACCGGGCAGCAGTCCGATCTTAATCATCACTTGAAACCCGTTACAAACGCCGAGTATCAGGCCTCCGGATTCGATAAACCTGGAAAGCTCGGCGCGCAGGGCGTTGCGAATTCGCAGCCCCATGACCAGCCCCGAACCCATGTGATCGCCATACGAAAACCCCCCGATGAACATGAGCGCCTGATGGTCCTGGAGGATCGCGGCCGACGCGAGCAAATCGTTAAGATGAATCAATCGAACCACGGCGCCGGAGCGCTCCCACGCGGCCTGGGACTCCGCTTCACAGTTCAATCCATTGCCGGTAATGATCAGCACCGAAGGCTTAGATCCCATGGAGCGTCTCCTTGAAGGCTTTGCGCATCGTCGCCGGCGGCGCGTCAATAAGTAACCGCCCCCGGATACCGCGGACTCGCAAGCGCGGTTCCTCTATGACCGTTCCGATACGCGCCGTGGCACACGCCTCGAAACATTTCTGCAACTCCGGTTCCCGATTCGGGGCGCAGGTTACGAGGAAGCGGCTGTGTGATTCGGAAAATAGCCGTGCATCATCGGACAGCACCGCATCTACCGGTAGTCCCTTCAGCTCGATATCCGCGCCGCGGTCGCCGGCCATTGAGCAGAATGCCAGGGCCGCCGCCAGTCCGCCGAGCGTCGGCGTGTGGGATGACCGCAGGAGCCCGGTGGCAGTCGCTTGATTCATGGCGCGGTAGGTGGCGAGCGCTGTCGAAGGCTCCACCGCCGGCACGGTTCCTCCGGTGGCGCCCGGCGTACGCTGACGATCCGCAAGCAGCCTGAAAAATTCAGACGCACCCAATTCATCTTTCGTCACCCCGACCATGTAAACCGGATCCCCGGGTTGCTTGAACGAAAGCGTTACCGCGCTCGCGATGTCATCAATGATGCCCACCGCGGAGAAGAGAACGGTGGGCGGAATCGAAATTTTTCTGCCACCGCGCACGGAATCGTTTTTCATGCTGTCCTTGCCGGAGATACAGGGCACGCGGTACGCGGTGGTTACGTCGTATAACGCTTCGAGAGCGCGCACGAGTTGAGCCATCTTGTACGCCCCGTCCGGATTGCTTTCCGATGGGACCGGATCGGGCCAGCAAAAATTGTCGAGGCCGGCGATTCGATCGCATCGGCCGCCTACGCTGATAATACGACGGACTGCTTCGTCGATGACGCCGGCCATCATGTGATACGTATCGAGGTCGGAGTAAAAAGGATTGATTCCTTCAGAGATGACAACCCCTTGGCGCGAATCGAGTTCTGCAAGCAGGATGGACGCGTCTCCCGGAATGTCACGGTGCACTCCCGTGAAGGGCTTGAGAATACTCAGTCCCTTCACTTCGCCATCGTACATCCTCGATTTATATTCCTTGGAGCAAACGTTAAGCGAACCGAGGATATCCTTGAGCTGTTGGTTCCGGGAACCTGCACGAAGGGGCCGGGGCGCGGGAAACTCCGGCTCCGTCCAGCGCGCCGATAATTCCATGGTGGGACACCCCTCGTGCAGAAAATCCATGTCCAAACGGCCTACAATTTTTTCCCCATACCGAAGCACAAGTTCAGGTTCGGATCGAAAGGCGCCAATGACCGTCGCATCAACCTCGCGCCTGTCAGCCAGCGCAAGCAGTTGGTTGACGCACTCCTGCGGGACCGCCAGCGACATGCGCTCCTGCGCTTCTGATAAAAAGATTTCCCACGGTTGCAGCCCTTCATATTTCAGGGGCGCGAGCGCGAGGTCCAACTCTGCGCCGCCTGAAAGCTTAGCCATTTCACCGACCGAACTGCTGAGTCCTCCCGCCCCGTTGTCCGTCAACGTGCGGTACAGCCCCGCGTCGCGGGCTTCCAGCAGAAACTCGTACATCTTTCGCTGCGTGATCGGGTCGCCGATTTGTACGGCCTGGGCCGGAGACTCGGCGCGAAGCTCCTCGGACGAGAATGTTGCGCCGTGAATTCCGTCCTTGCCTATTCTGCCTCCGACCATGACCACGGCGTCTCCCGGCAGGATTTCTTTTTCTTCGGTGGGCTTCCCGTAAATCGAAACCGGAATTCTCCCCACCGTCCCACAGAAGACCAGGGGCTTTCCAATGAAACGTTCATCAAAGCGCTCGAATCCCCGGGCCCAGGGGATCCCGCTTTGATTTCCCCCGTCAATCACGCCGAGATGCACCCCGTCGCGTATTCTGCGCGGATGGAAAAGTCCTTCCGGCAGATCCCCATCGTAAAACGGAGATCCGAGGCAATACCCCCAGGTGTTGTACAGCAGTTCTGATCCGATTCCCGTGCCCATAGGATCCCGGTTGCACCCTACGATCCCCGTGATCGCCCCGCCGTACGGATCCAGGGCGGAGGGGCTGTTGTGCGTTTCCACCTTAAAGACCAGATTGTACCGGTCCGAAAAACGAATCACGCCTGCGTTGTCTGTAAACACGGAAACAAGCCAGTCGATTTCTTCCCCTATTTTTGTCGTGGCGCCGCGAATATAGGTATTGAAAAGCGAATCGATAGTTCTCTGATTGCCGTCCGCATCCGAATAATGAACGACCCCGGCAAAAATTTTGTGTTTGCAGTGCTCCGACCATGTTTGGGCAATGCATTCCATCTCCACGTCCGTTGGTTCGCAGGGCAGACTGCCTTCCGCGCGGCGACGAGAGATTTCGGGATCCGTAAAGTGATCACGAATCGCATGCATTTCCAGCAGGCTTAATGAAAGAATGCCGTCCCGGCTGATCTTCATCAGCTCGTCATCCGGTCCGCTCAAATCGTAGGTCTTTACTTCGACGGGAGAGATTTCGGTGAGTCGCGGAACAGATTCATCTATAGGATGCGCAGCCCACGACGTCGGGTCGAATACTTCAATAGAATGAATCAATGAATTTGCGAGTTGGTCGCGTGCCAGCGTCATTACTTGCTCGCGTGTCAGGGTCTCGCCTCGCCAGAAGTATTGGCGCGATGTGAATACCTCCTCGTCGGCGTCCAGTGTACGCCGGAGGAGATCCTCTACGACAACACGAGCGGTCCGGCCCACGTTGTCGGTGACGCCGTGCTTGAATCCGACCTCCACCAACCAGTCAAATTTCGCCGGCGGACGGTGACGGCCTTCAGACGAAACCGCGATGACCGGATCGGTAAACGCTTTTCGGATCGCGGTCTTCTGTTTTTGATTGAGACGAACATCCAGCTTGTAAATGTCGCGCGTTTCGCAGGAACGAACAGGCAGCCGGAGAAAACTTTTGGCGGTGGACACGGCGCTTTGTCCCCGCGCATCCCGTATTCCCCGCTTCAATGCAATTTCGATCCGGTGAGCCATCGCGGTCAATGGCGGAAGTGCCGCATTCCCGTAAACAGAAGGGCTATCTCATGTTCGTCCGCCGCCGCGATGACTTCGTCATCACGCAACGATCCGCCCGGTTCCACGACATAACGAATCCCGGCCTCGGCCGCGTTATGGATGTTATCGGGGAACGGAAAAAACGCGTCAGAAACAAGTACTGACTCCGCGAATACTTCCGCTTCGGGCAGTCCCAGCGCTTTGATGTTTTCACGCGCTTTGGTCAGCGCAAGCTTGCGCACGGAATCCACGCGGTTCGGTTGACCGGCCCCCATACCGATCACGTGGTACGTTCCTGGTGCGTGCTCCCGTACCAGCACGATGGCATTGGATTTCACGTGTTTGCAGGCCTTCATCCCGAATTCCGCCAGCTCTGTCTTTGCTTCCGGAAATGGGATCTTCGTGGGGCTTTTCCGCTCTGCCGCCAGCTCTACATCACGGTCCTGCACCAGCAAGCCGCCGTTTACTTGACGCACAGCCGTTCCCGAACTCGCGGTCGCGCAGGGTACGTGGGTCTTGAGCAAACGAATTTGTTTACTCTTCTTTGTCAGGAAATCGAGGGCATCCTCCTCGAATTCCGGTGCGATGAGGACCTCAATAAAACGGTTTTTCAATTTCTTCGCCGTATCCAGATCAACCGGCTGCGTTACCGCGATCACGCTGCCGTAGGAAGACACCGGATCGCCGGCCCAGGCAGCATCAAACGCATCCGCCAGGATCTCTCCAGTTGCGTATCCGCAGGGATTGGTATGTTTGATAATGGCAACCCCGGCTTCGCCGCTCAACTCTTTTGCTGCTTCCAGCGCCGCGTCCCCATCCATGTAATTATTATATGACATGGCCTTCCCGTGTAGGACTTCGCAATGCGCGATGCACGGCTCCGAGGAGCTGGGATCACGATACAAGGTCCCGCCCTGGTGCGGGTTTTCGCCGTATCGCAGCGTTTCACCGTTCGGGTAGGCCATTACGAACGGGCTGGGCCCTCCTTTTTCTAAATCAGCTAGGTAGGAAGCAATGGACGCATTATAGCCGGCCATTCGGGCGAACGCTTTCAAAGCGAGGGTGCGACGCGTTGATTCAGCCGTATTGCCGTCGTTGGCATCCATTTCTTCGAGAATTGCATCATAATCAGAAGGATCCGTGACCACGGTCACGAATTTCATGTTCTTCGCCGCGGCACGCAGCATGGTCGGCCCGCCGATATCGATGTTTTCGATCGCTTCTTCAAAGGTTACTTCGTCCCTGGCGACGGTCTGCTCGAATGGATAGAGATTGACGCAAACCAAATCGATAGGTTCAAGCGAGTGTTCCCGCATCGTTGCAACGTGCTTCGGATCATCCCGGAGATGTAACAGACCGGCGTGTACTTTCGGGTGCAGGGTCTTGACCCGGCCGTCGAGCATTTCGGGAAATCCAGTGAACGCGGAAATGTCGGTCACCGGGATGTCTGCTTCGCGCAAAGCCCAGGCCGTTCCTCCAGTCGAGAGGATGGTCAC
>Ga0310121_10003709_pt1 | contig 13847 bp, 19 predicted proteins | sample CB27_Tmax_986_MG_FD_203504 | JGI IMG/M metagenome (GOLD analysis project Ga0310121, IMG submission 203504) | Marine microbial communities from Western Arctic Ocean, Canada - CB27_Tmax_986 | ecosystem: Environmental > Aquatic > Marine > Oceanic | place: Canada: Western Arctic Ocean | collected... | reverse complement strand
GTTGAGGATAAAACCGTCAATATTGACGGTTTTATCCTCAACGCTAACCGCTGTCTGTGCAAAAGATGTTGAAAGATTGTGCGATCGTTGTGGAAAATGTGACAAGAAAATTTTTTCTTACGTCTGTTCACTGTGTATTCCGACAGATACCTACCTGTTAACAAAATTTTCGCCTGTCACTTCGCTTGACGTTTTCGCTCATCGCGATAAAATTTTATGTCTATCGACAGGTGCATGAAGTAACTGTCAATACTGAATACTCGAAGACTTCATCGACGTGACATTACACAGTTTCGAAGAGACCATTAACGGTCGTGTTTACAAGATCGAAGTATCGGCTGTACGTCCCAACCGTTGGCGTGCGTGCCTCGTCACACTGACAGGCGGACCGAATGCCCTCATGCCCTTCTATGGTCAAACCCCTACTGAAGCTGCTGAACTCTTGCGGGGGTTTCTTACGCGTGCCCACCAAGTGACGTCCGAGTCAGCTTAGTGATTAGTTACATAACCGTTCCATCTAGAATAAAATCGAGTCTCGGTTCACAGTTGCAAAGCTAGGAAATCCTTGTGCGATCCTGTCGCAATGATTCTGAGTTGGCATCTACAAATCACCGACCGGCAGGCAGAATCAGATGCAGCAATTTCTTTTAAATCGTTCGTAACTGTAGCTCAACAATCGGACGGCCTAAACGGCAGGAAGCGAGACAAGTGAAAATGGTGGACCAGACGGGGGTCGAACCCGTGACCTCGTGAATGCCATTCACGCGCGCTCCCAACTGCGCCACTGGCCCACACTTTTCATTTTAAGCCTACCGCCGGCGGACAATCAACGAATCAACTTTATTAGTGGTCTGTCTCTTTGGGCGGTTCGCTGTTAAATACCCGCATATAGTCCGACGGGGTGTCAATATCAAGAAATGAGCCCTCAAAATCAACAGCAAGCTCAACCGTGTCAGCCAAGTGGGCATGAACGACTGCTTTCGCTCCCACGGCGTGATCAGCTCTTCTGAGTTCAGTAAATACAGCACGATCAAAGATCACGGGATGGCCATGGCGTCCGTTCCGAATGGGTCGAACCACCGGCGCGCGAGTTTGTTGATGTAACTCTTTCAACTGGTATACCGTCTTGGAATCGATCAGTGGAACATCGACCAGCGTGACAAGGACTCCAGCAACACCTGGTCGGTCCACCACTCTCAACCCCACAAGTAATGATGAGAGTTGACCCCTGTCAGGAAGCGGGTTGATTACCACTCGAGGTAGTGGCTCCTTGTCTGTGAAAGCCACATCTAGCGGCGGCACATGGGGTCCGACGACGACAACAACATCATCAATACCACCCTCCCGAAGTACTCTGACGATCCGGCCAATAAACGTCTCGTCAGGTTGAGAGGTTGGTAACAACGCCTTGTGCTGGCCCATCCGCCGAGAACGACCACCGCAAAGAACAATTCCTGGAACAATGCTACTCATGGAAGGTAAACACCCACGTTTCGGAACCCTAGTCAACAATTACCAACGGCCTTACCTGCCAAACTGTTCCTAGTCTAACGCTCACAACAAACTGAAGATAGAATGTCGTCGAACAACTGACAACTCAACCACCATAAATCAAGTCACTGGCAAAGTCTGCCCTCCCACTGTAAAATTCGCTCATGCATGACGTTCAGGTTCAGATCCGGTGCCAACGCTGTGGCAACCAGATGGACCTCAAAGACCCCGGACCTAACGACGACTGGCCGCCACAACAGTTCTGGGAATGTCTGAAATGCGGGCGCCACTTCTGGACCACCTATCCACCACCCAAAAAGCCCGTGCCTCCGAAACCTACTTCGCCAAGCAACTCTGACCAAGCCACCGGAGGTCTGACCACTACGGCACCGGACACAAAATCGACGTCTAAAAGTTAAGATAAGCCCCGGTCAGAACGAGCTCTGCCAAACCACAGTTTTTTGGTAGTCAATTCCGCTAAATGTGCGTAAATGGTTGACTTCTTACAGATACATCAATAGACTGGCCACCTTTCAGCCTGGGTTCTAACCTGAAGCCTCAAGTCGTCTTTGAAGCGCGAATACGATAGCAAGCGTTTCAAACGGGTGTCAAGGATGGCCGCCTCGGCTGACGCTAGCGTAGCCTTTGACCTCGTCTTAGGTTTGCGCGACCAGCTTCGGAGGGTCGGTATGAATGGCACGATCGCACGTCTATTGATTGACAAAGGTTTTGGGTTCATCCGTGATGAAGATGGTATAGAACATTTCTTTCACCGTAGCGCGGTTCGTGGTTCGGTGTTTGAACTCCTGAGAGAAGGTCAGAAGGTGGACTTCACGATTGAGGAATCGCAAAAGGGCCCACGGGCGGGCGAAGTTAGGTTGATCGAAAACTAGTTGCCCTGTGTCCTCAGTCGAGGGACCTAGTTGCTCAGCACTTAGATTTCTCTTTTCCAGTTCGAGAAGCCGTGTTCTCGCGGTTAGTTCTTCCCTGTTCTCCTCCTGAAAATCTTGTAAACAAGGCTCTCTACGAAACAAAAACCCACGGATAAAGCTATGGAAGCGAACGGGGCCCGGTGGCCCTCCCGGTCTTCAAAACCGGTCGTTCCCCGCCAACGCGGGGGGGCTGGGTTCGACTCCCAGGCGCTTCCGCCATTTTTCTAACCACCTGCTTGGCTCCAATCGTGACCTTTGAACTTACTGACGCCTTAGGTGGCAAAAATTAGGCTATACAACCTACCAGACCATATTTTCAATTGATTCAGCGGACGCCTCGGAACAGAATGCAACATCGATTCTTCAGTTATGCAGTTCGTGGTTTTTTATGGATGTTGATATGCCACAATGCCTGCACGGAGAACCTAAACCTGTTTCCCGTTTTGGCGTACCGACCGACAACGACACAATCAACGTCATGGGTATGTAACGACTGTCAGAAAAAAATTCCACGGGGGGTTGACGATGAGGGCACCCTCGGTGGCTGAAACGCAGTAATTCGTTTAATCCAATTAGCTCAATGCACCACCACGAACTGCACGTTTGACAAGATTTTTCATCAGCGACACTTTAAAACCGTTGTGCGCTAGAGGTTCGACACGTCGAATAGCGATCTGGCCAACAGTCTCAGCTAAGTTTTCACTAATTGGTTGACCGGAAAGTGAATCCTCAACTTCCCTCAACCGAACTGGATACGGAGCCACACCATTAACGACCACCCGCGCTTGATCGATCACTCCACCGCTATCAACCATGGCCGATGCTATGTTCACTAGCGGAAAGTCCCAGCTACCACGATCTCTGACCTTTTCGTAATACAACCGACTTCCTGCCCAAGTAGATGGCACACGGATCGATGTCAGAAGGTCGCCAGGTTCCAGAACGGTCATGCGAGTAATGTCAATGGCAGGACCAATAAAGAAATCTTCAGCGGCGACGACCCGCTCGGATGTTCCACCAGCATTAACACCTGTGAAAACTGAAAATTCCTGATCGTGTCACGTTTCCACCATACGACCGATAAGAACTCTTAGTCATGACCCCGGCCCTACCACCTGGTCCATGAATGAATCAATGCCAGCCTGAGCCACTTCCTCATCTTGGTCCGGGTGACCTGAGCTACACCCCACACCACCAACAATTTGGTCGTCGACAAAGATAGGCAGGCCTCCAGCCACCACCATGAAGCGACCTTGATGGCTTACATGAATCCCGAAAGCGGGTCCACCTGGTCCACTTATCTCCCCATACGCCCGGGTTGATTTACGCGCCGCAGCGGCCGTGAACGCTTTACTAATGGCTACTTCAATACTGGTGATTCTGGCTTCGTCCATCCTATGGAACATTAGTAGACTGCCACTATCGTCAGTAATAGCAATATCCATATCGACACCGATTTCTTGAGATTTAGCCTCGGCGGCAGCCATCATGACCCTGGCATCATCCAGCGTCAGCTTTGAAACTTTTTTCATTGGTTTAACCTCATTCGTAGTCAACCTCGGTGAATCCTGCCTCATTAGTCCACTGCACACGACTCAACGGTAATTCACCATCATCGGCCCGATCATAGAAATACACTAAGATTTCTACATATTGAGTAATAATAGGCTCAATTAACTGTTCTGCGATCGACAGAGTATCGGCATCTGAGTCAACTGCGACCTCGATGGTAAAAGCGCCGTGTGCAGTGGCCATTTCCAGTATCGAGTACTCCTCATTGTCCAAGAGCATCTCAGTAGAACGAAGTGAGCCCGCATGCTGCTCAGTGGCTGGGACGGATTCGCGGCATCCTAGACCGACAGACAGTAGAAAGCATAAGAACATTACCCGTGGACGCCAATGTTCCCTCCGCGACATGTGGGGAAGGTACCACAGCTGCGCCAGATAGCACTATGATTGCGCCTATGAGACCAGAAAGACGAAAGCTGCTGCTTCCTCAACTGGCTATTGTCTGGATCCTTGGCCTCACTGCGATGGCGCCTGCTGCTCAAGCACCTGAGCCCAGCAATGACCCAGATGTTGTCTTCAACCAAGCCATTCGTGATTTCTTTTCAGGAAACATCAAGACATCGGCTGATGGTTTTGATCAATTAGTAGAACTGGCACCAAACACCATGCCTCGCCTGTGGCAACGTGGCATCGTCCTGTATTACGCTGAACGATACGACGACTGTCGCAAGCAATTCGAATCGCATCGCACCTACAACCCGAACGACGTCGAAAATGCAGCATGGCATTTCTTATGTGTCTCTCGATTAGAATCACCCGAGCAAGCTAAATTAGAACTTCTCCCGGTGGGTCCTGACTCACGTCGTCCAATGCAGGAAGTCTACGGTCTCTTTGCCGGTGAACTAACAGCAAACGAAGTTTTGGCTGCTACTAAAGGTGAATTGAGTGCTGAGTTCTTCGCCAACTTGTATCTCGGTTTGCATGCGGAAGCACTGGGAAACAATCAAGCAGCAATCGACTACCTTCAAATGGCGGCCGACGATAAATATGCCAGAGTTGGCGGATACATGCACATGGTCGCGCGGGTACATCTATCCCTCCGGAGTGCCAGTCGCTAACCCGATACGTCTGGAAAAATTAAGAATCGAAAGAAACTCGTCTGGACGACTGAGATCAGAGAGCGCAATAGTGGCTCCCTTCCTCTTAAGGGCTTCTACATCGTACGAACCCGTGGCGACCGCAATTGACTGGGCTCCGCCCGCCTGAGCACACAGAATATCAAGGGGCGTATCGCCGACAACAAAAACGTTCTCGGGGGACCCAATAGAGATTCCAACTGAACGAGCCCTCTTTAAGGCAACCGGGAAAAGATCGTTGCGATTGGCGCCATCTTCACCATACGCGCCACAGGTAAAAAATGACCAAAGCCCAAAATGTTTAAGCTTTGTCTTTGCCGCTCGAGCGTAGTTTCCGGTCAATAAACCAAGATAAATGTCTGGCTGCTTCTGTAACCGCCCTAGTAAATATTTCACTCCCGGCATCAGCCGTTTTCTCGGATTCGGCTTCAGAATCTCAATCTCCAACAAATCGCAGTATCGGTCCTGAAACTCTTTCCGTTGAGATTCATCCAGGGCAAGTTCAGTTCGAGCAATAGCATCATCAAGCAAAAGCGGGTCGGTTCGCCCAGCAACCGGGATTTGGTCAAAAGCATTCGGCCTCCCGAACAACTCTAAGAAAGCCTTGTTCAGTGCACGCGAACCAGCCCCTCCTGAAAGTAACAGAGTGCCATCGATGTCAAATAGGAGGAGACGTAGCCTGTTTTCTTGATGTTTCTCACTCACGAGCGTGACTGTGATTCGTTATCTTCCAGAAGAGCATTGATTTCGTCAACAACCCGAGAACTCAGCGACATTGCTGCCACCTCCGTCCAAAGTGCCATGAAATTCACAGCAATTGTCGAAACCGCTAATATCGAGTGCACGGCCACGGGAAGAGCCCCGGCATCCACACCTCCACCGATAATTGCGGTAAGCATCGTCAGAAACATAGCAGCCGTGGCGATCGAAAACACAGGTTTTCTCGCCGCAGCTACAACGGTATAGAGGTCCGGTGACAACTGTCCTTCCGCTACGGCTTCACGCACTGCCTTGCCTTTACCAATCAAATAGAACATTGTCATCGAGTGCGACAACAACATAATCAATGTGGAGAAAATTCCAACACTTACGTGCTGAAAAATGCCGTCAGAGGTCGCAGCCATGAAACCAATCACAGCTGAGTAAACCAATCCCAGCAGACCAATCCCCGTCGTTGTAATTAGAGCAGCCGACACGTGTTGATCATATCAGTGAGGAGTCGGGCTTTCGCGCTAAAAGACCGGCTTGCGCGGCGGGCATGATCCGTTCTTCATAGGCCCAAATGTCCCAACTGGAAAAAGCTTGCCTCAGTTCGCCAGATGCCAAGAGATGCTCTTCCGCGCGGGGGCCCCAATCGTAACGGCGCTGAAAAATCGTAAAAGTCTCGTATAAAACAAACCCACCTGGCACCACAGCGTGACGGAGGCCTTGCCATAGCGTTCGCTGGAGATAGCAGGAACAAATGACCAAGTCAAAATGACATTTCGGTAGCGGGCTCACCTCTAGGTCGGCCACCCAAATCTCCGGTTGACCACCACAATCCAAAATCCGATCTCTCGCCACCCTAAGCCGATCGTGATTCCGGTCGACACCAAACACTCGAAATCCGTGCCGGACCAGTTCGACACTGTTTCGACCGATTCCCATCGCCACATCCAAGGCTAAAGGATTGGTTCCTAGCGATGGACGGAGGTCTCGCAAACACTTCTTCACAAACTCGGAAGGTTCAGAAGGCAAAGTCATCGTCAAGTATGAACTGCACTATCTGCAGCATGCAGCCGTTCGACCAACAATCTGAATTCTTTGTCTGGAAGACCAACTGAACCAAAACTGGAAGCACGATGATCGTCGTCGCCATGAAAATCGGATCCTCCAGTCATCAGTAGCTTCCACCGATTCGACAGTTTCCGGTAGTGTGCCTGCTTTAAACGATGGTGACTTGGATGATAAACCTCAAGAGCAGCCAACCCTGCCCGTTTAAGGCTCGGCACTAGATCATCCCGCTTTAATAAGCCAGGGTGGGCCAGAGATGAAACACCTCCTGCTCTTGATATGAGACGCACTACGTCTTCAGGCGAAGAGCCCTTACGAGGAACGTAAGCCGGACCGCGGTCACCAATCCAGCGGTCGAACGCTTCTTTTAATCCGTTCACATACCCTGCATCTGCAAGGGCACGGGCTAACAGAGGCCTCGCCAAAGATTGTTTCTTGGCTCTTGTCGATTCGACGATTGAATCAATAGGAATCGGCATACCCAATGCCTTCAATTTTTCGGCCATGGCACGAGCGCGAGCAATCCGATCGTCACGCTGTGCCCGAAGAAACAAATCGAGATTTGGAGGCGATATGTCGAGAAAGTAACCGAGCACATGAACATCTCGACCGTCAATAACAGCCGTCACTTCAATCCCGGGAAGAAAATAAAGCCCTAGTTTCGAGGCCGCTGCCGCTGCAGCTGAGACACCCGCCATGGTGTCGTGATCGGTGACACTAAAATTTCGGATGCCCGCCTTGTGGGCCCTATCAACAACTTCTTCAGGCTTGAGCAAACCATCCGATGCTGTGGTATGGAGGTGAAGATCGACCACCGTTTGCGATGCACCTATGCGTGAGTCCTGCCGTTCCTCTTGGCCACGCGCCGCCGGGCGTTGGACTTGGACTTGGACTTGGACCTGGACTGACGTTTTTCCAAAGCACGATACTCTCGAATAAGTAACTCAAGATGCTCACGCTCTTCGTCAGCAAATTCTAGAAAAATCTGCTTCCCCTCAGAATCCTCAAAACGCTCGCCATAGCGTCTAAAAAACCGATGAGAGCCCCGTTCGCACCGAATCCCAATCATCAATGCTTCTTTGTCATCGACAACTTTATCCAATTCATCGGCGCCGGCCGCAAACAGACCATTCGCAGCTCCTTTGAAAAACAGGAACGTAGGACGGGATTCAAGACTGGGATCTTGAGCCACAAGCTCTTTGTAACGTAGCTCAAGCTTACCAAGGTGCTCCTTTTCTTCCTCGGCTAAACGCTTAAACACGCGCCGCCCTCGTGTGTCAGTCGTGACCCGCGCGGCACGGGTGTAAAAATCCAAGCCACTTCGCTCAGTTGCAATAGCAATCCTCAATGCATCGCGTGCGAATAAAAGCTCCGCAGGCACGGCCCCTCCAGGTTGCCGTCGCCCTGTCTGACACTCTTCGCAGGTTCCGTATATTTGAACAACACTCTGCCGAGAGAAAAAGTGACGAGCAGTCGAAATCTCTTCGATCAGGGTTTCGATGTCTGAACTCAAAAACTCAAACGACCGATTACACGTCTTGCAAATGAGGTGGAAGTGTCTCGGATGGCGGTAGGAGTGCTCGAAACGAAAGCGACCGTCACCGAAATCAACCTTGCGCGCGATACCGGCCACCACCATCCACTGAAGCGTCCGATACACGGTCGCCCGGCTGATCTTGTCGTCCTTCGCCCTAATAAGAACCACTAGATCATCAGCACTCAAATGTCCCTGTTGTCCAAGGAACACGTTGACGATTAATTCACGTTTCGTGGACCGACGACCACCAGAAGGCCTGAGACGATTAAGGTATTCAGACTGCGGTTCCATCTCAGCTGATAGGAAAGGACGCCACGGCACCTCCGCCCGGCGCTACACTACAAGAAGAAGCTCGGCACCTCGAGTCGGCCGCTGCCTGCTCCGGGATAACATCAAATTCACACCCTTCAAACGATGGCGGCAACTCAAAGTTTAGACGCCGAATGATTGACCACAGCCACACGTCGTCTTAGCATTTGGGTTCTTGATGGTAAAACCACCACCCGTCAGGTTATCGACAAAATCAACCTGTGCTCCCGAAAGATAACGCACGCTAATCGGATCAACAAAGATCTTGACTCCATTCGATTTGAAGATCTCATCGACCTCGGTGTCACCCGCGCTTTCCTCAATCATTAAACCGTACTGAAAGCCAGAGCATCCGCCCCCTTGTACGAACACCCGAAGACCTGCACTTAATTTGTTCTCCTCAGACAGCAGCTGTGAGATTTTCCCCGCTGCAGCATCGGTCACCTCAATCTGATTATCTATCGCTGTCGTTATCATTCTAGATTCACTCTCCAATCTGTATGATTATACCGAGCATTTTCCGTATGCTTCAAGAGAAATTCTGGTGCGAACCCCCCTTCCATCATGTTAAGTTCTTTATTGGAAATGACTTACACGAAGGACTTAAGTAAATCGTTAAACCTCGGCGAACAACGATGGGACGAACTTTCAACCCGTTACCCTGACCTGTGTCCGGCGATTGAAATGCAGCGGCGTGTCGTAAGACGTAGCGTCGGACTCGGGTTTGTCATCGACCAGAAGCTTCCAGTGACGTTTGATCTAGACTCACCGGCGGTCGCTGCAAAACTAGAACGAAAAATACCGATCCTAATCGATGAAACGATTTCAGTTGACAGCAACGACATCACACCTTTCGTTCTTGGGTTTTGTGAAGATTTAGCGTCTGGCGAAGCCGGTAGTAGTGCTGGACGACTGGGTACGATCCTAGAACAAGGACAGATCCACGTAGGGTCACTCCTAGCAGCGTCTCTGGGAAGGCAACAGGAGGCGATACAAACCAAAGCTCACCACGTAGGTGTTGCACCGGACTTACTCTGGCTAGTGGCGGAACTGGCAGCCGGTCCAGTCGCGAACCGTCTTCAGCAGAAACTCCTAGCAGAACTTGGCGGAAAACACGAGACCCCCGATTTGCCCATCTGGGACTGGAATCAAGGTTTCTGCGCCGCCTGCGGTTCTTGGCCAACTTTTTGCGAAAGAATTCTCGGCCAACAGGAAGACTCGTTACTTCGCTGCTCATTCTGCGGCGCAGCTTGGGCAAACATACCGGCAGAATGCATCTACTGTGACACAACCGGCACTTCACCAGTCAAAGCCGCGAGTGACCCAGAGCAATCGTCACAGTATTTGGAACTTTGCCGACAGTGCGGTGGTTATCTTAAATGCATCGACGTGAAGAACCCGACACCTTTCGAACTTCTTGCCATTGAAGACCTTGGCACTTACCAACTCGATCTCGGTGCAGTTAAGCAAGGATACAGCCGACCTCAGATGCGGAAGTTCGTCCCACCGCCAAGCACCATATAATGTGACACGCTGGTTAACACGTGAACTTATGTCATCCCATGAAAACGGCCCTTACGATCGCTGGCAGTGACTCAAGTGCCGGAGCCGGAATTCAGGCCGACCTAAGAACCTTTAACGACCATGACATCTATGGCGTTTGCGCCATAACTGCGGTCACGTGTCAGAACACGGTGGGCGTGAGCACCATCCACCAAGTGCCAGCCGACATCGTAGCCAGCCAAATCGAGGCGGTCGTCACTGACATCAGTGTTAGCGCGGTAAAAATAGGAATGTTAACCAATCGAAGTATTGTTGAAGTAGTGGCCCAACAGATCACAGACCTCAGCATTCCATCGGTTGTAATCGATCCGGTCGTTGTGTCATCGAGTGGGCAAAGACTACTCGACACGGAAGCCATTGTTCCACTGAAAACCAAACTGCTACCAAAAGCCACTTGCATCACTCCGAACCGGATGGAAGCAGAGCTGCTCAGCGACCGTCCAGTGAAATCACTTAGCGATGCTCGTGACGCAGCGCGAAGCATTGTCGACCTTGGCGCCGGCGCAGTTGTTATAACTGGAGGACATTTCCATTCTGAGAACGCAATTGACATATTCTTTGACGGTCACGATGTAATTGAGCTTGTACGACCTCGCTTGGCGCAAGCAAGCGCCCACGGAACCGGTTGCATATTCAGTGCGGCTATTACCGCAGCTCTCGCACAGGGCCAATCGCTTCCTGACGCCGTCGGCATGGCAAAGTCTTATGTTTTTGAAATAATGCAACGAGGCATAAAACTCGGTGCTGGAGAGAAAATTCTAACAAAGCGCCACAAAGCAAAAGAGACTCGATGACAGCTTGCGGCGAGAACATAGTTGCCTCGAAATGTCGTAGCGAGACGAGTTCGATCTTCGCTGATATACTCAAAAAATGGTTGTCTCGCCTTTTCTCATAACGAACGCCCCCCTCAAGATTGAGCAGGTCGTTAAAGCAGTTTATGACGCAACAAATTCGACGTCAGTAAGACACGGTGCCGTTACCTCGTTTATCGGCCAAGTGAGAGGACAAAATTCAGGCAAGCAGGTATTAAAACTCGAGTATGAGGCGTATGAGCCACTTGCGATTAAAACTTTTGAACGAATCGAAACAGAGGCGCAAAGCCGCTGGCCAGACATCGTTATGGCGCTCCATCATCGACTGGGAATTCTGGCCGTTGGCGAAACCAGTGTCGCGATCGCGGCTTCGTCTCCTCACCGAGCCGAATCGTTTGCCGCGTGCCGCTATGCAATTGAACGCATCAAGCAAATTGCACCAATCTGGAAACACGAATTCTTCGAAGGCGGCGACATTTGGATCGAAGGCGCAACGGCTGACCCTGACGATGAGGATGCGCGTGAAGACGCGTATCGCCGAGCATGCGTGTAACTGTTAGATTGTTTGCTGGGCTGCGAGATATCGCTGGATCAAGCGAGTTGCGTATAGATTTACCCGAAAATGCAACGGCTGGATCTCTATGGGATTCATTGGCTACTGAACATAGCGAGCTAGCTAAATATCGTAATGTCATCTCTACAGCCGTCAACGAAGACTACGCTAAGTTGGACTGCACTTTGTCCGACGGCGACGAAGTTGCTTTCCTACCACCTGTATCCGGTGGTCAACACAATGATTCAAACCTCAGCCCTGTAACCGATGTTTAACAAACTGAAGGAGGTGGAATCGCGATACGATGAGTTAATGACGCTGGTCAGTGACGCAGCAATCCAATCTGACCAGAGCGGTTATCGGAAACACTCTAAGGCTTTGTCTGCAATTCAGCCCTTAGTCGAAAAATATAGAGAGTACAAAGCAACAACTGCTGAAGCTACCCAAACCCAAGAATTGACCGACGGCAACAACGAAGACCTAGAACTGCGAGAACTCGCGAAGCAAGAGTTGATCATACTGGAGGAACGCCAGAACTCGCTGCTGGCAGAGATTAAGATCCTGCTCCTTCCAAAGGATCCCAATGACGAACGTAATGTCGTCCTCGAAATCCGAGCAGGGACAGGTGGTGATGAAGCTGGGTTATTTGCAGCCGACTTATTTCGGATGTACTCTCGATTTGCGGAAACTCATGACTGGCGGGTTGACGTGCTCTCATCGAACGAGACCGGCGTTGGAGCTATAAAAGAGATCGTCGCCCTCATCGAAGGTCAGCGCGTTTACAGCCGCCTGAAATACGAGAGCGGAGTGCACCGCGTCCAGCGAGTTCCAGCTACGGAGGCCAGTGGCCGCATCCATACCTCGACAGCTACTGTGGCAGTTTTACCAGAAGCGAAAGATGTTGACGTTCAGATCGATACCAAGGACCTGAGGATTGACACGTTTTGCTCAAGTGGACCTGGCGGACAAAGTGTCAACACAACATACTCCGCAGTTCGAATTACGCATATTCCGACGGGTCTCGTCGTGTCCCAGCAAGACGAAAAGTCGCAAATCAAGAACAAGGCCAAGGCTCTGAAGGTTCTCAGGTCTCGACTCTACGAAATGGAAATGCAACGGCAGCAGAACGAGATTGCTCAAGACCGCCGAACACAGGTCGGAACTGGCGAGCGATCGGAGAAAATTCGCACTTACAACTTTCCACAAAGTCGTGTCACTGACCATAGAATCGGTTTCACCACCCACAAACTGGCACAGATGCTCGACGGAGATGCCGACGAAATCATTGACACGCTTGTCACCCATTTCCAATCCGAACAACTCAAGGTAACCGAGTCCACAAAATGAAAGCGGTTCGTGACCACGTGGCCGCAGGCCGGTTGGATTTACTCTCGGCAGGCCTAACGAACGAAGAAGCGGCAAGTGACGCAGAAATGTTGGCTCGCAATGCACTAGGCTGGGATCGAGCAACTTATATATCTAACGTACTGGCCTCAGTTTCAGTTGAATTTATCCACCGCTATCGTGGGATGATTGACCGGCGCGTTCAAAGAGAACCAGTTTCACTCATTACAGGACAGCGCGAGTTCTGGGGCCTTGACTTTACGGTAACGAGAGATGTCCTTACGCCACGTCCAGAGACGGAGCTTCTCGTTGAAGAAACCATCGCTCTCGTCAACACAGACAACCAAGCGAGACCCCATGTCGTAGATGTTGGAACAGGCTCTGGTTGTGTAGCTATTGCAATCGCAAAAACTAGCGGCGCTCGAGTTACGGCAACCGACGTTTCAAGCCTGGCTCTTGCCGTAGCCCGACACAATGCGACACGCCACGGTGTGGATGACTTAATTCATTGGGTCTGCGCACCCCTTCTTAAAGGTGTTCACGATCCGCCTGACATCATTACCGCTAATCTGCCCTATATCCCAAGCATTGAAATCTCGCAATTGCCACCAGAGGTTCAACAGTTTGAACCACATGTAGCACTTGACGGTGGAACCAATGGCCTTGAAATCATCACGCAACTACTGCGCGAAGCCTCCCTTCGACTAAAGAATGGCGGCACTTTGATCCTTGAAATTGGCCGAGGTCAAGCGCCAGCATTGTCCACACTTCTGGAAACAACGCCAGAGCTTCAGATAGTCAATACTCGAAACGACCTCCAAGGAATCATCCGTGTCATAGCGTTGCGACGTCAGATTCCATGACCCAAGCTTTCGAGGTTACTTTCCA